>Ga0210401_10000029_pt1 | contig 162439 bp, 157 predicted proteins | sample IncBWH32MmetaG_FD_150866 | JGI IMG/M metagenome (GOLD analysis project Ga0210401, IMG submission 150866) | Forest soil microbial communities from Barre Woods Harvard Forest LTER site, Petersham, Massachusetts, United States - Inc-BW-H-32-M | ecosystem: Environmental > Terrestrial > Soil >...
ATCGCCTGGCGTGACGCCGGCGGGGCGCTGCGCGTCGGGCCGGCCTCGGCGGGCGCCGAGCCGGGCCCCGCGTGCTACGGCCGCGGCGGCGAAGAACCGACGGTCACCGACGCGAACCTGGTGCTCGGCCGGCTGCTTGCGGACGCGCCGCTCGCCGGCGACGTGCGGCTGGACGCGGCTGCGGCCGAGCGAGCGGTGAGACGCCTCGGCCAAGAGCTGGGCCTCGACCTCCACGCGTGCGCCGAGGGCATCGTCCGCGTCGCCGAGGCCGAGATGCTCGCGGCACTCCGCGTCGTGACCGTCGAGCGCGGCATCGACCCGCGCGCGTTCGCGCTGATGCCGTTCGGCGGCGCGGGCGGCCTGCACGCCGCGGCGCTCGCCGACGGGCTCGGCATCTCGCGGGTGCTCTGCCCCCGCGCATCGGGAGTGCTTTCGGCCCTCGGGCTGGCCGCGGCGCCCCCGCGGCGCGATGCGGCCCGCACGGTGATGCTCGCAGGCGCCGAGCTCGACGGCCCGGCGCTCGAGCAGGCGCGCGGAGAGCTGCTCGCAGAGGCGTCGGCGGCGCTCGGTGAGCAGCCGCGGCGGGCACGGGTGCGCCACGAGCTGCGCTACCGCGGACAGTCGTTCGAGCTTCCGGTCGACGAAGAGCGCTCCGACGAGGAGCGCGCGATGAGCGCTCAGCAGCTGCGCGCCGCGTTTGCCGGCGCGCACGAAGAGCGCTACGGGTACCGCGACGAGGCCGCCGGCGTCGAGCTGGTGAACCTGCGCGCCTCGGTGTGGGGGCCGGCACCGAGCATGCTGCCCCGCGCCGTTGCGGGGCGGCGGCCCGCCCGCGAGCGCGGCGGGTTCGTGCTCGGCGGCGAGCGCGTGGAGGCGGAGGTCGTGCGAGGCCAACCCGAGCCGGGCGACCGGCTGCAGGGGCCCGCGCTCGTCGCGCTGCCCGAGTCGACGCTGCTGGTCGCGCCGGGATGGTCGGCGAGCGTCGACGAGCAGGGCACGATCACGATGCGAAAGTCCCCCGGCGGATGAGCCTCGACCCGATCGAACTGCAGGTGCTGACCGGCGGGCTGCGGGCGGCCTGCCAGGAGATGGGAGTGGTCCTGATCCGCTCCGCGCACTCGTCGAACATCAAGGAGCGCCGGGATGCATCGACCGGTTTGTTCGACGCAGACGGAGAGATGGTGATGCAGGCCGAGCACATCCCGGTGCACCTGGGAGCGATGCCGGCCTCGGTGCGGGCGGTGCAGGGCGAGCGCCACGCGCCGGGCGTCTCCTGGATCCTCAACGACCCGGCCGCGGGCGGCACGCACCTGCCGGACATCACGGTGATCACGCCCGTGTTCCACCGCGCCGCGCTGATCGGCTTCGCCGCGAGCCGCGCCCATCACGCCGACGTCGGCGCCCGCCGGCCCGGGTCGATGCCCGCTGACAGCCGGACCCTTCAGGAGGAGGGCGTCGTGATCGCGCCCCGGCCGCTGACCGGCGCGGCGCTCGAAGAACTGACCGCCGCCATGCGCCAGCCGGGGGAGCGCCGCGCCGACCTGCGGGCGCAGCTCGCCGCCAACCGCGTCGGGGCGCAGCGCCTGTCCGAGTGGGCCGATCAGCTCGGCCCGGCGCGCCTGCGCGAGGGCACGGACGAGGTGCTCGACTACTGCGAGCGGCGCACACGCGGCTGCCTGGCCGCGATCGGGGACGGCGAGCGTGAGGCCGGCGATGTGCTCGAGGCAGCCGAGGGCGACCTCGAGCTGCGGCTGCGCGCCGAGCTGCGCGGCGAGCGGCTGGTGCTCGACTTCGCCGGGAGCGCGGCCCAGCACCCCGGCAACCTCAACTGCCCGCTCGCGGTGACCGAGTCGGCCTGCCTGTTCGCCGTGCGCGTGCTGACGGACCCGGACATCCCGCCGACCGCCGGCGCCTACCGTCCGGTCGAGGTGCGGGCGCCGGAGGGCAGCATCCTGAACGCACGGCCCGGAGCGGCTGTCGCCGCGGGCAACGTCGAGACCTCCTCGCGCGTCGCCGACCTGGTGCTGAGCGCCTTCGGGCGCGCCCAGGGGCAGGGGACGATGAACAACCTCTCGCTCGGCGACGAGGACTTCTCCTACTACGAGACGCTCGGCGGCGGACAGGGCGCGTGCCCCGATGCCGACGGCCCAAGCGGCGTGCACGTCGCGATGAGCAACACGCTGAACACGCCGATCGAGGCGCTCGAGCGGGAGTTCCCGCTGCGCGTGCTCGAGTACTCGCTGCGGCGGGGCTCCGGCGGCGCAGGGCGCCGGCGTGGCGGCGACGGGGTGATCCGCGAACTCGAGGCGCTGCGTGACATGAGCTTCTCGCTGATCGCCGAGCGCCGCCGTCACGGTCCGCGGGGGGCCGCGGGCGGCGCCGACGGAGAGCCCGGGCGCGACCAGCTCGACGGCCGCCCGCTGCCCGGCAAGTCCGCCGGCACGCTGGCGGCGGGCTCGCGTCTGCGCATCGAGACGCCGGGTGGGGGAGGATTCGGGCATGGCTGACGCGGCGGACGCGCGCATCGGGTTCCTCGGCCTGGGCATCATGGGCTCGCGCATGGCCGCGAACCTCGCACGCGCCGGCTACGAGCTCTCCGTCTGGACGCACACGCCGGGCAAGGCAGCGACGTGGGCCGAGGGGCACGGCGCACAGGCCTTCCAGACGCCCGCGGCGGTCGCCGAGGCGAGCGAGATCGTAATCAGCATGGTGGTCGACGGTGAGCAGGTCGCCGCGGTCCTGCTCGGCGAGGGCGGCGCGATCGAGGCGGCGCGGCCCGGGCTGCTGTGCATCGACTGCTCGACGATCGCGCCGGGGGACACGCGCCGGATCGGCGCGGCGCTCGCCGAACGCGGCGCAGCGATGCTGGACGCGCCGGTGACGGGCTCCTCGCCGCGGGCCGAGGACGGGACGCTGACGATCATGGTCGGCGGCGCCGAGCCGGACTTCGAGCGGGCCCGGCCGGTGCTGGCGGCGATGGGAAAGCTGATCGTGCACGTCGGCGCGCTCGGCCAGGGCGAGATGCTGAAGCTGATCAACAACTCGCTCGGCGCCGCCAACGCGTCCGCCGTGGCCGAGGCGCTGCTGCTCGCCCAGGCGACCGGCGTGGATCTCGACGCGCTGACCCAGGTTGTCGCGGCAGGCTCGGGCGGCTCGGCGCAGCTCGACCTGAAGGCAGACGCGATGCGCTCGCACGACTTCACCACGCTGTTCAAGACCTCGCACATGCTCAAGGACGTGAGGCTGTGCCTCGAGGAGGCCCAGGACGCGGGCGTGCCGTTCCCGGCGGCGGCCCACGCGCGGGACCTGCTGAGCGCCGCCGAGGGCCGCGGACGCGGCGAGGACGACTACTCCTCGCTGCTCGAAGCTGTCGAGGGTCTGGCGGGGCGCCGCCTGGAGGGCTGAACGCCCGCGCCCGGCTCCCGGAAAGCGGCGTTCACAGCCCTGGTTGACTGGCCAGTCAGTCCAAAAGCTACGAAAAACCCGTGATTTTGCAGGGGATTTGGGATTTTCGCCCAGGTTTCGTATCTTTAACACCGCTTGCGAGGCCGCCGAGACGGCTCGAGCGGCAAACAGCAGTTCATCCCTCAGGAGTGCCGTAGCTTCATGCCAATTGCTTTCAAAGAATGGGCCGTCACGGTCCGCGCCCTGGCGGAAGGCGAGCAGCTCCTGACGATTCGCAAGGGTGCTGCCCCCCAGCCGCCGGACCGCCCGTTCCGGCTGGCGCACGAGCGCTTCTTCCTATATCCCACGTTCGACCACCAGACGGGTGACCTCGTCCGCGAGTCCCACCAGCCGGAGCTGCGCCGGGCCATGGAGGAGGGCGTCTGGAGCGACGGCGAGCCGCCGTTTCACACCTTCGTCTCGGGCGCGCCGCTGCAGCAGCCGGACCGCGTGCGGATCCGCGCGTGGGCAGAAGTCACCGACCACTTCACGATCGTGGACCCGCGCTGTGTCGACGCCCTCTCGCCGTTCTACGTCTGGACGCCCGACTACGCCGAAAGGCGCCTCGGCTGGCGCGGCCGCCAGCCGCTGCACGTGCTGCTTCTGCGCACCTACCGGATCCCCCGCCCGGTGACGGTCAAGGTCAAGGACGAGTACATGGGCCCGCACGCGTGGGTCGAGCTGCAGCGCGAACTGCCCTTCGAGGGCACGCCGGTGCTGTCCGACACCGAGTTCGAGCGCGCCTCCGAAGAGATCCGCTCGATCACAGCCGAAGCTCGCGCGATCGGCTCGGAAGCCGGCCAGCCGGCGCTCGTCTAGCCGCTCTTCGGCGGCCTCCCCTACTGCTCCCCCTCCGGGGCCCCCTGCGGCGCGAGTGCTTCGCGCGCGGCCTCGGCGGCCGATTCCGGCACGAGGATGTCGCGTGGACCCGCCGCGAGGAAGTCGGGAACATCGGCACCGCCGGCGCGGCGCTGCATGCTGGGAATGCCCTCTTCGAGCAGCAGTCCCTCGATCAGCTCCGCCTCGGGCTGGTTCGCCGCGCGCGCGACTTTCACCAGCGCGCCCTCCGTGTACTGCGGCTTCACCTTGCGCGCACGCCGCTGGCGCTCGGTCGCTTCCCTCTCGCTGCCGGGCATGAACACGAGCGGCATCCCGCACTCCGAGCAGAAGCGCTCGCTGCGGTCGTGGGTGAGCCCGCAGCCGGGGCAGACGAGCGGCTTCTCGCTCACGCGCCGCCCGCTGCGATCGGGACCTCCTCGATGGAGCCGCCGTCGATCAGATACGAGCGCACCTCCGGCTCGGAGCCGTCAGCGAGCCCGACGATGATCCACTCGACCCCCGGCCAGCTCGCGGCGAAGTTCACGTCGGTCTGCGACGGGTACGGGGCGCTGCGCACGTGCGAGTGGTAGATCGCGCCGAGCTCCAAGCCCTGATCCTCGATCGCGTTGTAGAGCTCGAGCAGTTCCCCGGGGTCGATCTCGAACTTCATCGGGCTCGCGAAGACGTTGCGCGCGCGGTACACGCGGCGCGCGCCCGGCTCCGCGCCGTCCGGCGCGACGGCGACAAGGCCGCAGACCTCGTTGCCGGGGTCCTCGAGCGCGTGCGCCACGACCTCGTCGAGCAGCTCCGGGGAGATGTTCATCGCGACGGCGTCCCGCACCCGCGAGCCGCCGGCCTGAGCCGCGCGGCTACCACCAGACGGTCGACTCGAGGTTCTCGATCTCGTCGACCGGCAGCGTGTAGATGCCGCTTGAGAGGTACTTCCAGCCGTCGTCGGCGACGACGAACACCACGTTGCCCTCGTCGAGCTCGGAGGCGATGCGGACCGCGATGCTCGCGATCGCACCCGTCGAGACACCCGCGAACAGGGCCTCCTCGTCGAGCAGCTTCCGCGTCCATACGATCGCGTCGGTGTTCGTCACGAAGATCTTCCGGTCGAGCAGCGAGAGGTCGATGATCGGCGGGATGAACCCGTCGTCGAGCGAGCGCAGCCCCTGCACCGGCTCGCCCTGCATCGGCTCGGCGGCGACGATCTTCACGCTGTCGCCGAGCTCCTCCTTCAGCCGCCTGCCGTTGCCCATCAGCGTCCCGCCGGTTCCGAGCCCGGCCACGAACGCGGCGACCTCGTCGAGCTCTTCGAGGATCTCCAGCGCGGTGCCGTTGTAGTGAGCTCCGGGGTTCGCCTCGTTGCCGTACTGGTAGGGCATGTAGTACGACGGATCCTCGCCCGCCATCTCGAGCGCCATCGCTACGGCTCCGTTCGAGCCCAACTCGCCCGGCGAGTAGACGATCTCGGCGCCGTACATCTTCAACAGCTGGGTGCGCTCGGGCGTCACGTTCTCGGGCATCACGACCTTCAGCTTGTAGCCCTTGCGCGAGCAGATCATCCCGAGCGAGATGCCGGTGTTGCCCGACGTCGGTTCGAGGATCGTCGAGCCGGGTGCGACGGCGCCCTTGGCCTCGGCGTCCTCGATCAGCGCCCGCGCGACGCGATCCTTGACCGAGCCGGTCGGGTTGCGCGACTCGAGCTTCGCCCAGATGCGCACGCCGGGCTTGGGCGAGAGGCTCGGCAGCTCGATCAGCGGCGTGTTGCCGATCGACTGCACGATGTCGCCGTAGCGCCCCCCGCACGGCCGGTTTCTCAACCTCTCAACCGCCATTACTTCACGAAATATAGCGGGGTCGGGGCGGGGCGGTGCATCAGTTCGAGGGAAGGCCCGGACCGCGCGCCGGTATCGCTGGGCGCGGCTCTGGCTACACCGCCGGCCCGGCGGATTGCAGGCGCTGGCTACGCGGCCAGGCCGGCGGCTTGGAGTGCCTGCGAGCGGCTGTTGTAGTAGTCCAGGCGCACGATCATCGCGTCGCGTAGCTCGAAGACCATCGCGTCGTGTCGCTCGAGCACCAGACCGCTGCCCTGCCCGGTCGTCGTCTGCAGGATGAACACGACGACGCGCTCGCCTGCGTCGATGAACTCCTGGGGCTGCGTGCTGTACTCAGACCAAGCCGACTCCCAGTCTTCGATCCAACGCTCGAATCCTGCGTGACCTCGGTACTCGCCTGCGTCCATGATGTCGTGGTCGTGGACCTCGATGTCTCTGTCGAGCATCCCCCATGTGGCCTGGTCGGACGCGACGAAGCCGTTCAGGGCGTTCTGGACGATCTCGACGTTCTCCTGCGACACGAGACCAGTATCTCGCACGTCCAGGAGGGCGACTCGACTCGCTGCGGTCGTGGCCGGCGAACGTCCGCGCCCGCCGGCCACGGAGATCTACGCCGTCTCGAGGTTGTGGACCTCGAACTCCTTGACGTCGGGCGGGTTCGGGAAGCCACGGTCGCCGAGGCTCTGCAGACGTGGCATGAGCCGCTCCTGCACGAAGCTGTCGAACGCCTCTCGGGACTCCCAGAAGTCGATGATGCCCCAGCCGCCCTCGACCGGGCCGGCCGAATGGACGATCATCCCTCGCGGGGGGTCTGTGTCCACTTCCATGATCGCGTGGGCCGCGTCGTAGTTCGCCTGCGTGCCGCCGCTGAACTTCTGCCTGATTCCAACCGCCATCGCGGTTCCTTTCCTTGTGTGTGTACGCCGACACTACTCTCGTGACGGATCGCACAGGCAACGGGGGCACTTCGAACCCCTCGACGGCGGACCGGACCGGCGCTCCCACCTGAGCGCTCGCCCATAACCAGGAGTTGGCCGGGCAGCCAGCCGATCACTAAGATTGGCTGCGCCCCGGAGGAGGGGCGTCGCTCGATGGCCTCCGCAGAGCAGCGATACGACTACGACTGGCTGGTGATCGGCTCCGGCTTCGGTGGCAGCGTATCCACGCTGCGCCTCGCGGAGAAGGGCTACTCGGTCGGCGTGCTCGAGTGCGGCCGGCGCTTCGCGGACGACGAGTTCCCGAAGACCACCGGCGACGTGCGGCGCTACTTCTGGAGCCCCAAGCTGGGGATGAAGGGGATCTTCCGCCTCACCCCGTTCAAGGACGTCTCCGTCGTCTCGGGCTGCGGCGTCGGCGGCGGCAGCCTCGGCTATGCGTGCACCCTGTACGTGCCGCCTAAGCAGTTCTTCGAGGACCGCCAGTGGTCGGCGCTGCGCGACTGGGAGGCCGAGCTCGCGCCCCACTATGCCGAGGCGCAACGGATGCTCGGTGTCGTGGAGAACCCGCACGACGACCCCGCGGACCAGCTGCTGCGCGAGCTCGGCGAGGAGCTCGGGGTCGCCGACACCTACAAACACACGCCCGTCGGCATCTACTTCGGAACGCCCGGCAAGACGGTCGCGGACCCCTACTTCGGCGGCGAGGGGCCCGACCGTACCGGCTGCCTCATGTGCGGGCGCTGCATGGTCGGGTGCGTGCACGGCGCCAAGAACACGCTCGTCAAGAACTACCTGTGGCTCGCCGAGCGCCTTGGCGCGGTCGTCACGCCCGAACGGACGGTGATCGACATCCGCCCGATCGGCCCCGCCGATGGCAGCGGAGGCTACGAAGTCGAATCCGAGCGCTCGGGCGCCTGGCTGCGCAAGGATCGCCGCGTGCAGAGAGCGCGCGGCGTCGTCGTCGCAGCCGGACCGCTCGGCACCAACCGGCTGCTTCAGCAATGCCGCCTCGGCGGCTCGCTGCCGGCGATCTCCTCGCGCCTGGGGGAGCTCGTGCGCACCAACTCCGAGTCGATCCTCACCGTCACCGTCCCAGAGAACTACCACGACGATCTGATCAAGCGGGTCGCGATCACCTCCTCGATCTACCCCGACCCGAACACCCACATCGAGACCGTCACCTACGGCGACGACGGCGACTCGATGCGCATGCTCTACACGCTGCTGACCGGCGACGGCACGCGCCTGACGCGCCCGCTGAAGCTGCTCGCGCAGCTCCTGCGCCACCCCGGAAGGCTCGGCAAGGTGCTGTTCGCCAAGCGCTGGTCGCGCCGCACGATCATCATCCTCGTGATGCAGACGCTCGACAACGCGATCGCGCTGCGCCCTCGAAAAGGGCCGTTCGGCTCCTTCTGGCTGCAGACCGAACAGGACCCCGAGCGGCCCACCCCGACCTTCATCCCGGTCGCCAACCAGGCCGCGGAGTGGTTCGCCAAGCGAACCGGCGGGATCGCCCAGAGCTCGTTCATGGAGGCGATGTTCAACATCCCCTCAACCGCCCACATCCTTGGCGGCGCGGTGATCGCGCCCGACCCGAGCCAGGGCGTCGTCGACGCCGACCAGCGCGTGTTCGGCTACGAGAACCTGCTCGTCTGCGACGGCGCCGCGGTCCCTGCGAACGTCGGCGTCAACCCGTCGCTGACGATCACCGCGCTTGCGGAGCACGCGATGAGCGCCGTGCCGCCCGCGGGCGCCGCCGCCGCCGCGCCGGCCGAGCGGCTCGAGAGCGAGCCCGAGGCGTACGCCGCCTGAAGCCGAGGCGCCTGGCGCCTACGCGCGGTAGCGGAACAGCACGACGTGCTTGCAGCCGACGAGCCGGTAGTGCCGGTTCTGCGGCAGGTAGCGCACGACGAGCGTCTTGATGCCCGGCCCGTTGCAGTGCACGGTCCCGTGTCCGTACACGAGGGCGACGTGGTCGTCGCCCGCGCCGGTCCAGATTTCGTTCAGTCCGTGGCTCGCGTAGATCCAGTCGGGGCCGGGACCGCCGAACAGGTAGTCGTGCTGGCTTTCCGGCTGTTCGCCGGGGTGCGAGTCACCCCAGATCACGTCGCCGAGGTTGCCCGCGTAGATCACATCGTTGCCGTCGCCGCCGAGCAGCATGTTGTGGACGTCGGCGAGGCCGCGGATCGTGCCGCTTTCGTTGTGCGGATGGCCGACGTGATGGGTGGTCTCGGGCCAGCCTTCGTGGCTCGCCATCCCCTGGGCGGCGGCGGCCGTGATGGCGAGGGCGCCGCAGGCGGCGGCACCCGCGAACACCCCTCGTCTCAATGCAGGGAACCGCATCCGCTCCACGCATTACCCAACGGCGCGCAGCGGGCGGCACACAAGCGCCGGCCCTGGACGATCGGACGAGTGTCCGCCGGGAGGCTCAGCGCCCGCCGGCCATCGCCGGCAGGATCTGCAGCGTGTCGCCGTCGCCGACCGCGGTGTCGAGCCCGTCGAGCACGCGCACGTCCTCATCGTTGAGGTAGACGTTGACGTAGCGGTTCAGCGCGCCGTCGGGGGCGAACAGCTGGCTCTCGGTCGCCGGGTGCGAGGAGGCGAGGTCGCGCAGCACCTCCCCGACGCTGGAGCCCGAAGCCCCGACTTCCCTCTCGCCGCCGACGGACGGCCGCAGCACCGGTGGGATCTTGATCGTCGCCATGACTCGCGGCAGCCTAGCGCGCCGGCCCAGCCGTCATCCGGCGGCGGCGCAGAAAGCCTCGTAGTCCGGGAACACGCCCATCTCCTCGTCGGCGATCTCGGCCGGATCGCGCGAGCAGATCGGGCACTCGGGGTCGCGGTGGACCTTCACCTCGGTCAGCGTCGCGCCGAGTGCGTCGTAGAGCAGCAGCCGCCCGATCGCGGGCTCGCCGATGCCGAGGATCAGCTTCACGACCTCGGTCGCCTGCAGGAGGCCCATCGTCCCGGGCAGCACGCCGAGCACGCCGTTGGCGCCGCAGGAGGGCGCCAGCTCGGCCGGCGGGGGCTCGCGGAACAGGCAGCGGTAGCACGGGCCCTCGTAGGGCTTGAAGACCGAGAGCTGTCCGTCGAAGCCGAGGATCGAGGCTGAGACGACGGGAATCTGCAGGCGCACGGTGGCGTCGTTGAGCAGGTAGCGCGTGGGGAAGTTGTCGACGCCGTCGACGACCACGTCGTAGCCCTCGATGATCTCCATGATGTTGGAGGCGTCGATGCGCGTCTTGTACTTGACGACGTTGACGTCGGGGTTGAGCGCGCGGATCGTCTCCTCGGCCGAGTCGACCTTCGGCACGCCGACGCGGTCGGTCGAGTGGATCACCTGGCGCTGCAGGTTCGACAGGTCGACCTCGTCGTCGTCGACGATGCCGAGCGTGCCGACGCCGGCGGCGGCCAGGTACAGCGCCGTGGGAGACCCGAGCCCTCCGGCACCCAGAAGAAGCACCTTCGCGTCGAGCAGCTTCTGCTGGCCCTCGATGCCGATCTCGGGGATCAGCAGGTGGCGGGAGTAGCGGTCGCGCTGCTCGGGGCTGAGCGCGCGTGGGATCTCGACCTCGTAGCCGCGGTCCTTCCACAGCGTGATGCCGCCGGTCATCGAGCGGACGTGCTCGTAGCCCATGTCCTCGCTGAGAGTGCGCGCGGCGTAGGCGGAGCGCTGGCCCGAGGCGCAGTAGAGGATCACCTGCGAGGAGCGGTCGGGCACGACGCCCTCGATGCGCGACTCGAGATGACCACGCGGCACGCTCTTGGCGCCGGGCAGATGGCCGCTCGCGAACTCTTCGCTGCCGCGCACATCGACGATCGTCACGCCCTCGTGGGTGAGCTCCTTGACCTCGGAGGGGTCGATCTCCTCGATCTGCGTCTTCACGAGGCGGAGCAGCTCGGATCCGGACGTGCTCATCTGGAAACTCCTAAACCAGGGTCGGGATTCATCAACTTCAGAAAGTATAGCGCTCCGCAGCGCCGCCGCAGAGGGGTCCGAGGCCGCCGAACGGCTCGCCTCCCGCCACCTGTGCATACCGCGCGCGACCGCCCCACCTCCTCCCAACAAGCAGGCGCTCCCGTACCCTCCGCGTGATGAGCAGGCGCCGCAGGCTGATCGTGCCGGTGACGTTGGGCGTGCTCGTGCTGGCGGCACTGGCGTTCGCGATCTTCGCGACGCAGGACTCCTCCAACGACGCCACGACGACCAGCGGCGGCACGAGCAGCGTCCAGACCGCCCCGGCCGGACAGGGCGGCTTCGACGGCGCGGAGATCCCGACCGCGCCGCCGGCGCCGCCGATCGCGCTGCACGACCAGTACGGGCGGCCGGCCTCGCTCGCCGCCCTCAGAGGCCGGCCCGTCCTGGTCGCGTTCCTCTACACGCGCTGCGGCAGCCCATGCGCGGTGATCGCGCAGCAGATCCGCGGCGCGCTCGACGAACTGCGCAGGCCGGTGCCGGTGCTGCTCGTCAGCGTGGACCCGGCGGGCGACACGCCCCTCGCCGTGCGGAGCTTCCTCGCGGAGGTCTCGCTCAGCGGGCGCGTCTACTACCTGACCGGCTCGCGGACCGAGCTCGCGAAGGTGTGGCGCGCCTACAGCGTGAAGCCGCCGGCGGCCGGCGCGAGCGCGTTCGCGAACAAGGCGACCCTGGTGCTGATCGACGCGAGCGGCCGCGAGCGGGTGCTGTTCGGGCCCGAACAGCTGACGCCCGAAGGCCTGGCCCACGACATCGAAAAGCTCGAGGCGGAGCAGCGCTGAGCGCCGGGCGGGCAGGGCGGGTGGGCGCTGATACCCTAGCCCGCAGGTAGGAAATAGGCAGATGATGTTCTCAACCAAGGCCGAGTACGGCGTACGCGTGATGGTGGAGCTCGCCCGGCGAGGCGGTGGCGACGCCGACGGGGTGGGCGGGAATCCGGTTCCCCTGGCCGAGATCGCCGCCGGCGACGGGCTCCCGCTGGCGTACCTGGAGCACCTGGTCGCGCGCCTGCGCAAGGCCGGCCTCGTCGACTCGCGGCGCGGTTCGCGCGGCGGCTACATGCTGGCCCGCCCCGCGGCCCAGATCACGATGGCCGAGGTCGTCGAGGCGCTGGAGGGCTCGATCGCGCCGATCGAGTGCATCTCCCAGACGGCCGACGGCTCGATCGTGTGCGCCCGCGAGTCCGAGCGCGACCACGTCTGCCCGACGAAGCTGCTGTGGACCCGCGTGCGCATGTCGATCATCGGCACGCTGCGCGAGACGACGCTCGCCGACCTGCTGATCGCACCGCCGCTCGCCGCCGGCACACAGGCAAGCGCGGGCCTGCAAATCGAACCCCTCACCACCGGAGCCTGACAAGGAGACCATGGCCGACCTCGAGATCAGAGACCTGCACGTGCGCACCGAGGAGCGCGAGATCCTCCGAGGCGTCGACCTCGACATCAGCCGCGGAGAGATCCACGCGCTGATGGGGCCGAACGGCTCGGGCAAGTCGACGCTCGCCAACACCCTGCTCGGCCACCCCTCCTACGAGATCACCGAGGGGACGATCACCTTCAAGGGCGAGGACATCACCGAGGCCGAGCCGCACGACCGCGCCAAAGCGGGCCTGTTCCTCGCCTTCCAGTACCCCGTGTCGATCCCGGGCGTGTCGGTCGCGAACTTCTTGCGCATGGCGATCAACGCCAAACGCGAGGAGCCGATCCAGGTCAAGGAGTTCCGCACCCAGCTCCAGCATGCGATCGAGCTGCTCGACGTCGACCGCGCCTTCACCTCGCGTCACCTCAACGACGGCTTCTCCGGCGGCGAGAAGAAGCGCGCCGAGATCCTGCAGATGGCGATGCTCCAGCCCGATATCGCCATCCTCGACGAGACCGACTCCGGGCTGGACATCGACGCGCTGCGAACGGTCGCCGAGGGCGTCCAGCGCCTGCACGACGAGCAGGGCCTGGGCGCGCTGATCATCACCCACTACCAGCGCATCCTGCATTACGTCGAACCGCAGTTCGTTCACATCCTGATGGACGGCCGGATCGTGCTCGAGGGCGGAGTCGAGCTCGTCGAGCGCCTCGAGCGCGAGGGCTACGACCAGATCCGCCAGGAGTACGGCGGGCAGGGCGAGCTCGCGGCATGAGCGGCCCGGCCGCTTTTGGCGCCAATGGCGAGGCCCCCGTCAAAGTCAAGGCCGGGCGCCACCGCGAGGCGACGCTCTACACCGCGCTCGACGGCGCCGGCGCCGGCGAGGGACGCTCGCTCTCAGAGCTGCGCGAGCTCGCGCTGAAAGCCTTCGAGTCCGCCGAGCTGCCGATCTGGCGGCGCTCGGGCTTCTGGACGACGAGCCTGCAGAGCCTCGAGCTCGACGCCCTGCAGAACAGCCTGGAGGAGGACGAGGTCCCGGATGTCGTCACGCGGACGATCCCCGACCGCCCCCACGCCGGGCGCATCGTCCAGAACGCCGGCGCCGTCGTGAGTGTCGAGCTCGCGCCCGAGCTCGCCGAACGCGGCGTGATCCTGTGCTCGCTGGAGGAGGCGTTCGAACGCCACGGCGACCTCGCCGAGCGCTGGTACTCCAAGCGGCTGATGATCGACCGCAACAAGCTCGAGGCCGCCAACGCCGCCTTCTGGACCGGCGGCGCGTTCCTGTACGTGCCGCAGGGCGTCGTCGTCGAGGATCCCTTCGAGATCGTCTACGCGATCGACAGACCCGGTATCGCCCAGTACGGGCGCACGCTCGTCGTCGGCGCGGCGAACAGCGACTTCAAGGTCCACGAGTACGACCTCGCCGAGGACTTCGGCGCGGATGATGGGGGGCGGGCGGGCGTCGCTTCAGAGCGCCAGGCGCTGCATGCCGGCGCGTTCGAGCTCTACCTGCAGGACGGCGCCCGCTGCCGTCTGGCCCAGGTCCAGGACTGGGGCTCGGAGAACGAGGTCTACGACGTCTCGACGCGCTTCGTGCAGGTCGGGCGCGACGCCTACTGCCACTGGCTGCCCGCGCTGCTCGGCGGGCACCTCGTGCGGCCGCACATGGAGCTCGCGGTCTCCGAGCCGGGCGGCGACATGGCGTTCCGCGGCGTGTTCTTCGCCGAGGAGCAGGAGCACCTCGATGCGTTCGCGGTGGACCTGCACGAGACCGGCCCGTCAGGCGGCGACGTGCACTGGCGCGGGGCCGCGACGGGCGCCGCGCGCGCGAGCTTCGAGGGCCTGATCAAAATCGACCCGGGCGCCCAGCAGACCCACACCTACCTGCAGATCCACACGATGATGCTCTCGCCGAAGGCGCGCATCGATGCGATCCCGTCGGTGCTCGTGTCCTCCGACGACGTCTCCGCCTCGCACGGCGGCACGGTCGGCGAGCTCGACGAGACCGCGATCTTCTACATGCAGAGCCGCGGCCTGAACAGGGCCGAGGCGGTGCGCGTCATCGTCGAAGGCTTCTTCGAGCCCCTGATCTCCGAGCTGGCCGACGAGCCGCTGCAGGAGCTCGTGCGCGCGAAGATCGAGGCGAAGCTGGCGGCGGCGCGCGAGGACATCGAGACGTATGCCATCAGTCGCTGAGAGCCGGCTCGCGGTCCGCGCGGACTTCCCGATCTTCGAGCGCCGGCCCGGGGGCCGCCCGCTCGTGTACCTCGACTCGGGCGCGAGCTCGCAGAAGCCGCGGGCGGTGATCGACGCCCTCGCCGACCACCTCGCCTCGCACAACGCCAACGTGCACCGCGGCGTCTACCCGCTCGCCCAGGAGGCTGACGCCGCGTTCGAATCCGCGCGCGCGCGGATCGCGGCCTTCACCGGGGCCGAGCCCAGGACGACGATCTTCACGAAGAACGCGACCGAGGCGATCAATCTCGTCGCGCGCGCCTACGGCGCGGCCCACCTCGGCCCCGGCGACGCCGTGCTGATCACGCAGATGGAGCACCACGCCAACCTCGTGCCCTGGCAGCAGATCTCCCGCGAGCGCGGGGCCGAGCTGCGCTACCTCGAGGTCGACGAGCACGGCGAGCTGTCGCTCGATCAGCTCGACGCGGAGCTGGCCCGCGGCGACGTGCGGATCGTCGCGTTCGCACACGTCTCCAACGTGCTCGGCACGATCAACCCGGTCGCCGAGATCGCCGCGCGAGCGCGGGCGGCGGGCGCCGCCACCCTCGTCGACGGCGCTCAGGCGGTGCCGCAGATGCCCGTCGACGTGCAGGAGCTCGGCGCCGACTTCTACGCCTGGACCGGCCACAAGGCGCTCGGGCCGACGGGCATCGGCGTGCTGCACGGCCGGCGGGCGCTGCTCGAGGCGATGGAGCCGTTCCTGACCGGCGGCGACATGATCGCCTCGGTCTCCCAGCAGGAGACGACATGGAACGAGCTGCCGTTCAAGTTCGAAGCCGGGACCCCGCCGATCGCCGAGGCGGTCGGGCTCGCGGCGGCCACCGACTACCTCGCGGAGATCGGGATGGCGCGGGTCCGCGAGCACGAGCGCGAGCTGACCGAGCTGATGCTCGCGCGCCTGGCCGAGGTGCCGGGACTGCGCACCGTCGGGCCGCCGCGCGGCCGTGAGCGCGGCGCGCTGGTGTCGTTCACCGTCGAGGGGATGCACCCGCACGACGTGGCCGAGCTGCTCGGGCGCGAGGGCGTCTGCGTACGAGCAGGTCACCACTGCGCGCAGCCGCTGATGCGCTGCCTGGGCGTGCCGGCGACCGCGCGCGCGAGCCTCGGCGTCTACAACGACGAGTCGGACATCGAGGCGCTCGCGAGCGCGCTCGCCAAGGGGCGGAAGGTCTTCGGCCTCGATGGTTGATCTGATGGACGACCTGTACCGCGACTACATCCTCGAGCACTACAAGCGACCGCGGAACTTCGGCGAGCTGGAGCCGCACGACCTCGAGGCGCTCGAGCACAACCCGCTGTGCGGCGACGAGCTCGGCGTGCACATCCGCGTGAGCGACGATCGCATCGAGGAGATCCGCTTCCACGGCCACGGCTGCGCCATCTCGCAGGCCGCCGCCTCGATCGCGTCCGAGGAGCTGAAGGGGATGAGGCTCGCGCAGGTCGGCGAACTGGACGCGGACTGGATGATCGAGCTGCTCGGGATCCCCGTTTCGGCCACGCGCCGCAAGTGCGCGCTGTTGAACCTGAAGGTCGTGCGCGGGGCCGTCACCGGCGACAACGGCTGGCCGACGTAGCGGGCCGCTCAGGCCCGGGGGCGCTTCGCGCCCGGGGTGCGGCGCGCCCGCTTGACCGTCGCGGACGCCGCGCCCGCACGAGTGCCGTTGGCCTCTTCCGGGCCCTCTGAGCCGCTGTTCAGCGGGGCGCCGTTGTCCTGCTGCCCGCCGCCGGTGAGCGGCTCGAACTCCTCCTCCTCGTCGGACGGCAGCTCGACGTCGAGCCGCCGCGGCCCCTGGGACTCCTCGTCGGGGATCGTCCCGATCGACACGCGGTCGCGGCCGGCGAGCTTGGCCGCGTAGAGCCCTTCGTCGGCCACGCGGAACAGCAGCGAGGCGCTCTGCGCCTGCTGCGTGTCGCTGACGCCGAAGCTGACCGTGAAGCGCGGGGTTTCGCCGGGGTGGGCGCGCGCCAGCGCGGCGCGCATCCGTTCGAGCACCTCGATGGCGCCGAACCGGTCGAGGTCGGGCAGCAACACGACGAACTCCTCGCCGCCCCAGCGCGCGATCGTGTCGAGGTCGCGGATCGAGCGCCGCGCGACGTCGGCGAACAGACGCAGGGCGCGGTCGCCGGCCTCGTGGCCGTGCGTGTCGTTGAGCTGCTTGAAGTGGTCGAGGTCGCCGAGCGCCAGCGCGAAGGGGCGCCGGGCACGCAGCAGCCCGCGCATCTGCTCCTCGGCGCTGCGGCGGTTGATCAGGCCGGTCAGCGAGTCCGTCGAGGCCTGCAGTTGGGTCTTCTGGAAGGCCCGCACGGTCCCGATCCGCGCGCCGGCCTGCGCCGCCAGCGTGCGCAGTCGTTCGACGCGCTCTGCGCCTGGCGCCTCGCCGTCCGGGCCCGTGGTGTGAAGAACGCCCAGCGAGCGCCCCATGAAGCTGACGGGAACGCAGACCGCGGAGCAGGCACCGCTCGGGCGGCCCCGCAGGTGCGGGCACGCGTTGAGGTCCTCGCTCGACTCGAACGTGACCGCGCTGCCGCGCCGGACCGCGACGCAGGAGAACGGCGAGCGCACCGGGCAACCCGGCGGCTCGACGCCGTCGTTCGAGGCGACGCGGCGCAGGCTCGCACGGCTCGAGTCCGAGAGCAGCAGCTCCATCGGCGTCGCCTCCGAGACATCGCCCATCGCGTGCTCGACGACCTCGCAGACGTCCAGTTCCTCGTCGGCCATCTCGAGCGCCTCGGCGAGCTGCGTGGCGAAGCCGTCGCGGCGCGCCTTCTCACGCAGCTCGGCCTCGAGGCGCACGCGCTCGGTGATGTCGCGCGCGTTCAGCACGACGCCGCGCAGGTGGCGCTCGCCGCGCAGGTCGGTGACGTGCGCCTCGAGCGTGCGCTCCTCGCCCCCGGCGTCGACGAGCGTGAAAATGAAGCTCGACGGCGTACCCGTGCGGGCGACCGTGCCAAGGAGCTCGCGGTCCTGCTCGCCGACGAGCGCGAGCAGGCCGTCGCCGAGGAGTTGTGGCGCGGGCCTGCCAGCCTTCGCAGCGAGGGAGTCGCTGACGTAGCGGCACCCGTGGGGGTCGATCACGGCGACGAGATCGGTCGAGGACTTCGCGAGCGCACGGAAGTGCGCCGTCTGGCGGCTCAGGATCAGGATCAGCAGCCCCGCCAGCAGCAGGGACACGATCAGGCCGCCGATCGAGAGCGCGATCTCCGCGTCGAGCAGCCGCTGCACGCTGTCATCGGCCCTCGCGGCGACGGTGCGGGCCGCGTTCAGCGCGGTCGCGGAGGTCAGCGCGACGAGGATGCGCGCGCGCATCAGCGGGTTGCCGGCGGGCAGAGTCTCGCCCCCGGTCGGTTCGGGCGGCCGGCCGCCCGTGAGGAGGGCCTGACCCGAGCCCCTGAGGTCGGCGATCAGCTTGATCTGCTCTTCGAGCTGGCGCCGCAGGACCGTGCCGGTCGCGGCGGCGACCGTGGCGTCGTCGTCGTCGCCCTTGACGGCAGGTACGGTGCCGCCTTCGAGCAGCGCGTGCGCGCTTTCGTTCAGGTCGGCGCCGATCGTCTGCGGGTCGGCCTGCTGTCCGGCCTTGACCAGCAGCAGCTCGTTCAGGTAGCGCTCGGCCAGCATCCGCTGGCGCGCGGCCACCTGGACGACGGCGGCGCGGTCCTTGGCGCGCGCGGAGAGCGTGAGGGTCACGACGACGCCGACCGCCGCGGTGACGAGGAACGTCAGCGGGATCGCCGCGAGCAGCCAGCGCCCTCGCATGTGGAAGGGCCTGAGGATTCCGCTGCGCAGGTCGGTCACTGGACCTCGACTTCCGCGTGCATCCCGGCCATGAAGTGGCCCTCCATGTTGCAGAAGAACACGTAGCGCCCGGGACGCAGGTCGACGGTCAGATCGCGCGTGCTGCCCGGCTCGCCCGGCTCGAGCGAGCCCGGCTCGGAGGATTCGACGGTTTCCTCGTCGACGGTCAGGCCGTCCTTGCGCAGTGGCAGCGAGGCGATCGTCCCGGGCACGATGATCAGCTCGTGCTGGTCTGGCCCTTCGTTGTGGATGCGCAGCGTGACGGTGCCGCTGTGCAGCGTCGTCGGCGCCTGGATGTGGAAGTCGCGCTCGACGATCGGCGTGGTGCGGGGAGTGGAGGCGCTCGCGCGCGTGGAGCCGCAGCCGCTCAGGGCGACGCCAGCCGACAAGACGGCGACCAACGCGGCGATTGCAGAGACCCCCTGCGACCGCCCGCGTCCGGGCAGCGCGTGCTTCCTCATAACAAACATCCATCGGACCCGCGGGCGCCTGTCTTTAGGGCGACCGGGATCTCGCAAGCGCCAGCGATACAATTCCTACCTCGGAGCACAGGATTCTGCCGCCCCCCACCCGCGAGGACGCATATGGCAACCGTTGACCGCATCGCAAAGCCCAGCCCGATCGTCGAGGACGACCAGGGACAGCTGATCGCGCGCAAGGGCATCTCCCGCGAGGTCGTGCAGGAGCTCTCGAAGATCAAGGACGAGCCCGACTGGATGGCCGAGAAACGGCTGAAGTCGCTGGAGATCTTCGAGCGCAAGCCGATGCCGACCTGGGGCCCCGACCTCGGCGGCCTGAACCTCGACGAGCTGGTCCTCTACTCGCCCCCGACCGCCGGGCGCTTCAACTCCTGGGACGAGGTCCCGGACGAGATGAAGAAAACTTACGAGGATCTCGGCATCCCCCAGGCCGAGCGCGAGCACCTCGCGGGCGTCGTCGGCGTGTGGCGCCAGGAGCCCGTCTACGAGGGCCTGAAGGAGGAGTACGCGAAGCTCGGGATCCTGTTCTGCTCGATGGACACGGCGATCCGGGACTACCCCGAGCTCGTCCAGAAGTACTTCATGAACAAATGCGTCCCGCCGCAGGACAACAAGTTCTCGGCGCTGCACGGCGCGGTGTGGTCCGGCGGCTCCTTCCTATACGTCCCCAAGGGCGTGAAGGTCGACCTGCCGCTGCAGGCGTACTTCCGGATGGAGGGCGCCGGCGAGGGCACCTTCGAGCACACGCTGATCGTCGCCGACGAGGGCTCGGACGTGAACTACATCGAGGGCTGCACGGCGCAGACCTACAGCGTCAACTCGATGCACTCGGCGGTCGTCGAGATCTTCGTCCACGAGGGCGCCAAGGCTCGCTACACGACCGTCCAGAACTGGTCGAAGGACGTCTACAACCTGAACACGAAGCGCGCGGTCGTCGACGCCGAGGGCACGGTCGAGTGGGTCGGCGGCTCGATGGGCGCCAAGTACGTGATGCTCTACCCGGGCTCGTTCCTGATGGGCGAGGGCGCACGGGCCGACCACCTGAACGTCGGCGTCGCCGGCAAAGGCGTGCACAAGGACACGGGCGCGAAGGTCGCGCACCTGGCGCCGAACACGACGTCGAACATCCTCGCCAAGTCGATCTCCAAGGACGGCGGGATCATGGGCTACCGCGGGCTCGTGAAGATGGGCTCGAACTCGGCCGGCTCGAAAGCACGCGTGCAGTGCGACGGGCTGATGATGGACGGCGAATCCCGCTCGGACACCTGGCCGGACATCCAGATCCAGAACCCCCACGTGACGGTGGCCCACGAGGCGACGGTCGGGCGCATCTCCGACGACCAGCTCTTCTACATGGGCTCGCGCGGCTTCACCGAGGACGAGGCGGCGGCGATGATCGTCAACGGCTTCATCGAGCCGGTGACCAAGGAGCTGCCGATGGAGTACGCGGTCGAGCTCAACCGCCTCATTCAGTTGGAGATGGTTGGAAGCATCGGGTAGCTGCGCGCCCCTGTTGACAACATCGCAGCGCCCCTGTTCCCGCGCGGTCTGCCGTGGGCCAACGTCCCCGAGGGCGAGCAGGTCAGCATCCTGCAGCGAGAGCGACCCCTGCTGGTCGAGTTCTGGGACTTCTGCCGGGCGAACTCGCTGCGGACGCTGCCCTACCTGAAGGCCTGGCACGAGCGCTACGCGCCGTCGGGGCTGCGGATCGTCGGCGTTCACTCGCCGGGTTTCGAGGCCTCCCGCGACGAGAGCGCGGTTCGCGCCGCGGTGGCGCGGCTCGGGATCGAGTACCCCGTCCTGATCGACAGCGAGTTCCTGTTGTGGCAGGACTACGAGAACGAGGGCTGGCCCGCGCGCTACCTGTTCGACGGGCGTGCGCGGCTGTTCGAGTACCACTTCGGCGAGGGCTCCTACGAGCAGACCGAGCGCGCGATCCAGGAGCTCGTCGGTGTCGAGCGCGAGCCGCTCGAGCCCCTGCGGCCCGAGGACGCACCGGGCGCGCCGCTCGCCCGTCCGACCGAGGACCGCGATGGCGCCTACAGCGGCCCCTACGAGGCCGGCGGAGTGTGGCTGGTGACCGAGGGCGCCGGCACGGTGTCGGCTTCCTCGGATGACCGCACGGCGACGCTCGCGCTCACGCAGCCCGGCGCCTTCCCACTGTTCGAGCACGCCGCACACACCGCCGCCGAGCTGCGTGTCCAGGCAGACCCGGGGTTGCGCGTGATCGCCACGTGCTTCACGCCCGGAGTGATCGACGCCTGATCCGCGGACGCCGCGCTGCGCCGGGGCGCCGGGGCGCCGCGCTACGGTCCTTGGATGCTCCGGCCCCGGTCGATCGGATGCCGCCTGGCGGCGGCAACCGCGGTGGCGCTCGCCGCCTGGGTGTTCTCCGCTCCCAGCGCCCGCGCGGCGGCCCCGGAAGGCCCGTGGCTCGGCCTGAACGGCAACAGCAGCGGCTTCGTCGGGCCACTCGACGAGTTCGTCGAACACGGCTTCCTGTATGACCGCAGCGGACCGCTCGTGTTCGAAGCCGGCGCGACGCTCGCGAAGTCGGGCGCCGGCCTGGAAAAGTCGATCAAGGCGGGGATGGTGCCGGTCGTCCTCATCCAGTTCGCCGGCGCCGAAACGTGCACGTTCAACAAGCAGTGCCTGCCTACCGACCAGAAGGCGCTCAGTGAGTACGCGCGCGGCTTCGTTTCGACTGCCGAGGAAATCGCGGACAAATACCCGGCCGCCGGAATCAAGTTCGAGGCGATAAACGAGCCCTGGGGGTATGGCACCGCAGCGCAGTACGCGGCGTTCCTGGCGCTGCTGCTGCCCGCGGTGAGGAGCTCTACGGTGCCGCCGAGCGACGTCTACGTCGGCGCCACGGGCCTCGGCTGGGTGAGCGCGCTCTACCAGGCCCAGCCCCAGCTCCGTGACGAAATCCAGGCGTGGTACCTGCATCCCTACGGCAAAGACCGCAAACCGGGCGAAGGCATCTCCGAACTGCCGGCGATCCGCGCGGAAATGGCGGCCGGGAGCGACAACCTGATCGTCTCGGAGATCGGCTACTGCGCGGTCAGCATCCGCAGCGAACAGTGCCTCACCTCGAGCGCGCCGGCATCCGACGAGAAAGACGCCGCCCAGGCCTTGCAGGGTGAACTGCAGACGGCCGTCGGCTACCACCAGGCGGGCTGGCTGAAGGCGCTGCTCGTCTACTCTCGCAGCGACGGCGGCTGGGCCGCCGAACTGCCGCACGGGATGCTGACCGAAACCGGCCGGATGCTCGAGGCCTTCGGCGACCGCTACGGCTGAGGCGGCGCGAGCTCCTCGCGCGTGCGCGCCTCGAGCAGCCGCAGCACGCGCGGTGGCGCGGCGTCCTCGACGAGCACGGCGCCGCCGGGCCAGTAGGGGTTCGCCGGCCCGGCCGCGTCCAGGAAGATCGCGGAGTAGGTCCAGCTCCCGCAGTTCAGGAGCCGTGCGCCGCCGCGTCCTGTCCACTCGCGCTCATCGTCGCCCGGGAGCGGGCCGGTGCGATGCGTGTGCCCGAACACCACGTGGGAGTCGCCGAGGCCCAGCCGCGCGGCGACCTCCCCCATCGCGGCGAGCCCGGCGCGCCGCAGCTCGTCTCCGGACACGTCTGCGCGGAGCGGCCCGACGCCGGCACGGTTGAGCGCCGCGACGGCGAGCGGGAAGCCCGCGACGAGCGCGCGCCGGCGCAGGGCGCTGCGCAGGCGGGCACGCGGATCGCGCCGCCGCGCGCGGACCGCGGCGGCGTCGGAGTCCGAGCTCCCGCCGCCGAGCGCCCGCCAGGCGCTGACGGTCGCCAGCCCGTTCAGGGCGGCGCCCGTGTGGGCGTCGCGCGCGACGGCGTCGCGCCAGGCGAACACCGGCGCGCCCATCGCCTCGTAGTCGTCGACGGCCGCGAAGCCGGACGCCGGCCGGCCGAGCAGGCGGCTCATCGCACCGACCGTCAGCCGCTCCAGCGTCGGCACGGTCAGGTGGCAGTCGAGGTAATGGCCATGGGTCGCGTAGACGTCGTCCCGCACCCACAATCCGGGGTAGGCGACGCGCACCCGTGCCGGCGCCGCCCATTCGGCGATCTTGGCGAGGGCGGGCGAGACGTCGCGGGGATCGAGCAGCTGCTCGAGCTCGAGCGAGCCCGGCTCGTCCTCCGCGCCGCGCGCCGCGAGCCACGGTTCGACCAGCGCGTGGTCGTGGTTGCCCGCGGCGACCACGAGCTCGCGCCCGTCGAGCGCGCGGCCGAGATCCTCGAAGAACGGGCGGGCGGCCGACATCGCCTCGCGCTGCGGCCCGTGGCGCAACTCGAGCACGTCGCCGAGCAGGACGAGGCGGTCGGCATCGGCGAGCTGCTCGATCAGGGCCGCGCGCAGCTGCGGCCGGCGCAGCAGGTCGATCCCCGTGTTGCTGCCGACATGCAGGTCGGAGACGATCAGCGTCCGCACCGCTCGCCTCCCGCGCTCGCGGGTCCACTGCGGCACGAGCGCTGTGCGCGGGCGTGCGGCCCGCGCCTTCCTGCGCTCAGGACGCCCCGGCCGCGGCGGCCTGGCGAATCTGCTTGGGCAGCATGAAGCGCACGTCCTCCTTGACGGCGTCGTGCTCGGAGATGTCGCCCACGCCGCGCTCCCTGAACAGCTCGACGAGCTCCCCGACGAGGTTCTCGGGCGCGCTGGCGCCAGAGGAGATACCGACGACGCGCCGGCCCTCGAGCCACTCCTCCTGGACCTCGCGCGCGTTGTCGATCAGGTACGCGTCGGTGCCGAGGTCGTTCGCGACCTCGACCAGCCGTTTCGAGTTCGACGAGTTGTTCGAGCCGATCACGAGCAGCAGGTCGCACTGCGGCGCGATCTGCCTGACCGCCGCCTGCCGGTTGGTGGTGGCGTAGCAGATGTCATCCGTTTTCGGACCGACGATGTTCGGGAAGCGCTCGCGGAGCCGCTCCAGGATCGCGGTCGTTTCATCGACGGCGAGCGTCGTCTGGGTGATGTAGGCGACGCGATCGGGGTCGTCGATCTCGAGCTCCGCGACGTCCCCCTCGTCCTGCACCAGCACGATGCGCTCGGGCGCCTCGCCCATCGTGCCTTCGACCTCCTCGTGGCCTTCGTGGCCGACGAGCACGATCGTGTAACCCTCCTGGGCGAACTTGACGGCCTCGCGGTGGACCTTGGTGACGAGCGGGCACGTCGCGTCGATCGTCTGCAGGCGGCGCTGCTCGGCGCCGTCGCGAACGCTCGGCGCGACGCCGTGGGCCGAGAACACGCAGACGGCGCCCTCGGGCACTTCCGTGTGCTCCTCGACGAAGATCGCCCCGCGCTCGGTGAGCTCCTCGACGACGTGCTTGTTGTGGACGATCTCCTTGCGGACGTACACGGGCTTGCCGTGCAGCGCCAGCGCGCGTTCGACCGTGTGCACGGCGCGGTCGACGCCCGCGCAGTACCCGCGCGGCGCGGCGAGGATCAGCTTCTCGACGGTGTTCGTCACGCCGTCATTGTATTGGCCGGGTTTGGAGGGCCCTGCCCCGCTCGGTCCGGGCGGGCGTGACTCGGTACGCTAGGCCGTCATGGCGCAGCGCCACCTCGACCGCCTGACCCCTGTCGATGCGTCGTTCCTGCACCAGGAGGGGCCGAGCTCCCACATGCACATCGGCGGGCTGACGCTCGTCGAGGGACCGCCGCCCACGATGGACGAGTTCCTCGAACAGATCCGCAAGCGGCTGCACCTGGTCCCCCGCTACCGGCACAAGCTCGCCTACACGGCGATCGACAGCGGCCGCCCCGTGTGGGTCGATGACCCGAGCTTCAACCTCGAGTACCACGTCCGCCACACCGCACTGCCGGCTCCGGGCACCTTCGAGCAGCTCCAAGAGCTGACGGCGCGCATCTTCTCCCAGCAACTGGACCGCTCCAAGCCGCTCTGGGAGATGTGGCTGATCGAGGGGCTCGAGGACGACCGCTTCGCGCTGATCACCAAGACCCACCACTCGCTGATCGACGGCATCGCGGGAGTGGACCTCGCGACGGTGCTGTTCGACATCTCGCCGGACCCGCCGCAGATCCCGAACTCCGGCCGCGCCTGGCAGCCTCACACCGAGCCGGGCGCGACGCAGCTGATCACCGCGGGGCTCGTCGGCGCGGCGCGCGCCGGCATCGCTCTGGCCGAGGGCGCGCTGGACGCGCTCGCGCATCCGGAGCGCGCGATGGCGCGCGTGCGCGAGGCCGCCGAGGGTATCGGGGAGATCGTCTGGGCCGGCCTGAACCCGGCGCCGCAGACGCCGCTCAACGTCCCGATCGGACCGCACCGGCGCTTCGTCGCGGTGACGGCGAGCCTCGAAGACTTCAAGACCGTCAAGAACGCCTTCGGCGGCACGGTCAACGACGTCGTGCTCGCGGTCGTCGCAGGTGCGCTGCGCGACTTCCTGATCGCCCGCGGGCGCCGCACGGAGGGCGTCGAGATGCGGGCGCTCGTACCCGTCTCGGTCCGCACCGAGGACGACGCCGGCACGGCCGGCAACCGGATCGTCGTGATGCGCGGGCCGCTCCCGATCTACATCGCCGACCCGCTGAACCGGCTGCGCTTCGTCTCACATGCGATGGACGGCCTGAAGGAGTCCAAGCAGGCGCTCGGCGCGGAGGTCATCTCCGGGGCTCAGAACTTCGCGCCGCCGACGATCCTCGCGCAGGCCTCGCGGCTGAACTTCTCGACGCGCCTGTTCAACCTGATCGTCACGAACGTCCCCGGTCCCCAGTTCCCACTGTACGTGCTCGGTCGCGAGATGGTGACCGCGATCCCGGTCGCCTTCCTGCCGGAAAACCACGCGCTGGCGATCGCGATCATGTCCTACAACGGCCAGATGAACTTCGGCCTGCTCGCCGACTTCGACGCGCTGCCGGACCTCGAGAAGATCGGCGAGAACATCCGCGCCGAACTCGCGGGGCTGGTCTCGCTCGCGGCCGAGACCGCCGCCACGCCGGCCTGATCGCCGGGCGGCGGGCGTGGACGCGGCGGCGCCGAGGCGCGGGGAGCAGGCGGACCTCGAGAGCCTGACCGAGACGCTCTGGCTGGCCTTCGGCGAAGACCCGCTGTGGCGCTGGGCGTTCCCGGACCACGACCGGCTGCGGCCCCTCTGGCGCCTCTACATCGCCTCGGCCCTGAGCCGCGGATGGGTCTGGACGATCGGCGATTTCGCCGCGGCGACCGTCTGGATCCCGCCCGGGCTCACCGAGCTGACGCCCGACGAGGAGGCGCAGCTGCCCGGGCTGATGCGCGAGCTCGTCGGAGACCGTGCCGAGGACCTGCTGGGGCTCTTCGAGCGCTTCGAGCAGGCGCACCCGCACGGACCGCCGCATTACTACCTCACGCTGTTCGGCACGCGACCCGACCAGCGCGGGCAGGGACTCGGCATGCGCCTGCTCGCCGCGAACCTCGAGCTGATCGACGCCGAGGGCGCGGGCGCCTACCTGGAGTCGAGCAACGCGGCCAACGAGCCGCGCTATGAATCAGTCGGCTTCGCTCGTGCGGGCTCGTTCACGACGCCGGACGGGGCGCGGGAGGTCGTGACGATGTGGCGGGAGCCCGGGGCCGGGGCGGCACGGCGGTAGGCGGTGTCGCAGGAGAACGTGGAGATCGTGCGCAGGCTGTTCGCCGATCTGCTGCGAGTCGGGCCGGCGGCTTTCGGGCTAGCTCAGTACCCGAGCGCGAACTTCGCGTCCTCGCTCATCATCTCCGGCGACCACGCCGGCGTGAACACCATCTCCGAATCGACCGTCTTGACGCCATCGAGTTCGCCCACGAACTCTTCGATCTGTTCGTTGACCTGCGGGCCGATCGGGCAGCCCGGCGTCGTCAGCGTGAACGTCACCTTGACGTTGCCCTGGTCGACCTCGACCGCGTAGATCAGGCCCAGCTCGACGAAATCGAGCCCCAGCTCTGGGTCGATGACGTTGGACAGGGCGTCCATCACCTCGTCCTCGGTGGGCATCGCCTCGGGCGCCGACATGAGGACAGTCTAACCTGCGGCGCCGGGCCGTCCAGGCGCGCTCAGGCGGGGCGCCAGCCGGCGAGCACGGCGAAGTGGAGCTGCTTGAAGAAGCAGTCGCAGTCCTCGAGGCCGGCCTCCTCGAGCCAGCCCAGCGACTGAGCGACGGTCGCGCAGCGGTTGAAGGTCATCCGCTCATCGGAAGCGTCGAGCTCCGCCTCGCTGGCGCCGGCAGCCGACGCCGCGGCCCGCCAGCGCGCCCTGCCCTCGCGCTCCAGCCGCTCTGTACGCGCGGCGACGTGCTCGGCGTTCACGAACACGCCCCCCGGCCGCAGGAGCTGCGCGGTGGCCGCGTACAGGAGCGGCTGCTCGTCGCGCTCGAGATGGTGGATCGCGAGCGAGGAGACGACGGCATCGAAGGGACCGCTCGGCAGGCCGTCGCGCATGTCGCCCTGGACGAGCTCGACCGACGCGGCCGGCAGGCGCTCCGCCGCGCGCGAGAGCATCCCCGCGGAGCCGTCGAGCAGCACGAGCTGTGCCGAAGGGTGCGCGGCGAGCACCGCTTCGCTCATCAGCCCGGTCCCGGCGCCGAGGTCGAGCACCCGCTCGACCGGACCCCCGCGCAGGGACACCAACTCGACGGCCGTGCCGTAGAACGCGTCGAAGCAGGGCACGATCGCGCGGCGCGTAGCGTCGTAGTCGGGGGCGTGGACCGAGAACGCTTCGATTGCTTCGGACACGGTTCCGAACCTAGCGCAGGATGCTCGTCAGATCGGATCCGGCGCGGCTGAGGAAGCGGCGCCGCGCGGGCCGGCCGCCACGATCTCGGTACTCGCCTCACCGCGTCCGAGGACCTCTCCCCGGTCGGAGACGAGCTCGAGCCGAACGACGCCGCGACTTGCCACCGGGGCGCCCCGGCGAGCTTGGGCGGGGGTCCCGGTGAGAGCGGCGCAGGCCGCGTCGGCGAGCTCGTCGACGTAGGCGCGAAGCGGCGAGCCGATCCTGCCGGCGAGCCATAGGCGGGCAACCGAGTGCGTCGGGCCCGTGACGATCGCGTTGACCATCAGCATCGATGTCGGGCGTACCAGGCCCCGCTGGATCAGCGGCGCGAGCCAGTCCTGGTAGGCCGCCGCGAGCTTGCGGTTCATCTCTTCAAGCTCGGTGCTGCCGGGCGAGTCGACGTCCAGTGTCCCGCGCGTGTACACGAAGCGCGCGCGGTCGACGTTCGCTTCGATCCACTCGACTTGGTGCGCGATCGTCCCGCGTACGGCCGCGCGAAGCGTGCGCGGCCGTCGTGCGAGCAGGCGCCACAGTCCGTCTTGGAAGGACGCCATCGACTCCACGTAGAGCGCGTCTGCGATCGCCTCCTTTGTTGGGAAGCGGTGGAACAACGTGCCGTTGGACACGCCGCTGCGCTCGCGGATCCGCGCGACGGTCGTCTGCTCATAGCCGGCCTCCAGGAAGCATGCCAGCGCCGCGTCGAGGATGCGGCTGCGCGTGTCAGAGGAAGCCGAGGCGGCGGGTGCGGGAGCTCGATCGGTCATAGAGTGATACTCTAGATCACCACTCTACCCCACTGCGTCGACGGAACCGAGAAAAGGACCACCGGATGAACAACACTGCGACCGAGGCTCGAGCGTTCTCGCTTCCCGTCCACGTAGCTGAGGTGCAGGCGCACACACAGGAGCTCGCCGCGCGCTTCGCCGATCGTCATCGCGAGGTGCGCCTGCATCCCTTCGAGCACGGCGAGCTGCACCCCGAGCTCTGGGGTGAGATCAGCGACCGCGGTTGGCCCGGCCTGCTCGTGCCCGGCGCCTACGGCGGCACGGAGGGCGGACTGCTCGCCTACCTGGTGGTGATGGAGGCGCTGGCGGCACGCAACCTGATCTTGTGGATGCCGGTCCTGAGCGCCGCGATCTCCTACGCGATCGCAGAGGTCGGCCCCGAGAGCGTGCGGGAGCGCTGGCTCCCACGGGTCGCCTCGGGCGGGACGTTCCTCGCGCTCGCGGTCACCGAGCCCGACTGCGGTCACAACGTGTTCCGCACACAGACCACCGTGCGGCGTGACGGCGAGCGCTTCGTGATCAACGGGTTCAAGGCGGTCACGTCGGGCATCGACCTGGCCGAGCGCGTGCTCGTGTTCGGCCGCGCCCCGTCCGCTGAGAGCGAGGGCCGCCGGTTCACCACCGTGCTGGTCGATCCCGGCGCCGCTGGGGTCGAGCGCAGCGAGCTGCCGATGCGCTGGCGCGAGGGCGCGCGCCAGTTCCAGCTCACGTTCAAGGACGTCGAGGTGCCCGCCGACGCCTTGGTCGGTGCCGAGGGCCAGGGACTGCTGGCGCTGTGGCCGTTCACGCACGTCGAGCGCCTGATGACAGCGGCGCTGTGCCTCGGCAACGCGCGCTACTGCGTCGATCGTGCGCTCGCCCGCGCCGGCACCCGCACGATCTTCGGCAAGCACCCGATCGGCGCCGAGCAGGCGATCCAGCACCCGATCGCATCGCTGCACGCGCGCATCGCCGCCACCCAGCTGCTCGTGTACCGAGCGGCCGCCGAGTTCGATGCGCGCACCGACCCGGGCGCGGTGGCCGCGCAGGCGAACATGACCAAGGTTCTGACGGCCGATCTGCTGTTCGACGCCGCCGATCACGCGATGCAGACGCTCGGCGCCCAGGCATGGGACGAGCGCGAGGGCATGATCGATCTCTTCCTCGACGCGCGCGCAGCCCGCTCAGCGCCGATCTCACAGGAGCTTGCGCTCAACTTCATCGCCCAGCACGAGCTCGGCCTGCCCAGCCACCGCTGAGCTATGCGCGGACCCTGCGGCACAGACACCACGATCACACGCGCGGCGGTCTCGGCCGGCGTCGGCGGAACATGAGCGACCGGCTCCTGGAGAAGCTTCCTCCCGATCGGTGGCGCGAGGAGTTCGAGCAGCTCGGCGTCGGTACGCTCGCCGAGCTGCTCGAGATCGCAGTGGATGAGATCGAGCCCGGCCGCGCCGTTCTGACGCTGGAACTGCGCCCCGAGCTGCTGCTGAAGACCGGGTTCGTCCACGCCGGCACGGTGGTTGCGCTCGCGGACACGAGCGCGGGCTACGGCTGCCGCGCCTCGCTGCCCGAGCACGCCGGCGGCTTCACGACGATCGAGCTCAAGGCCAACCTGCTCGCCAGTGCCACGGCAGCCGACGCGCTGCGCTCGGAGGCGACGCTCGTCCACGCCGGCCGCAAGACGCAGGTCTGGGATGCGATCGTCACCCGCGCCCGTGATCGTCGCGTGATCGGGCTGTTTCGCTGCACGCAGATGCTTCTTGCCGAGCGACCCCAGGCGCCGCCGGGAGCCCCGCCATCCCCGCCGGCGGGCTAGGGCCCCCTCGGCGTCCTAGTTGTCGGACCCCAGCCTGTCCCACATGTACAGCTGTATGCACTCATTGGCGAGTTCGACGGCCCGCTCGTGCGACAGCCGGGGCAGCACCGTGTCGAGCGCCTGCTCCTCGGCGACGCCGGCCTGGAAGGCCTCCTCGCCGCGGAACCCGGCGGCGATCTTGAGCGCCTCGCGGCGGTTCTCGCCGAGGCTCGGGAACACCCCGACGAGGAACTCGGTGTTCGGGATCGGCTGGCCGACCTCGAGCGAGGCGTGCCACGCCGCCAGCAGGTGCAGATCGTCCTCGTCGAGGTCCGCGATCGCCCTGGCGTAGTGGACTGACAGTTCCTGGTCGGGGATGTCGTCGACCCAAGCCCGTACGACCTCGCCTACGAGCTGACGCCGGGCCTCGCGGCCGAGCGAGTCGGCGATCACACGAATCGCGTCCTGTGGCTGTATGAAGCAGAGGGGCATCGAGCCTCCGGGGTGCGGGTGGAACTCTCTGCTCGGAGAGTAGGTGCCCGAGTGGACGGCAAATCGGGCACCCGCGGCGATCGCCGCCGGGGCCCGCGGGCGCGGGCCGGCGGCGATGGAGCACGCCGGCTGATCAGAGCCCGAGCGCCGCCAGCGCCCCGGCGGCCGCGGGCTCATCGGCCGGCCTGAACCCGAGCGTCGCCCGCTCACGGGCCGTCCAGTTGAACAGCGCGAGGTCGAGCGCTTCCAACGGCACGTCCGCCCCGTTCGCGAGCGCGGCGGCGCGACGGTCGAGCAGCAGCGGGTCCCCGATGCCGAACACGCGCTTCGCGGCCAGCGAAGCCTCGTCCTCCCCGGATCCGCGCCCGCTTCCGAGGTGCAGCGAGCCGGCCCGCAGGTCATAGACGCCGAGCCGGCCGAGCGTGACGAGCAGCTCGTAGCGCGCCGCGCGCGTCAGCCCCGGCAGCGCGAGCCGTTCGAAGAGGCGCGCGGAGCGCCGCTCCGCGCTCCAGCCCGCGTCGCCTGTGAAGGCCGCCTCCTGGCCGCCGGCCCGCGCAACCCACTGCGCGTAGGCGTTCAACGTCCGTGCACCGCTGCCCGGCGCATGGGAGCTGCGCGGGCCCACCGGGAGCCCGTCGAGGAGCTCGCCGAGCCCATCGGCGCCCTCCGCCGATTGCAGCGTCGGAGCCGCGGCCAGCGCCGCCTCGATGCCGGCAAACGGCTCGTCGTCCTCGCTCGGCGACAGGTACGCGAGCAGGAAGGCGACCCAGCTCGCGCGCTCGAAGTCGCCGGCCGCGGCCGCGTCCACGGCCAGCCCGTAGGCGCCGGGCGCCTCGATCTCCAGCCCCGCGAGCCTCGCGCTGGAGAAGGCGATCTCGTCCGCCAGCCGCCGCGCGTCGGCCGATGCGCGCAGACCGGGCACGAGCGGCGAGGCGTAGCCGTCCTCGACCGCCCGGCCCTCGTGGCGCACCCGCACCCCGTCGGCCCGCGACCGGCGCCCGGAGCGCTCGGCGCCGCGCGGGCGCGAGGCCCCCGTGCCGTCCGGGCCGCGGCGCGCCGGCGACTCGGCGCCAGGCAGCGTTCTGCTGCAGATCGGGCAGCGCTCGATGAAGCGGTTGTGGCGGCAGAAGGTCGGCACCCGCGGGGGCACGATAGCCGCAGCTTCGCGTTGTCCCGGTGACGATCCGGATGCGCTCGCGGCGGGGTGGCCGCGGCGGGCCGCTAGCCCGCCGGGACGCCCGGGCTGACGTGCTGCGGCGGGCCCTCGGGGCCCTCGTCGGCGTCCGCGTGGCCGGCGAGGCCCTGATCGCGGGCGGGCACGGTGTCCAGGCCGGCGAGATAGCGGTCGACCATCCGCGCGCACTGCCGGCCCTCGTTGATCGCCCACACGATCAGCGACTGCCCGCGGCGGGCGTCGCCGGCCGCGAACACGCCCTGAACCGAGGTCGTGTACGGGTTGACGGCCTTGACGTTGCCGCGCCGGTCGCGCTCGACGCCGATCTGCTCGAGCAGGCCCTGCTCGGGGTGCAGAAAGCCCATCGCGAGCAGCACCAGCTGGGCGGGCAACCGGCGCTCGGTGCCCGGCACCGGCGCAAACGGCGGCTCCGGGGCGGCCGCCGCGATGGTGAGGGCCTCAACGGCCCCGCCGCTGCCGCTGAACTCGGTCGTCGCGACCGAGTAGTCCTGCTCGCCGACCTTCAGCTCACGCGCCTCCTCCATCGCATAGCTGAGGCGGTACTTCAGCGGCCACTCCGGCCAGGGCGTGCGGTCATCGGGTCGGCGCGGCGGCGGCTCGGAGAGGAGCTCGAGCTGGACGATCGAGCGCGCGCCCTCGCGCAGCGCGTTGCCGACGCAGTCCGCGCCGGTGTCGCCGCCGCCGATCACGACCACGTCCTTGCCCGCCGCGGTGATCGGCTGCTCGGGCGCGGGCGGCGCCGGAACGCTCGGAGCTGGGCCGAACTCGCGGGCCGCCCAGCGGTTGCGGCCGTAGAGGTAATCCATCGCGAAGTGCACGCCTGAGAACCCGCGGCCGGGCACCTCGAGGTCGCGCGGAACGCGCGATCCGGTCGCGAGCACGACCGCGTCGTAGCTCGCGAGCAGCTCTTGCGCCGAGATGTCCGTGCCGACGTCGACGCCGCAGCGCAGCTCGACGCCCTCGGCCCGCAGCTGCTCGACGCGGCGCTCTACGACCGTCTTGGAGATCTTGAAGTCGGGGACGCCGAAGCGGACGAGCCCGCCGATCGCCTCGTCGCGCTCGAACAGCGTGACGGCGTGACCAGCGCGACGGAGCTGCTGCGCGGCCGCCATCCCGGCGGGGCCCGAGCCGACTACGGCGACCGAGCGGCCGCTCTCGCGGCGCGGCGGGCTGGGCACGACCCAGCCCTCCTCCCAGGCACGGTTGATGATCGCGTTCTCGATCTGTTTGATCGTGACGGCGTCGCCCTCCCTGATCTCGAGGACACACGAGGCCTCGCACGGCGCGGGGCACAGGCGCCCGGTGAACTCCGGGAAGTTGTTCGTCGCGTGCAGCTGCGCGATCGCGTCCTGGAAGCGGTCGCGGTAGACGAGGTCGTTCCAGTCGGGGATCAGGTTGCCGAGTGGACAGCCGTTGTGGCAGAAGGGGACGCCGCAGTCCATGCAGCGCGCGCCCTGTTCGCGCAGCTCCGGCACGGGCCGCTGCACCAAGAACTCCTGGTAGTCGTGGGCGCGTTCGGCGCTGTCGCGGTAGGGCACGCCGCGGCGCTCGATCTTGAGGAAGCCTCCGAGCTCGCCCATCAGGTGCCCGCCTCGCCGACCGCGTCCAGCGGTCGGCCGCCGGCTTCGCCCTCACCCGTCACCGCGGGGTCTCCCCCGGTTGCGACCGCCCGGGCCTCTTCCTCGGCCCGTTCGCGCAGGACGCGCTTGTAGTCGTGGGGCATCACCTTCACGAAGGCGCCGGCCGCGAGCAGGAGCTCGAAGCGCTCCACCACGTCGGCAGCGACCGGGCTGCCGGTGCGCTGGCCGTGCTCTTCGATCATCGCGCGCAACTCGATCGCGTCGGCGTCGCTGAGCTCTTCGAAGCCGACCATGCCCATGTTGCAGCGGGCGGGGAACTCGCCCGTCTCGTCGAGCACGTAGGCCACGCCACCGCTCATGCCGGCGGCGAAGTTGCGGCCGGTCGGCCCCAGCACGACGACGCGCCCGCCGGTCATGTACTCGCAGCCGTGGTCGCCGACGCCCTCGACCACGGCCCAGGCGCCCGAGTTGCGCACCGCGAAGCGCTCGCCGGCGAGCCCGCGGAAGAACGCGCGCCCGGCCGTCGCGCCGTAGAGCACGGTGTTGCCGACGACGACGTTCTCCTCGGCCCGGAAGTGCTCGCCCATCCCCTCGCGCGGGCGGATCGCGAACACGCCGCCCGAGAGTCCCTTTCCGGCGTAGTCCTGGGCGTCGCCGCGGAGCGTGAACGTGAGGCCGGGCGCGAGCCAGCCGGCGAAGCTCTGCCCCGCCGAACCCTCCAGCTCGACCTCGACCGTCCCCTCCGGCAGCCCCTCGGCCCCGTGGCGCGAGGCGACGTGGCTCGAGAGGATGCCGCCGACGCAGCGGTTGCGGTTGCGCACCGGAAGCTCGATGTGAACGCGCTCGCCGCGCTCGAGCGCCGGCTCGGCGCCCCGCACGAGCTCCCAGTCGAGCGCGTCGTCGAGCACGCGCGGGGGCGGTTCGACGCGGTGGCGCGGCGCGCCGTCCACGACCTCGATGTGGGTGAGCAGGTGCGTGAGGTCCACCCCGCGCGCCTTCCAGTGCTCGATCGCCGGGCCGACGCCGAGCAGGTCCACGCGGCCGATCGCTTCATCCAGCGTGCGCAGCCCGAGCGACGCAAGGATCTCCCGGACTTCCTCCGCGACGAAGAAGAAGAAGTTGACGACGTGCTCCGGCGTGCCCTTGAAGCGCTTGCGCAGCTCCGGGTCCTGGGTGGCGATGCCGACCGGGCAGGTGTTCAGATGGCAGGCGCGCATCATGATGCAGCCGGTGGCGATCAGCGGGCCGGTCGAGAAGCCCATCTCGTCGGCGCCGAGCATCGCCGCGATCACGACGTCGCGGCCCGTCTTGAGCTGCCCGTCGGTCTGCACGGCGATCCGCGAGCGCAGGTCGTTGAGCAGCAACGTCTGCTGTGTCTCGGCGAGCCCGATCTCCCACGGCACGCCGGCGGCCTGGATCGAGGACAGGGGCGAGGCGCCGGTGCCGCCGTCATGGCCGGCGATCAGGACCCGGTCGGCGTTGGCCTTGGAGACCCCGGCCGCGACCGTGCCGACGCCGACCTCGGCGACGAGCTTGACCGACACCTCGGCCTTGGGGTTTCCGCAGCGAAGGTCGTAGATCAGCTGCTTGAGGTCCTCGATCGAGTAGATGTCGTGATGCGGAGGCGGCGAGATCAGCCCGACGCCGGGGGTCGTGTGCCGGATCGAGCCGATGTACTGGTCGACCTTGTGGCCCGGGAGCTGACCGCCCTCGCCCGGCTTGGCGCCCTGCGCCATCTTGATCTGCAGCTCGTCGGCGTTGACGAGGTAGTGGATCGTGACGCCGAAACGCCCGGAGGCGACCTGCTTGATCGCCGAGCGGCGCCGGTCGCCGTTCGGGTCGGGGGTGAAGCGCACAGGGTCCTCACCGCCCTCGCCCGTGTTCGAGCGCCCGCCGAGCCGGTTCATCGCGATCGCCAGCGTCTCGTGGGCCTCGCGCGAGATCGAGCCTAGGCTCATCGCACCGGTGCAGAAGCGGCGCACGATCTCCTTCGCCGGCTCGACCTGCTCGAGCGGGATCGGCTCGCGAGCGCCGGCCGCCGGTCCGGCGCCGATCTCGAGCAGCCCGCGCAGCGTCGCCTTGCGCGCCGCGTCGTCGTTGACGGCGCGCGCGTACTCGCGGTACTTCTCCATCGCCGGGCTCTCGCGGACGGCGCCGAGCGCCTGCGAGTCTCCGCCGAGGGCCGCGTTCACGTCGCCGTTGGCGGAGCGGACCGCGTGCTGGACGAGCGCGATCGTCTCCGGGTTCCACATGTGGTGCTCGCCGTCGCGGCGCCACGCGTAGATCCCGCCTACCGGCAGCAGTGAATCGGTGCCCGCCCACCCGAGCGGATAGGCGCGCGCATGGCGCTCGAGGGCCTCTTCGGCGAGGACCTGCAGCCCGATGCCGCCGATGCGGGAGGCCGTGCCCGTGAAGTACGTGTCGATAAGGTCGCGCTCGAGGCCCACCGCCTCGAAGATCTGCGCGCTGCGGTAGGACTGGATCGTCGAGATCCCCATCTTCGAGATCGTCTTCAGCAGCCCTTTGCCGATCGCTTTGACGAGGTTCTGGGCGGCGTCCTCGGCGTCGATCTCGACGGTCTGACCGTCCTCCGTACGCCGCACGATCCGTTTTTCGATCACCAGCCCGTCGAGCGTCTCGAGCAGCAGGTACGGGTTGATCGCGCTCGCCCCGTAGCCGATCAGCGTCGCGAAGTGGTGGACCTCGCGCGGCTCGCCGGACTCGACGATGATGCCCGCCCGCAGCCTCGTGCCCTCGAGCACGAGGTGATGGTGAACCGCCGCAACCGCCAGCAGCGAGGGGATCGGCACGCGCCGCGGGCCGAGCAGGCGGTCGTTGAGGATCAGGATGTTGGCGCCTTCCTCGATCGCCTCCGTGGCGGTGCGGCACAGCCGCTCGAGCGCCTCGATCATCCCGGCGGGCCCCTTCTGCACGAGCCAGGTCGCGTCGATCGTGCGGGCTTTGTAGACCTCGTGGTCCACCTCGCGCAATGTCTCGAGCTCGCGGTTGAGCAGGATCGGCTGGTCGAGCAGCAGCTTGTGCGCGTGCTCGGGCGTCTCCTCGAACAGGTTGCGCTCGTTGCCGAGCGAGGTGGCGAGGCTCATCACGATCTCCTCGCGGATCGGGTCGATCGGCGGGTTCGTGACCTGGGCGAACAGCTGCTTGAAGTAGGAGAACAGCGGCGGTGCCTGGTCGGAGAGCACTGCGAGCGAGAGGTCGTTGCCCATCGAGCCGACCGGCTCCTGCGCTTCGATCGCCATCGGCGCCAGCAGCACGCGCAGGTCCTCCTGCGTGTAGCCGAACGCGCGCTGGCGCAGCCGCAGGGGCTGGTCGGAGAGCGTGACTTCGCTGGACGGCGGCAGCCGCTTGAACGGGATCGCGTTGCGCTCGTACCACTCCCCGTAGGGCTGGGCGGTCGCAACCTCGCGCTTGACCTCCTCGTCCTCGACGATGCGCCCGCGCTCGAGGTCGACCAGGAACAGCTTGCCCGGCTGCAAGCGGCCGAGGCGGCGGACCTTCTCAGGCGGGATGTCGAGCAGCCCGGACTCGGAGCCGAGCACCACGTACCCGTCGGTGGTCTCGACCCAGCGCCCAGGGCGCAGGCCGTTGCGGTCGAGCGTCGCGCCGACCACGCGGCCGTCGGTGAACGCGACCGAGGCCGGGCCGTCCCAGGGCTCCATCAGGCAGGAGTGGAAGGCGTAGAAGCCCTTCAGGTAGTCGGGCAGGTCATCCCGGTTCCGGTAGGCCTCGGGGATCATCATCATCGCGGCATGCGGGAGCGAGCGGCCCGCCAGCATCAGCAGCTCGAGCACGTTGTCGAACGTGGCCGAGTCGGAGTTGCCCGCCCGCACGACCGGCAGGATCTTCGCGAGGTCCTCGCCGAACAGCTCGCTGCGCAGCTCGCTCTCGCGGGCGCGCATCCAGTTGACGTTGCCCATCACGGTGTTGATCTCGCCGTTGTGGCAGATCACCCGGTAGGGGTGGGCGAGCTCCCAGCTCGGGAAGGTGTTGGTCGAGAAGCGGGAGTGGACCAGCGCCATCGCGGTCTTGCAGCGCTCGTCGCGCAGGTCCGTGTAGAACGCGGCCAGCTGGAAGCTGATCAGCATGCCCTTGTAGTTGAGGGTCCGCGAGGAGCTCGACGCGACGTAGAGGCCGGGTCGAGGCCCGCCCTCCGCCGCCAGCTCGGCCACGCGCCGGACCACGTAGAGCTTGCGCTCGAACGCGTCTTGGTCGAGCCCGTCGGCAGCTCCCACGAACAGCTGGCGGATGACCGGCCGGCAGGCACCGGCGACCCGGCCCGTGTGCTCGGGCTCGACGGGCACGTCGCGCCAGCCGAGCATCTGCTGGCCCTCCGCGGTGACGGTCCGCTCGAGCAGCGCCTCGAGCTCCCGGCGCGTCTCGGCGTCGGTCGGCAGGAAGCACATCAGGACCCCGTAGCGGCCCGCCGCCGGCAGCTCGAACTCGCAGCTGCCCCGCAGCAGCTCGTCGGGCATCTGCATCAGGATCCCGGCGCCGTCGCCGGTCTTCGGGTCGGCCCCGGAGGCGCCGCGGTGCTCCAGGTTCTCGAGCGCCGTGATCGCCCGGCTGATCACCTCGTGGGTCGGCTCGTTGTCCAGCCGCGCGACCATCCCGACGCCGCAGGCGTCGTGCTCGAAGCGGGGGTCGTAGAGGCCGACTGCCCCGGGTAGGTTTGGGGTGCTGTGCATGGACATGGGAGTGCTCGTGGGGACGGTGCTTCCCCGCCCCTCATGCCGAGGAGGGCGCGTGCGGGCACCTGCGGTGGAGCAGAAAGGGTATCAGCGCAGACCACGCCAAAATAGGCGTCCTGGCCCAATTTTTCGGCCGTATCGTCCAGCTTCAGCCGCCGGCATTGGCCGTGACGGCAGGGTCCTCTCGCATCGTCTCCTCTTCGCTGTAGGAGCACATCCCGCCACGGCCCGGGCACGTCAGGCACAGGGCGCGGTGGGGATTGGACGTGACCCGGAACGGATCCTCCCACGCGCGCGCCAGGCGCCGTGCGAGCTGCTCCTCGAGCGTGGGGCGCTCGGCGAGCGTGTAGCGGGCGACGGCGGGCTCGCCGGGGCGTTCCAGGAACCAGTGCGCGACCTCGACCACGAGCGCGCCCTCGCGCAGCAACGCGAGCCCGTAAAGGAGGCGCTGGACCGCGTAGTCCGCCGCGACGAGGGCCTCCGGGTCGGCGCCGGGCGACAGCCGGTCGCTCTTGTAGTCGACGAGCAGGGTCGTGCCGTCCTGCTCCTGGCAGAGCACGTCCAGCACCCCTTTGATCAGCGGGCGCGCCTCGGTCGCGAACGCGAACGGCAGCTCGCGGCGCACGCCGCGCGCGCCCGCGATCCGGGCCGCCAGCGGGCTCCCGAGCGCTCCGGCGATCAGCGCCGCGATCTCCTTGCGCTCGGCCGCGCTGGCCTCTAAGCCAAGCTCGGCCGCCACCTCCGCCACGCGCTCGGGCCCAGGGCCCTGCCGCGAGCGGAAGTCGTGGGTCTCGAGCAACTTGTGCACGAGCGTCCCGCGCGAGCGCGCGTCGAGGCCGCCTGCCGGCTCGCCTCCGGCTGCGCGTTCCTCGGGCATCCGCAGCACGCGTTCGAGGTAGTAGCGGTAGCCGCAGCGCTCGAGCTGGCTGAGCGACGTGTAGCTGAGCGCGGGCGGCAAGGGCGTCTCGACGACGTCCGCGGGTGCGCCCGCCACCTCGCGCGCGGCGGCCTCGGCCCCGGCCAGATCGGCCTCCGAGATCCCGTTCTCGCGGTGCCCGGAGGGCGCGCGCAGGACGGTGCCATAGGCGGCCGGCGCACTGAGCGTCAGCCTGATCGCGGGCCCGTCCGAGGGCACCGTCTCGACGCCGGGTGCGCCGCGTGTGAGCTCCGGCAGCGTGGGACACAGCGCGGGCCCGAGCCAGCTGATCGGGGGAGCCGTGTCGCTTTCCTTCGGCCAGCAGTCGAAGTCGACGGTGCCGCTCAGCAGCAGCCGCTCGCGCGCGCGCGTCATCGCGACGTAGAAGACACGGCTCTCCTCTTCGCGTTCGCGCGCCTGGCGCTCGGCCCGCAGCTCGGCGAAGTCGAGCGTCTTGATTCCCTCGCCCTGCCCAGGCCGCCAGAGCCGCAGCCCGACCCGCCGGCCGTCGACGAACAGGCGCCGGTCGGGGACCGGCCTTTTGCGACCGAGGTCGGCGACGCATACGACGGGGAACTCGAGGCCCTTCGCGGCGTGGATCGTCATCAGCCGGACGGTGTCAGGCTCGACGTCCTCGACCGGAGCCTCGGGCTCGATCGCGCCGCCGCGTTTGAGGTCCTCGACGTGGTCGACGAACGCCCGCAGGTCGCGTCCGTCGGCGGCTTCGAAGGCGCGCGCGAGGCGCAGCAGCTTCTGGACGTTCGCCATCCGCCGCTCCGGCCAGTCGAGGGCGAGCACGTGCTCGGCGTAGCCGCTGTTGCGCATCGCGCGCTCGAGCAGCTCTGAGATCCCGCGGCCGGCGGCGCCGTCGCGCTCGGCGGCGAACCACGCGCAGAAGCGAGCGAGGCGCGAAGCGTCCTGCTCTGCGAGCTCGGCGTCCTCCTCCGCGAGCGCGAGCGCCGTCCGCCAGAGGTCCTGCCGGCGCGCGGAAGACGCGAGCGCGAGCAAGGCGAGGCCGTCGCGCGAGACGCCCACCATCGGCGATGCGAGCACGCCATAGAGCGCCTCCTCCTCGCGCGGGTTGGCCAGCGCCCGCAGGTAGGCGTGAAGGTCGGTGATCTGCTGGCGCTCCCAGAACGTGCCGACGGTCGCGAGCGTCCGCAGCCCTTGCAGCTGCAGCGCGCGCTCGAACGTTTCGATGTCGCCGCCGGCGCGGAACAGCACGGCCACCTCACCGGCGCGCGCCTCGCCGGCGTCCACGAGCTCGCGTACCCGCTGCGCGAGCAGGCGTGCCTCGGCCTGGCGCGCGAACACGCGCGTGTGCGGCAGCCCGGCGGCGATCGCCTCCGCCGCCGCGCCCTGCTTCCACTCCCCGCTCATGCTCGTCAGCAGCACCTCGACGAAGGGGCCCTTGGCAGCGAGGGCGGCGGCGTCCTCCTCGCGGCCGTGGACGAGCCCGGCGAAGCCCTCGAAGCGCTTCGCGAAGACCGCGGCTGCGGCCTCGAGCACCTCCGGGCGGCTGCGGAAGTTACTCGTCAGGGCCAGCGCGCCGCCGCCTTGCTCGAGCAGGGCGCGGCGCTCGCGGAACAGCCCGACGTCGGCGTGGCGGAAGCCGTAGATCGACTGCAGCTCGTCGCCGACCGTGAATAGGTTCCCGCGGTCCAGGGCACGCAGGATCGCGAGCTGACGCGGGTTGGTGTCCTGGAACTCGTCGACCATCAGCAGCTCGAAGCTCTCCGCCCACGACTCGCGGATCGCCGCGTTGGCGGCGAGCAGCTCGCCGGCGATCAGCTCGAGGTCGTCGAAGTCGACTGCGAGGCGCTCGGCCTTCAGCCGCTCGTAGGCGTCGCCGAAGAGCTCGAGCAGGCGGTCGAAGAGCGCGACCGCCGCGGCGGCGTCGACCTCGTCGTTCCCGGCCTCAGGACCGGGCTCGGGCAAGGGCAGCCGCGGGCGGCGCTCGCCGCGGCTGCGCAGCTCGGCGTGGAGCGCCTCGACGGTCGTGCGCGCCACGTCCACGCCATAGCCCGCCAGCAGGTCCACTGCCGACTCACCGCCGCTCTCGAGAAAGCCGCTCAGCGCATCTTCGTAGGCGCGGCGCCGCAGCGAGGCCGCCTGCGCCGCGTCGAGGATCGCGAAGTCCGGGTCGAGCCCCGCAGGCAGCGGGTGGGCCCGCAGCAACCGCGCGCAGAAGCCGTGGAAGGTGCCGATGAAGGCGGCCTCGGTGTCGCGCGCGGCCTCCCGTTCCCCCAGCTCCAGCAGGCGCTCGCGCACGCGCGAGCGCAGCTCGCCTGCCGCGCGCTCCGTGAAGGTGATCGCGAGCACCGCGGCAGGCGCGGTGCCGTCCTGGCAGACGGCGCGCACGAAGCGCTCGACCAGCACAGAGGTCTTCCCGCTGCCGGCCGCCGCCGACAGCAGGATCGGCCGGCCGCGATCGCCGACCGCCAGCTGCTGCTCTGGCGTCAGCCGCAGCTGGCGCTCGGGCCGCTCCTCGGCGCCCGGCAGAGACGCCTCGACGTCGATGCTGAGCTGCTCCATCAGCGCTCGCAGCGGCAGATCGTGGGGTACATGCAGCCGCGCCCGCCGAAGCCGCAGCTGTCCGGGCGGGGCTCGAGCTCGCCGCGACCGGCTTCGCCGGCGGCTGTGCGGGCGATGTCCAGGACCTCGGCGAGCAGCTCGTCGAGCTCCTCGGCCTCGATACGGTCGGTCCGCACGCAGTTCCCGGCGGCGTCGTGGTCGTCGAGCAGGACCCCCCGGGCGCGCAGGTCCTTTCCCGCGAGCGGCTGGTAGAGCCCGCCCACGACGCGCACACCGAGCAGCTGTTCGGCCGCCTGCATGTAGAGCGCGACCTGCAGGTTGCGCTCCGCGACCCACTTCTCCCGCGGCGGCGCGGTTTTCGCCTTGTAGTCGACGACGACGGCCTCGCCGCCGGCGCCGACGTCGATCCGGTCGATCCGCCCGCGAAGCCTGACGCCGCCCCCGAGGTCGAACGCCGGGAGCTCGCTGCGCTCGCCGTGATCCTCCTCGCCGGGCTCGTCGAAGCCGAAGCCCAGCTCCAGCTCGCGCGGGACGAGCGAGCCCTCGAGCTCCGCCGCGTGATCGATATAGCGCTCGAGGTCGGCTCGCAGGCTGCGCACGAGCGCGGCTGCGCGCTCGGGGCTCACCGAGACCCTGCGCTCGCCGTCCGCCCGCGCTGCGTCCAGCGCGGCGTGCATCAGCTCGCGGGCACGCCCGCGCGTGGCCGGCGTGACGCGCGCGCTGCCGGTCTGCTCGCGCAGAGACGTGAGCGTCTCGCTCAGGACGAGGTGCGCGAGCCCCCCGCGGGCGAGCGGCTCGGACTCGGGCTCGAAGCGCTCCGGCGCGAGCAGGCCCTCGACGAACCACTTCACCGGACAGCCGACCCACTTCTCGATCGAGGTCCCCGACCACGCGCGCGCCCGCAGCCGCGCGAGCACGCGCTCGTCGGCGAGGTGCCCGCCGGCGGGCGCCGCCGCCGCAGCAGAGGCAGCCGGACGCGCCGCGTCGAGCGCCCCGAGCGCACGGCGCTCGCGCCCCTGCTCCAGGCTCTCGTCGAAGAGGTCGCAGACGTCGTCGACGAACAGCGAACGCGAGAGCGGCGCAGCGTCGTCGTCGGTCTCGTGCCAGCTGAGGGCGAGCAGCTCCGTCGGTCGCGAGACGAGCGCGTAGAAGAGGTAGCGCTCGGCGGCGAGCACGTCCTCAGCGGCGCCGAGCAGAAGCCCCGAGGCCTGTGCGACCCGCGCCCGCTCACGCTCGCCGAGCAGCGGCTGCGGCCGCGCCCGCATCGGGAAGACCCCCTCCTGCAGCCCGGAGAGGAACAGTGCCCGCACGCGGCGAGCGCGCAGCGCCAGCGGGTCGAGCACGGCGACAAGGCTCGGGCCCGGAAGCTCGCCGCTGTTGACCTCGAGGCCCGCGAGCACCGAGGCGAGCTCGCCCGCCGTGGACGGGGCTGCGGCGGGAGCGAAGCGCGCGAGCTCGCGCAGCTCCGCCAAGGCCTTGCGGCCCCCCGCGAGCGCTCGCGCCTCGTCCATCTCCTCGGCGCCCAGCACCGCCGCGCGGCCCCTGCGCGGCGCGGCGAACAGCCGCAGCAGCTCCCGGGCGGCGCGCTCCGCGAGCGCCGCCGGCCCCCGCTGCTGGGCTTCGCCGATACGGTCGATCATCTCCAGCGGGAAGCGCCGGTCTTCCCAGCGTGCCCGCGCCTGCGCGACCGTCCGCAGCCCGGCGCGCCGGAGTTCGAGCTCCAGCGAATCGGCCATCTCCGGATGCTCGAGCTGCCCCGGCGCGCGCAGCCATGCCAGCAGGTCCGCCGGCGTGCCGGGCGCGGCGCCGCCCGGGACCGCCACGCAGCGCAGGAGGCCGATCAGGGCACGCCCGGCAGCGGTGTCAGCGAACGGCCGCTTGACCGGCGTCGCGTATGGGATCCCCGCGGCGCCGAAGACCTCGCCGACGAGCGGCGCCAGCGCCGCGGGGTGCCGCACGACGACGGCGATCTCCTCGGCCGGCATTCCGCGGTCGAGCAGCTGAGCGACGCGCGCGGCGATCAGCTCGAGCTCCGCGCGCTCGCCGCCGCCCTGCAGCAGCTCGATCGCCGGCTCGTGGCGGCCGGGGTCGACCCGTGCCGCGCCGGGCTCGAACAGCGAGCGCTCCAGGTGTGAGAGCGCGGCGCGCGAGGCCGGGGCGTAGTGCTCCTGGCGAGGTGTGAGCGTGAGGTGCCGGGCCAGCGGCGCGAGCGACTCGAACGTGCCGGCGCGCCCCGCGAAGGCGACGCGACCGGCCTCGTAGGGCAGCGAGACCGTCACCTCGGCGTCGAGCACCCTGCCCAGGGTCTCGATCGCGTCGAGCTGCAGCGCCGTGAGGTCGTCGAAGCCGTAGAAGTGCACCGGCGTGGGCCCAGCCCAGAGGTACGGGCGCTCGCGCAGCCGGTCGAGCGCGAGCAGCGCGCGCTGCTGCTCGTCGAGGCGCCCGAGACGGTCGAGCAGGCGCCGGTATTCGCCGTAGGCGCCGGCGAGGTCGAACCCCAGAGCGGCCTCGCCGTCCCCGAAACCGGCCGCGAGCGCGGCCGCCAGGCGCTGCGGCGTCACGCGCCCCACCTGCAACTCGCCGAAGAGCTCGGCGAGGGCGCGGCGGAAGCCCGGCCGGCCCTCTTGTCCCCCGCACGCAGCGAGCGTGGCGATGAGCCGCTCCCTGGCGAGCGCGCCGAGTACGGGCTCGCGCACACCCGCGCGCAGCACGAGCTCGTCGATCAACGCGGAGAACACGCCGACGCGCACCCCCACCGCGGCCTCCCGCCCCGCCAGCTCGCGCAGGTAGTGCTCGACGTCGGCGGCGGTCGGGACGACCAGGATCGGCTCCTCGCCCTGCGCGAGATGGCGCCGGACGGCGTCCATCACGACCTGTGCCTTGCCGCTGTTCGCGGGCCCGGTGACGAGCGTGATGCTCATTCAGTCATCCTGGCGCACCGTGCCGACGCGCCCTGATTGGCCCCCCGCGCGGCGCTCAGGCGGCGCTGCGCGCGACGGCGCTCTGGCGTGCGCCGTCCGCCGACGCAGCCGCGTCGGTCTCGGCCTCGGGCGGCTTGGCGCCCTCGCGCGCCCACGGCTCGTCGAACTCGACGCGCCATTTGCCCTCGTCCGTCTGCTGCAGTGCGAGGCGGGCGCGGAAGCTGCGCCCGCTGCGCCCGCGGAAGCCGGTCACGGGCTGGGCGGTGTAGCCCCGCTTGATCAGCTCGCGAGCGACCGCGACGGGCAGCTGCTTGCCAGCTTTCGACTTCCAGATCACGAACCCGCAGCCGGGATCATCGCGCGACCAGCACGAGTACCCCTTGCGGTTCTCGACGATCTCGTGGCCGCAGACCGGGCACGGCCCCAGCCGCGCGCGCGGGATCCGCACGTCTTTGAGCGTCTCGTCGAGCGTCTTGACCGTCTCCGTCGCGAAGCCCGCGATGTCGCTCATGAACTGCTTGCGTGAGTCCTCCCCACGCTCGATCTTGCCGAGCCGCTGCTCCCAGCTCCCCGTCAGGCCCGGCGATGTCAGCGCGTGCTCGCCGAGCAGCCTGATCACGTTCAGGCCCTTCTCGGTCGCCACCAAGGCGCGGCCGTCGCGCTCCAGGTAGCCGACGGTGATCAGCCGCTCGATGATCGCCGCCCGGGTCGCCGGCGTGCCGATGCCCGAGTCCTTCATCGCCTCGCGGAGCTCATCGTCATCGACGAGCTTGCCTGCCGTCTCCATCGCGCCGAGCAGCGAAGCGTCGCTGTAGCGGCGGGGCGGCTTGGTCTCCTTGCGGGTGCTCTCGACCTCGACGGTCCGGACCTCCTCGTCGGCCTCGAGCCGCGGCAGCTGCTGGTCGGCGGCGTCCTCGTCCTCGTCCTGTCCGGCGCCGCGCGCGTCGGCCGCGACCTCGTCGTAGACCCCACGCCAGCCCGGCACGAGCAGCAGCTTGCCGCGCGTGCGGAACAGGAACCGCTCGCCCTCGGTGGAGGCGACGGTCGTCTCGACGCGCGTGTTCTCGAACACCGCCTCGGGATGGAACACGGCGAGGAACCGCCGCACGGCGAGGTCGTAGATGCGCCGGTCGTCGTCGTTCATCTTCTCGACCGGGTGCTCCGAGCGGGTCGGGATGATCGCGTGGTGGTCGGTGACCTTCTCGTCGTTGACGACCCGGGCGAGGGGCAGCACGTCGAGCCCGACGACGTACTCGGACGCCTTGCGGTACTCGCCGCGGGAGCCGACGAGCTCCGCGATCGGCTTGATCTCCTCGACCATGTCGGTCGTCAGGTAGCGCGAGCTCGTGCGCGGATAGGTCAGCGCCTTGTGCTCCTCGTAGAGGCGCTGCGCCGCGGCGAGCGTACGTTTTGCCGAGAAGCCGAAGCGGGTGTTCGCCTCGCGCTGGAGCGTCGTGAGGTCGTAGAGCATCGGCGCTTTCTCGCGCTGCTCTTTCTTCTCGAGCTTGGTGATCCTCCCGGGACGGCCACGGACCGCCGCGACGACCGCCAGCGCCTCGGCCTCGGTGCCCAGGCGCGGCCCTTTGGTGCTGCCGGGGCTGCCCTGCGGCGCCTGGAAGTGGCCCTCGTAGCGCCGCTCGCCCGTGGGCTCGCCGTCGGCGCCCGCATCGAGCGGCGGTGCCGCGAACGTCGCGTCCACGAGCCAGTAGGGCTCGGGCGTGAACGCTTTGATCTCCTCCTCGCGGCGCGCGACGATCGCGAGCGTCGGCGTCTGCACCCGGCCCAGCGAGACCGCTCCGTCGAACGAGCTGCGCAGGCGGATCGTGGCGGCGCGGGTCGCGTTCATCCCGACGATCCAGTCGGCCTCCGATCGCGACCGCGCGGCTTCCTCGAGCTGCGCGAACTCCGCGGCAGGACGCAGCGCCGCCAGCGCGGCCTTCATAGCCGCCGAGGTCATCGAGTTCAGCCACAGCCGCTGAACGGGCTTTTTCGCCTTCGCCTTCTCGTAGAGGTAGGCGAAGATCAGCTCGCCCTCGCGCCCGGCGTCGCACGCGTTGACGACCTCCTCGACGTCGTCCCGTCCGAGCTGCTTGGAGACGACCGACATCTGCTTGCGCGAGCGCTCGTCGCGGACGACGAGCTTGAAGCGGCCGGGCACGATCGGCAGATCCGCCATGCGCCAGCTCTTGTACTTCGGGTCATACGCTTCGGGCTCGGCGAGCTGGACGAGGTGGCCGACCGCCCAGGTGATCACGTGCTCCGGCCCCTCGAGAAAGCCTTCGCTCTTCTTGAACGGCCCGGGCAGCGCCCGCGCGAGGTCCTGGCCAACGGAGGGCTTCTCGGCCACCAGGAGGGTCTTGGACATGGCGGTCAGCGTAGCGGCAGCAGGCGTAGGCGTTCGCTCAGCCGGCGGTGCACGGCCCGGTCCCGACCTCCGGACCGGCACCCGCGCCGACGCGCGAGAGCAGCGCGGCCACGGTTGCGCTTGCGACCCCGTAGCCGCCGTGCCCGGTGCTGCCGACGGTCGCGGCGAACACGGTCGTCAGCACGTGGCCGGACCCGTCTACGACCGGGCCGCCCGAGTTGCCCGGGCGGACGAAGCCGCGCAGCGGCGTCAGCAGCCGTTTCACCGGGCCCTGGCCGTAGGCGTTCTGCGTGAGCACGACCTGGGTGCGCCCGATCCGCGCCGGCTCGGCGTCGAACGGCCCGTTCTCCGGATAGCCGAGGATCGCCCCGCTCTGGCCGGAGCTCGGGGAGGAGTCGAGCGAGAGCGTCGGCAGCCCGAGATCCCGTACGCGCAGGACCGCGATGTCGTCTTCGGGGTCGTACAGGACCGGTTCTGCTGTCAGCTCCGGGCCTTGGCCTCCCGGTTGCACGGTCGTGTCGTCCTCGCCGGCGACGACGTGCGCGTTGGTGACGACGAGGCCGGGGCGCGCGACCCAGCCCGAGCCCTCGATCGCCAGACCGCAGGCCGTGCCGAGCACCCGCACCACGCTCCGCGACGCCGCCCGCACGCCCGGCAGCCTGGTCGCGCCGGGTGACGGCGGCGCGACGTCCGGCGTCGGACCCGTGATCGAGGGCAGCGGATCCAGCCGCGCGAGCGCGTCGAGGATCGGGCCCGACGGCGGCAGCACCGCGTTGAGCTCGCGCAGGATCGCCGAGCGCTGGATGTCGGCGCGCAGTTGCCGGTCGCCCTGCGTCTGCCCCGCGACAGCCGCGGCGATCCACACGATCCCGAGCGCGAGCGCGGCGCCGAGCACCGCGCCGAGGGCGCCGTCTGCAAGGCCGAGGCCCGGCACGATCAGCGTGCGCCGCAGCTTGAATCCGAGCCCCTCCAGGCCGCTCGCGAGGATCGCGCCGCCCAGCAGCGCGCCGACCAGGCCGAACGCGGGCGCATACGGCGAGGCCGACCCTTGCGGCAGCAGGAGCGGGCCGATGCGCGTGCCGAGGAAGGCGCCGCCGAGGAAGCCGGCGAAGGACAGGACGCCCACGATGAACCCCTGCCGGAAGCCGAAGAAGGCGAGGACCGCCGCGAACGCGACAATGAGCCAGTCCAGCAGGGTCACCAGTCATGTTCTACAAGCTCCGTGACAGATAGCCGCAACCAGCGTCTGCGCCGCGCGGCGCCCGTGCTGGCGCTCGCATCCGTCGCGTTCCTGACGGGCGCGATCGTCGGCGCGCATCGCGGATCGGCCCCCGCGGCGGCGCTCGCCGAAGGCTACGTCCGGGACTGGAGCCACGGCGAATACGCGAAGATGTACGCGGACATCGCGCCGGCCTCCCAGCGGACGATCTCGGCCGGCGACTTCGCGGCTGCCCACCGCGACGCGATGCGCACGGCCACGGGGACCGCGATCGTGCCCGCGGGCCGCGCCCGCTCGCGCGGCGAAGGCCGCGTCGAAGTGCCGATGCGGGTGCGCACGCGCCTGTGGGGCACGCTGTCGCTGCCGCTCGTGCTCCAGACCGTCTCGACCGAAGGCTCGCCGCGCGTCGAATGGTCGAGGTCGGCGGCGTTCCCCGGCGTGCCCGACGGCGCGAGCTTGACGCGGCGGATGACGCTGCCCCGGCGCGCCACGCTGCTGGCGCGCGACGGCAAGGTGCTGGCGCAGAGCCCCCCGGGCGGCGGCCCGCGCGAAGATCCGCTGGGCGAAGCCGCGAGCGCGGTCGTCGGCGACGTGGGGGCGATTCCCGCCTCCAGCCGCGGGGAACTCGAAGCCGAAGGCGTGCCGGGCGAAGCCGAAGTCGGCACGAGCGGCCTCGAGCTCGCGCTCGACAAGGAGCTGCGTGGGCGCGCCGGCGGGGAGCTGCTCGCCGGCGAAAAGGTGCTCGCCTCCACGGCTCCGCGACCGGCCCCCGCGCTGCGCACGACGGTCTCTCCATCCGTGCAGCAGGCAGCGGTCGCCGCGCTCGGCAGCCAGCTCGGTGGTGTCGTCGCGATGCAGCCGGCCTCAGGCCAGATCCTGGCGGTCGCCGGGATCGGGCTCGACGGGCTGCAGCCGCCGGGATCGACGTTCAAGATCATCACCGTGTCGGGCGTGCTGGCCGCCCACGTGGCCACCCCCCACACGACGTTCCCGTACGCGACCCACGCGACGCTGGACGGCGTCACGCTCAACAACGCCAACGGCGAGGAATGCGGCGGCTCGCTCGAACTCGCCTTCGCGGTGTCGTGCAACTCCGTGTTCACGCCGCTCGGCGTCAAGCTCGGAGCCCAGCGGCTGGTTGCGACGGCGGAAAGCTTCGGCTTCAACCACGATCCCGGCGTGCCCGGCGCGGCGCGCAGCACGCTGCCCGCCGCAAGCGCGATCCAGGGCGAACTCGACGTCGGCTCGACCGCGATCGGGCAGGGCGAGGTGCTCGCCACGCCGTTGCAGATGCTCACCGTCGCCGCCGCGATCGCCGACGGCGGGCACCGCCCCGCGCCGAGCTTCGTGATGGACGCCCCGCGGGGCGGCGCCCAGGCCGTCAGCCCGTCGGTGGCGCGCACGGTCCGCCACTTGATGACGGAGGTCGTCAGGGAGGGCACGGGGACATCCGCCGCGATTCCGGGCGTCGTGGTCGCGGGCAAGACCGGGACGGCGGAACTGAAGTCCTCGTGCACCCCTTCCGTCGCCGAACACGAAGCGAGCGAAACGTCGAGCGGCGAATCGAAGGCGAGCTGCGCGGGCGGCGAAAGCAACCCTGAAAACACCGATGCCTGGTTCACCGCCTTCGCGCCCGCGACGCAACCGAAGGTCGCGGTGTGCGTGATGCTCGTCAAAGACGGCGCTGGCGGCGACACCGCCGCGCCGGTGGCAAGGCAGGTCCTGGAAGCGGGCCTCCACGGCGTCTGAGCGGCCGCGCGCTCCCGGGCTCGCCGGGCCTCGGACTCAGACGTCGAGCTCGGCCGAGGCCGACGCGACGAGCCCTTCGGGTTCGGCGATCTTGATCTCGAGCGGGCGGTTGTCGAGCGAGACGACTTTGATCTTGAACAGCAGCAGCGCGCCCTGCGTGGGGCCGAACGCGGCCGTCGCGTCGGGCGGCGGCAGCACGCTTTTCGCCGGGACCAGCCCGCCGCGGTAGATGTAGTGGTTCGTCCCCAGCACCGAGAGCGGGTGGTAGACGTTGCCTTCGGTGTCGCTGATCGTGATCGCCTGCGACGCGACGTGGGCATGTTCGGTGTTGTTGAACACCTGCATGAACACCCCGAACCACTCCTGGCCGGGCAGCAGCCTGCCTTCCGAGAAGGGGACCCCCTCCAGGTAGCCGGAGTCCTCGCTGTTGGTGGGGTTCAACTGGCGCGAGAGCTGGACCTCGTAGATCAGCGGCCCGACGTTCAGGTACGGCGCGTTGGCGCCGGACTCGCCCGCGTAGGTGCCCGTCGTGACCTTCGTGTGCGATTCGCCGCAGGCGCCGAGCGCGACGGCAGCGAGCGCTGCTGCGGCGAGCAGGGCGAGCTTGCGCAGGGGGCTTCTCATGCGCGCGGCAGTCTACCCACCGGCGACGGTGACGCGCGCGCCCCGCTTGGCCGCCCGCGCGCCGGGCGTGCCGTCCTGCTCGAGGATCGCACGCAGCCGCCGCAGCGCCCGGTGGTGCTTGCGCCGCAGCCACGAGCGGGCGCCGAAGCTCTCCATCAGGCGGTCGGAGAGCTTCGCCGGCCACGTCTGGAGCGTGAAGCTGACGCGGGTGGCGCCCGAGGGGGCGGGGTCGAGCTGCCAGATGCCCAGCGTGCGGATGCGGTTGTTCTTGCCGGTGCGCCCCACCTCGACGATCCGGTGGGGGCGCTCGACGTCGGCGAACGTCACGTCCGCCCAGCTGAAGCGGTTCCCCGGCGCGTCGACGCGGAAGCGTGCGCCCGCGCCGCGACCGACCGGGTCGATGCGGGTCAGGTGCCAGTCGAGAAGGAAGTGGTCGGTGAACTCGGCGTGGTTGGCGATGTCCTGCAGGTACTCGAAGACCGTCTCGCGGGGCGAGCTGATCACGATCGAGAGGACAAGCGGATCCACGCGCCGGCAAGTCTATTGAGCAGCCGGCCGGGCGGGCCCCGCTCCGGCGTCCGCGGAAGGCCTCAGATCGCGCGCGCGGTGAGCCGCACCGTCTGCCCGTGGCAGGCGGTACGCACCGTCTCGCGCGCGACCGGCGCACCGTGGCGCAGCTGGCTGCAGAGCTCGCACACCAGGCGCGGCGGGCGCCCGGGGCGGTCCTCGTAGAGGTCCACCTGCTCGCCGAGGAGCGGTGTGCGCCCGCAGTCCGCGCAATGGGTGCGGCCTGCCTCCAGCTCGCCGAGCCCGCGCATCATGAGCTCGCGCTCGAGCTGCTCGATGTCGTCCTGGATCGATCCCATGCCTGACGTTTTCGATGCGCGAGGCCGCGCTCCTGCCGCGCCGGCGGTTTTGGGCCGCGGCGCCCCCGGGTAAAGGTTCCGGGCCGTTGCGCGTGTGGGCGTCGGAGGAAGAGGATTCGGATATGTTGAACGGGATGCCGGCGGCGGCCCGCCCTCCTGCCATGGGAGTCTTGTTATGATCGCCACGAGAGTCCCCCGGCGAGGGAGCGCCCCCTTGGCAGCGCATCTAGAGAGGGAGGAGCATTCGATGGAGTCACTGAGCGCAGGCACCTTCGTGGGCTCCGGCTCGTTCCGCTGCCAGCGCTGTGGCTACGCCCTGACGCTCGAGGGCTCCGACGTGCTCACCCCTTGTCCGAGCTGCGGCGGCCAGCAGTTCCTGCGCGCCTCGCTGTTCAGCACCGAGCGCATCGCCCACTCCGAGAGCCAGCCCACCGAGGCGACGCTCGTGCAGCCCGCGCCGCCGGACCTCGGCGAGCGGCTCGAGCAGGCGCGCGCCGGCATCGACGGCCCCGGGGAGTACCTCGTCTACGAGGAGGGCGAGGAGCTGCGCACGGTGCCGCTGTCGCGAGAGTGGACCCGCATCGGCCGCAGCCTCGCCGCCGACCTGCGCTTCGACGACCCCACCGTTTCGCGGCGGCACGCGCTGATCGTGCGCCATCCCGACGGTGTGCGGCTGCTCGACGACCGCAGCCTCAACGGCGTCTTCGTCAACGGCGCGCGCATCGACGGGCGCCTGCTCCAGGACGGCGACGAGATCATCGTCGGGCGCTACCGGCTGAGCTTCCTGCGCGTCGGTTCGCAGTCGCAGATGTCCCCTCCCGCCGGCTCCGGCGGGGCGGGCTCCACCTCCTCGGTCGGCTGAGCCGCAGCCAGCCGGCGGCCGCAGCGAGCGAGGGCGGGCGGGCCTCGACATCCCCCACGGCAGCGTAGTATCGGCGCCGATGTCCCAGACGATCGCGGTTCTCTCTCAGAAGGGCGGGACGGGCAAGACCACCGCCGTGCGCACGCTAACCGACGTCCTGCGCCGTGCCGGGCTGCGCACGCTGGCGATCGACCTCGACCCGCAGGGCAACCTCTCCGACTACTTCGACCTTCCACCGGACGCAGAGCCGACGATCGCCGACGTGCTCTCTGGACGCTCGGCGATCGACGAGGCGATCCTGCAGGACATCGTCCCCGCCAATTTGTCGCTCGCCGAGGCCGAGCTGATGCTGGGCGGCCGGATGGGCCGCGAGCTGACGCTGCGAAAGGCGCTGGCGCGGGCCGGCGAGGAGTACGAGCTGATCCTGATCGACTGCCCGCCCTCGCTCGGCCTGCTGACGGTCAACGCGCTCGTCGCCGCCGACTACGCGCTGATCACGGCGGAGGCCCAGTACTTCGCCCTGCAGGGGGTCGAGCAGGCGATGGAGGTGGTCGAGCTCGCGCGCGAGAACCTCAACCCCGGGCTGTCGCTGCTCGGGGTGCTGCTGAACCTCGCCGACATGCGTACCGTGCACTCGCGCGAGGCGCTCGCCTCGCTGCAGGAGCAGTTCGGAGACCAGGTGTTCGAGACGGTGATCCGCTCCTCGATCGCGTATGCCGAGTCGGCAGAGCGCGCGCGCTCGATCCTCGACCACCGCCCGGACCTCGGGGCCGACTACATGTCGCTGGCGCAGGAGCTGGTCGACCGGCTGGGCGGCCTGAACGGGGCCGGCGAGCGCGTCCGCCGGCTGGCCCGCGAGACGGCTTAGGCTCACATCTCCTCGACGTAGGCGCCCTGCGGCTCGAACGGCGCGCGCACCACGCTGGCCCAGCCCTCGACCTCGCGGCCCAGCGCCTCGGCGACGGTCCCCGTCTGCTCGTAGAAGCACCACACGAGCACCGTTGGCCCCGCCCCCGAGATCGTCGCGCCCAGGGCGCCCAGCTCGGGCGCCTTCGCTGCGAGCTCGAACGAGCGTGGGTACAGGTGCGCGCGCTGCGGCTGGTGGAGCCGGTCCTGCAGGCCGCGCGCGAGTTGCTCCCAGTCGCCGCGGGCCAGCCCGAGCGTCAGCAGCGCGGCGTGGGCGACGTTGAACACCGCGTCGGCGAGCGGCACCTGCGCGGGCAACGCGGCGCGGGCGGCGCGGGTGCGCACCGGCTCGCGCGGGACGACCGCGAGCGCCTCCAGGCCGGTCGGCGGCTCGAAGCGGCTCGCCTCACCGTCCGCGCAGATCACGAACCCGCCGCGCAGCGACGCGGCGACGTTGTCGGGATGGCCCTCGATCTCACTCGCCAGCTCGAGCAGGTTCGCGTCGAGCTCGAAGATGTGGTCGGCGGCCATCAGCCCGGCGACGATCGCGGCCGCGCTCGAGCCCAGGCCGCCCGAGAGCGGGATCTCCGAGGCGATCCTGAACGTGAAGCCGTCCGCCGGGTGCAGCCGCTCGAACGCGCGCACGCACAGGTTCTCGCGGCCCTTGGCGATCGGCAGGCTCGACTCGACGCCGAACTCGCCGGTCTCCTCGACCTCCAGTTGCAGCGTCAGCGAGATCGCCGCCGCCATGCAATCGAAGCCGGGTCCCAGGTTGGCCGAGGAGGCCGGGACCCGCACGACACGCCTTCGGATCACCGGCGCACGCTCCGCGTGCGCCGGTGAGTCGGCGCGCGCTCGATCGCGGAGAATCGGCCGGCGCTCCGTGCCGGCCTCAGCGCCTTACGGATCACCAAGCACCGCTTCCTCGATCGCGCTGATCTCGACCGAGGCGGTGATCATCCGGCCGTCGTTGTTGGCGATCGCCGTCTCGGGGTCCTTCAGGCCGCGGCCGGTGAGCACGCACACCACCTGCTCGGCTCCATCGGCGCCGTACTTCAGCAGCCCTGCCACCGAGGCCGCCGAGGCGGGCTCGCAGAACATCCCTTCGCGGTAGGCGAGCAGCCGGTAGGCCTGGAGGATCTCCTCGTCGCTGACGGTGCGGATCGACCCCCGCGAGTCGGTCGCGGCGGCCATCGCGTCCTCCCATCGCACGGGATTACCGATCCGGATCGCGCTGGCGATCGTTTCCGGATGCTCGATCGGATGGCCCTCGACGAGCGGCGCGGCGCCGGCCGCTTGGAAGCCGAAGATCCGCGGCGCGGCACCGACCTCCATGAACCCGCGCCAGTAGGCGGTGATGTTGCCGCCGTTGCCGACCGGGATGCAGAGCACGTCGAGGGCCCCTTCGAGCGCCTCGTGGACCTCGAACGCCGCGGTCTTCTGACCTTCGATGCGGTACTCGTTGACCGAGTTGACGAGCACGATCGGGTGGGCGTCCGTGAGCTGGCGGACAAGCTTCAGGGCCTCGTCGAAGTTCCCCCGCAGCGAGATCACCCGCGCGCCGTGCATCAGCGTCTGGGCCATCTTGCCCTGGGCGATCTTGCCCTCGGGCACGATCACCGCGCACGTGATCCCGGCACGGGCCGCATACGCGGCGGCGCTCGCGGCGGTGTTGCCGGTCGAGGCGCAGATCACCGCCCTTGCGCCGTCGCGCACGGCTGCCGACAGCGCACAGGTCATGCCTCGGTCCTTGAACGAGCCCGTGGCATTGCCGCCCTCCATCTTCAAACGGACCTCGGCCCCCACCATCTCGGAGACCACCGGCGCCTGCAGCAGCGGCGTCGAGCCCTCCTGCAACGAGACCAGCTTGTCGCCCGCGTCGAATGGGAGCCGGTCGAGGTAGCGCTCGATCAGCGGTACGTGCGCGCCGGTGGGGACACCGCTCTGGATTCGCGGGAGGGGGACGGGTTTGTAGGTCAGGCTCACAGGAACTCCTCTTCGATCACCCGGATCGTCCGGGGAGAAGAGCGTACGAAGTCGAACGCCGCGAGCTCGTCGACGGCGGCGCGCAGGGCGGACTCGAGCACCGGGTGGGTGACCATCACGAGCCGCGCGTGCTCGCCCATGCCGCGCTGCACGACGGACTTGATCGAGACGAGCTGCTCGCCGAGGACCTGCGTCACCGTCGCGAGCACGCCGGGCCTGTCCGCGACGTCGAGGTGCAGGTAGAACGCGCTTTCCACGTCCTCGATCAGTGACACGGCGAGGGGCGGCGCCGGGGGGCGCGCCCCCCCTGTCATCACGCTCACCACGTCACCGAGGACCGCGCTGGCGGTCTGCCTGCCCCCGGCGCCCGGACCGGACAGCGTGATCTCCGTGATCGTCTCCGACTCGACGGTGACCGCGTTGAACGATCCTGAGATCGACGCCAGCGGATGCCCCGGGTACAGGAACGTCGGGTATACGCTCACCGACAGCCCGCCCTGGCGGCGCTCGGCGGTGCCGACGAGCTTCAGGGCGAGGTCGAGCTCGCGCGCGTAGGCGAGGTCGTCGGAGTGCAGGTTCTCGATGCCCTCGTAGCGCACCTCGTCGAGGTGCACCGGCGCCCCGAACGCCAGCCGCGCGAGGATCGCCATCTTGGCGGCCGCGTCGCGCCCCGACACGTCGTCGCTCGGATCGGCCTCGGCGTAGCCACCCAGCTGGGCCTCCGCGAGCGCCTCGGCGTAGCTCGCGCCGCGGCTCATCTCCGTGAGGATGTAGTTGGTCGTGCCGTTGACGATCCCGTGGATGCGGTCGATCGGCGTGGCGGAGAGCGATTCCTCCAGCGCGCGGACCACGGGCACGACCCCGCCGACGGCCGCCTCAAAGCGGAGCCTGACGTCGTGCTCGCGGGCCGTCTCGTACAGCTCCTCGCCATGCTGGGAGAGCAGTTGCTTGTTGGCCGTCACGACGTCCTTGCCCGCCCGCATCGCGCGCAGCAGGTACTCGCGCGCGGGCTCGATCCCGCCGATCACCTCGACGATCAGATCGGAGGAGCCGAGGATCTCGTCGAAGTCGCCCTGCGAGCGTGTCAGCACGCCGCCGAGCACGGGCCGGCGCCCGTTGAAGCGCTCGATCTCGCCGGCCCGCTCGGCCAGCAGCGTCGCGAACGCCGCACCGACCGTGCCATGGCCGAGCAGCCCGACCGTGAAGGCGCGGTCCGTCATATGTTCAGGTGGGCTCCCGAGCGACCGCGGCGACGTCCCGTGCCGTCAGGTCCTCGAAGCTCTCGCGGCGCACGACCGCGCGCGCCTCGCCGCCGGCGCAGAAGATCACCGGGGGCCTCGTCACGCCGTTGTAGTTGTTGGCCATCGCGTACCCGTAGGCGCCCGTCGCCGGCGTGACGATCACATCGCCCGGCCGCGGGTCGTCGAGCAGCACGCCGCGGGCGATCACATCGCCGGACTCGCAGTGCTTTCCGGCCAGCACGCACTCGAGGGCCCCGCCGAAGCGGTCGACGATCTGCGCCTCGTAGCGCGCCCCGTAGAGCATCGGGCGCAGGTTGTCGGACATCCCGCCGTCGACGGCCACCCACCGCGACACGTTCTGTCTGACGCTCTCGACCGTGTACAGCGTGACGCCGGCGTTCGCCGTCAGCGCGCGGCCCGGCTCGACCAGCAGCCGGCCACCGTGCCCGCCCAGCTCCTGTACTGCGACCCCGAGGTACTCCTCGACCGACGGCGGCTGGTGCTGGTCCTCTAGGTACTGGACCCCGAGCCCGCCGCCGACGTCCAGGACCTCGAACTCGCCGAGCGTGGCCAGCTGGGCGCAGGCGCGGCGAAAGGGCCCGAGCTCGAGCAGCTGGGAGCCGATGTGCGCGTGCAGGCCGTGCAGGGCGAGCCCGGGGGTCGCGCGCACGCGCGCGATCGCCTCGTGCACCTCGTTCATGGAGAAGCCGAACTTCGAGTCGGCCTGGCCGGTGGAGATCTTCTCGTGGGTGTCCCCGCGCACGTCAGGGGTGACGCGCACCAGCACCGGCTGGCCGCCGTCACGGTCGCCGAGCGCGCCGTCGGCAACGAGCTCGCCGAGGCGCTCGATCTCGTCGAAGTTGTCGATCACGATCAACGCGACGCGGTGGCGCAACGCCATCCGCAGCTCGGCTTCGGACTTGGCGTTGCCGTGCACGACGATCCGCTCGGGCGCGAAGCCGGCGTTCAGTGCCAGGAACAGCTCACCGCCCGAGGCGACGTCGCACCAGAGACCCTCCGCAGCGAACAGCGACAGCACGGCGGTGCACGGGAACGCCTTCGAGGCGAACACCACGTGCAGGTCGGGATGAAGCTCGCGCCCGGTCCCCACGAACGCCCGCGCCCTGGCGCGCAGATCCTCTTCGGCGACGACGTACGCGGGCGTGCCGAACTCGCGCGCCAGGAGGAGCGTGTCGCAGCCACCGACTTCGAGCACGCCGCGCTCGCTCAGGCGGCTGCCGAGCGGGAACACCGGGGAGAGGCTCGTTCCTGTCGCCATGTCGGCGGTGATTATCGCCTGCGCGCCGCTCAGGCGGGCGCCGGGCGCGCGACACGGCGCCCGCGCGGCGCGTCCTCGGCGCGCAGCGCGGAGAGGCCGCCCCCGCGGCGCACGAGCAGCCAGAGCCACACCAGGCCGATGATGATCAGCACGATGCTCTCGAGCTGCGGCCCGGTGAGCCCGAGCGCGACCTCTTTGTTGCGGCGGATGAACTCGATCAGGAGCCGCTCGGTGCCGCTGCCAAGGAGATACAGCGCGAACACGACGCCGGGGCGCACGCGGTCGCGCAGCTGCCACAGCGCCCACGCCAGCAGGCACATCGTGACGGTCTCGTAGATCGGCGTCGGGAGCACGGTTACCCCCGGCGGCGTCGGCACTGTGCCGTGGGGATAGCCCATCGAGGTCGGCAAGGTGGAGCGGATCCCGTAGTCGCCGTCGCCGGAGACCTGGCAGCCGATGCGCCCGATCGCGTAGCCGAGCGCCAGCGCGGTCGCGCACATGTCGAGCATCCGCAGTTCGAGCACCCCGCGCCAGCGCATCCAGCCGATCACGCCGATCGCGCCGCCGATCGCGCCGCCGTACCAGACCAGCCCCGAGCCCGAGAAGACGTTGCTGACCAGGCTGCCGTGCAGGCTGCCGGCCTTTTCGATCAGGTAGTAGAGCCTCGCGCCGACGACGCCTCCGATCAGCGCCGCGAACGTGATCTCGTACGCCCAGTCCACCGGCTTGCCGAGCTCGCGGAGGCGCCGCCAGACCAGTGCGCCGCAGGCCAGGAAGCCCAGGGCGAACGCCACGCCGAAGGTCTTGATCGAGATGCCGAGGACTTCGATTTCGGGCTTCATCGGGGGGTGCGGCTCTGCATGGCGGAGGGCAAGACTTTAGGGGAAGTGAAGGGGGCGTCTGCCAGAATCTGTGTATGGCATCGCGAGCCCACACCAACTTCGGACGCGACTCCGGCCTGCAGGCGCGGATGGTCCTGACCCTGTTCCTGCTCGGCCTGCTCTACGTCGTGTTCATCGGCGTGCTGTTCGCGGCCGGCGCGGGCGCGGGGCTGATCGTCGTCGTCGCGGTCGTGCTGCTGCTGGTGCAGCTGTTCGCCTCGGACAAGATCGCCCTCGCCACGCTGGGGGTGAAAGAGGTCTCGCCCGCCGACGAGCCGGAGCTGCACGGGATCGTGGAACGGCTGTGCGTGCAGGCCAACCTGCCCAAGCCGCGCGTCTGCGTCATGGAGACGCCGATGCCCAACGCGTTCGCGATGGGCCGTTCGCGCAAGTCGACGACGGTCTGCGCGACGCGCGGCATCCTCGACATGCTCGACAGCAACGAGCTCGAAGGCGTGGTGGGCCACGAGCTCACGCACGTGATCAACCGCGACGTGATGGTGATGACGCTCGCGGGCTTCTTTGCAACGCTCGCGTCGCTGATCCTGCAGTTCGCGTTCTTCTTCGGCGGCGGCTTCGGGAATCGTGAAGAGGAGGAGGACATCTTCATCGTGGTCGCGGCCTCCGCTCTGGTGTACGCGATCTCGTTCTTCCTGCTCCGGGCGCTGTCGCGCTACCGCGAGTTCGCCGCCGACCGCGGCTCGGCTGTGCTGACCGGCCGTCCGAGCGCGCTCGCCTCCGCGCTGATCAAGATCTCGGGCACGATCGAGCGCCAGCCCGCCCAGGACCTGCGCCAGGCCGAAGGCCTAAGCGCGTTCTTCATCGTCTCGCCGAAGGCCAAGGAATCGCTCCTGAACCTGTTCTCGGACCACCCGCCGCTCGAAAAGCGCCTGGCGGCGCTGGAGCGGCTCGAGGCCCAGCTGCAGCAGGGCGCCGCCGCGCTCTGATCGTGGGCCTGCGGGACGTCCTCTGGGGCCGCCACCAGGTCAAGGGCCCCGCTCCCGACCGCCTGTTCGCGATCACCACGGCATGGGTGACGCTGGAGTCGGGGCACTCCATCTCGCCGGCCGGGAAGGCCGCGATCGTATTTCAGGCCCTGGCGACGAGCGACTTCGAAGCGACGATCAAGGACATGGAAGAGGTCGTGAAGGCGACGGGGGGCGAAAGCGCCACGACGGTCTCGACGCAGGACGACAGCTATGGCTACCGCTGGATGGTGCTCAGCAACCCCGCCGGCAAGCCGAGCTGCGAAGACCTCGCCGTCGGCATCAACGCGGTCGCGAGCTCGATCGAGACCGCGGGCTACGGGGAGCGGCTCCTGTGCGCCGTGTTCGCGTTCGTCGACGCCAAGAGCCGTCCCATCTACTTCATCTACAACTACAAGCGCGGTTACTGGTACCCGTTCGTTCCAGAACCGGGCGACGGCAAGCAGCGCGACACCGAGCGCGAGCTGCAGATCAAGGCCCAACTGGGCGACGAACTGCCGATCGAGCCCGAGATCGAGCGCTGGTTCCCGTTGTGGGGAATCCCGATCTGAGCGCTGGCCGGCATCGAGCGCCCCGAGGCCGGCATGGAGCGCCGGCCGACACGCCCGAATACGCCCCCAATACCCTTGATCTCCTCAGTCGGGGATCAGACCCTCACCGCTGAAGTCCGCGGCCGCCTCTTTCAGCGAGGTGTCGGCGGGCGGCAGGATCACGTCAGAGCCCTCGAGCTGGTCCTCCGGCACCGCGTCGCCGGTCGCACGGACGTAGTCGAGCAGCGCGGTGAACGCCTGCTCATAGGCGTCCTCGTCGCACGCTTCGACCGCCCCCGCCACGGCGTTCTCCAGCTCGTTCAGCCGCGGTGCCTCCTCGTCGTCGAGTTCGAACTGCCCCTCGCCCGAGATGCGGACGATCATGCCTGGCCGCTCTCGGGAGCGGACTCGCCGTCCCCCGCGCCCGAGGGGATCTGCGCGGCTGCGCTCTCGGGCTGGCCGAGTTCGGCCTTCATCTTGGAGAGCTCGTCGTCGACCTGGCTCTGGCTCGAGAGCTGCTTGAGCTGTTTGTCGATGTCGTCTTCCCCGGAGCCGAGCTGGGTGATGTCGTCGAAGGTCCCGGCCGCTTCGAGCTCCTGCACCGCGTCGCCCCGCGCGCGCATGTTTTCGGTCTTGTCGACCGCGCGCTGCATCGCCAGGCCCACGTCGGCCATCTGCTCGCCCACGCCCGTGGCCGCTTCCGAGATCCGCACCTGGGCCTCGGCGGCCGAGTACTGCGCCTTGATGACCTCCTTCTTGGTGCGGAAGGCTTCGATCTTCGCGCGCAGCTGTTTCTCGGAGTCGGTCAGCTTCTGCTGCTGGTCTTCGAGTTCGTTGACCTGCGTGTCCAGCGACTGCAGCTCGGTCTGGGCGACGTTCTTGCGCTCCAGCGCGGCGCGCGCGAGGTCCTCGTTGTTCTGCGAGAGCGCCTGGCGCGCCTGCGTGTCGAGCTTGACGAGGCTCTGCTGCAGCGAGCTCTCCTGCATCTGCAAGCGCTTCTTGGCCGTTACGACGTCCGCGATCCCCTTCTTGACGTTCTGCAGCTGTTCGACCTGCTTCTGGTAGCTGTAGTCGAGCGTCTCGCCGGGGTCTTCGGCCCGGTCGAGCAGCTTGGAGACCTTCGCCTTCACGACTGTGGACATGCGCCCGGCCAAGCCGGCCATGCGATCCTCCTATGGGTTGCGACGGGGCGGCCGGCACGAGGCCGGCCAACTCCCATCAGCCTAGCCGACGACGAACCGCTACAGGCCCAGCGGGTGGCGCACCACGAAGCCGCTGTTCCCCGGACGCAGCGGACGCCACCGCGGGCCCTGCTGGTCGGAGGGATCGTCGGCGGAGCTCGTGTCCAGGCGCAGACCGGCGACCGTCATGTAGGCGTGGCCCGGGTTCGAGAAGATCGCCACCCAGCGGCCAGCCCCGTGCGAGCCCCAGATTTCGAATTCCGAGGAGTCCTTCGGCACGCTGAGCAGGCTCGCGCCGTGCAGGGCGAAGGAGACGGTCCCCGAGCAGTCATAGCCGCGCGAGGTGAACGAGCCGTGGCCACCACCGAATATGTAGGGCAGGCCGATCAGCTCGTTGCCGGCCCAGATGATCTTCTGGACCGCAGCCGGCGCCGACATCGGGGCCGCGGCGAGGCCGTCCACGTAGCGGGCGGTGCTGCCGGGGACCAGCAGGTCCGGGCGTTCGGTCGGCCCGGTCGCCGGGCTGATGCCGGTGGGCGGCAGTTCGAGCGGTTGGGCCGGGGTGGTCGTCGTCGCGGGCGAGCTGCCGCCGGTCGCGCTCGCGGCCGTTCCGGTCGTGGTGCTCGCCGTCGGGCTCCACGGGATCACCTGGCCGCCGGAGGTCTTGACGTAGACCGGGCCCTTGTAGGCGATGTTCGAGGACCGCGCGGTGACCGGGAACAGGTGGACTTTCGGGGCGGTGCTCGTGGATGGGCTTGTGGGGGGTTCGGAAGCGGAGGCGCCTCCGGTGTTCGCCGCGAGGGCGGCGTCGGCGCCGGTGCCCATCAGCATCAAGCTGCAGACCAGCGCGCTCAGGGTGCGTACCTGCAAGTCGAAAACCTCTTTCGTCGGCCTGCGGGGTTAGCTGACGGGCTAGCGCTGAAAGAGCCTGCGCTTCCTGCGGTTTCACCGCGGGATTCGCCCCAACAACTTGGGTCCCCCGTCCCCTGACACCCGGTCAGGGGCTCGGCGTTCGGCGGCACGCTAGCAAAGTGCAAGGACGCTTGCATCGCGCCGCCCCCGAAACCTGCCTCCACGACGTTGCGGTCCTTCTCCGACCTCCCCGGTAGTGTGCCCAGCGGATGCGCTTCAAGCCTGCTTCGACGCGAGCGCGGCGGTTCCTGCTCGTGTCCGCCTCGCTGCCGGCCCTTGTGTTCGCCGGCTGCGGCAAGGGCGGTCAGACGACCCAGCGCCACGCGGGCGGGCCGGTCCCGAGCGTCGCCCCCGTGGCCGAAGAGGGCGCCGTGACCGTCACGACGCGCAACACGACCCGTGTCGGCGGCAGCGAAGTGCTGACCGACGCCGCCGCGGTCGCGCGCGTCGCCTATCCCGGCCTCACCCCGGGCTCGCGCCCGGAAGCCGTGGTCGTGGTGGACCGCCGCGACTGGCCCGGCGCACTGGCAGCATCGGCGCTGGCGAGCGCGCCACTGAACGCGCCGATCCTGTTCGCCGAAGGCAACTCGCTGCCGCAGGTCAGCCGCGAAGCACTCGAAGCCATGCATCCGAAGGGCGCGAGCGCGCTCGGCGGCGTCCAGGTGATCCGCCTGGGGACGGAAGCGCCCCTGCCCGCGGCCTATACCGCGCGCTCGCTGCCGCGCTCGGACCCGGCCGGGACGCCCGCGGAGGTTGAGCAGCTGCTCTCAGCGGTCTCCGGGGCGAGCCCTCGCGAGGTGATCGTCGTCGGCACCGAAGGCCCCCGCTCGATGCAGATGCCCGCCGCGGGACTCGCCGCCGAGAGCGGCGCGCCGCTGCTGCCCGTCTCGGGCGCGGTGCTGGACGCCGGGAGCGAAGCGCTGCTGCGCCGGCTGCACCACCCCGCGATCTACGTGATCAACGGCGCCCACGTCAGCCACGGCGTGCTCGGCGCGCTGGCGCGGCTCGGGCGCGTCACGGCGATTCCCGAAAGCGAAGGCGGCGAAGCCGCGACCCCTGTCACGAGCTCGATCGCGGCTGCCCGCTTCACCGACGGAACCTTCGGCTGGGGCGTCAAAGACCCAGGACACGGCCTCGTGTTCGCGCGTGCGGCGCGCCCGCTGGACGCGCCCGCGGCGGCGATCCTCTCTGCGACGGGCAACTACGGCCCGATGCTGCTGCTCGAAGCGCCCGACACGATCCCGCCGCAGCTCGCCGCCTACCTCGGCGACATCCAGCCCGCGTACGGCACGGCGCCCGAATTCCGGCCCGTGCGTGGTGTCTACAATCACGGCTGGCTGATCGGGGACGAAACGGCGATCTCGCTGACGACCCAGGCAGAACTCGACTCGCTGCTCGAGATCAAGCCGACGAAGCAGGGCGCCGCTGAAGAAGCCGCGGTGGTGCAGTCCGAATAGGTGAGAAGGGACATCGCGTGAGCGAAGCCGAAGATCCGCGTCGCCTGCTCCGCAAGGAGCAGGCCAAAGACGTGTCGCTGGAGGACGTGCGCCAGCTGATGGGCGCCTCCACTCCCCACTTCGCGTTGCAGCTGCGCAACCGGATCGCCAAGCTGATCGCCGGCCTGCCGCCCGAGCACCCCGCGCGCATCGAAGGCGAGCGCGAGATCGCCCGCCTGCAGGCGCTGGGCCTGGACGGCGAGGTGCGGGGAGAGGGGCCGGCCGAGGGCGAGCGCCCGCTGCCTTCGGTGCGCCTGACCGCGCAGACCCGCGCGCTCGAGGCCGATCCAGCCGAAAGCGGCTAGACCGCTACCGGCGCTTCAGCGCGAACACGCGCTCGCGGCGAGCATCGTCGAAGCGCGCCTTGAGCATCCGGTAGAGCAGCCAGAACACCGGCACGTCGACCAGCAACGGCGCGAGCACCAGCACGCCGCCGCGCGCGCCCGCCGCGTACAGGCCGAGCGCGACGCCGCCGTGCACGAGGGCCGTCGGCACCGCCGCGAGCAGCGCCGCGTGCGAGCGGTAACCGGCCCGGTGCTCGCGGATCGTGAACTCGAGCGTCCCGAGCACGACCGCGCCGAGCCCGGCGAACAGCGTCGCGGTCGCGCCGGTGCCGAAGCCGACGATCGTCCCGATCGCGCCGACGAGGATCAGCAGCTCGGAGAACGGCCAGGGATGCCAGGGCGCCTCGGGGCGCTCGCCCACGCCCCCCGGGTCGCGCCGCGAGCGGTCGGGGGTCACAGCCCCCGGGTCGCGCGCTCCCCGGCCCTCGCGACGCCCGGCGGCGGCTCGCGGCGCCTTCAGCTGCCCCGGCGCGACCCGCGGTGAGGAGGCTGCCTGTGCCGCCTCGCCGGATGCCCCCTCGGCGAGCGCGGTCCCCGCCGGGGCCGCGCGCCGCTTGCGGGGTCGCCCGCGCCTGCCTGCGTTGCGCTTCGACATCGATCAGCCGGCGGGCGAGATGACTTCGCGCTGCATGGGCCGTCGATCGTAGCGCCTATGCTGGCGCCAGATGTCGCTGCAAACAGGGTCCGAGGGAACCTCCGCACCGCGTATTCCCGACTCCTCGCTGCCGGGCCCCTTCCCGGTCGGGCGCTACGCGGCGAGGCTGCGCGAGCAGCTGCGCTCGTTCCGGCGCGTCCAGTTGCTCGGCGAGCTCGTCAACCTGCGCACGGCGCGGACCCGGGTGTACTTCGAGCTGCGCGACGGCTCGGGCGCGATCCCGTGCGCGGCTTGGCTGAGCGACTGGGAGACGATGCTCTCCTCGAGCGGGCAGGCGCCGGCCGAGGGGATGCAGGTGGTGGTGGCCGGCGGCTGCGACTACTACCCCGGCAGCGCAGCCTCCTCGCCCGCGTTCTCCTTCAACGTCACCGACCTGCGGATCGCGGGCGAGGGCGACCTGCTGGCGCAGATCGACAGGCTTCGCAAGCAGCTCGACGCCGAGGGGCTGCTGGAGCGACAGCGGCGCCTTGCGCTGCCGGCGCTGCCGGCGACGATCGGCGTCGTGACCGGCGAGAGCGGGAAGGCCCGCGACGACCTGCTCGCCGCGCTGCGGCGGCGGGGATGGGCGGGGCGCCTCGTGTGGGCCTTCGCCCCCGTCCAGGACCGTCACGCGGCCCCCGCGATCACGCGGGCGCTTGGCGACCTCGCGGCGCTGGAAGAGGTCGAGGTGGTGATCGTCGCGCGGGGTGGCGGCTCGCTGGCCGACCTCCTCTGCTTCTGCGACGAGACCCTGTGCCGGACGGTCGCGCTGCTCGCCGTGCCGGTGATCGCGTCGGTCGGCCACCACACCGACCGCACGCTGCTCGACGACGTCGCCGCCGTGAGCTGCTCGACCCCCACCCACGCCGCCGAGGCGGCGGTGGCCATCGACTGCGTGGCCGCGCGCCGCCGCCAGCTGGAGCTCGCCGCGAGGCTCCGCGAGCACGGCGGTCGCGTGCTGCACGAGCGCGAGCGCCGCGCGCACGCGGCCGCGCGGCTGCGCGACCACGGCCGCCGGGCCGTGCTCGAGCGCGCGCGGCGGCTGGCGCTGCTCTCCAGGGCGCCGGGGGTGCACGTCGACCGCCAGCGCGAGCAGCTGCGCCAGAAGCTGCGCGAGATCCGTGCGGGGTCGCGGCGCAGGCTGCGCGACGAGCTGGAGCGGACCGGCAAGCGCGCGCTCGTGATCTCGCGGAAGTCGTCATCTACGCTCGCGGACTGCGGCGGGCGCCGCGCGCGCGAGCTGGAGCGGCTCGCGCTCGCGCTCGCCGGGCACGACCCCCAGCGCACGCTCGAACGGGGCTACGCGCTCGCGCAGGCGCCGGACGGGAGCCCTGTGTCGTCGGCGAGCGAGGCCCGCGAGCGGCGCACGCTGACGTTGCGCTTCGCCGACGGCAGCGTCGGCGCCGAGGTCTCGGAGCGATGAGCTCGCAGCCGCAGCCCGGCGCCGGAGCCGGCTCCTCCGAGCGACTCTCCTATGAGGCGGCGACCGCGCGCGTCGAGGAGATCATCAGGCGCCTGGACTCCGGGGAGGCGAGCCTCGACGAGACGCTCGCGCTCGTCAGCGAGGGCAAGCGGCTGATCGAGCAGTGCGCCGGGGAGCTCGCGGCGGTCGGCGCCGCGCTCGAGGAGCTCAAGCTCGACGAGCTGGTCGCGCGCTTGGAACGCGAGGCCGCCGGATGAGCACGTGGGATCTCCTCGCGTCGCTGCCGGTGGAGATCGAGGGCTACTCGCTGGAGGGACTCGAGCAGGAGGTCTCGAGCGACTTCCTGCGCAAGAGCACGCTGATCGAGCTGCGCGGCGCCGGCGAGGAGGGCGTCGGCGAGGACGTGACCTACGACGCCGAGGACCACGACATCCTCCAGCAGGCCGGGCCGTCGCTGCCGCTCCCCGGGAGCTGGACGATCGCGAGCTTCTGCGAGCACCTCGCCACGCTGACGCTGTTCCCCTCGCCGCCGGTGCGCGAGGTCTCCCAGCGCTACCGGACGTGGGCGTATGAGTCGGCCGCGCTCGATTTGGCATTGCGCCAGGCGGGCACGTCGCTGCACGACGCGCTGGGGCGCGAACCGGAGCCGGTCCGCTTCGTCGTCTCCCTGCGCCTCGGCGAGCCGCCGACGCTCGAGCCGGTCCGCCGTCGGCTGGAGGTCTGCCCGGGGCTCGGCTTCAAGCTCGACCCGACGAGCTCGTGGGACGAGCAGCTGATCGCGGCGCTCGTGCAGACCCGGGCCGTCGACTCGGTCGACTTCAAGGGCTACTACAAAGGCACCGTCGTGGACCAGCCACCCGACCCGGTGCTCTACGAGCGCGTCGTCACCGCCTTCCCGAAGGCATGGCTGGAGGATCCCGCGCTGACCCCGGAGACGGAGCCGATCCTCGCGCCGCACCGCGAGCGCTTCTCCTGGGACGCCCCGATCCATTCGATCGAGGACATCGAGGCGCTGCCCTACCGACCACGCATGGTCAACGTCAAGCCGTCGCGGCTGGGCGGCCTGCGCAGCCTGCTCGACGCCTACGACTACTGCGCCGAGCACGGGATCGGCAACTACGGAGGCGGCCAGTTCGAGCTCGGCGTGGGGCGCGGCCAGAACCAGTACCTGGCCTCGATCTTCCACCCGGACGCCCCGAACGACGTCGCCCCGACCGGCTTCAACCTGCCGGAGCCGTCCGTCGATCTGCCCTGCAGCCCGCTGGCGCCGGCGCCTGCGAAGACCGGGTTTCGCTGGCAGTAGCGCCGCCGGGAAGGGCGCAACTTCCGTGGCTCGACGACGTTTGGAGCCGCATAGGCGGTAACTTCGGTTCCGACCTCCTGACGTGAGCGCTGTGCACCCGGCGCCGCGGGGGGTGAAAGCCAACGACACGAGGTTTTCGTGGTCTCGGCGGGCAGAAGCGCGACAACACGATCGATCGCGCTGGCGGGCACGCTCTGGGCGGTCACGCTGGCGATCTGCTGCTGCCCGCTCGAGGCGGCGGGGAGCCCCGGCGGCACCGCGCCCCCCGGCGCGCAGAAAGGCACGAGCGCCCCGGTGTCGAGCGGCACCAGCGCGCACGTCACCAGCGTTCGCATCACGGGCGTCGCGTGCACGCCCTCACAGCACTGCACCGGCAACCCGCGCCAGGTCTCCACTCACGGCACGCTGCTGATCAAGGGCGTTGGGTTGAAGGCCGGCATGGTGCTCGGCTTCCCCAAGACCGCGGGGGCGAGCGTCACCACCCGCTCGCCCGGCGCGCGCCTGCGCAACACGACGGCCGGGCTGGCGGCGACCGTCCCGAAGGCGGCGCACTCCGGCCACGTGAAGATCCTGCTGAGCAGAGGCCGCTACACGAGCTCCTACGGCCCGATCTACGTCTACACGCACGCGCTGCACCCACCGCTGCCGAAGGTGACCTCCCCGGCGAAGGCCGGCGGTGTCGCAGCCGGAGCCTTCGAAGGCCAGGGGATGTGGATCTGGTACGTGAGCCGCTCGAGCGGCGGCTCGATCCCCGCGATCGTCTCCCAGGCGCACGCCGCGGGCGTCACGACCGTCTTCGTCAAGAGCTCGGACGGCTCGAGCAACTACTGGAGCCAGTTCTCGCCGGCGCTCGTGGCGGCACTGCACGCGGCCGGGCTGAAAGTGTGCGCCTGGCAGTACGTCTACGGCACCAACCCGGCCGGCGAGGCGGCGCTCGGCACCGAGGCCGTCACCAACGGCGCCGACTGCCTGGTGATCGACGCCGAGGCCGAGTACGAAGGCAAATACGCGGCCGCGCAGACCTACGTCCAGGACCTACGGGCCAAGATCGGGCCTTCCTACCCCCTCGGCCTCGCGTCGTTCCCCTATGTCTCCTACCACTCCTCGGAGCCCTACTCCGTGTTCCTGGGCCCGGGCGGCGCGCAGTTCAACCTGCCGCAGATGTACTGGAAGGCGATCGGCACCTCCGTCGACACCGTCTACGCGAACACCTACATCGCGAACCGCATCTACCAGCGTCCGATCTTCCCGCTGGGTCAGACCTACGAAAGCCCGTCGCCGACCGAACTGCTGCGCTTCCGCGAGGAGGCCGTCCTGTACGGCGCCCCCGGCTGGTCCTTCTGGGACTGGCAGGAAACGTCCTCCGCCGGCTGGTCGGCGCTTGCCGCGCCAATGACGCCGCTCGCGACGGTGACTCCCAACACGAGCTACCCCGAACTCTCGAAAGGCAGCAAGGGCGATCAGGTGCTCTGGCTGCAGGAGCACCTGGCCACGGCGATCCCGAGCCAGGAAACGACGGGCAACTTCGGCAACCAGACGATCGCGAACCTGAAGACGTTCCAGAGCGCGCACGGCATCGAACCGAGCGGCGTCGCGACCGCGCAGACATGGGCGGCGCTGCTGTCGCTCGAACCGGTCGCGGTGAACTGGACAGGGAAATAGGCGCCGACCGGCGGACGCGCCGCCGGCCTGCGCCTGCCAGGTCCTAGACCCGCTCGATCAGCGTCGCGGTCCCGAGACCGCCGCCGCAGCACATCGTCACGAACCCGATCTCCTTGTCGGAGCGCTCGAGCTCGTGCAGAAGCGTCGTGATCAGCCGCGCGCCGGTCGAGCCGAGCGGGTGCCCGAGCGCCATCGCGCCGCCGTTGACGTTCACGCGGTCCATGTCGGGGTCGAGCTCCCGGCGCCAGGCCGCGACGACCGGCGCGAACGCCTCGTTGATCTCGATCAGGTCGATGTCGTCGATCGACATCGAGTTGCGGTCGAGAATCTTGCGCGTCGCCGGGATCGGGCCCTCGAGCATTTTCACGGGGTCGCAGCCGACGGTCGTCTGGTCGACGATGCGGGCCCGCGGTTTCAGCCCGAGAGCCTTTGCCTTCTCGCCGCTCATCAGCAGCACGGCGGCGGCGCCGTCGGAGATCTGCGAAGCGTTGCCGGCCGTGATCTTGCCGTCGGGCTTGAACGCGGGCTTGAGCTGCGAGAGCGCCTCCAGGTTCGTGTCCGGACGGATCCCCTGGTCGGTGACGAGCGTCTGCCCATCGACGGTCATCGGCACGACCTCGCGCTCGAAGCGCCCCTCCTCGGTCGCCTGGTGGGCGAGCTTGTGCGAGCGGACCGCCAGCTCGTCGAGCTCCGAGCGCGGGATCTCCCACTGGTCGGCGATCATCTCGGCGCCGAGTCCCTGGCCGACGATGTTGTGCTTGGCCATCAGCTCGGGCGTGAAGGCGTAGCCGAACTCTTCCTGCGTTTTCATGCCCGCCGCAAACGGCAGATGGCCCATGTGCTCGACGCCGGAGCCGATCATCGCGTCGTGCACGCCCGCGGCGATCAGGGCGGCGGAGAAGTTGACAGCCTGCTGGGCTGAGCCGCACTGGCGATCCACGGTCGTGCCGGGCGTCTCGATCGGCAGGCCGGCTTCGAGCCACGCGTTGCGCGCGATGTTGAAGCCCTGCTCGCCGAACTGCTGCACGCAGCCCGCGATCACGTCCTCGACCTCGGACGCGTCGACGCCGGCGCGGTCGATCACCTCCGAGTAGCACGTCGCGAGCAGCTTGTTCGGGTGGGTGTCCTTGTAGTAGCCCTTCTCCCTGTGGCCGCGTCCAATCGGTGTGCGCACGGCCTCGACGATCACGACTTCGCGGCCCTCTGGTTGCCTCATCGGTGAAGTCCTCTCAGGTCTCGGTTTCTCCCGGCTCGACGGTCCCGAGCCGGGATGATCGGGTCCCACCTCTAGATGCGCGCTTCTGAAAGGATGCGCGGACCCTGCAGCGCGTACTGTACCGCCTGCCCGCGGGCTCCTGGCTGCCCGGCCAGCCGCGCAGGGAAGCGCAAATCTGAGAGCAAAGGAGCGACGTGAGCACTGATCTGGGCGTGGCTGGAAGCGGCGCGATCGCGTGCGGCCTCGCCGCGACGGCGGCCCATCACGGGCCGGTGCTGCTGCTCGCGCGCTCAGAGGAGTCGGCCGACAGGGCGCGGGCGACGGTCGAGAAGACGCTCTCCCGGCTCGGCGCGGAGGTGGACCCCGAGCACGTCCAGATCGTCACCGACCCCGAGGCGCTCGCGGAGACGACGTTCGTCGTCGAGGCGGTCGTCGAGGACCACGACGTCAAGGCGCGCCTGCTCGGCGAGCTCGACTCGATCCTCGCCCCGGAGGCGATCCTCGCCAGCACGACCTCCTCGCTGTCGGTGCAGGCGCTCGCCGAGGCCAGCGGCCGGCCCGAGCGCTTCGTCGGCCTGCATGTGTTCAACCCCGTCACGAAGATGCAGCTCGTCGAGCTCGTCTTCCCGCGCGAGGCCAGCGATGAGACCCGCGCCCGCGCGCTCGCGCTCTGCGAGACGTTCGAGAAGACGCCCGTGGAGGTGCCCGACATACCGGGCTTCGTCGTCAACCGGCTGCTCTTCCCCTACCTCTTCAGCGCGGTGCGGCTGATGGAAGAGACCGGGCTCGATCCGGCCGACATCGACACCTGCATGAAGCTCGGCGCCGGCTACCCGATGGGCCCGCTGGCACTGCTCGATCTCGTCGGCCTGGACGTCGCCAGCGCGATCGGCGAGACGATCGGCGAGCCGGTGCCTGAGCGCCTGAGCGAGCTCGTGGCCGAGGGGGCGCTCGGCCGCAAGAGCGGCCGCGGACTGCTCTCTTACTAGCCGTCGGCGCGGCTGGGCGTGGCGGGCCGCCAAACATTCAACGGCCGCTAATCGGACTTTTAGGTCGCGTTGATCCTCGTGGCGATACTGGGCCATGCGACGTACGCGTCGCAACGCACACCCGCCTCCTCCCAGTGCGCACGATCCGGTCCGCTCCCCCCGCGGGCCGGACGTGTTTAAGGGCCCGTTTCGCAGCGGGCCCTACTGGTCGCGCTCGGGCGCGCCCTGCTGGCGCGAGCCGGCGACCGCCCGGCGCTCGCGGATCCGAACCGACTCGATGCGGTTGTCGCGCACCGACTCGACTCGGATCGAGTAGCCGTTCGCGCTGATCGTGTCGCCCCGCCGGGGCAGCCGGCCCAGCTGCGCGAAGACGAAGCCGCCGACCGAGTTGTAGGCGTCGCTGTCGGCCGGCAGGTGCAGGCCGTAGTCGGCGAGGTCGGTCACCGCCACATGCCCGCGCACGAACCAGTCGCCGTTGGCGAGCCGCCGGATCTCGCCGGCAGCGGGGTCGGTCTCGTCGGAGATCTCGCCCACGACCTCCTCGATGATGTCCTCGACGCTGATCACGCCCACGACCCGGCCGTACTCGTCGACGACGACGGCGAGCGAGGTGCGGGAGCGCTGCAGGTCGGCGAGCAGGTCGTCGAGCGGCTTCGTCTCGGGCACGATCAGCGCGTCGTGCACGACCGGCTCGATCGGGGCGTGCGGGCCGGCGGACATGTAGAGCCCCGCCAGCTCGCTGACGTGGACGATCCCCCGCACGCGGTCGCGGTCTTCGTTCTCGGTGACAACGAGCCTTGTGTGCCCGCTGGAGACGCACAGCTTCAGTGCGGTTTCCACGTCAGCCGAAACGTCGAGCGTGATGACCGCGGGAATCGGGGTCATCACCTGGCGGGCCTCCTGTTCGTGAAGGTGGAAGACACCGGTGAGCATGCCCGCCTCGCCCGGGTCGATCTGCCCGCCGGCGGAGGACTCGGCGATCAGCCGCTTGAGCTCATCCGAGGTCCCGGCTTCGGCTTGGCGGCTCGTATCGACGCCGAGCAGGCGCAGGATCCGGTTGGAGATCGCGGTGACCCCGGCGATGATCGGCTGGAACAGGACTTTGAACCCGCGCAGCGGGCGGGCGACCCGGCGCGCGACGGCCTCGGCGCGGTCGATCGCGTAGAACTTCGGCACGATCTCGCCGCCGATCAGCTGTACGCCCGCGATCACCGCGAAAGCGAAGATCGCGACGATCGCGGCGGCGATGCCGTGGCTCCACGCGCCAGGCAGGACGTTCTTCAGCAGGTTCGCCAGCGCGGGCTCCCCGAGCGCGCCGATCCCGATCGAGGTCATCGTGACGCCGACTTGGACGGCCGATATGTAGTCGTTGATGTGCGTGAGCTGGTCGAGCGCCAGCGCCGAGCCCTTCTCGCCCTCGTCGCGCATCACTTCGAGGCGAGCGCGCCTCGAGCGCACGAGCGCGTACTCGGCGATCACGAAGAACGCGTTGACGCCGACCAGCACGGCCGCGAGGATCAGCTTGAGGCCGTTCACGCGCGGACGGCTGTCCTCACGGGAAGCCGTGAAGCTGCATCGCTGCCCCGGCCGGCGCTGGCGCGGCTCTGGCCGCCCGGCGGGGCGAGGCTACTTCGAGGAAGTTCTTCGTCGTCGATCATCGAGATGGTCGGCCGCTCAACCGTAGCAGGGGCCACAGGCGGAAGCCAGAGCCCCGCCGACGGCGCTCAGAGGAGCTCCGAGACGCTCGCGGCCTGCGCGAAGTCGGCCGCCGTCAGCCCGCCTTCGGAGTGCGTCGAATAGGTCAGCCGCACCTTGTTCCAGCCGTGCAGCAGGATGTCGGGGTGGTGGTTGGCGGCCTCGGCGGCGCCGCCGACGCGATCGACGAACGCCAGTGCCGAGGCGAAGTCGGGGAACTCGAAATCGCGCACGATGCCGGCGGGCTCCCCGGGCTCGCGACGCCAGCCGTCGAGCCGGGCGAGCCCGCTGTCGATCTCCGCGTCGCTGAGAAGCGCCATCCGGGATGAGATTACCCCCGATCAGGCCGTACAGTCAGAGCGTGAGGATCGTCAGCCTCGTGCCCCACGCGACCGAGCTGCTGTTCGCCCTCGGCCTCGACGAGGAGGTCGTCGGGGTCACTCACGAGTGCGACTACCCGCCTGCGGTCCTCGAGCTGCCTCGCGTCACGCGCGACGCGCTGCCCCCGGGGCTGAGCGCCGGCGAGATCGACGCCGCCGTGCGCGAGCGCACGCTCGCAGGCGAGTCCATCTACGAGCTCGACAAGCAGACGCTGGCGGCGCTCGAGCCCGACCTGATCGTCACCCAGGCGTTGTGCCCGGTCTGCGCCGTCTCCTATGAGGACGTCGCCGCGATCGCCGGCGAGCTGCCCTCGCACCCCCGCGTGATCGCCCTGGACCCGAAGACGCTCGGCGAGACGCTCGGCGACGTTCGCACGCTTGCCGAAGCCACGGGCCGCCGGCGTGAGGGCGTGGAGCTCGTCGCTCGCACGTCAGGGCGCATCGACCGCGTCAAGCTCGCGGTACGGGGCGCACCGCGCCCGCGAGTCGCCGCCGTCGAGTGGCTCGACCCCGTGTTCGTGGCCGGTCACTGGACCCCGCAGATGATCGAGCTGGCCGGCGGAGAGGACATGCTCGGCCTGCCGGGCGAGCCGTCCGAGACGGCGAGCTTCCAGGCGCTCGCCGAGGCCCGGCCGCAGGTCGTCGTCGTGATGCCCTGCGGCTACGACGCCGCGCGCGCGCACCAGGAGGCGCTCGCGTTCGCCGAGCCGCTGCGCGAGCTCGGCGCCGAGCGGATCTTCGCCGTCGACGCCTCGGCCTACTTCTCCCGGCCCGGTCCGCGCCTCATCGACGGGCTCGAGCTGCTGGCGGCGCTGCTGCACCCCGACCGCTTCGAGCAGGCCGATCTCGGGGGCCGCGCGGTCGCGCTCGAGGCGCTCAGCGCGCGCTGATCAGGCAAAGCCGGTCCCGCTCGCTTTCGAGACGGCGATCGCGGCGGCGACGGCGACGGCGCTGATCAGCAGGCAGGCGAGAAAACCCAGCAGGGGCACGCGGCGGCGGTCCGCGGCCTTGACCGCGAATGCCGCGATCGCGCCGCCGATCAGGCCGCCGATGTGCGCGCCGACGGAGATGTTCGCAAGGCTGAAGCTGAGCACGAGGTTGAGGATGATCAGCCCGCCGATGCCGGACTGCATGACGCTGAAGCCGCGCGAGCGAAGCTCGACGGCGGCGGCCCCCATCAGGCCGAAGATCGCTCCCGAGGCGCCGAGGCTGGGCGCAGCCGTGGCAAGCAGCGCCCCGAACGAGCCGACGAGCAGCGAGGTGAAGTAGATCGCGGCGAACCGCGCGCTGCCGATCGCGGGCTCGAGCATCAGGCCGAGCAGATACAGCAGGTACATGTTGAAGCCGATGTGCAGCAGGTTCTCGTGCAGGAAGCCGGCGGTCACGAGGCGCCAGTACTGGTGTGCGACCGCGATCGCTTCGCGGTAGAGCACTCCTTCCACGATCACCTTGCCGTGGATGCTCGTCCCGAACACCGTGAACTGGCCCTGCTCGGTCAGGAACACGATGACGTTGATCGCGATCAGCGCGTAGGTGACGCGCGGCACCGCCGCCACGTTGCGCAGGCGCTTGACGGTCGTGCGCTGGCGCGAGCACTCGGGGCAGCGCATGCCGACCGGAGTGCTCGTCATACAGTCGGGGCAGATCGGGCGCCCGCAGTTCGAGCACGAGACGCCGGTCTCGCGGGATGGGTGGCGGTAGCAGGTGGCCATCGGCCGGGAGAGCCTAGCTGCGGCGCTCGCCGTTTCCGCCGGCAGCGCGCGCTCAGCGCTCGCCGAGCAGCCGGCGCGCCTCGCGCTCGAGATCATCGAGCGTCCGGCCCGCCGCCTTGCGCACCCCGGCGACGCTGCGCGGCGGCGCGGCGGCGGCGCGGCGCCGGGCACGGAGCACGACGAGCGCCGTGCCCGCCGCGCCCCCGACGATCAGGGCGGCCGCCGGGCGCGCCCAGTTACGCGGGTCGCGCATCGCCGAGAGCTCCCACGCCTCGAGCTCGTCCGCGGCCATCTCCGTGATGCTCTGCAGCGTGCCCTCGAGCCGCTCCGCGAGGTCGGCGGGCGGCTCGACCGGCGCGAGCGCTTCGCGCAGCAGCCCCTCGAAGTTGCTCGCGGCCTCAGTCATCGCCCGGCTCCGGGTGCTTGCCGTCCTTGCGTCGCGAGCGTTCGGCCTTCGAGCCGTCCTCGGCGGTGTCCCCCACGATCTCCTCGAGCTGGCGTATCGCGCGGTGGATGAGCACCTTCGTCGCGCCGTCCGAGCGCCCCAGCGCACGCGCGATCTCCCGGTTGTCCATGCCGAGCGCGAAGCGCATGATCAGCGCCTCGCGGCGGTCGTCCGGCAGCCGTCCGACGCCCTCGAGGATGCGAGCCAGCTCGTCGCGCCCCTCGACGAGCTGCTCGGTCGTGTGAGGGGCCGTGATCGTCGTCGTCTCGTCGATCGGCGAGGCGGGCTTGCGCGAGCGGTCGCGGTACAGGTTGGCGGCGAGGTTGTGAGCGATCCTGATCAGCCACGGCCGCAGCGGCCGCCCGTCCGATTCGCGCTGCGCGCGCTCGAAGTGCCGGTAGGCCTGCAGGAACGTCTGCTCGGTCAGGTCCTCGGCGTCGTGGTGGTTGCCTACGCGGTAGTAGGAGTAGGAATAGACGTCGCGCAGATGCGCCCTGTAGAGGTCTGAGAACTCCTCGTCGAGCTGCGCCTTTGACTTCTGGCTTGTCTGCGCGGTCACCCATGCACCCTACCTCCGAGCCCGAGCCCGAAGGCTCAAGCGGCGCGCGAGACCTCGTCGCGGCGGGTCTGTGCCGAGGGCTCCTCGCGGGGCCCCTGGGCGCCGCCCAGCCAGTCCCACTGCAGGCTCACGCACGCCCAGATGCGTTCGGTGACCGCGCCCGCCAGGTTCGGCGAGCAGCGCTCGACCGTCGGGTAGCGCAGCGGGCGACCGACCCGCACGCGCACCTTGCGGGGGCGGATGCGCCAGCCTCGGCGCACGTCTTCGGTGCCGATCACGGCAACGGGCGCGACCGGAACTCCGGTTTCCAGCGCGAGGCGTCCGATGCCGCGCCGCGGCTTACCGAGCGGTCCGGGGCGGACCCGCGTGCCCTCCGGGAACACGACGACGCAGTCGCCCCGTTCGAGGATCGCCCGAGCCGTCGCCATCGCCTCGCCGTCGCCCGCGCCGCGGTCCACCGGGAAGGCGCCCAGCGCGTTCAGGATCCAGGCCTGCCAGCGCTTTTCGAACAGCTCGCGCTTGGCCATGTAGTAGACCGGGCGGCGTACGAGCATCCCGATCACGAACGGGTCCAGGAAGCTGCGATGGTTCGACGCGAGCAGCAGCGGGCCGCTGCGGGGCATGTGCTCGCGCCCGATCCGCTGCATGCGGAAGTACACCAGGAAGAACGGCACGAGCAGCCCGCGCAGCACCCAGTAGATGATCGGATTGACGCCGCGCTCCAGCGAGCGCTCGCGGAACCCGGCAAGGTCGACGGCGGCGCGCTGCGGCTCGGTCTGAGGCGCGTCGTGCGGGGCTGCAACGGGGCTTGGCACGCCTGGAGTACACCGCGCGCTGCCGGCGCGTTACAGACGCCGCGAGCGCCGGCCCGCGGGGAGGCGCCGCCCTGTTCAGGCCGGTAGGCGTCGCGCCCGACGGGCGCAGCCAGGCCCGGTCAGGAGGCCGCGACCGCGGTCAGCCGGGTCATGTCGCCCAACTCGCCGGGCGGCTCGCCGCTGAGCACCCAGCCGGCGTCGGTCGAGCGCACCAGCCCCCGTCGTGCGAGCCCGGTCAGGGCGCTCGTCACGGTCGGCCGGCGGGCCGCCGCCAGTTCGGCGAGCACGGCGTGTGTGAGGCGCAGCGGGACGGTCACGACGCCGCTGCCGACGCGCCCCCAGCGCGACGCCAGGTGCCAGAAGAGCATGTGCAGGCGGACATCGACCCGCGCCTGGTGGACGATCGCCATGTTGATCGCGATGCTGCGCGAGCGCGCCAGCGCGCGACCGACCAGCTTGCCGCCGAGCTGCGGGTAGTCGGCGAGGTGGGCCATGAAATGTTCGTCGAGCACGGCAAGGCGAGCCGTCTCGAGCACGCGCCACGCCGTCGTCAGCGGCAGCGTCGGCATCTCATCGTCGTTTTCCCAGGGACGCATCAGATCGCCCTCGCCGAGCAGCTCCGCGCCGAAGCGCCCGTCGATGCCCACCCTCCTGACGAGCAGGCCGTCGAGCACGAGCAGGCCGATGCCGTCGCGGCCGCTCACCGTGGGAGCGTTGCGCCAGCGCCCGGTGGGGAGGGTGATAACGCTCGCGACGCACTCCGCGAGCGCGCGGTCGCGCAGCTCGGGCGGGATCGCCTCGGCGAGACCGGGGTCGGCATCCAGCACCCGGCACAGCTCGCTCTCTGCTGCTGTCGGTCTTGAGTTCGTCAACATCTGGAACGGCACGACGCCCCGCTATCCAGGCCGGGCAAACTCCGCGCCTTCTGGTCCCTTACCCGAAACGGCCGCGCCTCAGCGGCACTCACGCGAATTGGGCGCGGGCGCCCTGAGTCGGCTAGTCGTCGCGGCCCTGCAGGGGCAGGATCTCGATCAGGCCGGTGACCTCGAGCATCTTGCGCTGGCCCTGTCCGGCCACCACGACGAGGTCCGAGCCCGCCTCCGAGCACATGTCCCGCGCCGTCAGCAGCGAGCGCATCCCCATCGAGTCCATGAAAGTGACCCCGCGAAGGTCGAGTTCGATGTGCCTGTCGCCGGCGCCGCACAGGCGGCTCAGGGCGGTCTCGAGGTCGTAGGCCGCCGCCAGGTCCAGCTCGCCGTTCAGCGTCAAGCGGTGGCCATCTTCCAGACTCTCCTCCTCGATGATGAAGCCGGCGGCCATCGTCCCTCTCTTCGTGCGTCCCTGCCTTGACCCTAGCGAATCGACGGCGGCGGTCGGCATGCTTCGGACGAGCGTCAGGGCGCCCCAGCGGCCGCCTGCACCGCGGGCGCCTAAACTCGCCCGACCGGCCGGAGTAGCTCAGCTGGTAGAGCGCCTGTCTTGTAAACAGGGGGTCACGGGTTCGAGTCCCGTCTCCGGCTTGCGTGTTCGGCACGCTCACGTCGTCTGCGGCGTTCGGGGCTCCTCGCGCGGCTCCATCTGGAGCTCTCGCTCGGCGCGTGGGCGGCCTTCTGCGATCTCTGCGGCGCGCTCGCGCTCGGAGTTCAGCTGTGCCCCCAGAAGCAGCGCAGCGTTGGTGAGCCACATCCACACCAGGAACACCACAGCGCCGCCGAGCGTCCCGTAGGTCTTGTTGTAGGAGCCGAAGTTGGCGACGTAGGAAGCGAATGCCGCCGAGGCCACGAGCCACACCACGAGCGCGAACGCCGCTCCGGGCGCCACCGAGCGGAAGCGGCGCATCTTCACGTTGGGTGAGGAGTAGTAGAGCAGCGAGAACATCAGGATCATGAACAGCACGAGGACCGGCCACTTGGCGATGTCCCAAACCGAGACGGCGCTGCTGCTGATCCCGAGCGGGCTTGCCACCGCGGTCACGACGGGACCCGTGAGCACGAGCGACAGGGCGATCACCACGAGCAGCAGGAGGATCACCAGCGTCACGAGGAGCTGCTGGGGCTTGAGCTTCCAAATCGGGCGCCCCTCGGGGGTCTCGAAGATGACGTTCGATGCTCGCGAGAAGGCCCCCACATAGCTCGATGCCGAGTAGAGCGCCGCGACGGTCCCGACGATCAGAAGTACGCCGGCGGCGCTGCGCTGCTGGGTGATCGCCTTGATTGGCCCTTCGAACGTCTGCTTCGCCGAGCTCGGCCCCAGCTTGCCCACGATTTCGACGAGCTGATGGGTGGTGCTGGCCGGGTTGCCGACGAGTCCCACGATCGCGACCAGCGCGATCAGCGCCGGGAAGACGGCCAGCAGGCCGTAGTAGGTGAGCGCCGCAGCCCAGTCGCTCATGTTGTCTTCGCTGTACTCCTTGAAGCTGCGCTTCAGCGCTGCTAGTGAGGAGCTGCTGCGCGCGACTCCCTCCGGGCGGTAGTCGCGACGAGGACCGTCGGCGCCGCCCTGGCGCTCTGTGTTCACGTTGGTCGTGTCATGGGCCGTACCGCTCATCTGCTTCCTCCGGTCTTGAAACTTGGGTTCCCGTTGCTGTCCGCTGGCCCGGAAGACGCGGCGTCGAACGGGCGCTCGGGCCCGCCCGGTGCCGGGCAGGCCGCGAGCTCCGTCACGGCGCGTCGCTCAGACGGCGACCTCGTTCGGGTCTTCCCTCCCCGCGAGGTCGAGCGCGCCCTTCGAGACGAGGTTGAGGTGCTCCTCCTGGACAGGGAGCGCCCAGTCGGCAAGCTCAGCGACGGCGCTGATGCCGGCACGCTCGTTGAACTTCTTGACGATCGCCCAGTGGCCGACCTCGCCCGCCTCGGCCATCGTGAGGAACTCGAAGCCGTCGAGCGCGTCCTCCTCGCCCTGGAGATACGTCTTCATCATCTCCGTCGCCTCCTGCTTGGTTTCGCGAGCCGCCTCGAGGATCGCGGTCTTCTTGCCGTCGAGGCCGTCCGCGACCGCGATGCAGCGGTCGGCCGTCTCGCCGGCCTCGTCGTGCATGCGCTCGAGCGTCCCGGACAGGTGCTGCTCGTCCTCATCGAGCATGCCCTTGACCGTCTCGGTCGCGCCCTTAGCGGCTTCCGCCAGCCCGAGCACCTCCGCGAGCTTGCTCTCCAGATTTGTGAGTTCGGACATGGTGTCTCCCATCGTCGTTTCGTTTGGGTCGTGACCTCGGACCGCACCTGATCGGCCGATTCCGTCCCGGACCGACCGCCTACGCCTTGGCGAGCTCCCGCTCGGACGCCTCGATGACGCCGGCCCGGTTCTTGTGTGAGCGCTCGTACGTGCGCACTCTCTTGATGCGACCCTCGTCGCCCTCGTCGAGCACCGCGCGGATCTCGCTCACGCTGAGCTCGTCGTATCCCGGCCACGGCTCATCTCCGCGGAGGGAGGTGACGCGGCTGAGGATCGTCTTGCGGTTCTCGTTCTTGCGCTCGTAGGAGTCGATCTTGGCGAGGTCGACTTGTGAGAGCCCCGAGAGCTTGTCGACGATCTCCTCGGCGGTCAGCTTCCCGTAGCCGGAGATTGCGAGGTCACCTTCAGAGGCGAGTGCTCCCTTTAGCTGCCCCTCGGTCTGGGCGACTCCCGGCACCTTGCGCGCTTTGCGTGCGGTGCGCTTGGCGCTCGAGCCGGCGTCGCGCGCCGTCTCGGAGACGCTCTCGCCCGCGTCGCGGACGGCGTCCGCCGCTCCCGTCTTCGTGATGTCGTAGGAGCCGTTGCCACGTACGTCCGAGCCCACAACGGCCTCGGTCAGAGCCGGGATTTCGTTGAGCAGGCGATCGAGCATCTTCTGCTCGTCGGAGCGAATCGACTTCGCGAGAGCCTCGGTCTGCTCGTCTCCGACGGAGCGCGCCAAGCGCTCGATCGCCGTGTATGTCGCGATCTCCAGCGCCTCGGTGGCACAGGCGTCCTTCGCGTTCTTCAGGACTTTCTCCTCACCGCCGCTACCGCGAACGAGGTCGAGTGGCGTCTTGCCGAGAGCGAGAGCCTGCCCGAGCACGGTCTCGACGATCCCCACCCCCGCCTGCAGCAGGTTGTTGCCGTGGCCGAGCTCGTCGAGGCGCCGCTCGACGCGGTTCGCGTGGTCACGGGTCTGGCGCAGGTGCGTTTCGAGACCGCCGCGGTGGCGCCCCCGGGGGGACATCGCGATCTGCGACTTCAGGACAGTGGCGAGCGCCTGCTCGGTGGCATGCGCCTCGTTGAGGTACTGCACGATCTTCTGCTCGGTCTTTTGCATAGTTTCAAGCTCTCTTTTTGGAATGAAAAAGGGGACGCGCCAAGGACGGGCGTGTTCCATGCTCGTGCTGACGGGCCGTCGCAGCGCATCCGCGCGGAACGCGCGCTCGCCTCAGGACTGGTCGTCGTCTGGATGCGGCTCGCGCGACATGCCCAGGCCGTGGCTTTTCTGTTGCCAGATGGCAGACACCTCGGTGGGTGCCGTTGCCGTCACCGGGCAAGCGCGAGTCGCTGCCTCGCGGCAGAAGTGGCACTCATTGCAGATCTCCTTCGGTTACTTCGCGAACAGACGTGCCCAACGGGGCCCTCAGGTCTGATTCGCGGTTCCCTCTCTGCTACTGGTACCCACTGTAACAGGGGTGAATCGGTCGATCCGAGTCTGGTTCCAGGTCTGACCCAGTCTCGTCAGCAACAACCACGCTGCCCGAGATCACGGCTCAGCCACCGTTTCGCTCAGCGTCGTGTCGTGCAGATGGAGACGGAGGTGCTCGACCGAGTCGAAGACGACCGTCGCACCGGCGTCGATCAGCTCCTGCTCTGAGAACCCGCCGGTCAGCACGGCGATGCTGGGCACGTTCGCCCGGGTCGCGGCCTTGCAGTCCCAGCTGCTGTCACCGACCATCACGGCCGAACCGCCGCCTGCCTTTTCGATCGCGGCGTTGACGATGTCGGGCTCGGGCTTGCTCTCCCTGACGTCGGCGGACGTCGTGTAGGCGTCGACGAACTCGCTCGCCCCGAGCAGCTCGATGTAGCGCTCCGCGTCGGCCTGCTCGGCTGAGCTGGCGAGGATGATCGGGTGCCCCTTCCCCTTCAGCTCGGCGAGCAGCTCGTGCGCTCCGTTCATCGGCTCGACTTCGTCGATGAGCCGTTGGTACTCAGATTTCTCCAGGTCTCGTAGCGCATCGCCGAGATCGTGCTCGACCTGCTCGTCGAGAAGGCTGCTGACGACGCGATCGCTGCCCATCCCGATCGCACGGTGAATCCGCCAGATCGGCACGATGATCTCCTTCGCACGAAAGGCTCGATACCACGCGATCGCGTGCTGGTAGTTGGTGTCGACGAGCGTGCCGTCGATGTCAAAGACCGCCACTGTCTCCTGCGCGGCGTTCACGGGTGCCTCGCGTGCGTTTCCCCGATTCGGGCCCTCGGTTCAAGCTTGCACATCCGCTTTCTCCCTCTCGGTGGCGCGAGGCCGACCACGGCGCGTCGCGCCTGCTCGGACCATGGGCGATGGTCCCGGACCAGCGCGCGGGTTACAGCTCAGTGTCGTCGTGAGGTTGAGCTTCCAGCCGCAGCTACCGTCGCGAGCCACGGCGCTCCCACAGCCATTTCAATGTGATCAGCTCGAGCAGTTTCTTGAACATCTGCCTCCCTTCGCAGGTGGCGATACCCGCAGGCGGGGCGGTCAATCGCAAGCAGCGCTCCGAGGGCGCCGCGAAGCGGTCAGGGTGTCGCGTGGGTGGTCGCAGGCATCGAGCGAACGGGCACGAGTTGCGCGTCGGGGTCGTGCGGCTCCGGGAGCGCCGCGAGGTCCGGCGCGCCGGCGATGTTCGAGTCCACGGGGACGGGTAACAAGCTCAGAGGAGCCTGCGCTAGCGGCGTTCGAGCTTCGCTCTCCCGCAGCAACGCACGTTCATGGCCCACACCGAGATCGACATATCCGTGCCGCCCGAGCGCGTGTTCGCCGTTCTCGCTAACCCGCGCTCATTCGCCCGCTGGGTCGTCGGCTCTCGCGAGATCCGCCGCGCCGATCCGGGCTGGCCGGGGGTGGGAACCGCCTTCGATCACACGGTCGGAGTCTGGCCCATCACGCTCGCCGATCACTCCGAAGTCGTGGAATGCAGCAGGCCCGAGCTGTTGAAGCTGCTCGTCAAGGCGCGGCCGTTCTCGCGGGCATACGTCACGCTCCGTCTCATACCCCAAGGGCCGGGAACGCGACTGTGCATGGACGAGGGAGCGGCAGACGGGCGAAGCCGGATCCTCTTCAACCGTTTCACCGACCCGCTGGTGCGGCTGCGCAACCGCGTCTCGATGCGGCGGCTCAAGGCGCTCGCGGAGGGCGCCGAGCCGGTCCCCGAGGGCTATCTGCCCTCCCGCGACTCCGGCGCGACGGGGCACGTCACCGGCAGCAGCGCCCCGCCGGCGAGCTAGCCCCGACGCCCGCGCCAGGGCATCAAACGGGCCTCGCGCAACGCTGCCCGCGCAGCGCCCCGGCCGCTGACGCCATGGACCGCGCCGCCGGGATGGGTCGAGGCGCCGGCCACGAACAGGCCCCCGATCGGTGTTCCGTAACGTGACAGGCGCGGTGTCGGGCGAAAGATGAGCTGCTGATCGAGTTCGTAGGAGCCCCCGCCGATGTCGCCTCCGACCAGGCTCGGGTTCCCCCGCTCCGTCTGGGCGGGGGCACGGACGTGCCGCGCGAGCACATGCCCTCGGAAACCCGGCGCGAAGCGCTCGATCTGATCCTCGATCAGCCCGGCGACATGCTCGTCGCTCTCGCTGTAACGGGAAGGGACGTGGGCGTACACGTACAGCGTGTGCGCCCCTGCGGGCGCGCGCGAGGAGTCGTACAGCGACTGCTGCCCGACCACGAGGGCGGGTCTGGCCGGCAGCTCGCCCCGCGCACCCGCCTGCGCCGCGGCAGTCAAGTCGCTGAGCTCGCCGCCGACGTGGACGACGGCGGCGCGCCGCGGCTCCTCGGCGGCCCACGGCACCGCCGCCGACAGCGCATAGTCGAGCTTGAAAGCGCCCGTCCCGTACCTCCAGTGTCGTAGCTGGCGCTCGACCCCCCGTGGCAGCACCCCGTCCGCCAACAGCCGCGCGAGCACGCCGGCGCTGACGGTCGAGACGACGATGTCGGCCTCGATCGCTTCGCCGTCCTCGAGCTCGACCCCGGTTGCGCGCGCGCCGCGGACGAGGATCTGGCGAACAGGAGCGGAGCACCGGATCCGTGCGCCCTCCCCCTCGGCGCGCGCGAGCAGGGCGTCCACCAGCCGTCCCATCCCCCCTTCGGGCAGCGGCCAGCCGTGAGTGTGGCCCATCATCTGCAGTAGAAAGCCGAACGCGCCACTGACGGTCGTCGAGGGAGGCAACCCCGAATGCTGCGCTGATCCCGCGAGCCACGCCGTAGCGCGCCTGTCCCCCTCGAACAGGTCGAGCCCGAGCGTTTCGACGGAACCCAGCAGTTTCCGCGTCCACTGGGGCAGCGCCCCGCGAAGCCCGAAGGCGAGCCGCGCCGCCGGACGCAACGGAGGAAGCGGCGAGAGCACGCTCTGAACGAGCGGTTCCGCGAGCGGGAGGATCTGCTTCATGGCGCCCTCCCACCCCGGCCCAGCGCCGCCGAGGGAGGCCACGGTCGCCTCCACGCTGCGATCGAGGACGATCGCGCTTCCGTCTGCGAACGGGTGCGCAAGGATGTGCTCGGGATCGATCCAGCGCACGCCTTGCCCCTCCAGGCGCAGTTCCCGGATCGCCGGCGAGGCGGCGGCCATCGGAACGAAACCGGCGCAGTGATCGTGTACGAAACCCGGGAGCGTGAGCTCCGAGGAGGCCGTGGCGCCTCCGGGCCGGGACGCATGCTCGAGCACGGTCACGTCGACCCCGTGCGACGCCAGATGTATCGCCGCGACGAGGCCGTTGTGACCGGAGCCGATGACGACAGCACGCTTCATGGGGTGAAGCTACCCGTGCGAAAGCGGCGTGACCCGCGGTGGCGCCGCGCGCTGATCGTGAGGGTTCCCGAACCCCGGATCCCAGCGCTGCGCTCAGGCGCCGGGGAGCCCGAGTGCGCCTAGCCGCGAGGTCATTCGATTCCGGTATCCCACCAGAAACGGCCGTTCGAGTCCGCTCGCGACAGCTGGTAGAAGACGAACTCCGTGACCCCTGCCCGGCGCGCGCTTTCCTCGAGAGCGAGGTCCTCGGCAATCTGGTTCGGTTCGCTCGCGGGCACTCCGTCCTCGCTCACGAGCAGCGGCAGGGGCCGGACGTAGGCGACGAGGTTCGGGAGCGATCCGGCGAGCTGGTAGGGGTGGACCCCGACCCCGCTGCTCGGGAGCGAGGAGACGTTGCCGAGCCAGCTGTAGATGTTGCGGCCCGCGAGTTCGCCGGCGATCACCTGGACACCGGGATCGGCCGCCTGCAACGCGTCGTACGCGGTGACGTATGCCTGGTCATAGAGCGGAATGTTCCGGGAGTCGCTGGCCTTGCCCATGAAAAGCGGGAGGTTGGGCTCGTTCCCGATCGCGAAGCGTCCGACTCGGCCGGCATAGCGGCCGGCGACTTCGCGCGCGAAGGAAGCGAGCAGTCCCATGTTGAGGTGTTCGCTCGAGAGTTCGCTGTTGAACTCGCTTTCCTCGAACGCCGGGGTCCACATGATCGTCATGTGGACGGCCCAGCAGTGTTCGCGAGCCATCTGCACGGCGCGGTCGTACGGCGCCCAGCCGTAGCGCTTCACTTCGCCCCAGACGACGTTCAGGCGCAGAAGGCGCGCGTGGAAGATCCCCGCGCCCAGTTCGAACCCGCGCGCGGGGCTCATCGCCGGCTGCAAGCCGAGGAACACGGGATCGTCCTGAACCCCGACCTCGAACGCGGGCAGCGCAGGGCAGCCCGGTGGCAGGGCCGCCGCCGACGCGACGCGCCGCTTGGCGCCGTCGGCCGTGAGCAGTCCTTCTTCGATCAGCCTTTTCAGGCCTGGCACGACCACGTCGACGGCGGCCATGTGCCAGCTGCGCGACCAGCCCGCACCGGCCGCACGGGCCACGTGCGAGGTCCGCGCCGCGGTGAGCGCCAGCCAGATTCCGGTTTTCGCCCGTGCGTCGAAGCTCCGCGACAGCACGCGGCGGCTCGAGTCGCTCGCCACCTGGGATGCGGCGCGCTGCCCCTCGCCGAGACCCGCGGCGAGAATCAGCGAGCCTGCAACCGGCCTCAGGCTGATGCTCGGGGTCGAAGCCCGCCCCTGCCTGGCGGCGTGCGCCGAGAGGAAGGTCGACCCGCCGCCGTAGGCCACGATCCTGAGGCTCGCCGGATACGCCGCCGCCGCGAGCGTCGCGGCGATTCGTCCCTTCAGCCAGTGCTTCGCGCGTGCGCGCCAGATCTCGATGGCGCCCGTTCGGCCGTCGGTGCGGGCGACGGGCGACCAGTGCAGCCCGTCGCCGGTGATCCGCTTGACGTGCTCGCCTGCCGCGGTGCCGCCCGCGACGACGAACGCCAGCAGGAGGGTGTTGGAGTCTTTGGTGTAGAGCCGCGGGCTGGCGATCGTGATCGCGCGCGACTTCGCGACCGCTCCCGCCATCGCGTCGACGCCCGGCGGCAGCTGTGCCGAGGCGCTGCTCGCGACCGAGCCACCGGCAGCTGCCGCGAGCAGCAGCCCGGCCGCGACGTCTCGCAAGTACCTCAGGTGCCTGCTCCCTTCCTACGCGGGGGGTTCCGTGCAAGCGCCGCAGTCTCGCCGTGGTCGCCGGCACGCCGTCTCTGGGGGGCGCCCTGCCGGCGCAACATTGCAGAGCTGCCCCATTCCGGTCAAGCCGAATCGTCGAGAATGGACGAATCGGTCACACCCGTGTAACACGCCTGATCCACGCCTCCCCCGCCACGGTCTACGACGCACTGCTCGACCCGCGGGCCGTGGCGCGCTGGAAGGTGCCCGACGGGATGAGCAGCGTCGTGCACGAGCTCGACCCGCGCGTCGGCGGGCGCCTGCGTGTCTCGCTCACCTACGAGGCGCCGGGCCCCGGCGAGAGCCCGGAAGCGGGCAAGACCTCCTCGCGGACCGACACCTACAGCGGCCGCTTCCTCGAGCTGATCCCGGGAGCGCTGGTCGTCGAAGCGATCGAGTTCGAGACCGCCCGCCGGGAGCTGCGAGGGGAGATGACGGTGCGCACGACGCTGGCGCCGACCGGCGCGGGCACCGAGGTCGAGATCGACCACGCCGGCCTTCCGCCGGGAGTCGCGCCCGCCGACAACGTCACGGGCACCGAGATGGCCCTGGCGAAGCTCGCCGCGCTGCTCGAGGCGCGTTCCTGAGAACCGCCTCATCCCGCCAACCTGGGACGCCCACGCGCGTTCTCATCGATGGTCGGGCGCGGCAGGACGCCGCGCCGGACCCGGAAGACGTGTGTTCGGGAGGTAGCGCCACAAGCTCTCGCAGCCCCTCTGCGAGGAAGAGGCCCCGCTTCGGCGGGGCCTCTTCATTTTTGAGCTTCCCCCCCCCGCGGCGTCTGACCCGCCGCAGCGCGGCGCCTAGCCCGAGTACATCGCCTCGATCGCCGGCTCGTACTTCTCGGCGATCGGCTTGCGCTTGAGCTTCATCGTCGGCGTCAGCTCGTCGCCGCCCGGCAGCCAGTCGCCGGCGACGATCGTGAACTTCTTGACCTGTTCGACTTTGGCCAGCTTCGCGTTCGCGGCCTCGACGCCCTCGGCGACGGCCGCGCGCACGCGCTCGTCGCCGGCGAGCTGCTCCAACGCGCTCGCCTCGATCCCCTGCTGGCCCGCCCACATCGGCGCGAAGTCGGCGTCGAGCACGATCAGCGCGGTGTTGTAGGCCCGGCGGTCGCCGATGCAGCACGCCTGGCCGATCAGCGGCGAGGCCGCCTTCAGGGTCGCCTCGATGTTCGCCGGGGACATGTTCTTGCCGGCGGCGCTGATGATCAGCTCCTTCTTGCGGTCGACGATCTTCAGGTAGCCCTCCTCGTCGAACTCGCCGATGTCGCCGGTGCGCAGGAAGCCGTCCTCGGTGAAGGCCTCTGCGGTCCTCTCCGGCAGGTTGCGATACCCCTGCATCACGAAGTCGGCGCGGACCAGCACCTCGCCGTCGGTGTCGAGCTTGATCTCACAGCCCGGGGCGGGAGGCCCGACGGTGCCGATCCGGATCCTGTCGGGCGGGTTGACCGACCCCGCGCCGCAGGTCTCGCTCATCCCCCAGAGCTCCGCGAGCGGCAGCCCGATCGCGTGGAAGAACTCGAGCACCTCGACCGGGGTCGGCGCGGCGCCGACGTTGATCGCCTCGACCTGGTCGAGCCCGAGCATCGCGCGCAGGCCCGCGAAGATCTCCGCGTCGGCGCGCTCGACCTCCTCGGCGAGCTCAGCCGGGACGGCTTCCCCCGCCTGCTCGAGTCGCACCTTGCGCAGCGAGGCCTCCAACGCGCGTTCGACGCCCGCGCGCTGCTCCTCGGGCTGGGAGGCGAGCATCGTCTCGAGCCCCGCCTTCAGCTTCTCCCAGATGCGCGGCACGGCGAAGAACCAGCTCGGCCGCACTTCGGGCAGGTAGGCGAGGACCTGGCGCGGGTCCTCGCAGCAGGTGATCTGCAGGCCGTAGACGATCGGGAGGTAGTGGTGCGCGTTGCGCTCCGCGACGTGGGCCGAGGGCAGCCACGAGATCACACGACCGTCGCGCGGGAATTCGATCAGCTGCTCGAGCCCCTCGCAGGCCGCCATCAGGTTCCGGTGGATCAGCTGCACGCCCTTCGGCGGCCCGGTCGTGCCGGAGGTGTAGATCAGCGTCAGCACGTCCGTCGGGGCCAGCGCGGCCACCGAGGCCTCGACGTCGAACTCGGCGTCCGATCCCTCGACGTCCGCGAGCGCCAGCGTGCCGCCGGGGGCCTCGCCGTCCACCACGATCACGTGCTCGAGGTTCGGCAGCTGCCCACGGGCCTCGAGGATGCGGTCGAGGTACTGCTGCTCGCAGATCAGCACGTGGGCATCGGCGTCGGAGACGAGGTAGGCGATCTGCTCCGCCGTGTAGGTGCCGTAGATCGAGAACGGAGTCGCGCCGACCATCATCCCCGCGATGTCGCAGAGGTGGAACTCGGGGCGGTTGCCGATCATCAGCGCGAGCGTGTCGCCCCGGTTCAGGCCGAGCGCGTGCAGGCCCGCCGCCAGGGAGTCCACGCGCTCGCGCAGCTCGCCCCAGGTGATCGTGAACGCATCGTCCTTGGTGCGGATCGCGACGTCGCCCGCACGTTCGGCGGCGGTGATGCGGAACGCCTCGGCGATTGTCGCGGCGCCTGACGCCGGAACGCCCCCCCGGGCTGCCGGTCCTGAAACTGCGGCCTCCATCGGATCCTCCCTCTCTCCACCCCGCCACCAGCGGCGGAGCGCCGATCATATCTTCGCGCGCGCGCCACGGCTAGGCTCGCAAAATGCGGATCGGCGAGCTCGGGTTCTGGTGGCACGACATCGCCGGCCCTCCCGCCCCCCGCCCGGCTTTGCAGCGGCCCACCCAGGCCGATGTCGCGGTCGCCGGCGCGGGCTTCACGGGCCTGTGGACCGCGTACTACCTGAAGCGCGCCGAGCCCTCGCTGCGCGTCATCGTGCTGGAGGCCGAGCAGGCCGGCTTCGGCGCCTCGGGGCGTAACGGCGGCTGGCTCTCGGGATTCTTCTCCGGGCCGGCGCGCAGCTACGAGCACGGCCGCGAGCCGGACGCCTACGCGACCCTCCAGCGGGCGATGTTCGACACCGTCGAGGAGGTCGCGGGGGTGCTCGCGCGCCACGGCATCGACGCGGAGCTCGTCAAAAGCGGCGTGCTGAGCGTCGCGCGCGACCGGGCCCAGCTCGCGCGCCTTCGCGAGCACATCTCGGCGGCGCGCGCGACCGGTATCGCCGAGCAGGACCTGCGCGAGCTCGGCAGCGAGGAGCTCGCGGGGCGAATCTCCGTCGCCGGCGCGCTCGGCGCGAGCTTCTCGCCGCACGCCGCCCGCGTGCACCCCGCCAAGCTCCTGGTCGGCCTGGCGAGCGCCGCCGAGGAGCTCGGCGTCGAGATCTACGAGCGCACCCCGGTGCTCGCGATCGAGCCGGGGGAAGCGCGGACGCCGCAGGGCGCCGTCACCGCGCGCTGGGTGGTGCGGGCGACCGAGGGCTACACGGCGAGCCTGCGGGGGCAGCGGCGCGCGCTCGTGCCGATGAACAGCTCGATGATCGTCACCGAGCCGCTGCCCGATCAGCTCTGGGGCCAGATCGGCTGGAAGGGACAGGAGCTGGTGGGCGACAACGCCCACGTCTACGCCTACCTCCAGCGCACGGCCGACGGGCGCATCGCGATCGGCGGCCGCGGCGTCCCCTACCGCTACGGGTCGCGGACCGACGGGCGCGGTGACACGGCGGCCTCGACCGTGCAGAGCCTGCGCGCCCAGCTGGCTGCGATGTTCCCGCCCGCCGCCCGCGTGCGCATCGATCACGCGTGGTCCGGCGTGCTCGGCGTGCCTCGCGACTGGTGCGTATCGGTCGCGGCCGACCGCGCGAGGGGGCTCGCGCGCGCCGGCGGCTACGTCGGCGAGGGGGTGGCCGCCTCCAACCTCGGCGCGCGCATCCTGTGCGAGGAGATACTCGACCGGGCCAGCGAGCTGCGCTCGCTCGCGTGGGTGGGTCGCAGCCCACGCCGCTGGGAGCCCGAGCCGCTCCGCTGGTCTGAGATCCAGGCCGTCTACTGGCTCTATCGCCGCGCCGACGCAGCCGAGCGGCGCAGCGGGCGGCCCTCGCGCCTCGGCGCGCTGGTCGACAGCCTCTCGGGACGCGAGTGAGCGAATAGCATCGCCGCGGCCATACGAGAGGAGACCAGATGCCCTATGAGACCCTGCTCTACGCGACCGACGGCCCGATCGCGACGATCACCCTGAACCGCCCCGAGCGACTGAACACGATCGTCCCGCCGATGCCCGACGAGCTCCAGTCCGCCGTCAACGAGGCGTCGCTGGACGCTGAGATCAAGGTCATCGTGCTGCGGGGTGCCGGCCGCTCGTTCTGCGCCGGCTTCGACTTCGCAGGCGGCTTTCACCACTGGGACGAGGGCATGACGACCGACGGACGCTGGGACCCCGGCAAGGACTTCGCGATGGCGACCTCGCCGGCGTCCGGGCCGATCCCCAAGTTCATGTCGATCTGGCGCACGCCCAAGCCGGTGATCGCACAGGTGCACGGCTGGTGCGTCGGCGGCGGCAGCGACATGGCGCTGTGCGCGGACCTCGTGATCGCCAGCGACGACGCCCGCATCGGCACGCCCTACTCGCGCATGTGGGGCTGCTACCTGACCGGCATGTGGCTCTACCGGCTCGGGCTCACGAAGGCCAAGGAATACGCACTGACGGGGCGCCCGCTCTCGGGCGCGGAGGCTGCGGAGGCAGGGCTGATCAACCGCTCCGTGCCGTTCGCCGAGCTCGAGGAGACGGTCGCCGCCGAGGCTCGGCGGCTGACGGAGATCCCGCTCTCGCAGCTCAGCGCGATGAAGCTGATCGTCAACCAGGCCTACGAGAACATGGGGCTGGCGTCCACGCAGGCGCTCGGGCCGATCCTCGACGGGCTGATGCGCAACACGCCCGACGCAGCGGAGTTCATCGAGCTCGCCGAACGCGAGGGCGTCGGCGCCGCGGTCGCACGCCGCGACGGGCCCTTCGGCGACTACAGCCAGGCGGCGCCGGATGGACAGCCGGACCCCTCGCACGTGATCGAGGCCGGCCCACAGGCCGAGACGCCGTGAGCGAGGGGCTCGGCGCGGCGTGGGAGGCCGGCGCCGGCGAATGGACGCGCTGGGCACGCAGCCGCGAGCTCGACCATCCCTTCTGGGAGCTCAACCTGCCCGCCTTCCTCGAGCTGCTGCCGCCGCCCGGGCGGCTCACCCTCGATGTCGCCTGCGGCGAGGGCAGGCTCGCGCGCGAGCTCCTGCGGCTCGGCCACAACGTCGTGGGCGTGGACTCCTCGCCGTCACTCGCCGCCGCCGCCCGGGCGCAGGAGCCGAGTTTCGAGCTGCACGTGGCCGACGCGACGGAGATGCCACTCGCCGACGGAGCGGCCGATCTCGTGGTGGCGATGATGGCGCTGATGACGATGGACGACATGCGCGCCGTCGTACGGGAGGTGGCGCGTGTGCTCGACTTGGGCGGTCGCTTCTGCATCGCGCTGCTCCACCCCTTCGCATCCTGGGAGGACGCCGGCGTGGCGAGCTACTTCGAGACGGCGCGCTACGAGAAGCTGGTCGTGCGCGAGCCCGACGTGGGGCGCATGACCTTCCACGACGTCCACAGGCCGCTGCGCGACTACTTCGACGCGCTGGCCGATGCCGGCTTCGTCGTCGAGCGACTGGCCGAGCCCGCCCCCGGCGAGCGCTACGTGAGTCGCTTCCCCGAGGTGGCGGGCTGGCGCGACAGACCCTTCCTGCTGCACCTGAGCGCCGTCGCGGCCTCGCCCGCGACCGGCTGAGCGCCCCGGGGGACGATCACGCCGCCGGCTGTCCCCCGCGCTCCGGCTTGACCGCCCCGTACCTCGTCCAGTGCCGCTCGGGGATGTCGTCGGGGTCCTTGTACCAGTGCCACGTGCACGGGTCCTTGGCATAGTCCTGCGGCGGCTCCGACGGGTACAGGGGGTACCCCGACCACTGGATCGGCAGCGACTCGTTCATGAACGAGCAGTGGGTGCAGTACAGCGGCAGCCCCTTGCGCTGAAACGACCAGTCGTGTGCCTCCTGCGTGACGCCGCCGCCGGGCAGCCCCTCGTAGGCGCCGTTCCGGACCAGGCGCTGCCCCGAGCCGCAGGGGTTCATCGAGAAGGTCACCTTCTCGTCGTCCTCGGTGATCGTGAACGACCCCGGGTTGGGCCCGACGCCCGAACAGGAATGGGCGCGCCAGGTGGCGGCGAGGAGCTCGACGAGCTCGCGCCGGTCGAGCGCGACGATCGCGTCGTGGTGCCGGCGCCAGCCGCGGTTCATCGACTCGGTCCACGCTTCCGCGACGCCGTCCTCGCCGAGCCGCTGCTGGATGAACGACACCAGGTCCAGCACGCCGGCGGCCATCAGGTCGTGGAGCATCTGCCACTCGTGCTTCATCTCCGCGCAAAGCCGGCGCGCCTCGTCGAGATCGCCGGCGTCGATCGCCTCGATCGCACGGTCCATCGTCGGGCGCGAGAGCTGCTGAAGGTGTTCCTCGCTGAACCAGCGGTCTGTCATCGTTCCCTCCTTCGATGATCGTCTCCGCACAATTGTGACCGAGCCCGGCAGAGCGCTCGTCACGGGGGCGGCCCGGGGGATCGGCGCCGCGATCGTGGACGCCCTCGCGGCCGACGGGATGGAGGTCGTGACGGCCGACCTGCGCGAGGGATGCGACATCGCGATCGACGTCGCGCGCGACGAGTTCCCGGAGCTCGGGGAGATCGACGTGTGCGTCGCCAATGCCGGCGTCACCACCACGATCGCGCCTGGCCACCGCATGACCGCCGAGCAGTGGCAGCTCGACATCGACGTCAACCTGACCGGCGCCTTCCGCACGATCCAGGCGTGCCTGCCCGGGATGCGCGAGCGCCGGCGCGGGCGCATCGTCGTGATCTCGAGCGTGGCCGCCCTGGGCGGCCTCCCGGGCCAGGTCGCCTATGCGGCCTCGAAGGCGGGGCAGCTCGGGATGGTGCGCACGCTCGCGGTCGAGAACGCGCGGCGCGGGATCACGGTCAACGCGATCCTGCCGGGACTGGTCGGCACCGAGCAGGTCATGGCGATGCCCGAGGAGGTACGCGAGCGTGCGCTCGCCAACGCACCGGGCGGGCGGCTGGTCGAGCCGTGGGAGATCGCCGCCGCGGTCTCGTTCCTCGCGGGGCCCGGCGCGGCCCAGGTGAACGGGCAGACGATCGCCGTGGACGGAGGCGCCTCGCTCACGCAGCTCACGCTGGGCAGCTCGCGCTGAGGCCAGCGCGATGGCCCCGCGCGCGGGGCGCTACGCCTCCGCGAGCGCGACCGCGGACTTCTCGGTCGAGTGCCCCCGTAGCCGCAGCCCGATCGCCGGGAACACGAGCGTCGAGAGCACCGCGGCTCCGACGAGTGCCGCGGCGGTCGAGGCGCGCATGTGGTGGTCTTCGACGGCGAGCGTCGTGATCGCGACGACGAGCGGCAGCTGCGTCGAGCAGAGCAGCGCGAGCGCGATCCGTTCGCGCTCATCCATGACCCGCCGGTAGAGCAGCATCGCGGGCGCCCCTCGGACAACGAGGAACAGCACGAAGAACAGCAGCATCTTGAGCACTCCCGACGGGCTCGCGAACAGCGCGTCGATGTCGACTTTCATGCCGCTCACGACGAAGAAGAACGGCACGAACACGCCGAAGGCGACCGCCGTGAGCTTCGAGTCGAACCCGGGCAGCTCGCGCCTGCTCAGCATCTGCCTCGTGATCAGCCCCGCCGCGAAGCCGCCGAGCAGCAGGTCGAGCCCGAGTTCGAACGCCAGCAGCGCAAGGGCGAAGACCAGCACCACGATCCAGCGCACGGCAAGCTGCGCGCTCGCCTCCATCGTGCGCGCCATCAGGGGCAGCGTTCGCGCGGCCGAGCGCACCGCGAACAGGGCGACGCTTACGGCCAGCCCGATGAACGCGACCAGGATCAGCGCGTTGTGCACCGTGCCCTGGGCGGAGAGGATCAGCGTCAGCAGCAGGATCGGCCCGAACTCGCCGACGGCGCCCGCCGCCATCAGGAACGCGCCGAAGCGGGTGCGCAGCTCGCCGGCATCCGACAGCGCCGGCAGCAGCGTGCCGAGCGCCGTCGTCGCCATCGCCGAGCCGGTGTAGAGCAGCGACAGCACGACACCCGCGGCAGCCAGCGCCGCACCCAGGCCGTAGGCGATCGCGAGCGACATCGCCCAGCCCGCGATCGCCAGCTCCAGCGGCGCTCCGCGGATGCGATCGAGGTCGATCTCATAGCCGGCGAAGAAGAACAGCAGCCCCAGCCCGAGATCCGAGAAGAACGAGATGAACTCGGTGGGATGCAGCCCGATCGCCTGCGGCCCGATCGCAATCCCGAGCAGCAGCTCGACGACCACGACCGGCAGCGTCAGCCCGCGGGCTGCGGCGAGCGTCGCGATCGTGCCCGCGAGCGCGGAGCAGGCGACGATCACCAGAAAGGTGCCGGGCGAGATCGTCACCGCGAGCGGCATCTCAGCTCCGGCGCCGCTCGGCGGCCCGGCCCGCGCTCGTACTGTCCCCCGGCGCCCCCACCGTCCGCCGAGGGTACACCCGGCGCCCTCAGCGGGCGGCGGCTTGCAGCCCCGGCGACGAACGCCGAGCGACCGAATCAAACGTCCGCCGGGAGGGTTACGGCTATCCGGAGGACCGAATCCCCACCGATCCCCGACAGAGGAGAAGGCATCGATGCGTTCACAGAAGCTGACGTCGGCGTGCGCCGTTGCGTTGCTGGCGCTGGCCGTCCCCGCGGCGGCGACCGCACGCGCCCACCACCACGGCGCTCCCCGGCACAACGCAAACTCCGGGCAATGCCGCGTGACCCTGAACGTGGCCTCCCGCCTCGTGACCAGCGGCGAAACCGCGCTCGCGTACGGCCAGGGCTCGTGCCCGAAAGCAGGCGGCGAATCCGGCCAGACGGTCACCGTCTTCCAGCACTCCGCGGGGACGCCCGGCTACAGCGTGGCCGGCACGGCGACCACGGATGCCCACGGCCTCTACCAGCTCACCACGCCGGCGCTGAGCAGGAACTCGGTGTTCTACGCGACGATGTCCGGCGCCCAGAGCCCCCACCGAGCCGTGAAAGTCGCGGCACAGGTGTCGCTCGTCGGGCCGACCGAAGGCAAAGAGCTGTTTGCCATCAAGACCGGCGTACGAAACGCGGTGACGTTCACGGGCACGGTCAACCCGAACGACAACGGCGCCACCGTCGTGCTGCAGCGCCAGAACGAAGTCCGCGGCCGCGGCTGGCACTCGATCGGGACGACGATCGTCAACGGGGTCGGCGGCTTCGCGATCACGCACGTGTTCCGGGTCCCCGGTGCCTCGGAGATCCGGGTGCTCGTGCGCGGCAACGCCCGCAACGCCAACAGCGCCTCGACCCCGCTGAGCTATGACATCTCGCAGGCGCAGAACCCGTCGCTGACGATCTTCAGCTCGCTCGACCCGATCCCCTACCAGGGCTCGGTCGTGATCAGCGGAACGGCAGCGGGAGCTGCGCACGTCCCGCTGACGCTGCTGGCCCGCACCGCCGGCAGCGGCGGCTACAAGACTGTCGCGACGACGATGAGCGACGGCGAAGGCAAATACGCGTTCCTGCCGCAGACGGACCTCGCGAGCACCTTGTACCGGGTGCAGGGGGCAGGCCGCAGCTCTGCGGTGCTCTACGAGGGCGTCAAATACGTCCTGGGCGCGCTTACCACGTCCGGCACGAGCGTCCAGTCCGGACAGCTGTTCTCGGTCAGCGGGACCGTCTCGCCCGCGAGCGCGGGCCACGACATCTGGCTGCAGCGCCAGAACCAGTCCGGCACCGGCTACCACGTCGTCGGCGTGGGGCAGGTCGCGCCGGGCGGCAGCTACACGATCACCCACATCTTCTACGCCCCGGGGACGGACGTCCTGCGGGTGAAGATCCCTGGTGATCCCGGCAACGGCGGGACGGCCACGCCGACGTTCGACCTCACGGTCACGCCGGTGCCGACGGCCAAGCTCAAGCCGGAGCCCCCGAGCAACTCCAACCAGCCGCCCGTTGGGCAGGTCTAGACACGCAGCGGGACGCAGGTTGCAGGCGCCGCGGCGGCCGATGGCCGCCGCGGCGTCGCATTGCAGTGGAACGTGCCTCGCGGGCGCCTGGGCCTCAGCCCTGAGCGCCGGCCGCCGCGGGGTCCGGCCTCACCAGCACGGTGTCGAGCACGGGAATCACCTCGTCGGCCGGGAGGTCCGCGCGCTGCGCGTGCTCGCGGATCTTCTCGGGGCTGCTCGCCTCATAGATGCAGACCGTCCCGACCCGGCCGTCGCCCTCGTCGAGCACGTAGCTGCGAATCCAGCGGACCTCGTCGGGCATCTCGTCGTCGCCGACCGCTTTCGAGCGCTCCGCCGCGACGCCGAGCTCATCGCCGGAGCCCCAGCCGCCTCGCCTGAGAATCACGTAGGTGTCCATCTTTCCCCCTTTGATTTTGAGAGTCGCACGTCCCCTCCGGCCGGCTGCGGCGCAGCCGCTCGGCCCAGGAGGATCCTATGCGCGGCCGCGACGGCCGTTGTGTGAGTAGACGCACGGCAGTGCGCGGCCTTTCGCTGTGTGCCCAAGCTCACTCGGGAGAGCTGAGTTCGCGCCGCGGGGGCCTATGCTGTGAGTCTGCGCGGAGGAGGCGCCGAGTGTCACCGATCCTGTTCGTCCTATTTCCGCTCGTCGTGGTGCTGGCGGTGCTGATCTTCAAGATCACCGCCGCCGCCCATTACGCGCCGCAGGCCTACTACCGGCGCAAGCGCGGCGGAGCGCCGGTCGCCTTCGGCTTCGACTCGCTGGGGCCGCGCCCGCGCCGGGTGCCGCCGGGATACACGCCCGACGGGCGACGGCTCGACTCCGAGGGCGAGGCCTGAGGCCGAGCCGGCGCGCGGCCGCGCGCCGGCGTGGAAGGAGCGCGCCTGGAGGCTCAGGCCGCGACGGCGCGGGAGTCGAGGTGGGCGCCGACCTTGCGCTTGACCCGCTGCAGGGCGTTGTCGACCGTCTTCGTGTCGCAGCTCAGCCGCTCTCCGACCTGCTCGTAGGAGTAGCCGTCGAGGTACAGCGAGAGCACGCGGCTCTCGAGCTCGGACAGCGCCGTCGAGAGGCAGCCGACGAGCGAGCGCAGCTCCTCGGATGAGATCACCTGGTTGACCGGATCGTGGACCGTGGGGCCCGGGAGCATCTGGTCGAGCGTCGGAACCTCGTCGCCGCTGCCGGCCGGCGTCGAGGAGAACGAGACGTACTGGTTGAGCGGGGTGTGCTTGTTGCGCGTCGCGGTCTTGACCGCCGTGATGATCTGCCGCGTGATGCAGAGCTCGGCGAAGTTGCGGAAGCTCGACTCGCGGTCGGTGCGGAAGTCGCGGATCGCCTTGTAGAGGCCGACGAGGCCCTCTTGAATGAGGTCGTCCGCGTCGCCGCCCGCAAGGAAGTACGACGAGGCCTTCAGCCGCACGAAGCCGTGGTAGCGGCGGACGAGGCGGTCGTATGCGTTGCGGTCTCCCTGCTTCGCCAAGGCGATCAGGAAGATATCCTCAACCTTAGGTTCAGAGTTAGGGTTATGGGAGATACGTGCCACGAGCAGCCCATCCTTTCTCGGCTCCGCCTCGCCGGCGGGCCCGGGTGATTGCTCAGTGGCGCACTCCTCCCCTGGCGCCAAAGCTATTCAATTCCCGAGGTTCCTAAACCTCAGGTCAAGCGTTACGGCGGCAGCCTTACACAGTTATGAAGAGCTGTCAACCCTGCGCTGCAAGATCTCGTACAGGATCGCACTGGCCGCGGCGGCAACGTTCAGCGAGCCCACGCGACCGAGCACCGGAAGCGCGATCAGCTCGTCGCACGCCCCCGCCACGCGGGGGCGCAGGCCGCTGCCCTCGCTGCCGAGCACGAGGATCACGCCGGCGCCGCGGTAGTCCGGGGCGTCGTAGGCGACCGGCGATCGACCCTGCTGCGGACCCGCGCTCGCGCCGTAGCTCCAGCAGCCTGCATCGCGCGCTCCCAGCAGGAAATCGGCGAGGTTGCGGACCCTCGCCACGCGCAGGTGCTCGACGGCCCCGGCGGAGGCCTTGCAGACCGCGGGAGTGATCTCGGCCGCCCGGCGCTCGGGGATCACGACGCCGGCGGCGCCGGCACATTCGGCCGTGCGGCAGACCGAACCGAGGTTCTGCGGGTCCTGGACCTGGTCGAGGGCCACGAGCACCGGCTCCGGCTCGCGCAGCAGCTCGAGCGCGTCCGCGTACGGGTACGCGCCGGCGTGCGCGCAGACGCCCTGGTGCGCGGTGGAACCGCAGCGGCGCTCGATCTCCTCCGCGTCCGCGATCCTGACCTCGCGCCCCTCGAGCCACGGCTCGCGGGCCGCCTGCGCGGTCGCCCAGACCTCGCCGACGCTGCCGGCGCGCCGTCCCCGCAGCGCCTCGCGCACGGGGTTGCGGCCGTAGAGGATCACAGCGGCAGCAGCTCGAAGCCCTGCGCCGCGTCGCGGACTTCCCAGCCCAGCGCGGCGATCCGCGCCCGCAGCTCGTCCGCGGCGGCGAAATCGCGCTCGGCGCGGGCCCGCTCGCGCTCCCGGGCCAGCTCGGCGACCTCCTCCGGTGCCTGCGCGGCCGGCGCCAGCAGGCCCTCGAGCCCGAGCACTCCAAGCATCTCGCGCAGGTCCGAGTCGCCGCTCGGCACGGCTGTCTGCGTGGCGGCGCGCAGCCACTCGTTGAGGATCGCCAGCGCCTCGGCTGTGTTGAAATCGCGCCGCAGCGCCTCGAAGAAGCGTTCGCGCAGCGGCGCGAGCTCCGCCGGCGAAGGCTCGCCCGGGGCCAGCCGGCGGACGGCCTCGCGGATCCGCTTGACGTTCGCCGCCGCTTGCTCCAGGGCCTCTTCGGAGAACGCCAGCGGCTGGCGGTAGTGCCCCGAGATCAGGTACATCACCACGGCCTCCGGGCCATAGCGCTCGACCACGTCGTGCAGCGGGGCGATGTTGCCGACGGACTTCGCCATCTTCTCCCCGGTCGACTGGATCATCCCGTTGTGCATCCAGATCTGCGCGAGCTCGTGACCGCGCGCGGTGCGTGTCTGCGCGGCCTCGTTCTCGTGGTGGGGGAACACGAGGTCCGAGCCGCCGCCGTGGATGTCGACCCCCTCCGGCAGGGCCCGCTCGGCCATCGCCGAGCACTCGATGTGCCACCCCGGGCGCCCCGCGCCCCACGGGGCCGGCCATTGCGTGTCCTCCCCCTCCTTATGCGCCTTCCACAGCGCGAAGTCGAGCGGGTCCTGCTTGAGCTCCTCGCCTTCGATGCCCTCGCCCTGGTCCATGTTGTCCACGTCACGGTGCGAGAGGGTCCCGTACTTCGGGTCCGAGCGCACGTGGAAGTAGACGTCTCCGTCGACCGCGTACGCGTGCTTGCCCTCGATCAGCGTCTGGATGTAGTCGACGATCGGCGCGATCGTCTCCGAGGCGAGCGGCTCGTCATCTGGGCGCCCCAGGCCGAGCGCGTTCGTGTCGGCGAAGTAGGCGGCGGTCATCTGCGCCGCCAGCCGCTCGCTCGGCACGCCCTGCGCGCGGGCCGCGTCGTAGATCTTGTCGTTGACGTCGGTGACGTTGATCACGAGCTTGACGTCGTAACCCTCGTGGCGCAGGAAGCGCGCGAGGACGCTGAAGATCACGAAGGGCCGGGCGTTGCCGATGTGGATGCGCCCGTAGACCGTCGGCCCGCAGGCATAGATGCCGATCTCTTGTTTGACGGCGGGCGCAGGCAGCGCCAGCAGCTCGCCGGAGGCCGTGTCGTGCAGGTCGATCTCGCTCATCGCCGCGCAACCCTAGCTGCTGCGGCGCCGCGTCTAGGCGGCGTCCTCGATCCCGGCGATCGCCAGCGCCGCGACCCCCTCGCCGCGCCCGACGAAGCCCATCCCCTCGCCGGTGCTCGCCTTCACGTTCACGTCCTGCTCGGCGACGCCCAGCGCGGTCGCGAGCCGGGCGCGGATCGCGTCGCGGTGCGGAGCGAGCTTCGGCGCCTCCATGATCACCGTGCAGTCGACGTTCACGACCCGCCGGCCACGCTCGCGGAGCATCGCGACGACCTGCTCGAGCAGCGCGATCGAGTCGGCGTCGCGCCAGCGCTCGTCGGTGTCGGGGAAGTGGTGGCCGATGTCGCCGAGCCCCGCCGCGCCGAGCAGCGCGTCGATCAGGGCGTGCGCGAGCACGTCGGAGTCCGAATGGCCGTCCAGGCCGAGCTCGAAGGGGATCTCGATGCCGCCGACGATCAGTCGCCGTCCGGGCGACAGCCGGTGCGAGTCATAGCCGAGGCCGACCCTCACGAGCCGCCCTCCGCGCCGATCGGCTCCAGCCGCCGCTTGCGGCGCTCGAACACGGCCAGCTCCGAGACGCCCAGCTGGTCGAGCAGCTCGAGCGCCTGGTCGTAGCCCGCGCCGACGTCGGACGGCTGGTGCGCGTCGCTGGAGAGCGCGAGCGGCAGCCCTGCTTCCACGCACATCTCGAGGAACGGCCGCGCCGGGTAGATCTCGCCCGCCGGCTTGCGCAGGCCCGCGGTCGAGATCTCGACCGCGACGTCGGCGTCGGCGAAGGCTTCGACCGTCGGCTCGTAGTAGAACCTCGGATCGCGCGCCGGAACCCGCTCCGGGTGGCTGGGCCCCCAGACCTTCACGAGGTCGGGGTGGGCGATGATGTCGAACAGACCGCTGCGAGCGCTCTCCGCGACGGTCTCGAAGTAGCGGCTCCAGATCTGCTCGGCGCTGAGGTCCGTGCGGCGCGTGTCCCAGACGCCGAAGTCGTCCATGTCGACCGCGCCGTCGCGGATGAAGTGCACCGAGCCGACGACGTAGTCGAAGTCGCGCGACTCGAGCAGCGCCGCCGTGCGGTCTTCGGCGCCCGCGAGGAAATCGGCCTCGATCCCCAGGCGCAGGTCGGTCTGCTCGAGGACGAAGCCGCAGTAGTCGTCGATGTCGTCCACCGCATAGCGTTCCCAGAACGGGTGGGGCCACAGCTCGAGCGCCTGGCGGAAGCGATAGATGTGTTCTGAGACGCCGAGCTCGGAGACGCCCTGCTCGGAGGCGCTGATCCGGTAGCGCTCCACGTTCGCGGACGTGTAGAAGCGCTCGGCGCTTGCGTCCTCGTCGTCAGGGCGCAGGTGCAGGTGGTAGTCGGTCAGCATCCCGGTGGGCGCGATTCAAGCAGGATCGGTGTGACCGAACCGGCCGCGCTCACCAAGCAGCAGCTCGGCGATGCGCAGGTCGAACGGCGTCGTGACCTTCATGTTCTCGGCCGGCGCGGGAACGACGATCACCTTGCCGCCGGCCTGCTCGACGAGCCACGCGTCGTCGGTCGCGGCAGCAAGCGTCGCCGCGTCGACGTCCAGCGCACGCTCGAGCGCAGCCCGCCTGAACACCTGGGGCGTCTGCACGGCCCAGAGCTCGCCCCTGTCGAGCGTCTCACGCACCTCTCCACCGTCACGCCCGGCGCGCTTGATCGTGTCGGTGACCGGGGCGGCCGCGATCGCGGCATCGGCCTGCGAATCCGCTTCCAGCGCGGCGATCACGGCCTCGGCGAGCTCCGGGGTCAGGAGCGGCCGTGCGGCGTCGTGGACCAGCACGGGATCCTCGGGTCCCGCGGCCGCGAGCGCGCGGCGGACCGAGTCCGAGCGCGACTCGCCGCCGTGCACGAACGCCGGCCGGTCCCAGCCGGGCGGCGCCGGTCCGAGGTCGGCCGGTTCGGGCCCTTCCTCCCCCCCGGGCGCCGTGTCGAGGAGCTCGGCGGTCGGCGGGACCGCGACGATCACGTAGTCGACCGACGGCGCCGCGCCGAGCGCCGCCTGGCTCCAGCGGAGCATCGGCCGGCCCGCCAGCTCCACGAACGCCTTCGGCAGTGTCGCGCCAAGCCGCTCCCCGCTCCCGGCCGCGACAATCAGGGCTACGGCCATCGGCGAAGGGGCTGTCGCGCACGCGCCATGTCGCGGACTGGCGCGTGCGCGAGAGCCTCGCTACTTGCCGGCGGCGGCCAGCTGGCTGCTGGCCGAGTCGGCGAGCAGCTCGTCGAGGTAGTTCTCGGCCTCCTCCTCGTCCTTGTCGAGCGCGTACATCAGCTCGGAGGCGAGGATCTTCTTGGTGCGTGTGAACATCTGCTTCTCGCCGGTCGAGAGGCCCTTCTCGCTCTCCCGCAGGGAGAGGTTGCGGACGACCTCCGCCAGCTCGTAGATGTCGCCGGTCTTGATCTTGTCGCGGTTGTGCTTGAACCGGCGGTTCCAGTTCTTGGGCATCTCCGAGACTTCGTCGCGAAGCACGTCGAGAACCTTGTTCACGGTCTCCTCGTCGATCACGCGACGAAGACCCGCCAGGGCGGCGTTCTCGGTGGGCACGCGGACAGTCATGTCGTTGTGGAGGATCTTGATGGTGAGGTACTCACGGCGCTCGCCGAGGATCTCCATCTCCTCCTTCTTGAGGACCTTTCCCGCGCCGTGATGGGGGTACACGACGTGGTCTCCCAACTCGAACTCGATGTACTCGACCTCGCGGGTGACCTCGAGATCCTCGCTCAGGGTTCCTTCTTCAGATGTTTGTGCCGAAATGGTGTCCTCCTTCGTTTCAGCCGGCCGGGGCCGGCCCTTGTCAAGTCTGTAGGTACCGATCCACGAGGTTGAGCTCCTGCAGCCTGCGCAGGCCCTCGCGGATGTCCTTCGCGCGGATCTCGCCCACGCCCTCGATTGCCTCGAGCTCGGAGTCGCTCGCGGCAAGCAGCTCGTCGAGGCCGCCGAACTCGGCGACGATCTGGGACACGACGAGCTTCGGGAGCCGCGGGATGCGCCCGAGCACGCGGTAGCCGCGTGAGGACACAGGGTAGTCGAGCGTGTTCAGCTTGCGGTCATAGCCGAGCAGCTCGGCGAGACGGCCGAAGTCGAGCAGGTCCTGGTGGGTGAGCCGGCCGATCTCCTCGAGTGCGGCGGCGAAGCCCTCGTCCGAGTAGCCCGACAGGTAGTCGCGCACGAGCGCCGCCTTCTCGGCGGCTGCGCCGACCATCGTCTCCTCGAGCTGCATCTCGATCAGGCGCCCCTCGCTGCCGAGCTCGACGATGTAGCGCTCGATCTCGACCGCCATGCGCGTCACGAGCTCCGAGCGCTGGAGCACGGTCAGCACGTCGTGGAGCGTCGTCGCGCCCTCGAACTCGAGCGCGGTGAGCCGCGTCGAGACCTGGTCGAGGCGGGTGCGGAACTTCTCGAGCGTCGCGAGCGCCTGGTTCGCCTTGGCGAGCACCACCGGGATGTCGGCGAGGATGTACTTGACGCCGTCGACGTAGACCGAGACGACCTCGCGGCGCGCGGAGATCGCGATCACGAGCGCGTCGGTCTGCTTGGAGACGCGCTCGGCTGTGCGGTGACGGGTGCCGGTCTCGTGCGAGAGGATCGTCGGGTCCGGCATCAGCTGCACGTTGGCCATCGCGATCTTCGTCGCGTTCGCGTTGAGGATGATCGCGCCGTCCATCTTCGCGACCTGGTAGAGGAACGCGGGCGTGTAGTCGATCTCGAGCTTGATCCCGCCGGAGTTCAGAAAGCTGAGATCCTCGGGCTCGCCGATCACGATCAGCCCGCCGGTGCGGGCGTGCAGGATGCTGTCGATCCCCTCGCGCAGGGCGGTGCCCGGAGCGATCATCTCCAGTGCCCTCATGAGTCCCGGGTCCGGCCGTACTGCGTCGTCTACGTCTTCACCGGTCCGGGGTGCCACAACCCCAATTCTAGGGCATTTAGCGATTCTTCAGCTTCCGCTTCGGCCCCAGGAAACGGCTAGACAGCGCCGATTGCGGGCTCCGCGCCGACTTCGGCCGGGGCGCGGCGCGAGCCGCGCGAGGCGGTGATCCGCCCGGGGGGAAGGCCCAGGGCGAGCGCCTCTCGCAGGTTCGCCGCGGACCTCGCGCGCTCGTCGCTGTCGGGCGGGGCGATCACCTCGCCGAGCCCGTGGCGGGCCGCCTCGTCCAGCCGCCGCTCCGGGTGCCCCACCCAGCGCAGCTCGCCGGTCAGCCCGAGCTCGCCGAAGCAGGCGCGCGGCGCGCCGTCGGAGCCACCCCCGAGCGGGCGGCCGCTGGCCGCGCTGGCGACCGCCAAGGCCACCGCGAGATCGCAGCCTGGCTCCTCGACGCGGACCCCGCCGACCACGTTCACGAACACGTCCGAGCCGCCCGTGCTGACGCCGCCGTGTCGCGCGAGGATCGCCAGCACGAGCGCCAGGCGGTTGCGGTCCAGGCCGGAGACGACCCGCCGTGGCTGCTCGAGCTCCGAGCGCGCGACGAGCGCCTGCACCTCGACGAGCAGCGGCCGCGAGCCCTCCATCGTCGCCAGCACCACGCTGCCCGGCGCCCGCGTGGCGCCCGCGACGAAGCGCGCCGAGGCGTCGAGCACCTCGACGAGCCCGCCCTGGCGCATCTCGAACAGCCCCGCCTCGTTGGTCGAGCCGAAACGATTCTTCAGCGCCCGCAGCTTCCGGTAGGGGCGCTCGCGCTCGCCCTCGAACTGCAGCACGCAGTCGACGAGGTGCTCGAGCACGCGCGGGCCCGCGAGCGCTCCGTCCTTCGTGACGTGGCCGACGAGGATCACCGCCGTCGACTGCTGCTTGGCGAGCTCCATCACGCGCGCGGCCACCTCGCGGACCTGCCCCACAGATCCAGGTGCGCCGGAGAGCTCCCCCGAGCGAAGCGTCTGCACCGAGTCGATCACGCACACATCGGGCCGCAGGGCTGCGAGCGTGTCGAGCACAGCCTCGAGCTCCGTCTCGGCGAGGATCGGCACGTCCAGCGCACCGGACGGGCGCAGCGGGACGACCGTGCCGCCGCGCTCGCCCGCGGGCTGCGCGCCGGTGAGGCGCTCGGCGCGCAGCCTCACCTGCTCCGCGGACTCCTCGCCGCTCACATACAGGGTGCTGTGCCCGGCGCCTGCGAGATGACCGAGGACCATGTTGGTCAGGGTCGACTTGCCGATCCCGGGAGAGCCGCCGAGCAGCGTCAGCGAGCCGGGCACGAGGCCGCCGCCGAGCACGCGGTCGAGCTCGCCGATGCCGCTCGGCAGCCGTCGGACCGGCGCGGCGCCGACCTCGCGCAGCGGGCGCGGCGCGGGGCGCTCACCGACCGATCGCCCGCGCCCCGACGCGCCGCCGCGCGTGCCGGAGGGCTGCTGGGAAATCGCCTCCTCGACGAGCGTGTTCCACGCGCCGCAGGTCGGGCACTGCCCGTGCCACTTGGCCTCCTGCGCGCCGCAGTCGGAGCAGACGTGGACCGTCTTGCGAGCCATCGGGCGAGACTACGCGCCGGCGGGGACGGCTTTCTGGCCTGGGCGCCTCACCGGAATGAGGTCAGCGCCCGCCTCGCATATCTTTGGGCGCCCCGCTCCCCGGACGAAGCACGCTCCTAGAGCGTGATGACGGTCTTGCCGCTCGCGGGCCGCGCTTGCGCCGGGTCCAGAGCAGCCGGCACCTCGTCAAGGGATATGCGCGTGATCGGCGGGGCGAGGATGCGTCCCTCGGCGACGGCGTCCGCCACGCGCGCGAGAAGCTCGCTCGACGGCTGCAAGGCGAAGTTGATGCCGCTGACACCCGCGGAACTCAACGCGTCCTCGTCGGCGACGTATTGGGTGGTCACGGCGGTCCCGCCTGACCTGACGAGCGAGGCGAGGGTCGCGAAGCCGGCCGCATCGCTGATCACGTCGATGAGGGCGTCGATCCCGTCGGGATATGCCTGGCGCACCGCGTCCGGGAGCGAGACAGCGGTGTCGTCGATCGTCTCGACGGCACCGTATTCGCGCATGCGCTCAGCATCGTGCGCCCGGACGTTCGCGGTCACATTCCCCCCGGCTTTGACGGCGAACTGGGTCGCGAACGAGCCGACGCCGCCGCCCGCGCCCACGATCAGCACCGTCTTGCCGGACACCGGCTCGAGCCGCTCCACGACCCCGACCGCGGCCATGCCGGCCGTCGGCAGCGACGCTGCGACGACGTCGTCGAGCCCGGCCGGGACTCTCGCCAGAGGCACATCCTCGGCGACGGCCACGTATTCGGCGTACGTTCCGGCGGAGCCGAGCGGCGGGACGAGCAGCTGGCCGAACAGATCGTCGCCGACGGAGAACCTCGACGCGTCCTCCCCGAGCTTCTCGACCACGCCCGCGCAGTCGGCCCCGAGGACCATCGGGAATGTCGCCGGCATCGGCTTCCACGCGCCGGACGCGAGCGTTCGGTCCATCGGGTTCATGCCGGCATCCCTCAGCTTGAGGAGGACCTGCCCCTCTTGCGGCTCGGGCGTCGGCAGCTCAACCAGTTCGGGCGTAGCTCCATAGTCGGTGACCGTGATCGCACGCATGCCGTGTCCTTTCGTCGAGGGGCCTCTGGATGCATGTTGGCTCATCCAGTTGCGCCGCGTCGCGTGGAGCGCGGTCAGCGGCCGCCGGGTCCGTGGAACGCCGTGTTAGCGGCGCGTCGGCCAAGTCAGGCAAGGACGCAGCAAGCGAAATGTGCTCCGCACATGAGCGCGCGAGGACGCCGCGGCATCACCAACGGCCTCTTAGCGGCGCGTCGGCGCGTCGGCCAAGTCAGGCAAGGACGCAGTGAGCGAAATGTGCTCAGCACATGAGCGAGCGAGGACGCCGCGGCATCACCAACGGCCTCTTAGCGGCGCGTGGGCCAAGTCAGGCAAGGACGCAGCAAGCGAAATGTACTCCGCACATGAGCGCGCGAGGACGCCGCCTGACGCCGGCCCACGCGTTGCTAAGACTCGGCGGGTGCGTCCGGAGCCGGAGCCTCAGGCTCGGCGTGCTCCTCCTCGCCCGAGCTCTCGGCGCCGACGCCGACCGGCGTCTTCTGCTTCTTTGGCTGGACGATCGACAGCCGCACTTCGTTCTCGCCCTCGCCCTCGCCGGGGTTGACGACCACGGTGGCGCCGGGGGTCAGCTCCTCGCGCAGCACGAAGTCCGCGAGCGGGTCCTCGATGTAGCGCTGGATCGCACGGCGCAACGGCCTCGCTCCCATCGACGGGTCCCAGCCCTTTTCGACGAGCAGGTCCTTGGCGGGCTCGGTCAGCTCCAGCTGAAGCTCGCGCTCTGCCATCGACTCGCGGATGCGCAGCAGCAGCAGCTCGACGATCTGCTTGATCTCTTCCTTCTGCAGCTTGTGGAAGACGATCACGTCGTCGATGCGGTTGAGGAACTCGGGCCGGAAGACTTTCTTCAGCTCGCCCATGATGCGGTTCTTCATGTCCTCGTAGGTGATCCCGGTCTCGTCGTCGGAGACGGCGAAGCCAAGCGGCGTGTTCCGTGCGATCTCCGCGGCGCCGATGTTCGAGGTCATGATCACGATCGCGTGCCGGAAGTCGACCGTGCGCCCCTGGGCGTCGGTCAGCCGGCCGTCCTCGAGGATCTGCAGCAGGATGTTGAACACGTCGGGGTGCGCCTTCTCGATCTCGTCGAGCAGGAGCACGCTGTACGGCTTGCGCCGCACGGCCTCGGTGAGCTGGCCGCCCTCGTCGTAGCCGATGTAGCCCGGGGGCGAGCCGACCAGCCGCGAAACGGCGTGCTTCTCCATGTACTCGGACATGTCGATGCGGATCAGCGCGTCGTCGTCACCGAACAGGAACTCGGCGAGCGTCCGCGCGAGCTCGGTCTTCCCCACGCCCGAGGGGCCGAGGAAGATGAACGAGCCGGTCGGGCGCTTCGGGTCCTTCAGGCCCGCGCGCGAGCGCCGGATCGCCTTCGAGATCACCTCGATCGCCGGATGCTGGCCGATCACGCGCTTGTGGAGTTCGTCCTCCATGCGCATCAGCTTCTGCGTCTCGGCCTCCGTCAGCTTGAAGACGGGGATGCCGGTCCACATCGAGACGATGTCGGCGATCTCCTCCTCGCCGATCGACGGGCGCTCACCGGACTCGCCGGATTCCCACGCCTGCTCGAGCTCGCGTTTCTTGTTCGTCAGCTTGCGCTCCTTGTCGCGCAGCGAGGCGGCCTTCTCGAACTCCTGCGCCTCGATCGAGGCCTCCTTCTCGCGCCGCGTCTTCTCGACTTCGTCCTCGAGCTCGCGGTTTGCCGGCGGCGAGGTCATCGACTTGATGCGCATCCGCGAGGCGGCCTCGTCGATCAGGTCGATCGCCTTGTCGGGCAGGAAGCGGTCGGAGATGTAGCGGGAGGCCAGTTCGCCGGCCGCCTGCAGAGCCTCGTCGGTGATCTGCACCTTGTGGTGCTGCTCGTAGCGGTCGCGCAGGCCCGTGAGGATCTCGACGGTCTGGTCGATCGTCGGCTCGTCCACGCGGATCTGCTGGAAGCGCCGCTCGAGCGCCGAGTCCCGCTCCAGGTACTTGCGGTACTCATCGAGCGTCGTCGCGCCGATCGTCTGCAGCTCGCCGCGCGCCAGCGCCGGCTTGAGGATCGAGGCCGCGTCGATCGCGCCCTCGGCGGCGCCCGCGCCGACGAGGTTGTGGAGCTCGTCGATGAACAGGATGATGTCGCCGCGCTGGGTGATCTCCTTCATCACCTTCTTCAGGCGCTCCTCGAACTCGCCGCGGTACTTCGAGCCCGCGACCAGGGCAGCCAGGTCCAGCGTGTAGATCTGCTTGTTCTTCAGCAGCTCGGGCACCTCGGAGCTCGTGATGCGCTGCGCGAGTCCCTCGACGACGGCGGTCTTGCCGACGCCGGGCTCGCCGACGAGCACCGGGTTGTTCTTCGTGCGCCGCGAGAGGATCTGCATGATCCGCTCGATCTCGGTCTCGCGCCCGACGCACGGGTCGAGCTTGCCCTCGGCGGCGAGCTTGGTCAGGTTGCGCCCGAACTGGTCGAGCAGCTTCGAGGACTTCTTGCCCTCGCCCGCGGGCGAGCCGGCGCCCGAACCCGAGCCGCCTGAGGAGCCCTGGCGGCGCCCGCCGGGTCCGGAGAGCATGCGGATGACCTCGTTGCGGATCTTCTCCGAGTCGGCGTCGAAGTCGAGCAGGATGCGCGCCGCGACGCCCTCGTTCTCGCGCACGAGGCCGAGCAGGATGTGCTCGGTGCCGATGTAGTTGTGGCCCAGGCTCAGCGCCTCGCGCAGCGCGAGCTCGAGCACCTTCTTCGCGCGCGGCGTGAACGGGATCTGTCCGGAGGTGACCTCCTCACCGGAGCCGACGATGCGCACGACCTGCGCGCGCACGCGCTCGACGGTGATGTCCAGGCTCTCCAGCACCCGCGCCGCGAGCCCCTCCTCCTCGCGCAGCAACCCGAGCAGGATGTGCTCGGTGCCGATGTAGTTGTGCTTCAGCGTCCGCGCCTCCTCCTGCGCGAGGACGACCACCTGTCTAGCCCTTTCTGTGAACCGCTCGAACATTTTGTGATTCCTTCCTGCCGGGGCGGCGCCCCAAATAGGGTCTTCTGGTGGTCCTTATGACGCCTAGAGGAGCAGTCTACCAACCGGTCGGGCCGCTCCTTACGGGGTCATCGGCACCCGAAAGGTGTGCCTTGATCCAAGAAACGTCGAGCCGGTCTACAACGTCCGTCCAGGCCCGGGGCCGCAGCCTAAAGCGGTCTGCGGCGGACCCCTCCGGGGACCTCGGCGGCGCTCTACGCCGACTCGAGACCCAGGGTAGCGGGCCCGGCATCCAGAGCCGTACCCCGCTCGTGGGAGTGGCAAAACCGAGCCGACGAAAGGCTCCGGCGCGCGCCTGTGCTCAGCCCGGCGCGCGGCGCCGCTCGGCGACCGCCTCGACCGCCGCCCGGCGATCCAGGAAGCCGGTCTGGCCCCACACGACCCTGCCCTCGCGGACCTGCCACGCCTCGGCTCCGCGCCAGCGGGTCTCGATCCCTTCGTCGGTCGAGACGAACCGCCAGCTCGTCACGGCGACGACGTAGTCGCCCAGGTCGACGTACTCTTCGACGTCGCCCTCGAAGACCTTGAACCCCTCGTTCCAGCGTTCGAGCACCGACCTCATCTGCTCGTGGCCGCGCAGCTCGGCAGGGACGTCCGGCAGCGGCAGGTGGTCGATGAAGTCCGCATCCGGAGCCCACAGCTCCATCATCTCCTCGTAGCGCCGCGCGTTGAAGGCGTCGTTCATGGCCCGGATGACGGCGACGGTCGCGTCGGACATCGCCCGTCGAGGCTAGCGGCGCGGTCTCAGTCGCGCATCGCCGGGAACAGCACGACCTCGCGGATCGAGTCCCGGCCGGTGAGCAGCATCACCAGGCGGTCGACGCCGAGGCCGACGCCCCCGGTCGGCGGCATGCCCTGCTCGAGCGCCTGCACGAACGCCTCGTCGTAGGGCATCGTCTCGGCCTCCCCGGTCTCGAGCGTCTCGATCCGCTCCTGGGCCGCGAACCGCTCGCGCTGCTCGTCGGCGTCGATCAGCTCGCTGAAGCCGTTGGCGATCTCCATGCCGCCGGCGAACGCCTCGAAGCGCTCGACGACGTCGGGGTCGTCGGGACGTTCCCGCGCGAGCGGAGAGATCTCCTTCGGGTAGTCGACGATGAACGTCGGACGCTCGAGAGCCGGCTCGACGTACTTGGAGAGCAGGTCGTCCGCCATCTCGAACCAGACGGCGCTCGTCTTGACGTCGAGCCCACGATCACGGATCTCCCGGGTCAGCTCCTCCGCGCCGCGATGCATGCTCAGATCGATCCCCGTCGCGTCGCGGATCGCCTCGACGAAGCCCAGCCGCGGCCAGGGGGCGGAGAAGTCGAGCTCGCCCTCATAGCCCACTGCCTCGGCGGCGGCGCGCACGATCTCTTCGGTGCGCGCCATCGCGCCCTCGTAGTCGGTGTACGCCTCGTACCACTCGACCATCGTGAACTCGGGGTTGTGCTTGTGCGAGACGCCCTCGTTGCGGAAATCCTTGCCGAGCTCGTACACGCGCTCCAGCCCGCCGACGATCAGGCGCTTCAGGTACAGCTCGGTCGCGATCCGCAGGTACAGGTCGCGATCGAGCGCGTTGTGGTGGGTGACGAAGGGGCGCGCCAGCGCGCCTCCGTAGAGCGCCTGCAGGACGGGCGTCTCGACCTCGATGAACCCGTCCCCGTCGAGCGCGCCGCGCACGGCCGAGATGATCCGCGCCCGGTCGACGAACAGCCGCCGGCTCTCCTCGCTGGCGATCAGGTCCAGCTCGCGGTGGCGGTAGCGCGTCTCGACGTCGGTGAGCCCGTGGTGCTTGTCCGGCGGCGGACGCAGCGCCTTGCCGAGGATCTCGAAGTCCTCGACCCGCAGCGAGATCTCGCCGTGGCGGCTGCGCATCGCCGCGCCGTCGACGCCGAGCAGGTCGCCGAGATCGAGCGAGACCAGCTCGGCGAAGCGCTCCTCGCCGAGCACGTCCTGGCGGGCGTGCAGCTGGATCTTGCCCGAGCGGTCGACGAGGTCGAGGAAGGCGGCCTTGCCGGAGCCGCGACGGGCGGCGAGCCGGCCCGCGACACGGTGGCGCTCGTCGGTTTCCTCCCCCGTGTCGAGGTGCTCGTAGGCGCCGAGCACGGCGCCGATCGGCTCTACCCCGGGGAAGGAGTGGGGAAAGGCCCGGGAGTCGGACTCCCGGAGCCTGTGCAGCTTCCCGCGGCGCTCGGCGATCAGCTCGTCGAGGCCGTGCCTGGGTGCGCCCGCGGCGGGGCCGTCAGCTGCGCTCATCGCGCCGAGATTATCGGTGCGGCGCAGGCCTCGACAGCCGGCCGCTAGTCGAGCCCGACGTCGATCTTCGTGATCTTGAGTTTGCGCGCCGGGCCGCGCGGCACCTTGACCGCGACGGTCTCGTTGCGTTTGCGTCCGAGCAGTGCGCGGCCGACAGGCGACTCGTTGGAGAGCTTGTGCTCGAGCGGCTTGGCCTCGGCGGAGCCGACGATCGTGTACTTGACGGATTTGCCGGTCTTCTCGTCCTTGACGTGCACCACCGAGCCGATCTGCACGACGTCGGTCGACAGGTCCTTGGCCTCGATCACCGTCGCCATGCGCAGTTTCTCCTGCAGCTGCGCGATGCGGCTCTCGATCATCGCCTGCTCGTTCTTGGCGTCGTCGTACTCGGAGTTCTCGGAGATGTCTCCGAACTCCCGCGCCTCCTTGATGCGCTCAGCGACCTCGCGACGCTTCTCGGTCGAAAGCAGCTCGAGTTCGTCCTTGAGCTTCTGGAGTCCTTCTGGAGTGAGGATTACGTCCTTCGGCATGTCACCCTCGATCGTTCTTTTCCCCCGTGCGCCGGAGACGCAAAAACCCCGCTGCGAGCGGGGATCTGTGGGACCTGCGGCTCTTGCGAGCGCAGCAGTATAGCGCGGGCCGAGCGGGCCGGCCGGGGGCGGCTAGGAGCCCGCCGCGAGCGCGTGCGGGCGCTGGTCGAGCGCCAGCAGCAACCTCGCCTGATCGACGCTCTCGGCGCTCTGCAGCGCTTCCTGCAGCGCGCGCGTGCGCTCGCGATCGAGCCCGAGCCGGGGCAGGTACCAGGGATAGAACTTGCGCAGGTAGCGGCAGGCGCGGGCCTCGCCGAGGTGCTCGACCGCGCGGTCGATCGTCCAGGCCAGCTCCTCGCGCACCTCCTCGGGCGCCGGCTCCTCCTCACGGCGGCCGAGGAGGCGCTCGAACAGCCACGGGTTGCCGAGCGCCCCGCGCGCCAGCATCACCGCGTCGGCGCCGGTCGCCTCGAACGCCTCCCGCGCGCTGCCGGCGTCGTCGAGGCCGCCGGTGAGGATCACCGGCGCGGGCAGCGTCGCGACGAGCCGCGCGGCGAGCTCGTAGTCCGGGTGCCCTTTGTGGTGGACGGCGGCCGAGCGGGGGTGAAAGCCGATCGCGGCCACGCCGGCCTCGGCGACGAGCCGGTGGGCGACGCCAAAGCCGGCGTCGTCGCCGGGCCGCAGGCCGGAGCGGAGCTTGACGGTGACCGGCAGGCCGCCCCCGCCCTCCACCGCGGCGCGCGCGAGCGCGACGGCGCGGTCGGGGTCGGAGAGCAGCTGGGCGCCCGCGCCGGTCTTGCGCACCTTGGGCACGGGGCAGCCCATGTTGATGTCGATCGCGTCGGCGCCGCGCTCGGCGACGACGGCGGCCGCGGAGCGCATCGTCGCCGGGTCTTCGCCGAACAGCTGGATCGAGACCGGCCCGCCCGCCCCCGCCTCGCGCTCGCGCGGGTCGATGCGCAGCATCTCGCCGCAGGTGCGCTCGTTGCGGTGGTGAATCGCATGCGAGGAGACCATCTCGGAGACCACCATGCCGGCGCCGTAGCGCTTGGCCTGCAGGCGCACGAACCAGTTTCCGATCCCGGCGAGCGGCGCCAGCAGCACGCGGTTGGGGACGGTCAGGGTCCCCAGGCGCCAGCTCTCGCGCAGCCGCTCGGTCGGGTCGCTCGCTGTCATGAGATCGATCTTAAGAGGAGGGGAACGCGGCGGCTCGGCTCAGACGTTGCGTTCGTGCAGCAGCCGCAGGCCGGTGAGCGTCAGCTCCTCGTCGACCTCCTCGAGCTCCTCCGAGTAGGGCACGACGAGGCCCGCCAGGCCGCCGGTTGCAACGACGTCGGCACGCTCGCCGAGCTCGTCGTAGATGCGCCGCAGGATCGCGTCGATCGCGCCGGCGTAGCCGTACACGACGCCCGAGCGGATCGCGTCGATCGTGTTCTTGCCGATCACGCTGCGCGGCGGGGCGAGGTCGATCTTCGGCAGGCGCGCGCCGCGTTCGGAGAGCGCTTCGAGCGAGATCTCGATGCCGGTCATCAGCGAGCCGCCGAGGTACTCGCCCTCGCGCGAGACGACGTCGAACGTCGTGGCCGTGCCGAAGTCGACGCACACTGCGAGCCCGTCGAAGCGCTCGCGCAGCGCGACCGCGTTCACGAGCCGGTCGGCGCCGATCTCGCGAGGGTTGTCGTAGCGGATCGCCATCCCGGTGCGCGTGCCGGGCCCGACCGCGAGCATCTCGTGACCGAGGTATCGCCGCGCCATCGCCGTCCACTCGGGCTCGAGCTGCGGCACCGTCGAGGAGACGATCGAGCCGTCGAGCTCCTCGAAGGCGCACCCGCGCAGCTCGAGCAGGTTGCGCAGCGCGGCGCCGAGCTCGTCGGCGGTCGACGTGCGCACAGTCGCAAAGCGCCAGTGCTCGAGCAGGCGCTCGCCGTCGAACGCGCCGAAGTGCGTCTGCGTGTTCCCGACGTCGACGGCTAGCAGCATCGCCGAGCATTATGCTCGCGCGCATGGCGAGGAGCATGCCCCGGCTGTACGTCACGCCCGGCTCGCACCCGTGCGCGGCCGTCGAAGCCGCGCTGCGCCGCAAGTCGATCGAGTTCCGCCGCGTCGACCTGCTGCCGCTCCTGCCCGTCCTGGCCGGGCCGGTCCTCTACGGAGGCACGACCGTCCCCGGCATGCGCATCGGCGCTGAGCGGGTGCTCGGCTCGCGGGCGATCATGCGCCGGCTCGATGCGATCGAGCCGGACCCGCCCCTGCTGCCGGCCGACAGCGACGCCCGGGAGCGCGTGCTCGAGGCCGAGCGCTGGGGCGACGAGGTCTTCCAGCCGGTGCCGCGGCGGCTCATCGATGCGGCGTTCCTGCGCGACGCGGCCTCGATGGAGAGCTACGCCGGAGACGCGAAGCTGCCGCTGCCGCGCTCGGTGCTGCGCCCCGGCCTGCCGCTGACAGCGCGGCTGATGGCGCTCAAAAACGGCGCGCGCGACGAGCGCGCGCGAGCGGACCTGGCCGCCCTGCCCGCGCACCTGGACCGCGTCGACGGATGGATCGCAGAGGGTGTGCTGGGCGCAGCGGAGCCGAACGCCGCGGACCTGCAGATCGGGTGCACGATCCGGCTCTTGGCGAGCATCGGCGACGTCGCACCTCTGATCGCGGGCCGGCCCTCCGCGCGCCTGGCCGGCTACTTCCCGCCGATCGCGGGCAGCGTGCCGGTTGGAACGCTCCCGGCGGAGTGGCTCGCGAGCGCCGGCGCGGCGGTCAACGGTGCAGGGTCAGCCGCCGGCTGACCGACGCACCGGCACCGCTCGCCGCCTGCAGGCGCGCGGTCATCGTCAGCTTCAGGCTCCCGCGCCTCCTCAGCGACCGCAAGGCGCGCGCCGACGGCGTGAGCGTGAACGCCAGCCGCCCTGCGGCGATGCCGTTGCGCACGAGCTGGCCGACGCGCAGCGTGCCGGCTGTGAGCGCCGAGCGCGCCGCGAGCAGCTCGACCTGCAGGCGGCCCGACGCGTCGGCGGCCGGAATGAGCAGCGAGCCGTGCAGCACCCCGCCGTGGCGGGGGACGGCGAGCCGGAGCGCCGAGAGGGCGGCGGCGGAGGCCGCGGTCGCCGAAGGAGCCGGCCCGCCCGACGGCGAGCCTGAGCCGCCCCCGGTTGGACCGAAGCCCGGCGGCGCGCCGGTGCCCGTCCCGGGCGGCGTCGTTTCTGCCGACGGTGCTTTCCCGGGGGCCGGCGGGCCGGTCACGACGATCGTGCCGCTCATCGACGGACCGTGGAAGCTGCAGTAGAAGGTGTAGGTGCCTGGGACCGTGAACGTGCAGTTCCCGCTCCAGCTCGTCGCGGATGCGCTACCCACCGGCACCGATGAGTCGCACGTTGGCGTGGCCGGCGTGCTGTTCCAGTGGATCCCGTGGGGAACGCTCGCGTTCGTGTTCTTGAAGACGACGACGCCGCCGGCTTCCACGGTCGCCGTCGGTGGCTTCCAGTGGTGTCCGCCCCCGCTCGGGTCTTCGTTTTCGATCGTCGGCGAGCCTTCGGAGGCCGCGGTCGCAGGGAGCGCGACGGCGGCGACGCCGAGCGCCGCGGCGGCGATCAGGCGAATCGTTGGCGCAGCTCTCACAGCTCGGCCTCCTCGACTGCTGCGACGCCCTCGGGGACGGACCTTCCTCTCACCAGGACGCTGGCGCCCGGCAAACCTTCCCGGACCGGTGTGTCGGGGCATGGCGGCCCCGAGCGGCGCTACAGTCGCCTTGAAGGGGCTCGGACCTGCGCGCCCTTGCGCGGGCCGCGGACGCAATGCGAACACTCGATCCTGAGGCGCTGCCCAAGCACGTAGACCGCCTGTACCGGGCGGCCTGGGCGCTGTGCGGCTCGCGCGAGGACGCCGAGGACCTCGTCCAGGAGACGTTCGCGCGCGTGCTCTCACGCCCGCGCGTGCTGCACGGCGATGACGACGCGTACTACCTGATGCGGGTGCTGCGCAACACCTTCCTCACGAGCCTGCGAACGGCCTCGCGCCGGCCGGCGACGGTCGCGACGCTCGAAGACGTCGTCGCGGCCGACCCGCGGCCCACGACAAGACCCGACCGCGCGCTGGAGGTGCAGGAGATCTACTCGACCGTCGCCGAGCTGCCCGAGGACTTCAGGCTCGCGCTCGTCGCCGTCGACGTGCTCGGGCTCTCCTACCGCGAAGCGGCGCGCGCGCTGAAGGTGCGCGAGGCGACGCTGACGACGCGGCTGTTCCGCGCGCGCAAGCAGGTCGCGCGCCAACTCGAGCTGCCGGAGGAGCCGGAGAAGGGCGCCGCCGGCTCTAACGTGGAGCCGGCCCCCGAGGCGAAGAACGCCCGCGCCCGGGAAGGGAAAGGCGCCGGCGGAGTCCTCTCAGGTGGAGAAAGCCAATGACACCGGCAGACAAAGCAGACACCCCCCGCGCCGACGGCGAGCCCGAGCTCGTCGGTCTACTGCACTCGATCGACGTCCCTGCACCCGAGCGGCTCCACGAGCGCGTGCAGGCGATGGTCGACGAGCGCTCGCGCACGGCGGGCCTGGCGGGCGGACACGAGACGCTGCGCGGCGCGCTGTACTCGATGCGCCTGCGGCTCGGCGCGCTCGCCGCGGCGGGCGCCGCGCTCGGCGCCGCGCTCGCGCTCGCGCTCGGCGGACCGGGCGGCGCCGGGCTGAGCCTGGGCGAAGCGGCTGCCCTGACGCTGCGCCCGGCGACGATGGCCGCGCCGACGGAGAGCCACGCCCTGCAGGGACAGCTGAACGCCTCCGTGGACGGCATCTCTTTCCCCTACTGGAAGGACCGCTTCGGGTGGCGCTCCTCGGGATCGCGCGAAGACCGCGCGGCCGGGCGCCGGGTGCGGACCGTCTTCTACACCGACGGCCACGGCCGCCGGATCGGCTATGCGATCGTCAGCGGCACGCCGGCGCCGAACGTCTCTTCCGGCAGCGTGAGCTGGCGGGGCGCCACCGCCTACTACATCGGCAAGGTCGGCGAGACGACCGTGGTCACCTGGCAGCGCGGCCGGCACCTGTGCATCGTCTCCGGCCACGGCGTCGACGCGCAGACGCTGGTGACGCTCGCCAGCTGGGACGACGCCGGAGACTGAGCATCGGATGCCTCGCGGCCCAGGAAGGTTCGCGGCGGCCGGGCGTCTAGGGGGAAGAGGCTTCCAGCGAGAGGAGCATGCGATGAGTAGGAGAGTGACGATCGCGATCACAGCGCTGGCGCTGGCCGCAGCAGCGCTCGCTCCGGCCGTGGCCCTTGGCGGCGCCCACGCCGCGGGCACCCACAGCGTGGTTCTGAAATCGCTGCGCTTTCACCCGGGAGCGCTGACGATCAACCACGGCGAAAGCGTCAGGTGGGAATGGCGCGACGGCGGGGAACGCCACAACGTGACCTTCAGCCACTTCCACTCCCACACGATGGGCAGCGGCTCCTACACGGTCCGCTTCATGTCGAAAGGGACCTACAACTACCACTGCACGATCCACGAAGCCGAAGGGATGCGCGGCAAGATCATCGTCCGATGAGGCACGGTCCCTCCAGCCGGAGCCTCGAGCGCTAGGGGCGCTGCGCTGGGCAGGCCAGGGGTGGCCCTGCCCAGCGCACGCCCTCCTCGACATCCAGCGAGGCGAGGGCATCGGCGAGCCGGCGCCCGTCCGGAGCACGCAGCGCGAAGTCCAGCTCGAGCGCGGGGACGAGCACGAACCGGCGGCTGAGCAACTGCTCGTGCGGCAGCGTGATGCGCTCGTGGCTGACCTCCAGGTCGCCCAGCAGCAGCACGTCGATGTCGATCGCCCGCGGCCCGTGGCGAACGCCACCGGCCTCGCGCCCCAGGCGCGCCTCCAGATCCTTGACCGCGTCGAGCAGCTCGAGCGGCTCGAGCGCCGTCTCGACGAGCACGCACGCGTTCAGGAAGTTCGGCTGGTCGAGCACCTCGCCGACGGGGTCGGTGTCGTACGTGCTGGAGCTGGCGATCACCTCGATGCCGGCGCCGGGCAGAGCGTCGAGAGCCGCCTGCAGGTGCTCGCGGCGCTCCCCGACGTTGGAGCCCAAGCCGAGCAGGCCCGTGCGGCTCACGCCCGCGTCGTCGCCAGCCCCGCCGCCTGAACCTTCTCCCCCATCGCCTGGGCGAACGGCAGCAGGCCCGAGATCGGCCGAAGCATCACCGTGAAATCGGCGATCAGGCCATCCTCGCCGATCCGCAGCAGGTCGAGCCCCTCGATCTCGCGACCGTCGATCCCGGCCCTGAAGATCAACGCGTGCAGCCCGCCGGGAGCCTCGAGCTCGTCCGTGTAGCGGAAGTCCTCGAAGGTGTCGGCCACGATGGCGAGCAGGCGCGCCACGGTCTCGCGGCCGACGAACGGGTGGAACGTCGCCGGGCTGTGGAAGACGATGTCCTCGGCGAGCACCGCGGTCCCCGCCTCGATGTCACCGCTCTCGACGGCGGCGCGAAAGCTCTGCGCGGCGTTCATCGAAAGCAGCCTACCCGTCGGCTTCGCGCCACACCTCCACGGACACCTCCTCGACGCTGAGCGGGATCGGCGGCTCGGGCTTGGAGGCCTTGACCCACACCCCCTCCAGCTCGTAGTCGGCCAGCAGCCGCTCGGCGATCGTGGCGCACAGCCGCTCGAGCGTGCGGTGCGAGCGCTGCTGGGCGACGAGCGCGACGAGCTGGCAGACCTCCGCGTAGTCGACCGTGTCCTCGATCGAGTCGGTGACGGTGGCGTCGGTTTCGCCGATGTCCAGGCGCAGGTCCAGGACGAGCCGCTGGCCGACCTCGCGCTCGGCCTCCGAGACGCCGTGGTGGGTGTAGAGGGACAGCCCCGCGATCTCGATCGTGACCGACTCGGCGGCCTGCTCGCCGTCGTCCTCGAGCTCCTCGGACTCGTCGTCTAGCTCGTCGGAGTCCTCGTCTCCGGGCTCTGGGACCATCGCCCGCCCAACGTAGCAGCCGCCACCGTCAGCGCATCGCGGACGGGCGCCACGTCGTGGACACGGAACACCCGCGCTCCGCGCTCCAGCGCCATCACGTTGGTGGCGATCGTGCCGGCCAGCCGCCCCTCGGGCCCGGGGGCGCCCGGCACGAGGCGGCCGAGGAATCCCTTGCGAGAGGTCCCGACCAGCAACGGACGGCCGAGTTCGACCAGCTCCGGCAGGCGCCGCAGCAGCTCGAGGTTGTGGGCCGCGCTCTTGCCGAAGCCGATTCCGGGGTCGAGCATGATGCGCTGCTCGGCGACCCCCTCGCGGACGGCGAACGCGAGGCGCTCCTCCAAGAACGCCTTCACGTCGGCGACGACATCCGCGTAGCGCGGTTCATCCTGCATCGTGCGCGGGTTGCCGACCGCGTGCATCAGACAGCACTCGGCTCCGCTCGCCGCAACCAGACCGGCCATCGCCGGGTCGGCCCGAAACGCCGTGACGTCGTTGACGAGCGTCGCGCCCTCGCGCAGGGCGACTTCGGCGACGGCCCGCTTGGAGGTGTCGATCGAGATCTGGGCGCCCGCCCCCGCGAGTCCGGCCACGACGGGCTCGGTCCTCGCGAGCTCCTCCTCGAGGGGCACGACCTCCGCTCCGGGGCGGGTCGATTCGCCGCCGACGTCGAGGATCTCCGCGCCTTCGGCCATCAGCGCGCGGCCGTGATCGATCGCCGAGCCGGGATCGAAGAAGCGCCCGCCGTCGTAGAACGAGTCCGGCGTCACGTTGACGACGCCCATCAGGCGGAAACTCGATCGTGGGCTCGCCGCCGCCGTCTCGTGCACCCCGTCAAGCTACCTCGACCGAGCGCCATGGAGACCCGCCGCGGCACACACGACGACGCACCCGCGATCCTCGCGACGGTTGCGGCAGGGTTCGAGAGCTACCGCGAATGGGCGCCCGCCGGCTGGTCGCCGCCCGAGATGACGCCCGCAGTGCTCGAGCGCCTGCGTAAGCGGCTTTCCGACGACGAGTTCTGGCTGCTCGTCGCGCTCGACGGCGGCGGGATGATCGGGCACGTCGCTCTCGCGCCCACGACGCGGGAGGAACCGGCGCCCGCGCCTGCAGGCGCGATCTACCTCTCGCAGATGTTCGTGCGCCGCCGGAGCCACGGCAGCGGCGTGGCCGCCACGCTGATGGCGGCGGCGATCGCCGAGGCCGCCCGCCGCGGGTTCACCGGCATGCGGCTCTGGACGCCCCGGGGCGCGGCCCGCGCGCGACGTTTCTACGAGCGCGAAGGCTGGAGCGCGACCGGGGCGGTGCACGCCCGCTCGCCGTCGGGCCTGCCGACGGTGGAGTACGCGCGCGCCGTCGAGCGCTAGCTGACGCTCGGCCCCTGCGGGCCGTCGCCGCCGTGCATCTCGGCGGTACCGCCGGCGAGGCCGGGGCGCGGGATCGTGCGCGGGACTTCGCGCTCGGAGCGCTCGGGTGCCAGCGGCGGCGCGGGCAGCTCGGGCTTGGCATCGTCGGAGAGACCGAAGACCTCCTCCTCGCTCTTGCCGTCGAGCAGCGCGAGGAACTCCTCCTTCTCGATCGTCTCGCGCCTGACGAGGATCTCGGAGATCTTCTGCAGGTCGCTCTGGTGCTCGGTGAGAATGCCGCGGGCGCGCTGGTGGGCGCCTTCGATGATGCGCCTCACCTCGTCGTCGATCTCGCGGGCGATCTCGTCGGAGTAGTCGGGCTCGCTGGTGAACTCGCGGCCCAGGAACGGCTGGCCGTGGTCATGGCCGTAGACGCGCGGGCCGAGCTTGTCGCTCATGCCGAAGCGCATCACCATCTGCTTCGCCGTCTGCGTGACCTTCTCGATGTCGTTGGAGGCGCCGGTGGTGATCTCGCCGAAGATCAGCTCCTCGGCGGCACGGCCGCCGAGCGTCATCGCCATCGTGTCCTCGAGCTCCGCGCGCGTCGTGAGGAAGCGGTCCTCCTGCGGCATCGAGATCGTGTAGCCGAGCGCCTGGCCGCGAGAGATCACCGAGATCTTGTGCACCGGGTCGGAGTGCTCTAGGAAGTGGCCGACGATCGCGTGGCCCATCTCATGGAAGGCGGTCACGAGACGCTCTTTCTCGCTCATCACGCGCGTCTTCTTCTCGGGGCCGGCGATCACGCGCATGATCCCCTCCTCGAGCTCTTCCTGGCCGATCTCACGCTTGCCGGTGCGGGCGGCGAGCAGCGCCGCCTCGTTGATCAGGTTCGAGAGGTCCGCGCCGGTGAAGCCCGGGGTCTGCCCGGCGAGCGCGTCGATGTCGATCACCTTCGCCAGCGGCTTGCCGCGGGTGTGAACCTCGAGGATCTTCGCGCGGCCCTTGCGGTCGGGCCGGTCGACGGCGATCTGGCGGTCGAAGCGGCCCGGGCGCAGCAGTGCCGGGTCGAGGATGTCGGGCCGGTTGGTGGCCGCGATCATGATGATGTTGTCCTTCGCCTCGAAGCCGTCCATCTCGACGAGCAGCTGGTTGAGCGTCTGCTCGCGCTCGTCGTGGCCGCCGCCGAGGCCCGCGCCGCGGTGGCGCCCGACGGCGTCGATCTCGTCCATGAAGATGATGCAGGGGCTGTTCTGCTTGGCCTGCTCGAAGAGGTCACGAACGCGCGAGGCGCCGACGCCGACGAACATCTCGACGAAGTCCGAGCCGGAGATCGAGAAGAACGGCACGCCCGCCTCGCCCGCGACGGCGCGCGCGAGCAGCGTCTTGCCGGTGCCCGGTGGCCCGTAGAGCAGCACGCCGGTGGGAATCCTCGCCCCGAGCGCCTGGAACTTCTTCGGGTTCTCGAGGAATTCCTTGATCTCGTGGAGCTCCTCGACGGCCTCGTCCACGCCGGCGACGTCACGGAATGTGATCTTCGGCGAGTCGGCCGACATGCGCTTGGCGCGCGACTTGCCGAACGACATCACTTTCGAGCCCCCGCCCTGCACCTGGTTCATCAGGAAGATCCAGAACCCGAAGAACAGGACGAACGGGATGATGTACATCAGCAGGCCAAGCAGGGCGCTGCTCTTTTCGGATTCGACGTTGTAGCTGACGCCCGCCGTTTTCAGTTCCTTCAAGAGTTCCGGCGCCGCCTGGTCGATGAACCCGACCTCGTACGTTTCCTTGTTCTTGAGCTTGACTTCGAGTTCCTTGTTCTTGTTCTTGAACTCGACGGATTCGACTTCGTTCTTCGGCAGCTCGGAGCTGACGAGCGTCTGGTAGCTGTGCTTGCGGTGGTTGGTCGTGTTGCTGTTGACCAGTTTGACCGCGAGGAACGCGAGCACCACGACGATCAAGATCGGAAAGGCGGCGCTCTTGAAAAAACGGCTCATAGCGTTGTCGCGAGTCTGCTGGCGCCGTCTGAAATCGAGGCAGCCAGTCCCCTAGCCTACCATGGCGGACCCGCCCGACCGGCCGGTTTCCGGCCCCGTCGCGGGCGGTGCGCCTAGCTCTCCAGGGCGGCGACGAAGGGCAGGTTGCGGTGGCGCTCGGCGTAATCCAGGCCGTAGCCGACCACGAACCTGTTGGGAATCTCGAAACCGACGTAACGGGTCGGCAGGTCGACCTTGCGGCGCTCGGGCTTGGTGAGCAGCGCGCACACCTCGAGGGACCTGGGATTGCGAGAGCCCAGATTTCGAAGGAGGTACTGGAGCGTCAGGCCGGAGTCGACGATGTCCTCGACGATCAACACGTCGCGCCCTTCGATCGCCGCGTCGAGGTCCTTGAGGATCCGCACGACGCCGGAGGAGTCGGTCGCCGAGCCATAGGAGGCGACGGCCATGAAATCGACCTCGACCGGAACGTCGATGAAGCGCATCAGATCGCTGAGGAAGAACACCGCGCCCTTCAGAACGCCGACGAGCAGCAGCGGCCGAGAGGCCTCCTCGCCGTAGTCGGCGCTGATCTCGCGCCCCAGCTCGGCCACGCGGCGCTGCAGGTCCTCGGCCGTCACGAGCACCTCCCCCAACCCCGGCTCGTTCGGCGCGCGCGCGGGTGTGGCCACGGCAAAAGTCTAGTCGCGATCCGGCGGAGGGCCGGCGGCGGTCCGCTCGTCAGGCCGACCGCGCGGAGGCAGGCGGACCATGCGCAGCATGCCCTCCTCGATGACCGCCCCGGCGCTGCCACCGACATGGAGCTCGGCCCGCCCGCCGCGCCGCCCCAGTTCGAGCAGCTCGGCCACGCGCGCGCCGGCTTGCGGCACGTAGCCGCCGGTCGCCTGCTCGGCGAGGCGTACGACCACCATGCGCGCGAGCGCGGCCGGCATCTCCTTCAGCCGTGCCAGCTCGATCGCGTCGCGAGGCGGCGGACTGCCGAGCTCCGCCTCGACGAGCGCGTCGAGCAGCTCGGTCTCCTCCCGCAGCAGCTCCGCGGTGCGCGCCACGTTCGCCTCCGCCGCCGGGTGCACGGCGCGCAGCGCCGGCACGAGGCCGTGCCGCACACGGGCGCGCGCGAAGCGCGGATCCTGGTTGCTCGCGTCATCGGCCCACCGCAGGCCGCGCGCCGCGCAGTACGCGCCGGTCTGCTCGCGCGTGACCCCGAGCAGGGGGCGCAGGAGCCGCCCTTCGGCGGGGGCCATCCCGAGCAGGGCGCGGCGACCCGGCGAGGCGGCCAGCCGGTAGAGGATCGTCTCCACCTGGTCGGAGGCCGTGTGGCCTGTCGCGATCAGCGCGTCGCGCTGGCCGGCGAGCCGCTCGGCGGCCGCATAACGCAGCTCGCGCGCCCAAGCCTGCAGGTTGCCCATGCCCTCGCCGTCCCCCGGGCGCTCGCTCTCCGCCGCGTCCGGGCGCACGACCTCGAGCTCGACGCCGAGCTCCGCGCACAGCTCGCGGCAGCGCTCCTCCTCCGCCTGCGCCTCGGGGCGCAGGCCGTAGTTGAGATGAAGCGCGTAGACGGACTGCGCCCCCAGCAGCGCGACCGCGACGTCGAGCAGGCAGGTCGAGTCGCGCCCTCCGGAGATCATCGCCAGCAGCGGCCTGTCGCGCGCGAACAGGCCGCCCTCGCGGACCGCCTCGCGGACGCCGAGCACCTCCGCGGGCAGCGCCTCCTCGGGCGTGCCGGCAGCCATCGCGCTCACTCCTCGCGCGCCGTGGCCGTGAACAGCTCGGTCGGCTCGGAGAAGCCCTTCAGCCGCACCTCGCCGATCAGCGTGAACTGCAGCCCGTCGACGCCGTCGGCGAGGTCGACCACCGGCCGCGTCACGAGCACCTCGCCGCCGCCTGCGCGCGCGACGACGCGCGCCGCCTGGTTGACCTCGCGCCCGAAGTAGTCGCCGTCCCGATAGAGCGCCTCGCCGTAGTGGACGCCGATGCGCGGCGCCGGCTGGCCGTCCTCGACCGACGCCTGCAGGTCAACCGCCCAGGAGGCCAGCGCTGCGGCGTCGGGGCCGACGACCATCACCTCGTCGCCGAGCGTCTTGATCACGCGCGCGTCGGCCGGCAGGCTGAGCCCGACCGCCTCGAGGAAGCGCTCCACGGCGCTGACGGCGACCTCGTCGCCCTGCTCGACGGTCAGCCGCGCGTAGCCGGCGAGGTCGGCGAAGGCGATCGCGACCCGCAGGCGCCCCTCCTCGAGCTCTTCCTCGCCGAGCTCGGCCTCGACGTGGCCGATCATGTCCTGCTCCACGAAGTGCGAGAGCAGGCGCCCGTGCAGGTAGCTGATGAACGGCGAGGCGAGCGGCAGCACTTCGCGCGTCATCGCCTCCATCTCCTCGGCGATCTCGACGTTCGGGACGCCCGCGCGCATCAGCGGCTTGTGTACGTACAGGTGCATGAGCCGCACCTCGGCGTCGGCGATCTGCGCCATCACCTGCCCGTACACACGCAGCAGCTGCAGGTAGGCGGGCAGCGGGAACCCCGCGGAGAGCACCGCGGCCGCGTAGCGCATCATCTCCCGATCGATGTCGGAGAGCCCGTCGGCCGGCAGCGGCCCAAGTCCCATCGCCCCGTAGATCCGGCGGATCAGCTCAGGCGCCAGGCCGCTCTCGCGGGCGACGTGGCGCAACGAGTGCCGCCCTCCCGGTGCGCTCAGCAGGTCCTCGATCGGGCCGATCGCGAGCTGCCCCTCGTCGCTCGCGCGCTTGATGCGCTCGAGTGAGTGGCCGCGGGCGCGCAGCCGCGCGACGACGCGCACATACGCGATCGCCGACGGGGTCCAGCGGCCGTCGAAGCCGGGGACGAGCCCTTTTGTGACCCACCGCCGCACAGTCGCCGGCGAGACGCCGACCGTGGCGGCGACCTGCGCGAGAGTCGGCTCGGCGGGCTCGGGCACGGGCTCCTGCGCTTCGGCGCTCACTCAGCGGGCCGGACGGGCTCCGGAACGGTCGCCTGCATGACACGGAGTCTAAAGTCGCTGCCCTGGCCGAGCCGGGACACCCCCACCTGCGCCCGACGGCGCCGCTCGCCGAGCGCGTGCTGCTGCCCGGGGACCCCGGGCGCGCCCTCGCCCTCGCGCAGGCGCTGCTGGTCGAGCCCCGCATGTTCAACCACCATCGAGGCCTGTGGGGCTACACGGGCGCGGGCCCAGACGGCGAGCCGGTGACGATCCAGGCGACCGGGATGGGCGGCCCGTCTGCCGCGATCGTGCTGACCGAGCTGATCGCGATGGGCGCCCGGCGTGCGATCCGGGTGGGCACCTGCGGCGCGCTCGACCCCGCCCTCGGCCTCGGCGAGCTCGTGATCGCCTCCGAGGCGGTGGCGGCCGACGGGACGTCGAGAGCGCTCGGCGCAGACGGCCGCGTCGCGGCCGACGCAGAGCTGACGCGCGCGCTTTCCCGGGCGGCGCCCGGCGCACACAGCGGTCCCGTCGTCAGCGTCGATCTCTTCTACGAGCGAGGTCCGGCCGGCGCCGGGCACAGCGCGTTGGCGGTCGAGATGGAGGCCGCGACGCTGTTTGCGCTCGGCCGCGCCGAGGGCGTCCCCGTCGCGTGCCTGCTCACCGTCTCGGACACGTTCGGCGCGCACGGCGAGCGCACGCGTATCGACGAGGGCGCGCTGCTCGAAGCGGCCGAGCGCATGGGCCGCGCCGCGCTCGCCGCGATCTCCGCTTGACGAGCGTCCGATGTCCCGCTCGGGATGCCGGACGTCAGGCTTTGCCGGCGGGCGGCCGGTTGGCGCGCGAGCGCGCGCCGGGCGAGCCGGCGGCCCGCGCCGAGCGCGCTGCTTTGCTCGCGCGCGGAGCTTTTGGTTTGGCTGCGCCCCCGTCTTTCGCCCGCCTCGCGGCCCTCGCCGCGCCGACCTGTTTGTCGGTCTCGGTCGTCCGGGCGCCGGCGCGCGCCCGCGCTGCGCGCCCCGCCGGCGCGGGAGCGTCGGCGTTGCCCAATGCGCGATCGAGCTTCTCGGTGAGCTGGGCGAGCTGGCCTTCGATCGCCGACAGCCGGGCCTCGACCCCGCTGGGAGCGAGCGCGCGGTCGAGCCGGTCGACCCCGTCCTCGATCCCCTCGAGCCGGTGCGAGACCGCCCGCAGCCGCCTTGTGAGCCGTTCGATGTCGGCCGCCGACGGGAGGTTCAGCGCGCCCATCGCGACCTCCTGCGCCTGCGCGGCCTTCTCGCGCGCGTCGAACGCACGACCGATCGCGCCGGTGAGGAGCGGGTTTTCGAGCAGCTCGGAGAACGCCTTGCCCACTCGGTCCTCTGTGTTCCCGCCGAGCCGCTCGCGCAGGCTCTTGGCGACGTTGCCGGTGTCCGACATGCTCGACTCCCGAATCCGGCGGGCTGCGCCCACCTGTTGGCTTTGCTTGCCGGCCTTGGGCCGCAAGGTAAGGATACGGTGAAGCGATGCCCCAGCAGCTGTTCGTGTTCCTGCAGCTCGAGTATCCGTGGGCGCTGGGGCCCACGGACGGCCGTTACCTGCTGCGCGACGGGCCGGACGGGGAGCCGGAACATGTCGTCGTCTTCGAAACGTTGACCGCCGAGGGCCGCCGCGCGCCGTCGAGCGAAGAGCTCGGCGGCGCCTGGCTGCTCGGCCGCACGCGGCGCCCCCGCGAGCGCGACGCCGCTCCCGAGCCGGCGCCCACAGGGGTCCAGACGACGCGCGTGACGGTGATCGACCCGGTTCCGCTCTCGGCCGAGACGCAGGCCCGGGCATGGCTCGAGGACCTGGACCGCGAGCGGGAGGTGCGCGAAGCGGTCACGACCGTCAACCGCGTCGTGCACCTGCACCGCATCGCGGCCGCCGATCCATACGTGCGGGAGGTCTCCGTCGAGCAGGCGCTCGTGATCCGCGCGGGCTGGGGCGAAGGCGAGCAGGTCGCCTCCGGGCTGTGGCTGCACGCCCGCGAGCTCTCGCTGCGCCGCCGCCGCCGCTCCCCCCGCCGCCGCGACCGCACATGGGCGCTGCGCCCGCAAGAGCGTCTCGCCGCCCTGCTCGGCGGGCGCTCGGGCTCGCTGCTGTGCGAGGAGCTGGTGCTGCGCGTGCGGCTCGACTTCGACCAGGGCCGCCCCGCCCACGCCGCCGTCGGCCTCGACCGCGCGCTGGCCCTCGCCGTCGCCGAGCTCGGCGCCGAGGGCCGCCAGGACCTCTCGCTGCGGATCGCCGAGCTCGACCAGCTCCGCGGCCCGGTCGAGGCGCAGGCACAGGCGGCGCTCGAGCAGGCGGGCGCAGGGGCCGAGGCGGACGGCGCCGCCCCGCCGGACCCCGAGGTGGTCGAGCACGCGCTCGGCAGGCTCGAAGCGGCGCTGCGCGCCCGCACCGCAGCAGGCGTCTAGGCTGCGTCGCAGATGGAACCGACGAGGACGGCGATCGGCACCTGGAGCGGCGGGCGCTTCATGCACTTCGGGGAGGCGCTCGACGACGAGCGCCTGAGCGCGCTGCTGCGCCCCGGGCCTGGCATCGAGACGGTGATGACCGCGGACGCCTACGGGGCGGGCGAGGCCGATCGCACGCTGGGCCGCGCGCTGCAAGGGCTGCCGCGCGAGCGGTACTGCCTCATCGGCGCGATCGGCCACGACTTCTACGAGGGCGAGCGCCAGGGCGCCAAGGGCTTCCCGCGTTTCACCGACGCGTCGCTGCGCAGCGAGGACTCCTACGGCGATTACATCCGGACGGCGACCGAACGCAGCCTCGAGCGTTGCGGCGTCGAGCAGTTCGACGTCCTGATGTTGCACAACCCGGACCGAACCGGCTATCGCAGCGAGGCCGTCTGGGAGGGCATGAGAGCGGTCCGCGACGACGGCCTGGCCCGGCAGCTCGGTGTCGCGCCCGGCCCGGCGAACGGCTTCACGCTCGATGTGATCGGCTGCCTGGAGAGCTTCGGCGAGCTGATCGACTGGGCGATGATCATCCTCAGCCCGATGGAGCCGTGGCCCGGCGAGCTCGTCCTCGCGGCGGCCGAGGCGGCCGGCGCTCAGGTGATCACGCGCGTCGTGGACTACGGCGGCCTGTTTCACGACGACGTCCTGCCCGGGCATGCGTTCGCCGAGCGCGACCACCGGGGCTTTCGGCCTGGAGAGTGGGTGCGGGAGGGGCGCGAGAAGCTCGACGCGATGCGTCCCTACGCCGAGCGCCACGGCCTCACGATGCTGCAGCTCGCATGCGTGTGGAACCTCGCCCAGCCCGCGGTGCGCTGCGTGGCGCCGACGCTGATCGAGGAGCCCGGGAGGGCCGCGCACCCGCCGAAGCCGGTCGAGGAGAAGCGCGCTGAGCTGGCGGCCGTTGCCACGCTCGACGCCGTGCTGACGCCGGCCGAAGCGGGCGAGATTCGCGCGATCGGCGACAACACCGGCTCGATGGCGCTGAAGGGCGCGAGCTCCGAGTACCGCGGTGAGCCGCTTGCCGACCGCTGGGAGCTCGATGCCCGGACCGCTGCGGTGGCGGCGCGCTGGAAGATCGACCCCGGGCACGACCTCGCCCAGCGCGTCGCGGTGGCCGCGGGCGAGGACTGACAAGGACACGAAGGGGGTCCCGAAGATGAGCATCGACGTCAACGGCATCAAGGAAGGGCAGAAGGCGATGTGGACCGCCGGCGACTTCGCGGAGGTCGCGCGGCGGATCACCGCCGTCGGCGAGTACCTGGCCCAGACCGCCGGGGCGGCCCCCGGCGTCGAGCTGCTCGACGTCGCCACCGGCACCGGCAACGTGTCGGTCCCGGCGGCACGGGCCGGGGCGAAGGTGACGGGCCTCGACCTCACCCCGAAGCTGCTCGCAGACCAGGCGCGGCGTGCAGCCGCCGAGGGGGTCGAGATCCAGCTCGTCGAGGGCGATGCCGAGGAGCTGCCGTTCGGCGAGGGGTCCTTTGACAGCGTGACGAGTTGCTTCGGCGTGATGTTCGCGCCGCGCCACCGCGTCGCGGCCGCCGAGCTCGTGCGGGTCGCCCGTCCGGGCGGCCGGATCGTGGTGGCCGCCTGGACGCCGGACGGGATGGTCGGGCGCATGTTCCGAACCTCGGCCTCCTACATGCCGCCGCCCCCCGAGGGCTTCGACCCGCCGGTCATGTGGGGTGTCGAGGATCACGTGCGAGGGCTGTTCGCCGATACCGGCGCGGAACTCTCCTTCGAGCCGCGGACGGTCGCGTTCGAGGGGGAGTCGGTCGAGGCGTGGGTGGCAAGGGATGAGAAGAACCTCGGGCCGGCGGTGATGGCCAAGGCGGCGCTCGAGCACCAGGGCCGCTACGACGAGCTGCGCCGCGACGTGATCGACCTGTACGAAGAGTTCAACGAGGCGACCGACGGCAGCTTCCGCGGCTCCGCGGAATATCTCGTGACGGTCGCCGAGCTGCCCGGCTAGCCGCGCGCGGCGAACAGCTGCCACTCGCCGGGCACGCCCTTCAGGACGTGCCCGCCGCGGTCCTCGAAGTCGATGCCCGAGCCGGCGACCAGGTCGGTGACCGTGCGCGAGACCAGCACCTCGCCCGGTCTTGCGAGCGCCCCGACGCGCGCGCCGATGTTGACGGCGATCCCGCCGACGTCGCCGCCCATGACCTCGAGCTCGCCGGTGTGCAGCCCGGCGCGGATCTCGATGTCGAGCGAGCGCACCGCATCACGCGCGGAGATCGCGGCGCGGATCCCGCGTGCCGGGCCGTCGAAGGTGACGAGGAACCCGTCCCCCATCGTCTTGACCTCCCGGCCGCGGTGACGGGCGATGACGTCGCGCATGAGCTCGTCGTGTCGCTCGACCAGCTGGCGCCAACTGCGGTCTCCGACCGCCGACGCCTTGCGCGTCGAGTCCACGATGTCGGTGAACATCACGGTCGCGAGCATGCGGTCGGGCTCGCGCTCGTGACGCTCGCCGGTGAGGAACTCCTCGATCTCGTCGAGGATCTGGTCGGGGTCGACGAGCGGCAGGTGATCTTCGCCGTCCAACTCGACGAGCATGGCGCCCGGGATCGCCTCCGCGATCGCGCGTCCGGCCGCAGCGGGCATCAGCCGGTCGCGGCGGCGATGCAGCACCAGCGTCGGCGCCGTGATCGTCGGCAGCACGCCACGGACATCGATCTCCTTGTACAGGCGCAGCAGCGCCGCCGCGCCGGCCGGGCTGCTGCCGCTGCGCAGCAGCCGCGCCCACCAGCGGCGCGCCGGCTCGCTCTCAGCGAGACCGGGCGCCCATAGCTGCAGCGCGACGGGGCCGCCCCAGTCCTTCACGGCCCCCTCGACGAAGGCGTCGAAGACCTCGGGCGAAATGCCCTCCGGGTAGTCCTCTGAACGCAGCAGGCGCGGCCAGGTCCCGTACAGGACGAGCGCCGCGACGCGCTCCGGATAGCTCGCCGCGAGCAGCGTGCTCATCGGGCCTCCCTCGGAGATGCCGAACACGGCCGCTCGCTCCACGCCGGCGGCGTCGAGCACCGCGCGCGCATCCTCCATCGACTCCTCGAGCGTGGGCGGCGAGGCCGGGCGGTCCGACAGGCCCTGGCCACGCTTGTCGTACATCACCACCCGGCTGAACGAGGCCATCCTGCCCAGGTAGCGCTCGGCTTCGGGCGCCTCGAACATCAGCTCCAGGTGCGAGACGAAGCCGGGGATGCAGAGCAGGTCCACCGGGCCTTCCCCGAATGTGGTGTAGGCGATGCTCGCGCCGTCGGGGGCCCGCGTGTACTGGACGTCCGGGACGCTCAGCATGTTCGGAAAGATAGTGCGCCCGCCGGGGCGCCTCAGAGGCCCAGCGACGCGCGCAGCGCGTCGAGCTCGGCGACGACGTCGCCGTGCAGCCTGACCTCCGCGATCGGATCGAGCGGGGTCGGCCCCTGCGTGATGATCGCGACCGCGCCGCCGGCCGCCTGGGTGAGCAGCGGCAGGCCGGCCACCGGGTGCACCTCGAGCGAGGAGCCGATGCAGAGCAGCACGGAGGCGCGCTCGCACAGCTCCCGGGCGCGGTCGAGGGCAGCCGCATCCAGCAGCTCGCCGAACAGGACGACATCGGGCTTCAGGGGCTCGCCGCAGGCCTGACAGCGCGGCACGCCGTCGGGCGCGGCGGCGATCCGGCCGCGTGCCTCCTCGACCGGGACCGCGCCGGGGCAGGACAGGCACGAGCAGCTCGCGATGCTCCCGTGCACCTCGACGAGCTCGGCCGTCCCGGCGCGGCGATGGAGCATGTCGACGTTCTGGGTGATCACGGCGTCGAGCAGGCCGGCGCGCTCGAACGCGACGAGCGCCTCGTGCGCGCGGTTCGGCCGCTTGGCGCCGAGCGTGGCGAAGCGCTCGGCGTAGAAGCCCCAGAAGCGCACCGGGTCGGCGTGGAACGCGTCGATGTGGGCGACCTCCATCGGGTCGACGCGCTCCCACAGGCCGGTCCGCGGCGAGCGGAAGTCGGGGATACCCGACGGCACTGAGATGCCCGCGCCGGTCAGCGCGGCGACCGAGCCGGCTTCGCGGATCAGCCCGGCGAGCCGCTGCAGCGAGCTGCTCGAGACCGCTGCGTCGGGCACGGCCACCTCAGCCGCCTTTGAACTGCGGAACGCGTTTGCCGAGGAAGGCGGCGATCCCCTCCCTCGCGTCCTCGGAGGCGAAGACGGTGGTGAAGGCTTCCTTCTCGGCGGCGATGCCGGCGTCGATCTCGCCGTTGGCCGACACGGACTTGATCTCGGCGACGGCGAGCGGCGCCTGGGCGGCGAGCTTCCCGGCCCACATCAGCGAGGTGTCGAAGAGTTCGTGGTCGTCGACGACGCGGTTCGCGAGTCCCAGCTCGAACGCTTCCTCGGCGAGGATCGGATCGCCGACGAGGTTCATCTCGAGCGCCTTGTTCTCGCCGACGAGGCGAGGCAGCCGCTGCGTGCCGCCGAAGCCCGGGATCAGGCCGAGCTTGATCTCGGGCTGGCCGAACAGCGCCGAGCGCGCCGCGATGCGGACGTCGCAGGCCATCGCAAGCTCGCAGCCGCCGCCGAACGCAAGCCCGTTGACCGCCGCGATCGTCGCGATCCCCGAGCGCTCCATTTCTCGCAGTACGCCGTGCATGTCGTCGAGCAGCCGCCGGCCGCCCGCCTCGTCCATCGTCGTGAACGCCTTGATGTCGGCGCCCGCGCAGAACAGGAACGGGTTGGAAGAGGCGATCACGAGCGCGCGCGTGCCGTTGCCCTTGACGTGCGTCCAGACCTTCTCGAGGTCTTCTACGAGGAGCGGCGAGATCGAGTTGACCTGGCCGTTTGCCAGCCACGCGATCGCCACGCCGCCGGCGCGCGTCTCGAGCTTGATCACCTCAGCGGGCTGCTGGGCATCGGGCTGCGGATAGGGGTAGAAGCCCTGGCCCGCCTTCTGGCCGAGGCGCCCCTGCGCGACCAGCCGCCGCAGGATCGTCGGCGGCGAGAAGCGCTCGCCGTGGCGCTCCGTTGCGTCCTCCATCCGCTCGAGGATCGAGTCGAGCCCTTCGGCGTCGGCCTTCATGAAGGGCGGCATCAACCCGCGGCGCGGGTCCAGGCCGGCGCCGGCCATCATCCCGAAGTCGATGTCGCGCGTGGTGGCCACGCCCTCCTCCAGGACGAGGCACGCCTCGATCAGGGTCTTCAGCGACAGCAGCTCGACGAGCTCCGGCACGTCCGGGTCGCCGTCGCCGGCGATGTTCGGCTCGCCCTGGGGGTCATAGAAGCCGTCGCCGCCGGTCTTGGCGCCGAGCTTGCCGTCGGCGACGAGCTTCTGCATGCCCTTCGGCACGTAGAAGCGTTCCTCGCCGTAGGACTCGACGAGGTGCTCGGCGACGTGCAGCACGGTGTCGAGGCCGAGCAGGTTGACGAGGTAGTAGGGCCCGACCGGGACCACGCCGGCGGCGCCGACGCCCTCGTCGATCTTCCTGATCGAGAGCCCCTTCTCCTCCTGCTCGCGCCACACCTCGGCGATGCCGGAGTTGAGGATCCGGTTGACGACGAAGCCCGGCACCTCCGCGCACGTGATCGGCTGCTTGCGGATCGCCTGGGCGAACACGACGGCCGCCGTGACGGTCTCGGCGGAGGTGTCCTCGCCCTCGACGATCTCGATCAGCGGCATGATCGACGCCGGGTAGAAGTAGTGGAAGCCCACGACCTGATCGGGGCGCAGCGTGGCTTCGCCGATCTCGGTGATCGACAGCGAAGAGGTGTTCGACGCAAGGATCGCGTGGCCGGGCGTGGCGGCGTCGAGCTCGGCGAACACGCTCTGCTTGATGTCCATGCGCTCGGGCACCGCCTCGACGACGAAATCGACCTCGCCGAATCCCTCGTAGGAGGTGGTGCCCTGGATGCGTGACAGGATCTCCGCCGTCTGCGCCTCTGCCTCCTGCGCGGTGATCTTGCCGCGCTCGGCGAGCTTGCCGGCCTGGCCCGCCGTCACGTTCGCGGCCTCCTCGAGCCCGGCCTGCACGAGCGCATCGTCGATGTCCTTCAGCACCACGGGGATGCCTGCCGCCGCGATCGTCTGGGCGATCTGACCGCCCATCGTTCCGGCGCCGACGACGGCTGCCTTTGACACGAACATGCTTTTGTCTCCTTGATTTGGATCCCACCCAGCCGGCCCACCATCCAGGCTGCGGGGCCCGGAGCCTAGCGGCGCCCGGGCGCGGCCGCACCTCTGGCGACCCGCGGGGGTTGGCAAGAGGGGGGTGCGATTCCACACGAAATGGGTAAGGAGACGGACATGAAGGGAGACAGCGAGGGTTCTGGATATCCGGTGCGCGCCGGGTTGGCCACGCTGGCCGCGATCGGCGCCCTGGCGCTGGCGCTGCCCGGCGTCGCTGCGGCGGCCGCTCCGAAAGCGACGACGGGGCCCGCTCGCCAGGTGAGCTACGGCTCCGCGGCCGTCACGGGCACGGTCGACCCCGGCGGTGCGGGCACCTCCTTCTACTTCCAGTACGGGCCGACACGCGCCTACGGTGGCCAGAGCGCGATCGGCTCCGCGGGCGCCGGCACGAAAGGCGTGGACGTGGCGGTGCCCCTGGCGGGGCTGCAGCCGCTCACCGTCTACCACTACCGGCTCGTGGCCGTGAACGGCGCTGGCACGGCCCTCGGCGGCGACCGCACGTTCCAGACGACGAAGGTGCCGCTGTCGCTGTCGATCCTCGCCGCCCCCGACCCGGTCCTCTATGGCGCACCGCTCGTGATCCAGGGCACCCTGTCGGGCACGCTCAACGCCGGCCGCCAGGTCATCCTCGAGGGTCGGCCGTTCCCCTTCGCGGCCCCGTTCGCGCCGATCGGCAACCCGGAGCTGACGACGGCCGCGGGCAGCTTCAGCTTCACGCTGCTGGGCGCCGCGACGAGCATGCAGTTCCAGGTCGTGACGACGACGAAACCGGTGGTTGCGAGCCTGATCGCGACCGAGAGCGTCGCGGTGCGGGTCTCGAGCCACATCGCACGCACCCGGCGCCACGGCTTCGTCCGCGTGTACGGCACGGTGACGCCTGCCGAGGACGGGGCCCAGGTGGGGATCCTGCGGATCGTGCACGGCCACGGGGTGCTCGTGGGAGGCACGGTGCTCCGCCACCACGATCCGGCGACGTCGACGTTCAGCCGGGTGGTGCACGTCCAGAAAGGCGTCTACCGGGTGCTCGTGAAGGTCGCCGCCACCTCCGCGCAGGTCTCGAACTACGGCGAGCCGCTGCTGATCCGCTAGCGGGCGATGGTCCCGCCTGCCGTCCGGGGCGAGGCGGGCGGGACCGACGTTCGAGCTCATCCCGGCGGCGAGGACCGGGTATCGCGATGCGCTCAGATCGCCCGGATCGAGCCGCCGTCGACCGGGATCATCGCGCCGGTCACGTAGGACGCGGCCGGCGAGAGCACGAACGCCGCCACGCGGCCGAACTCGGCCGGCTCCCCGTAACGGCGCAGCGGGATCTCGAGCGAGCGGCGCAGACGGACCTCGTCGGGATCGCCGCTCAGGGCATCGAATTCGCGGACCCGGTCAGTCGCGATCCTCACCGGCAGGAGCCCGTTGACGCGGGTCCCGGACGGCCCGAGTTCCTCGGCGAGCATCTTCACGACGCCGGCGAGGCCCGGGAACAGCCCGTTCGAGATCGCGAGTTCCGGGAGCGGCACGCGGACCGAGGCCGCGAGAACGAACGCGATCGAGCGATCCGTGCCGTCCCCGGCCGCTCCTTCGAGCTCCGGAGCGAGCGCCCTGGCAAGCCGGACCGCGCCGAGGAAGACGCTCTCGAACGCATCGCGCCAAGCCCCGTCGGGGGTGTCCGCGACGGTTCCCGTGGGCGTCCCTCCGAAGCTGAGCATCGCGCCGTCGAGCCGGCCGAACCTCGCTGCCGTCTCGCCGACCAGCCGAGAGGCGGCGTCATCGGCCGCGTTGTCAGCCACGATCGCCGCGACGCGGTCCGCGCCGAAGCCGGCTCCCGCGAGACGCTCGAGCGCCGCCTTCGTCGAGCTCTCGTGTGGACCGCTGATGAGCACGCGCGCGCCCTCGGCGAGCAGCGTCTCGGCGGCGGCGTACCCGAGCCCGCGCGCGCCGCCGGTGACCAGGTAGGCCCTGTCGCGTAGCCGCAGATCGATCGCGCCAGCATATATTTACGCCCGCGCCCCGAGTGCGGCACAGACCTCGTCGCTTCCGAGCATCAGCGACCCGATCCCGGCGATCTCGGACGCACCGCGGTCGTAGAGTCCCGAGAGCGCATCCGCCGCCACGACGATCCGGAAGTCGCGCTCGCTCGCCTCGTAGATCGAGGTGCGCGGGCAGTTGGGGAAGTTGCAGCCGCAGAAGACGAGTGTGTCCACGCCCTTCGCCCGCAGGTGCTCCTCCAGGCGCGTGCCGAAGAACGCGCCCCAGCGCGGCTTGTAGACCGCGACCTCGCCGGGGCCCAGTGGCTGCAGCTCGCCGGCGAGCAGCGCATCGGCATCGAGCGGGGGAGCCCCCGCCGGAGCGAGGCCGGGGGCCAGCTCGGTTCCGCTGTCCCCGGGTGCAAGCATGCGCGCCCCGGACTCGACGGCGCCGCGGCGGCAGACGTCCACATTGGCGCCGTCGCGCTCGTAGATGCGAACGACGTGCACGATCGGGCGCCCCGCGGCACGAAAGCTCTCGGCGAGCCGGGCCATCGCCGGCAGCGCCTCGGAGGTCCCGGCGATCTCGAGCGCGCCGCCGTCGAGCACGTCGCGCTGCGTGTCGATCGTGATCAGCGCCGACGTGCTCCAGCGCGGCGCGAGGTAGGCGTCGGCTTCGATCCGCTCGCGGGCGCCCATGCCGGCCGTTTATAGCGGCTGGGAGAGGAGCGAGCGCCCCCTCCCAGCCGCGGCGAGAGCCGGCTAGGCCGGAACCGCCGCGGGCTCCTGCACCTGGCGGGGCAGCAGGGTTTCGCGGGCGATGACCAGGCGCTGGATCTGCGAGGTGCCCTCGTAGAGCTGCATGATCTTCGCGTCGCGGAACAGCTTCTCGACGGGGTACTCCTTGATGAAGCCGTAGCCGCCGTATACCTGCACGGCTTCGGTGGCGGTCTTCATTGCCGTGTCGGCCGCGAAGCGCTTGGCGTGCGAGGAGACGAGCGTGTTGCGTTCGCCGTTGTCGAGCATCGCCGCCGACTTCCACGTCAGCAGGCGCGCGGCTTCGATCTCGGTCGCCATGTCGGCGATGATGAACTGGATCGCCTGGTGCATCGCGATCGGAACCCCGAACTGGACGCGTTCCTTGGAGTAGTCCACCGCGAACTCCATCGCCGCGCGGGCGATGCCGGTCGCCATCGCTGCCACGCCGGGGCGCGTGCGGTCGAGCGTCATCATCGCGAGCTTGAAGCCCTGGTTCTCCTCACCGAGCAGGTTCTCGGCCGGGACCTCGACGTCGTTGAAGGAGATCGTCGCCGTGTTCGAGGCGCGCTGCCCGAGCTTGTCCTCCTTCTTGTCGACGACGACGCCCCACTCGCGCTCGACGACGAACGCCGAGATGCCGCGGTGTCCGGCGTCCTTGTCGGTCTTCGCGTAGACCGTGTAGTAGTCCGCGTGTCCGCCGTTCGTGATGAAGCACTTGGTGCCGTTCAGGACGTACTTGTCACCCTGCTTCACGGCTGTGGTGCGCATCCCGGAGACATCGGAGCCGGCATCGGGCTCGGTCAGGCAGAACGAGGCGAGCTTCGGGGATTCGGTGAGCATCCCGAGGTACTTCCGCTTGATCTCCTCGGAACCGCCGAGCGCGATCGGCGCGGTCGCCAGCCCGTTGCAGCCGAGCGAAGTCTGAATCCCCGAGCACCCCCACGACAGCTCCTCCTCGATCAGGCAGCCGTCGAGGTAGGACGCGCCGGCGCCGCCGTACTCCTCCTCGATGTGGCTGTTCATCAGGCCGACCTCCCAGGCCTTCTGAATGATCTCCCCGGGCCAGGTTCCGTCTTTGTCGTACTCCCAGGCGACCGGACGGATCTCTTTGACGGCGAAGTCGTGCGCCATCTCGCGCAGTGCCTTCTGCTCGTTGGTGAGCGTGAATTCGACCATTCTCTCTAGCCCCTCCTAATGGGCTGGCACGATGTTAGATTGACTGGTCAGTCAATCGGGCAGCAGCAGGGTAGCGGAGCGGAGGGGGATCGGCAACAATCGGAGGGTGCACGGCTCCCCCGGCACGCCCCCGCGCGTGCGCCCCGGACAGGGGCTCGATCCCTAGCCCCATGCTCGCGATCTCGACAAACGGGTTCACGTTCGTCGTCGTCGGCACCGTCGCGTTCTCCGTCGTGATGTCGGTGCTGTTCCTCGTGACGCGGGGCAGCGACAGCATGTACGACCACATCGGCCAGGGCGGGCTGACGAAGGAAAGCGACTACGACGGTCCCGGCGGGGCCGGGCACCGCAAGCTCGAGACGCCGGCGGGGCGCAGCGAGCAGGAGCTCGAAATCAGGCAGATGCTGCTGGCACGCAGCGAGCGCCGCGTCTCCCGCGGCGAGGAGCCGCTCGACATCGACGCGGAACTGGCCCGCCTGCTCGCCGACGAGAAGGGATCTGCCGAGCGCGATCCGGCCCTCGTCGCCGAGGTGCGCCAGCTCGTGCAGGCACGCAACGAACGCCGCGTGCGCCAGGGCAAGGAGGCGCTCGACGTCGAAGCGGAGATCGCCCGCACGCTCGAGGAGCTCGACGCCTGAGGTGGGCGCCGCGGAGGCAGGCGCGCGGCCGATGAGCGACCCGACCGAGGGTGGGGTATAAACGCGCGATGCGCAACGTGCGCCGCTTCCAGCTTGACGAGCTGATTCTGCGACCGGGCACGTATTTCAACCCGCAGACGGAGATCATGGTCGTCGTCGACGACTCGCCCGAGGTCGACAACGAGATCTTCGAAGCCTCCAGCGTCGATCCGTCCGAGTGGGTGCAGATCTCAGACGAGACGCCGCTCGACGAGCATCAGCGTGACGATCTCATCGAGCGCTTCCAGCAGTCCAACCGGGACGGCAGCGAGCTCGGCGACGACGATCCGCTCGACGACGACGAGGACCTCGACGCGGACGAGCTCGACGAGGACGAGGACGAGGACCTCGAAGACGACGAAGAGGACCTCGACGGCGTCGACGACCTCGAATTCGAACGCGAGTAGCCCGTCAGGCGAAGTCGACGAGCCCGGTGCCGCTCCAGTGGCCGAAGGAGGTCAGGTCGAGCTTCGGGCGCGCGATCTCCCGCCAGAAGCCGAGCATCCGCCAGAGCCTGATGTCGTCGAACATCACGATCGGGCCGCGCTCCAGGCCGACCTGGTCGAACCCGCGCACGAACCGGCGCTCCTGCTCGCCGTCGTGGAGCGCATCGACGAAGATGAAGTCCGCTTCGCGGAGGCGCTGCGCGTTGGCGCTCAGGCCGGCCGACGTCGAGAGGTCTTCGCAGCGCTGCTCGATACGCCCGTCCGCGAAGTCGGCGTCCGTGAGCACGGTGTTCGGGTAGGCGTTCCACTCGAGCACGTCGAAGGTCACGATCCGCCCGCCCGGCGGCAGCGCAGAGCGCATCGCGATCGCGGACAGGCCCGTCGCGGTCCCGAGCTCGACGATCAGCTTCGGGGCGAGCAGCCCGACGAGCCCGACGAGCAGCTTGTAGTGCTCCCCGGGCCAGCGGTCGGGGCGGGGCCGGAGACGGACGCCGTCGTTTCGCCCGCGCAGGCGCGTCAGCAGCGAACGCTCAGCCGGGGCTGGGGGATCCGCCGCCTCCAGGCGCTCGGCGAGCTCGCTCACGTCGGCGCCACGAGCGGCCGCGATCGCCCCCTGGGCGACGTCGAGCAGCCGTTCAGAGGGGCCGCTGCTCCGCGGCGCGATCAGCGAAGCACGCACGAGCGGGGCGGAGATCGGCCAGGGGCCCAGCAGCTCGAGCCGGCTGAGCGCCGCGGCGCGGAGTGAGCCGAGCGACATCGGCGGGGACTATATTCGCCCCCTCGCCCCGGATGACCCGGTTCTCGGAGCTCCGAAGCACCCCGCTCGCCGCCTCTCGCCGGGCGGTTCCGTGCGGCACGGACCCGGATCCAGGACTTAGACTGCCGCGGTGCAACGCGATCGACGGATCGAGACCGGCGAGCGTCCCCGCGTGGCGATCCTCGTCGTCAACGGCTTCGCGCGCCGCGGTCCGCGGGCGCCCCAGCGCGAAGCCGACGCGTTGCGCTACCCCTGGATCGACCTCTGCCTGGGTCAGGTCGAGCGCTTCTCGGCCGGGTGGGACTACGAGGTCTTCGTCCACGACAACTCGCACTTCCAGCCGCACCGGCGGTTGATCGCCGCGCACCCCCGCGTGCAGCTGAGGCCGCGCGCGGCGCTCGCACAGATCGGTCGCCTCGCCAATCGCCTGCCCGGCCCGTACGCGGGACGCGCGTTCGAACGGCGCCACGCCAGCGCGCTGGACCATCTCGCTCGGAAGGTGCCCGCGAGCTTCGACTACGTCGTCACGCTGGACAACGACTCGTTCCCGGTCCGGGACGACTGGCTCGACGTGCTCGTCGGCGGCTGCGAGCGGGGCGCCGCCGTGTCGGGCGTCTACCGGGACGAGTTCGCCGCGGTGCTGCATCCGTTCATCCACGTGAGCGGGCTGTGCGTGCGCCGCGCCGAGTTGCGCGAGCTGGGCGTGTCGTTCGGGCGCAACATCGATCCGCTGGGCGAGCGCCAGCAGACCGACGAGTTCAACCGCGACGTCGGGCAGAAGATCACCTACGAGTTCCTCGCCGGCGGCCGGACGATCGCGCCGCTGCACCGCAGCAACAAGGTGAACGTGCACTTCGTGCTCGGCGGGATCTACGGAGACGTCGTCTACCACCATGGGGCCGGCGGCCGGCGCGCATTCTTCCGGAGCATCGGCGACGCCGAGGCCCACCAGCGGATCAGCGACAAGCTGCGCGACGAGGCGTTTCGCGACATCGACCACCTCCTCGCGGTGCTCCGCGCCGAGACCGAGAACGACCTCGGCCTCCCGGCACAGCCGGCGAGCGATGCTGCCCCGCTCGCCGACGCCCCCGCCCGGGGCTGACAGCGGAACGCAACCCTGCGGGGCCCCGCCGTGTTCCGAAGGGGCGTGAGGACCGAGCGACGCCTGCCCACTGCAAGGGCCGCTGCACCAGCGCCGGGGGCCCGGCCTACGATTCCTCGCTTGCGCATCCCTGTGCTCGCACTGCTCGCTGCCTCGGCCCTGCTGTGCCTGTTCGGCTCCCCGGCGGCGGCGAAGCCCCGGAGCGCCCAGGCGGACACCGAACTCGGCCCGCTCGGCGCGCCGGTCAGCGCTCCGGCGGGCGGCGGGTCGCACGGGCGCGGGCCGCGGGCGCACGCCGCCGCCGGACCGTCGGTGACACGGGCGCTGTCCTCGCTGCTCCAATCGGGGCAGATCAGCGAAGCCGTCTACCACAAGGACTACGAAATCTACGTGTCCGCGAAGCGCTCGCTGCAGCGTCTGTCGGGGACGCGCCGCGAAGAACTCGGCGCCGTGATGGCGAACACCCAGGCGATCGCGGCCGCAGGCCAACTCACGGCCTCGCGCCAGGCGGTCGTGTTCCTGACGCTCGAAAAGAACCGCACCTGGTGGACCACCAAGCCGCTGCTGTCGGGCACGGTGCGCGTCAGCTTCCCGCCCAGCAAGATCGTCTGGCAGCGCTACCCCGGGCAGGGCATCCAGATCCAGTGGCTCGGCACCTTCGGCGCGGCGAACGGCTTCTACCTCTCGGGCCACGAAAACGGGAACCTGCGCCAGCTGGTCGAAGAAGTGATCCCGCTCGCGACCAAGCGGGCGGGCGGCATCGCCTGGGAGTACATGTTCCACTTCGACGGCGGCGCGCCGCCGTGGACGAGCGGACTCTCGCAGGGCACCGCTCTGCAGGTGCTCGCGCGCGCCGGCCAGCGTTTGAAAGAACCGCCCTTCACCGAAGCGGCCAAGCAGGCGCTCGGCATCTTCCAGCAGCCGCCCCCGAACGGTGTGCGGGTCGCCACGAAGGCCGGCGCCTGGTATGCGCAGTACACCTACTCCCCATCTGACCGGATCCTCAACGGCTTCATCCAAGCCGACGTCGGCCTCTACGACTACACCTCTATCACCAAGGATCCACTCGGCCTGCAGCTGTTCGAAGCGGGCGACGCCGAGGCCCGCACGCAGGTGGCGCATTACGACACCGGTGCCTGGTCGCTGTATGACCAGTACGGCGAATCGGATCTCAGCTACCACGAACTGCTGACCGAATTCCTGCAGCACCTCTGCGAACGGACCCGCAAAGGACCGCCGCTCAACCCCTCCGCCCCGGCCCCGCAGACCGCCCCGCCACCCACGGCCACGACGCCGGGCGGTGGCACTTCCGCGAGCAGCTCCGCGCGAACGGCCGCCGCGCAGATCACCGACGATCAGATCTACTGCACGACGGCTCAGCACTTCACCGCCTACGAGACCACGCCGCCGGTGATCTCGCTGCTCACGCGCACGCTGAAGGGGGGCACTCGCGCCGGCCTGCAGGTCTCCCTCTCGAAGATCTCGACCGTCACGATCAAGGTGACGAAGGGCGGGAAGGCGGTGTTCGCGAACAGCGCGACGGTCGCGGCCGGCAAGCCGAAGCTGCTGTGGCCGACGCCCGCCGCCGGCGGCACGTTCACCGTCGCCGTCGCCGCGCGCGACCTCGCAGGGAACTTCGCGACGACGAGCGGGACGGTCACCGTCAGCCGTCATTAGCCGCGGGCCGCGCGCCTAGACTTGGCGAGGATGCGGAACACCGAGGGACGAGCGCGGCAGCCGGGCGCGCCGAGGCGATGACGCGGCTCGCGGACGCGTGGGCGGCGCTCAGCCGCGAGCGGCGCACGGCCGCGGTGGCGGCCGCGGCGCTGCTGGTGACGATGTTCCTGCCCTGGTACGGGCTGCAGAGCCTCGACCCGAAGACGAGGGCGATCTACTCGCACAACATCAGCGCCTTCGGCGACGTGTCGTTCGTGGAGGCCGCGATCTTCCTCGTCGCGGCGGGCGTGCTCGTGCTGCTGTTCGCGCGCGCCGAGGGCCGCCGGTTCAACTTGCCGGGCGGCGACGGCACGATCGTCGCGCTCGCGGGCGGCTGGGCGGGCCTGTTGATCTTCTACCGCGTCTTCGACCGCCCGAACGGTAACGGCTACCCCGTCGGCATCCAATGGGGCTTCTTCCTCGCGTTCGTCGCCGCCGGCGCCCTCGCCTACGCCGGCCTGCGCATCCGCGCCGGAGAACGGCCGCCCGCCCCGCTCCGCCGCCGCCGCCCGCCGCCCGCCGCGCCGGCCTCGCCCGGCGGCGGTTCGGCTGGACGGACGGGCGCGCGGGCCGCCCCGGACGCGGCGCACGCCGCCCGGGAGCCGGTCCCCGCGCGCGCCGCGAGCGTGCCCGCGGCCCAGCCCGAGACGCCTCCCGGAGAGACGGCCCAGACTTCGCTGATCCCCATTGCCGTGTCGCGGCGTCGCCCGCGCTATCCGCCGGCGCCGGGCGAGGCCGCCGTTCCGGCCAGGCGAGGCGGCTCCGGCGCCGGCGAGCAGCTGTCCTTCGAGGACCATCCCTCCGCCGAGGAGCGCTGAGCGGCGCTCCCGGCGCCGGCTCGCCGGCGCCCGCGGCATATCATGGGCTGGCATGCAGGCCGCGCCGACCCCCGAGCCCACGTCCGTCGAGGAGGTCGGCGAGGGGCTGCGCTCGGTTGGCTACCTGCCCGGTGAGTCGACCGCGCTCGTCTCGTTCCTGGCGGCGAAGCTCGGCAAGCCGGTGCTCGTCGAGGGGCCGGCCGGCGTCGGCAAGACCGAGCTCGCCAAGGCGCTTGCGTCCTACCTTGGACGCGAGCTGGTGCGGCTGCAGTGCTACGAGGGGCTCGACGAGGCGAAGGCGCTGTACGAGTGGAACTACCGCAAGCAGCTGCTGCGGATCCAGGCCGAGGCCGCCGGGACGGGCTGGGACGCGGTCCAGGACGACATCTTCGGCGAGGAGTTCCTGCTCTCGCGCCCCCTGATGACCGCGATCTCCGCCGAGGACCCGGTCGTGCTGCTGATCGACGAGATCGACAAGACCGACCAGGAGTTCGAGGCGATGCTGCTGGAGGTCCTCTCGGACTTCCAGATCTCGATCCCCGAGCTGGGCCGCGTGGAGTCGCGCACGCATCCCGTCGTGCTGCTGACCTCGAACAACTCGCGCGAGCTGACCGAGGCGCTCAAGCGCCGCTGCCTGTACCTGTGGCTGGACTACCCGGAGCTCGAGCACGAGCTCGAGATCGTCAAGCTGCACGCGCCCGAGCTCTCGGACACCGTCGCGCGGCGGCTCGTCGAGATCATCGGGATGGTGCGCGACCTCGACCTGAAGAAGCCCCCGTCGATCGCCGAGTCGATCGACTGGGCGCGAGCCCTGCTCCTGCTCGGCGTCAGCGACATCGACGCCGAGACCTTCAACGAGACGATGTCAGTGATCGTCAAGCACCGCACCGACATGGACGTGGTCGCCGAGCGCGTGGGCCTGAAGCTCGGCACACCCGCTGATGTCGCCTGAGTTTGCGCCGCCCGATGGGCTGCCGGCCCGGGTTCTGGAGTTCGGAGAAGAGCTTCGCCGCGAAGGCGTGTCCGTCGGCACCTCCGAGATGCTCGACGCGTTCGCCGTGCTCGGCGAGATCAGCTGGACCTCCCAGCAGGACTTCCGCGAGGCGCTCGCCGCGACGCTGGCCAAGAGCCAGGAGGACCGTCGCGTCTTCGAGCTCGTCTTCGAGCGCTTCTTCTTCCGCGCCGTGGAGGTCGCAGCGGCGCGCGAGGGCATCACCGAGCAGAGCCTCGCCGAGCTCGGCGAGCTGACCGATGCCGAGCTCGACGCCCTGCGCGAGCAGATCGCCGCCGCGCTGCGCGACCAGAACGAGGGCGCGATGCGCGATCTGGCCCGGATGGCGATCGCCGCCTTCGCGCGCCGCCAGGAGGGCTCGGGCGTGATCGGCGTGGACGTGCAGCGGATCCGCCGCGCGCTCGGGCTGCGCGCCGAGCCCCAGCCCGAGCTGCCACCCGAGGACCCCCGGCACGACGGCCTGCCACGTGAGGCGCTGCGGCGCTTCGAGGCGCTGCTGCGCCGCGAGCTCGAGCGGGCGCAGATCGAGCGCACGGGCAAGCTGCCGCCGTCGCGGCCGCTCGGCGAGCTCGACCGCGCGCTGCCGTCCGGGCCGCTCGCGGACCTCGCGGCGGTGCACCGCGTCGTCGCGCAACTGCGCCGCCGGCTTGCGACCCAGGGGCTGCAGATGCGCGGCCATCGCAAGCACGCCCACGTCGACGTGCGGCGCACGATGCGCGCCTCGCTCCAGACCGGCGGCGTCCCGGTCGAGCTGCGCTTTCGCCCGAAGCGCCCGAAACGTCCCGAGATCTACGTGCTCTGCGACGTCTCGACGAGCGTCACCTCCGCCTCCGTGTTCTTCCTCTCCGTGCTGCATGCGCTGCACGACACGTTCCGCAAGATGCGCTCGTTCGTGTTCATCGAGCGGATCTCGGAGGTCACCGACATCTTCGAACACGAGCGCAGCTTCAAGGCCGTCAGCGAGCGCATCTCGAGCGACGCCGGCGTCGCCGACATCTCGGGTTACACCGACTACGGGCGCGTCTGGTCGGAGTTCCTCGAGCAGGTGGAGGACGACCTGCACCCGCGCGCGACCGTGATCGTGCTCGGCGACGCTCGCACCAACGGGCGCGATCCACGCGCGGACGTCTTCGCGCAGATCGCGGCTCGCGCGGGCCGCACGTTCTGGCTGAACCCCGAGCCGCGCCTGTACTGGAACTACGGCGACTCGGTGATCGCCGCCTACGAGCAGTACTGCAAGGCGTTCGAGTGCTGGACCACCGGGCAGCTCGAGGATTTCGTGCGCGCGCTCACGCGGCCGGTGATCGCGGCCGGCGGCTAGCCAGACGCCCGCGACGGGGAGGCGGGCGGGTGCGGATCCCCCGGGGATGCGATGGCACGGCCCGAGACGGGGTAGCATCGCGGGTGAGTGACATCAGGGGTGCTGGCGGGTAGGCCGGCTGAGATGGCGCCCGGGTGACGAACCCTCGGCGCCGACCCTTTGAACCTGTGGGGTAATGCCCGCGAAGGGAGCGACGTGTCCATCCAAGTCCAGCCCCGTCGACAGCACGCGCGAGCGGAGCCGGCGCCGGGGAAGGCCGTGCGGGCGCAAGGGCTCTCGCACAGCTACCGTGACGCGCACGGGCGGTCGGTGCAGGCGCTGGATGAGGTCTCGCTCGAAGTCCGCACCGGCGAGCTGCTCGCCGTCGTCGGCCCCTCCGGCTGCGGCAAGACCACGCTGCTGGAGCTGATCTGCGGCCTGCAGGACCCCGACGGCGGGTCGCTTCAGGCGGCGCCCGCGGTGCTGATGCCCCAGCGCGACCTGCTGCTGCCGTGGCTCGACGCGCTCGACAACGCCTCGCTGGCGCTGCGCATCGCGGGCGCCTCTCGCGCGCAGGCGCGCCGCAGCGCGCACGCCATGTTCGCCGAGCTCGGGCTCGACGGCTTCGAGAAGGCGGCGCCCGCCGAGCTGTCCGGCGGCATGCGACAGCGCGTTGCGTTCCTGCGAACGCTGCTGTCGGGCAAGCCGCTGCTCTGCCTGGACGAGCCCTTCGGCGCACTCGACGCGATCACACGCGCCGAGATGCAGGAGTGGCTGGCCGGGGCGCTCGTGCGCGAGCCGCGCGCGGTGCTGCTCGTGACACACGACGTCGAGGAGGCGGCGCTGCTCGCCGACGCCGTGGTGGTGCTCTCGCCGCGCCCTGGGCGGGTGCTGGATCGCCTCGTCCTCGACAGCCCGCGCCCGCGGCGGCGCTCGGACGAGCAGGTCCTCGCGCTGCGCTCGCGCGCGCTCGAGGTGCTCGCCTCCGGGAGCGGCCGGTGAGCTCGCGCGCGGTCCCGCTCCCAGCGAGCACCCGCGCCCCGCGCCGCCGAGCGCGGCCGCTGGGCTCGCGTCTGCTGGCGCCCTTCGTGCTGCTGCTCGCGCTGCTCGGCGCCTGGGAGCTCTACGTGGTTCTCTCGGGCGTGCAGCGGGAGCTCCTGCCCGCCCCGCACGAAGTCGCATCTGCGATCTGGCACGGCGGCGCGCCGCTGTGGCGCAACTTCGCGGTCACCGCCGAGGAGGTCCTGCTCGGCCTCGCGCTGGCGCTGGCCGTCGGCTTCGGGCTGGCCGTCGCGATGCACCTGTGGCCGGCGCTGCGGCGCGCGGCCTATCCGCTCGCGGTCGGCTCGCAGGCCGTGCCGATCCCCGTGATCGGAGTGCTGCTCGTGTTCTGGTGGGGCTTCGGGATCTTCCCCAAGCTCGTCGTGATCGCCCTGATCTGCTTCTTCCCGGTGCTCGTCACCACCGTGGACGCGCTCTCGAGCGTCGAGGAGGACCAGCTCAAGCTGATGCGCACGCTCGACGCCTCGCGCTGGCAGGCGTTCCGGCTCGCCGAGCTCCCGGCCGCGCTGCCGGCCGCGCTCAGCGGCGCCCGCGTCGCGCTCGCCGTCGGCGTGATCGGCGCCTTCATCGCCGAGGTAGCGACGCCGACGACCGGCGCCTATCCCGGCCTCGGCCGCCAGATCATGACCGACGTCAATCTGCAGGCCGCGCGCGCGTATGCCGGCACAGCCGTGCTGGTCGCCTTCGCGCTGCTCTGCTTCCACTCCCTCGCACTGGTCGAGCGCAGGCTCGCCCCATGGCGAGGCCGGGCGGCCGGAGCCCACCAGTGACCGCCGGCCACCGTCGCCGCGGCCCCGCACGAGGGGCCGGCCGCCGGGGGCGGGCGGGGCTGCTCGCGCTGCTCGCGGCACTCGGCGCCGCCCTCGCGCTCGCGGCGTGCGGCTCCAAGCAGGACACGCTCTCGGCGGGCTCCACGAAGCGCTTCACGGTGATGCTCGACTTCTTCCCGAACGCAGACCACGCGGCGCTCTTCACGGCTATCTCCCGCGGCTACTTCCGCGCGGTCGGGCTCGATGTGGTGCCCGTGACACCCGCGGAACCCGCCGAACCGCTGAAGCTGCTCGCCGCCGGGCGGGTCGACATGGCGATCTCGTATGAGCCGGAGGTGCTGCTGGCCCGCGACAGCGGCCTGAACGTCGTCTCGATCGGGGCGCTCGTGCAGCGGCCACTGACCTCGATCATCGCCCTGCCTTCCAAGCGCGTGGCGGGCGTCGCCTCGCTCGCACACAAGAACGTCGGGACCGCCGGCATCCCCTACCAGGCCGCGATGCTCCACACCGCGCTCGAACACGCGCGCGTGGACCCCTCCTCGGTGCACGAAGTCAACGTCGGCTTCAACCTGATCCCGGCGATGGTCTCCGGCCGCGTGGATGCGACCCTCGGCGGCTTCTGGAACTACGAGGGCATCCAGCTGCGCCTCGAACACCGCCGCCCGCTCGTGATCCCCGTCGATCGCGCCGGGGTCCCGAGCTACGACGAGCTGGTGCTGGCGGTGCGCGCCGAACAGGCCCGCAAGGACGGCCAGGACCTGCGCGCGTTCCTGCAGGCCCTGACGCGCGGCGAGCGCGCCGTCCGTGCCGACCCGGCCGCGGCCGCGAAGGCCGTGATCGCCGCCAACCCCTCGCTTCCGCACAAGCTCCAGCTCGAATCGATCAAGCAGACGCTGCCCGCGACCGAACCCTCGGAAGCGGGCAAGCCGTACGGCTGGCAGAGCCCGCAGGCGTGGGCGACGTTCGGCAGCTGGATGTTCTCCCACGCGCTGCTGAAACGCGACCCGAACGCGAGCGGGTTCCCGCCTTTCACCAACGAGTTCCTGCCCGGGCAGGGGATCTAGCCCGCGCCCTCGCGGCTAGCCGACCGGCCACCACCGGCCGTACTGCTCGAGCGCCCGTGCGGCGAGCTCATCGCTCCTCGGCACGGGCTCCCCGGCCTCGCCTTCGCTCGCCAGGATCGGCAGCAGCGCGCAGACGCACTCCGCGAGGATCGCCGGCTCATAGCCTCCCTCCTGCACGAGCCCGAGCCCGACGCCGAGCTCCGCGGCCAGCGCGCGCATCCGCGCGGCCATCGCGACGAACGTCCCCGTCTGCAGCTCGCAGTGCGCCAGCGGGTCCCCGGCGTGCGCGTCGAAGCCGCTCGAGACGAGGATCAGCTGGGGCTCATAGGCGCGCGCCGCGGGCACGACAACGCGGTCGAACAGCTCCATCCACAGCCCGGGGCCGGTGCCCGGTGGCACCGGCAGGTTGATCGTGTAGCCCTCCCCCATCCCGCTGCCCGCGTCCGCGAGCGGGCCTGTGCCGGGGTACAGGGGCGACTGGTGGAGGCTCGCGAACAGCACGTCGCGGCGGGTCCTGAACAGCTCGGCGGTGCCGTTGCCGTGGTGAACGTCCCAGTCGAGCACGAACACGCGCTCGACGCCCAGCTCGGAGATCGCGGCGGCCGCCGCGATCGCGACGTTGTCGAACACGCAGAAGCCCATCGCGCGCTCGCGTTCGGCGTGATGGCCCGAGGGCCGGATCGCGCAGTAGGCGGCCGGCGCATCGCCGGCGAGCAGCGCGCGCGCCATCTCGACCGTCCCGCCCGCGGCGTGGAGCGCCGCCGGCCAGGACTCCGCCACGACCGCCGTGTCAGGGTCGATCAGGCCGCCGCCCGCCTCGCACAGCTCGCGAACCGCGCGCACGTAGCGCGCCGAGTGAACGAGCTCGAGCTGCTGCTCGGTCACCGCCGGTGCCTCACGCCGCTCCCATCCCAGCCAGTCGCGTTCGGCGAGCGCCCGCTCGAGCACGATCAACCGCTGCGGCGTGTCGGGATGCCTCGGCATGAACGGCCGGGGATCGTGGCCGACGCTGGCCGGGTGGCTGAAGTACAGCCCGCCGCTCACATGACGTCCCGACCGACGCTGCGCATCGGCGTCAATATGACGCAATGGCTGCTGCCCAGACGATGCGGGCGATGCTGTTCGACGGCCCCGGGCGTCCCCTTCGGGCGGCCGAGGTGCCCGTGCCGCGGCCGCAGGACGGGCAGCTGCTGATCCAGGTGCACGCATGCGCGGTGTGCCGCACCGACCTGCACCTGCTCGACGGCGAGGTCGAGGTCCCCAGCCCGCCGCGGATCCTCGGTCACCAGATCGTCGGAACCGTGGTCGAGAGCGCCGCCGACGGGGCGGGCGCGACTCTGGGAAAGGGCGACCGCGTCGGGGTCCCGTGGCTCGGATGGACCGACGGGACGTGCGAGTACTGCATGAGCGGGCGCGAGAACCTGTGTCCCAATGCCCGCTTCACCGGGCGCGACATCGACGGCGGCTACGCCGAGTACACGGTCGCCGACCACCGGTTCTGCTTTCCGATCCCGCCCTCCTACTCCGACGAGGACGCCTCGCCGCTGCTCTGTGCTGGGCTGATCGGCTATCGCGCCTTCCGGATGACGGGCGAGGCGCGCCGCGTCGGCTTCTACGGGTTCGGCGACTCCGCGCACATCCTCGCTCAGATCGCTCGCTGGCAGGGCAGGGAGGTGTACGCGTTCACGCGCTCCGCCGACGACGCCGCGGCGGCCTTCGCGCGCGAGCTCGGCGTGGCGTGGGCGGGATCCTCCGAGGAGCCTCCGCCGGTGCCGCTCGAAGCGGCGATCATCTTCGCGCCGGTCGGTGCGCTCGTCCCGGCCGCGCTGCGGGCGCTCGCGCCCGGCGGGACAGTCGTCTGCGCCGGCATTCACATGAGCGACATCCCCTCGTTCCCGTACGAGATCCTGTGGCTCGAGCGCTCGGTCCGCTCCGTCGCCAACCTCACGCGGCTCGACGGCGAGGAGCTGCTCGATATCGCGCCTCAGGTGCCGGTCGTGACGCGCATCAAGACCTACCCGCTCGAGGCGACCGGTGATGCGCTCGCGGACCTCCGCGCCGGGGAGTTCACCGGCGCGGCCGTGATCGTGCCCTAGCCGGAAACACGCTTCACGGCTCCGCGAAGCCGCGTCAGCGAGGGCTTGGGTCGAGTATCCGAATGATTTGCACAGCCGACCGGGTGTCGGCTAGGGTCGGAGCGCAGAGCGGCCGCGAGGACGAGCGATGGGCAGCGCCGGTCCGGAGAAGACGACATCGATGCCGGAACCCGCGACGGGGCTCCGTTCCCCCGGCCGTTTGCGCGAGCGCCGGCGGCCACGGCCGTGCTCACCGGCTGCAGACGGACGGGGGGCGACGCGATGAGCGCATCAGCGCGACGCGCCTGCCGGGAGCCGCGGCGGCGGGCCCGGCGCTGCCGTAGCGGGCTGGCCGCCGCCGAGGATTGGGGACCCGGGCCCGCCCCCGGGCCCGCCCCCGGCCGGCGCGGGCGGATGCGCAGCGGCTGCCGCGTGCGCGAGGACATCACCGGGCGCGGGTTCGGCGCCGTGCGCCTGCGCGAGGCGCGCTGAGAGGGGGCCGCTCAGAGCCCGATCGCGTGCGCCGCCGCGAGGCCGGCCCACTCGCCGTAGGGCGCGAACAGCGCCCGCACCTCGGCTTCGCAGGCGAACGCCTCGGGGTCGCCGCCCGACAGCACGCGGCCGGCGAAGCGTAGGAGGCCGAGGTCCCCCGCCGGGAGCTGGTCGTAGCGGCCCTGCCCGTGCAGCGCCATCATCTCGACCGTCCAAGGGCCGATGCCGGGGATCGCGCGTAGCCGCCGCCAGCCGTCCTCGTGACGCTCGCCGTCGAGGTCGATGCGTCCGCGGTCGACCTCGCGGGCCGCCTTGACGAGCGTGATCGCGCGGCAGCCGGCGAGATCGAATGACTGCAACAGGGCCGGAGCGGTGCCGGCCAGCCGGCTCGGCGGCGGCATGTCCGCGAGTGTGCTGTGGCCCCCGTCCCAGCCCACCCAGCGGCGGCCCAGCGCTCCGAGAACCCGACGCTCGATTTCCGCCGCGCGCTCGTACTCGATCAGCTGCTCGCAGATCGCCAGCACCAGCGCCTCGAAGGCGTCCGGCCGGCGGCCCACGCGCAGCCACGGGCGGCTGCGCACCGAGCGGCCGATCAGCGGATCGCGCGCGAAGCGGCGGGCGAATGGCCGCGGGTCCTCGTCGACGCCCAGCGCGAAGCGCATCCGCTCGATGCCGTGCAGCGCGGCGTCGCGCGTCTGCGCGCGGGCGCCGAACAGCAGGCGGTCCGGCGCGAGCTGGGCGATCCTCACGAGCACGGGGTGCTCGCCGTGGTGCAGCAGCCGCTCGAGCACGCCGCGGCGCAGGCGCGTCATCCGGTCCATGCCATTGCGGCGGGGCAGGCGGAACGGTCCCTGCGGCGTCACCTCGACGCGAAGCTCCATCGTCCTGCTCAAGGAACCGGCGTCAGCGGTTTGTGCCCGAGCCGCCGAGCAGGTGCACGTCGAGAAGGAGCGAACGGCTGCCGACGATCTGCAGGCGCTCGGCGGCGCCACCGTTGCGAGCGGAGCCGCGCCCGGCCAGGGTGCGGCCGCGCCGGCCGGCCTCGAGCAGTCCCGCGCGGCGGCGTCTGCGCCCGACGAGCCCCACGACGGCCGCGCCCGCGACGAAGCCCCCGGCGGCGGCCGCGGCGGCCTGGACGGCGGGCAGCGCGGCCGCGCGGCGGCCCTGCTCGACGGCGTTGCTCGCGGGGCGTGGCTCGACGAGCTCGCCTTGCTCGGCCGCCACCGGCAGGATCTCGGTGTGCTCCTCCTCGCTCACCCGGCGGAGTGTAGAGGTCGGCTCAGATCGCTACGCCGGAACGCCCGGGAAGGAGGGCGCGGCCTCCGGCGAGAGCAGCCGCTCGTAGACCCGGTAGCGCTTGACGATCCGCCCGCCCATCGCTTCCATGCCCCGGTTCATCGCGGTGTTGGTCTCGAGGATCCAGCCCATCTCGCCTCCGTCCTGGGGGGTGCGTTCGGCGGCGTTGTAGTGCTCCTCGTAGAGCGCGGCCGCAACGCCGGTGTGCTGGTGCTCCGGTTTGACGCCGAGGAAGCCGACGCGGACGCGGTCGATGCGCTTGGACTTCGTCAGGAACTTCCACCAGCCGAACGGGAGCAGGCGGCCGTGCATCTGTTCGAGCACCTGGTTGAGGTCGGGGACGGTGATCGCCATGCCCACGACCTCGCCGGTGTCTTCTTTCTCGGCGATCATGAACCAGTTCTTGTCGAAGGCGAGCTGGAGCTCCTGGGCGTAGGCGTCGAGATCCTTCTTCGAATAGGGGACGAAATCCCAGTTCTTCGACCAGGCCTCGTTGTAGACGGCGCCGAAGAAGTCGAGGTCCTTGCGCAGCTGGCGCCGGCGCATCGGGCGGATACGGATGCCGTGCTCGGTTCGGGATTTCTCGGCGAGCTCCCAGATCACCGGAAGCACCTTGTCGCGGCCCGTGACCTCGAGGTTCCACATCAGCAGGTCCATCGCCTTGCTCATCCCCGCCGCTTCGAGCATCTGGGAGTAGTAAGGCGGGTTCCATGGCTCCAGGATCATCGGGCGCAGATCGAAGCCCTCGATCAGGACCCCGCTCTCGTCGTTCATCGCGAAGCTTGCCGGACCGACCATCCGTTCCTGGCCGCGCTCACGCAGCCAGCCCTCGGCGGCGCCGAGCAGCGCCGCCAGCACCTCCGGGTCCTGCTCGAACTCCAGGAACCCGAACCATCCCCAGCGTGCGCCGCGATGGTCGTTGAAGGCGTGGTTGACGTGCGCGCTGACGCGGCCGGCGGGCCGCCCGTCGCGGCGCGCGACGAAGTACTCAGCTTCGCCGTGGCTGAAGAAGGCGTTTCCGCGCCGGCTCAGGAACAGCCGCCGCTCGAGCTTGAGCGGCGGCACCCACAGGGGGTGGTTAGCATGCAGCCGGAACGGCAGGTCGATGAAGGCCTTCTTATCCCCCCTGCCCGAGACCGCTGTCAGCTCGACGCTCACGGCGCTCGACCCTACATGCCCACTTCAACGGACGTATTCGCCAAGGTCAGAGGCCACGAGCGCGAGGAGCTGCTCCGTGCGGCAACCGCGGCCGATGTTCTCCCTTACTTCCACGTGCTCGAGTCGCCGGCGATGCCGGTCGTCGAGATGGAGGGCGCGGAGCGGGTCATGCTCGGCTCGAACAACTACCTGGGGCTGACCGGCGACGAGCGGGTCATGCAGGGCGCCGAGCAGGCGCTGCACCGCTACGGCACGGGACTGACCGGCTCGCGCCTGCTGAACGGCACGATCCCCCTCCATCTGGAACTGGAGCGCGAGATCGCCGAGTGGCAGGGCACCGAGGCTGCGATCGTCTTCAGCACCGGCCACCAGGCGAACGTCGGGACGCTCGGCACGCTGCTGGGACCGGGGGACACGGTGATCGTCGACTCGGGCGACCACGCCTCGATCCTCGACGGCTGCCTGCTCTCGCGCGCGAAGCTGCGCCCGTTCCGCCACAACCGCATCGAGAAGCTCGAGAAGATGCTCGAGCGCGCGCAGGACGACGGCGGCGGGGTGCTGGTCGTGGTCGACGGCGTGTTCTCGATGGAGGGAGATCTCGCTCCCCTCCAGCAGATCTGCGAGCTGTGCGAGCGCTACGGCGCCCGGCTGATGGTCGACGAGGCCCACGGCGCGGGCGTGCTCGGAGCGACCGGCGCCGGGGCCTGCGAGCTCTTCGGCGTCGCCGGGCGCGTCGATCTGCGCATGGGCACCTTCTCGAAGTCGCTGGCCTCGTGCGGCGGCTTCGTCGCGGGCAGCGAGGAGGTGATCGAGTACCTGCGGATCTCCTCGCGCGCGTTCCTGTTCACCGCCTCGGCGGTGCCGGCGGCCGTCGGCGCGGCGCTCGCGGCGCTGCGCGTGCTGCGCTCGGCCGATGGGCCGCCGCTGCTCGCGCGCGTGCTCGAGAACGCCGCCCGGCTGCGCGACGGCCTCGAAGGCCTGGGCTTCCTCGTCGTCGCCCCACAGGTGCTTCCCACCGAGCCCGGCGTGCAGGCGCACGCGCCGGGGGTCAAAAGCGATCCCGCCGACCCCGACGGCGCGATGACGATCGTGACGCCGGTGGTGCCCGTGCTCGTCGGCGACGATTGGAAGGCGGCGCTGCTGTGGAAGGCGCTCTACGACGGCGGCGTGTTCGTGAACACGGCCCTGCATCCCGCGGTCCCGCCGGGCGGGGCACTGCTGCGGACGAGCGTGATGGCCACCCACGACGACGCCACGATCGACCGCGCACTCGCGGTCTTCGAGCGGGTCAAGCGCGAGTTCGAGCACGAGCACGGACCGCTCCCGGGTCCCGAAGCCGCCTGAGCTGGGCGGCCGCGCGCCCGCCGCGCGCGCTCCCGCAATCGATCGGCGGCGGCCTCGACTTGTCCATTTCTTCACAAGTTTCCCGTGGCAAAAAAAGCCCGCTTCTAGCGCACGAACCGCGCGCTGGCCTGTTGACCGGGGCTGCGCTCCTGTCGTAGCTTCCAGATGCGCTCTGCATGACCGTTCGGGGCACGCCCCGGAGGGACCAGAAGGTCGGAGGGACATCTGCCGGGACAGCCGCACCCGGCTGCAGATGAGCCCTGGGCGGTCATAGAGGGCGCTCACACACGTCCAATACGAGCTACAGCATGTTGCCGCGGTGGAGCCTCGCCGCGGCAACGGGGAGATGCCAAGAATGAACGCGACAGCGACGGTTGCCCCTGCCGGTCCTCAGTACATGCGCGCGCTCGAACGCGCCAACCAGGTTCGTCTCGCTCGCGCGGAGCTGAAGCGCAGGGTCGCGGTGAGCGACCTCCGCGTCGCCGACGTGATCATGGAATGCCCGTGGGAGGCGGACAGCATGGCGGTGGGCGACCTGCTGATGAGCCAGCGCCGCTGGGGCCAGACCCGCTGCCGCAAGTTCCTCGCACAGGTCCCGATGTCCGAGAAGAAGACGATCGGTTCGATGACTGACCGTCAGCGCCGCACCCTCGCGGACATGCTCACCGCGCCAGCCCGGGGGCGGTCGTGGAGCACGCGCGGCGGGCTTCCCTACATAACGGACAGCCTGACGAGAGCGTGAGCTCCCACCACCCGGCAAGCATGCCGATCAGGCCGAGCCGGGGGCGCACTTCGTAGACGCCGCAGCCCGTCTGCCCCAGGTCGCGGACGGGCACGCGGTAGTACTTGTAACGGCCGGGTTCGAGCCGCATCCGCTCGAGCAGCTCGCGCGCGCGACGTTCGTGATGGGTGCGCCGCGCGGCGCGCGCGCGCAGCTCTCCGAGGCGCCCGGCCAGGCCGTCGCGCGTGCGCTCGAGCTCGCCGAGGCCTTGCAGGCAGGGGGCCGCGCCGCCCACCGAAGGCGCCGCGGAGGGCACCGCGACGGGCGCCGTAACGAACGGGAACCGCTCGGCGAGCAGCGCCGAGAGCTCGTTCTCGAGCTTCGCGATCTGGGCCCGGAGCGTCGCGCGGGCGGCGCGCTCGGCGCCTCTCTCCACGCGCGAGGGCGCGGCCAAGAGGCCGGCCGCCGCGCGCTCGGGCCCGTGCCCCTCCGGGGACGTGTCGAGCACACCCTCGGGACGGTCGGCTACGGGCTGGCTGCGCTGGGTCAACAGCTCTCCTCCTGCGGGGCTTCGAGCACCCCAGATGCTACCAGCGCCCCGGCCGCACGAAACCCGGTCACGGCACGAGCAGCGCGCTCGCGCTCGCCCACAGCGCCTCCTCTGCGAACAAACCGGGCACGCCCGGCACCTGGATCGCGAACAGCGTCACCCGCGCCGTGCGCGCGTGCGGCTCGTGGCCGGGCGCCCGGTCGCCGAACAGCACCGCCACAGGCCCCTCGGCGTCGGCGACGACGAGCCGGCCGTCCGGCAGCGGCGGCGGATCGTGCGAGCGGCCGAGCGGCTCGCCGTCGTCGCTCGTGCGGATCCCGAGCGGGCCCTCGACGCGCTCGGCGTCCAGCGCCCACACCGGCACTCCCGTGTCGAGCAGCGCGATCAGCAGGATGTCCTCGAGCATCCCGCCCGTGAGGAAGCCGCCGCGCAGCATCCGCTCGAGCACGGCCGCCTCCATCGGCGTGCGCTGCTGGTCGGGGTCGATCCCGACCTGGCGGAAGAAGACGCGGTAGGCGGCGGGGATCGGCTCGCGCCGCATCCCGATCGCGCGCGCGCCGCGGACGCGGTTGGACAGCATTCGCAGCCGCGCCTCGATGTCCGGCGGCGAGTCGCCGGTCAGCGGCCCGCGGCGGAGCACGTCGACCTCGCAGTAGAGCAGCCTCAGCCCGGGCAGCTCCTGCTCCACCTCCGGAGCCTGCCACCCGGTCGCGGGCTCGGCTTCGAGCGGCTGGCTCAACCGCCCCCTCCCCGGGAGTTCGCGACGAGTTCCTGCACGCGCGCGCGCAGCGTGGCCGCCGAGAACGACCCGAGCAGCGGCTTGCCGTCGACTTCGCCACCGCGGAGCGCGAGCGTGACCTGCGGGCAGGAGGCGACTTTGTACAGCGCCGCGAGCGCGCCGTCGCGGTCCAGCCCGACCGGGAAGGTGAGGTGGCGCGAGCTGATCACCTTCCTCACGCCGGGCGCTTCTTCCTTGATCGCCACGGCCGCGAATGAGACCTGTGGATAGGAGGTGACGAGCGCCTGCACATCCGAGAGCACCTGCGGGCAGGAGCCGCTGTCGACGAACAGCGCGAGCACCACGGGGCCGCGTTCGTAGAGCTGGCAGATGTTGAGCACCTTCGGGCCGCGCACGCTGCACGCGGGGACGTGCCCGGCGGAGCCCTGGTTCGGCCCCGTGGCAACGTTGGCGTCGCCGGGCAGGTCGCTGAGCGCGAGCGGCACAGCGAACGGCGGGAGGGCCGTGCCGGGCGCGAGGCCGGCGCTGCCGTTCGGCTTGGTGACGATCGTGTTGACCGTGATCAGCACCAGCACGACGATCGCCAGCAACGCCACGTAACGCCCGTAACGGGGCGGCTGGATCTTGACTGTCGCCGGGTCGGGAAGCCCGTTGCCGCCTGCTCGGCCGCCCTCCGTGCCGCGGTCGTCCGGAGGCTCAGGCGCGGCCATGGCCGGACCTCGCGCGCCGGCCGGCCGGCCGCAGCCGCCAGCGCGGCCTCGGCAGCGGGCGCCGCTCGCGCAGCCCGATGCGCTCCGCCAGCACCAGCGCCGCAGGCAGCGCGGCGAGCACGCCGAGCAGCGACACGGTCAGGTCGATCAGGGTGACGAGCCCGAAATCGCGCAGCATCGTGATGTCGGAGAGCGCGAGCACCCCGAAGCCGAAGATCGCGGTCGCGCCGGAGGTGGCGACGGCGGCCCCGGTGCGCCGGTAGGTCCGCCGCAGCGCCTCGATCGTGTCGTAGCCGGCGTCGAGCTCCTGGCGGTGGCGCTCGGAGAGCAGAACGCTGAACTCGGTCGAGATCGCGATCACGAGCGCGCCGAGCGTGACGGACATCGGGTTCAGCGGAATGCGCAGCACGAACAGCACGAGCGCCGACCAGCCGGTGGCGAGCGCGATCGGCACGAGCGGCACGAGCGCGCGGCGGAAGTCGCCGCGAAACGCGGCCAGCAGCACGAGCGCGACTGCCGCGAGCCCCGCGAGCAGCGTCTCGAGGCGCCGCCACGGATCGGCGACGGCCGCGCCCGAGCGCGCCGCGAGCACGGGCAGCCCGACGAGCTGCGCGGTGACGCCCTTCGGCGGGTGCAGGCTCGCCTGCATGCGGTCGATCACGCGCTGCTGTTCGTCGAGTGGCATCAGCCGGATGCCGAAGGAGAGCGTCGCGTAGCGGCGGTCGGCGGTGATCACGTCCTGGGAGAAGTAGGGCGGGATCGCCCCGAGCAGCCCGTCGACGGCGGACGCGTTCAGCTTCGCGGGCTGTGCCCCTGCGGTTCCCTGCGCGCCGAACAGGTCGGGCAGCGAGAACGCCGGGCAGAGCCGCGCGCGCCCGCATCCCCGCGAAGCGCTGTAGCCGAAGGCGGCGAGCACGCGACGCTGGTAGGAGGTCATCCATTCGATCGTTCCGGGCGTGGCGAGATCGCGTCCGGACACCAGGACCGCGACTTCCCCGCCCACGCCGGTCTTGCGCTCGAGCGTGTTCAGCGCCTGCAGCGAGCTGAGGTTCTGGGGCACGAGCTTGGTGATGTCGGTCTCCACCCGCGTCTGCGTGTCGAGACCCCAGCCGAGCGCGGCGAGCACCAGACCGGCGCCGAGCACGCGTTGCGGGTGGCGCAGCGCCGGACCGAGCGCGAACCTCCAGACGCCCCGCGTCAGCGGGTTCTCGCGCAGCAGCTCACCGGCCCCCCGCCACGCGGAAGCGACGGCGGCGAAGGCCGGCGCCGGCGCGCGCGGGTGGTCCGCCCGCTGGCGCGGCAGCAGCGACATCGCCGCCGCGCCGGCGGTCAGCGCGCACAGCAGCGCGACCGCGACGCCGGCGGCCAAGAGCACGCCGAAGCCGCGCACCATCGGGACCGGCGAGAGCAGCAGCACGAGCATCGCAGCCGCGCTGGCCGCGGCCGCCGCGGCGATCGTTGGTCCGCCCGTGCGGGCCGCGGCGGCGATCGCCTCGCTCCTCGCCGGGCCCGGCGGCGGGATCGGCCCCGTCAGAGCACCGGCCGGAGATCCTTCGCTCGCGGTCGCGGCCAGCGACTCGCCGACCCGCGACTGGAACTGAACCCCGTAATCAACCGCAAGTCCGATCAGCACCGGCAGCACCGCGATCGAGGCGACCGTGAGCGAAGCGCCGGCGACTGAGAGTGCACCGAACGTGAGCGCGGCCGCGAGCAGCGCGAGCGCGAGCGGCAGCAGCCGCGGTCGCCCCGAGAAGACGAGCCCGAGCGTGCCCGCCATCACGATCAGGGCCGCGATCAAGAGCACCGCGATCGCGCTCGAGATCGATTTCGCGAGGTCCGAGACGATCACCGGCTCGCCGGTGACGAGGTAGCCCGCGCCGGCGGTGCTCAGCTGCCACTCGGGCATCCGCACCGCCGCGCGGATCTCCGAGATCGTCCGGTCGCGCTGGGACTGGGAGAGGCCGGGCCGCAGCCGCACCGAGATCAGCGCGCTGTCGCGACCCGGGAACAGGTAGGCGAAGCGCTGCTTGGGCGTGCCGGCGGGCTTGGAGGAGTCGAAGACGACGTCGGAGATGAATTCTTTGTTCTGGAGGCTGGGCGCCGAAGTGAGCCCGTAGTCGAGCGCGAGCGAGACGAGCTGCGAGCGGTAGCCCGCCGCCGTCACCTGCCGCGCTTCGCGGCCCAGCTGGTGCGCCTGCGCGCTTCCAAGACCGCGGGCGATCGCTTCGCTGTAGACGCTCTGTTCGGCCCGCGTGCCGGCGGCTTCGGCGCTCTTGTTCAGCCCCGTCAGCTTCGCCTGGATCTGCGTGGCGGCCTCGTTGAGGAACGTGCCGGGCCCGAAGACCACCTTCACGGTTCCGAGCGCGGCGAGCCGGCCGCACGGGCCGCCGACGCCGCCCTCGTTCTTCAGCGCGGCGCGCGGTACCTTGCCCGACAGGCAGCCCTCGAGCCCGGCGAGGCGGCCGAGGTCGGAACCGAGCACCAGCTGCTGCAGGTTCCCCCTGACCAGGACCTCGACCGGCTCTTCGCCAAAGTGCCTATAGAAGGTCTGCGTATCGCGGTACGGCGTGCTTGAGGAGGAGACGAAGCTGCTGGTGGCGGCGGAGGGCTGAAGACGCAGCGCCAGCAGCGCCCCGCCGATGCCGAGGACGCCGGCGATCGCGAGCACGAGCGCCGGGCGCCGGGCGGCGCCGCCCGCGATGGCGGCCAGCAGCTTGGGGACTCTCATCGCACGGCCGGGAACGACGCGCGTCCCGGCGCTACTCCATGCCGAGGGGACCGGCCGACGCGCCGGAGAGGAACTGCTGCACGAACGGGTTCTCGGACGCGAACAGCTCCTCGGCGGGACCCGACTCCACGATCCGGCCCTTCCACAGCACCGAGATGTGCTCGGCGACGCGGCGCGCGCTCATGATGTCGTGGGTGATCACGACATAGCAGCCGCCGTTCTCGGCGTGGACTTCCTTGATCAGCTCGCACAGGAGCGCGGTGCGGACGGGGTCGAGCCCGGAGTCGGGCTCGTCGAACAGCACGATGTCGGGTTCCATCACGAGCGCCCTGGCGAAGCCGGCGCGCTTGCGCATGCCGCCGGAGAGCTCGTTCGGCATCTTCTCGTTCGCCTCACCGAGGCCGACCTCCTTCAAGCGCCGGTTGACGATCTCGGCGATCTCCTCGTCGCCCTTCTCTGTGTGCTGGCGCAGCGGGAAGGCGACGTTGTCGTACAGGTTCATCGACCCGAACAGCGCGCCGTCCTGGAACAGCACGCCGAACTTCTTGCGCAGCTCGAACAGGTCGGCGTCGGGGAGGCTCGGGATCGAGTGCCCGTGGACGATCACATCGCCCTCGTCGGGGTAGAGCAGGCCGACGATGTGCTTGATGCACACCGACTTGCCGGTGCCCGAGGGCCCGAGGATCATCGAGATCTTGTTCTCGGGCAGGGCCATGTTCAGGCCGCGAAGGACGTGGTTGCGCCCGAACGCCTTGTGCACGTCGATGAACTCGATCGCGTCCGGCTCGTCCGTCGGGCGGATCGTGCCCGTGTGGTACTCGAACTCCTCCGCGTCACCTCGATGCGGCTCGCTCGCGACGCGCGCGTGGCCGGTGTCTTCGGCGGGGAGGATCGGGCTGGCGAGCGTCGCGTCGTCGACTTCCTCCTGCTCGTCCGGTGACCAGAATCCCGGTTCGCCGGAGGGCTCACGGCTCGGGAACTCGTCGATCGTTTTGTAGGAGGTCCCGCCGTGGGAGTGCTCCGCGGCAACCTCCGCGGCGTCGTGCTCCTGCACGCGCTCGAAGGTCGCTTCCGGGGCGGGCGGCTGCGCTCCGTCCCCGCCCCCGGCCTCGGCAGCGTCCGTCTCGATCGGCTCGTCGCCCGGGGGTGTCTCGGGCGGCGTGCTGCCGCGCCGGCCCCACGGGATCCCGCGGCGCCCGCCCTCTCCAGCCATCACTTCAACCTCCGATCGGCGCCCGCGGGTTCGCGCCCCAGAAGATCTGGGTCCCGAGCATCCCGATCACGTGCACGAGCACGAGGTTCAGCACCATCGACTTCGCCGTCGCCTTGCCGACCCCCACAGGGCCGCCACTGGCGTTGTAGCCGTAGTAACACGCTACGAGCACGATAGCCGTGGCCATGAACATCGCCTTGATCAGGCTGTATAAGAAGTCAGGCGGGTTCTGGAACTGCCAGAAGATCAGGAAGTAGCCGCCGGAGGAGACGTAGCCGATCTGCTGCACGACCGCGATGTAGGACGCGAGGAACGCGGCGCCGATCCCG
>Ga0210401_10000030_pt1 | contig 160604 bp, 183 predicted proteins | sample IncBWH32MmetaG_FD_150866 | JGI IMG/M metagenome (GOLD analysis project Ga0210401, IMG submission 150866) | Forest soil microbial communities from Barre Woods Harvard Forest LTER site, Petersham, Massachusetts, United States - Inc-BW-H-32-M | ecosystem: Environmental > Terrestrial > Soil >...
GACCCTCTTTTGTATTCGTTTTCCGCCAGCGGCAGCCCGGACACCACCGGGACCATTTTGCAGGTCGATTACACGCCGTTCGGCAAAGCGGACTCGTGGGGCCGCCCGTTTGCGAACCTCAGGGTCGGCCTGCAGTACACGATCTACGACAAATTCGACGGCGCAAGCACCAATTACGACGGCAGCGGCCGTAACGCAAGCGACAACAACACGCTGTATCTGTTCCTTTGGCTAGCCATGTAGCTATTCGCGACGTGATCTCTGCACGATCTGCCGGTCCGAGTCGGCACTGGTCTGCGATCAACGATCGGGGATTGGTGCCGACTGCCCGACTCGAACGGGCGACCTACCGCTTACAAGGCGGACCGCATGGTATCCAGGAAGATCCGATAGCGTCCGATTCGCCTTGATTTTCCTCCGATAATCGTCCAATTTCGTCCTTGACCTACCGCTAATGTCCGGACAAAATGGTATCCGAAGTGGTATCCAAAGTGGTATCCAGACTTCGGAGGTTCCATGGCACGGGCAACGAGGTGGACGGACGAAAAGCTCAAGGCGCTGAAGCTTCCTCCCGGCAAGGCTGAGCAGCGCGTCCGGGTCGAGCCGGGTCTGTACATCCACCTGCGCCAGCGCTCAGACGGCGCGACGAGCAAGCAGTGGCAGTACCGCGCGCAGGTGCAAGGTGTGCGTCGGTGGCTGTCCCTCGGCCGGTACGGCGAGGCGGACGGCGTGGGGCTCGCCAAGGCCAGAGAGGAACTTCTACAGCACCAGAAGGCCCACGAGGCTGCCAAGAAGGGCGAGGCCGACCATCCGGTCATCGCGGCCCGATTCGCGCGACAGGAGGCCAAGGAACAGCTCACCGTGGCCGACACATTCAAGGAATGGATCGCCGACAAGAAGCTGGGCAGCGCGCGCAAAGGCGGCAAGCCCGTGCGCCAGCGGTCGATCGACGTGCTGGCCGAGAGCTTCGATGCCGACGTCCGGGACAAGATCGGCGACGCGAAGGTCGCCAAACTCACCAGGGAGGGCCTCCAGGCGTGCATCGACGCCCCGCGCAAGCGAGGTGCGCCCGGCGCTGCTGCGCACGTTTACCGGACACTGCGGGGGCTCATCAACTTCGCCATCTCGCGCGGGTACATCATCGGCTCAGACCCGATGCGCGGGATCGAGAACCCGAAGCCCTACCGCCCCGCTCCGGTCAACGCCGCCAGTGATGCCGAGATCGTCGCGTTGTTGAAGGCCGTGGATTCGTCACGCCTATGGACGGCAACCAAACTGGCGGTCGAGTTCCAACTCCTCACCGGCGCCCGCCCCGGCGAGGTCCGGCTTGCGACGTGGAAGGAGATCGACCTCAAGCGCGCGGTCTGGACGATCCCGGCGGACCGGGTGAAGTCCGGCCGCGAGTTCCGAATCCGTCTTTCGCCGCATGCGCTCTCGGTTCTGAAGCGCGCACGCGGGCTGAGCAAAAAAGCGGAACTCGTCTTTCCTGGCAAGAACGGACAGAAAGTGGGCCAGGCGAAGCCGATGGAGAAGATGGCCGTCGCACGCGCGCTGTCACGCCTGGCGGCCAAGGATGGGGGCCCGAAGAAGCTGCGACCGCATGACCTGCGCCGCACCTTCCGGACGATGCTCTCTCGCCTTGGCGTGCTGCCCCACGTCGCGGAACTGTGCATGAATCACCAGGAAACCGAGACGATGCGCCGGGTCTACGACGGGCACGACTACACGAAGGAATTGAACGACGCCTGGGACCTCGCGGGCGTGCATATCGCCTCTTTGCGAGCCGGCGGAGCGCAGGTGATTCCGCTGGGTTCGAAGGCCGCTTAACCGAGTTCCGCCGCGCCTAGCCCGACGGGGCGAAGAGCCGCTTCCCTTGGCGGCCTGGCGCGGATTCCCTCCAGGGGCGCGTAGAAGGGACGCGATCATGTCGAGCGTACGAGGCGGGCAAGTGAAGACGCCCGTTTCTCCGCAGGCCGTTCGCAGCGCACCCCGCGCTGTCCGGGTTGCGATTTTTGGGCAGCGTAAGCCACTGACCAAGCTCACTCGCTACGATTGGTTCTTGGTCGCCTGCGCTGTTGCGAAGCTGAGACGCGCGTCTCCCAACGCGCTGTGCTCGATTCGCCGGCATCAGTTGGATGCCGCTCTGATCGTTGCCCGCCTTTGCGATGCGCAGCAGGACTTCCGACGTCTGGAATACGAGCGACAGCCGGCTGCCCGCGCATTGACTCGCATTGATTGGTTCGAGATCGCTTGCGCGGTAGCTCCCATACGACCAGGGATCATCCGGAGCGTCATGGATCAGGCAATTGCAGCAGAAGCCGCGAAGCCGCCCCGACGTCGCGGCGCGCCAGAGAAGTATCCCGAGGCGGAAATGCGGGCGGTGGTCGAGCTCTTTGAGCGGCATCGGCCTAGGTCCGACGCCGACCTGTTACGCGGGTGGGCGAAGAGCGATTCTGGCCGAAGCCCCGAGACCATCAGAAAGTTCAGCCGGCTCCTTGCGCACTTCCGCCGGCGGCTTGCCCAGTAATTCCAGAAAATCTGCCAGCGCGCAAGATTCCCGGCATCGCACCTCGTCGACATACTGTCGATGTTTCTAACGCTGTCCGACGAGGCTAAAAGATGTCTTGCAAGATCATGCGCGTTCCGTCTGTTCTCGCTGAGCGGGGTATCGGAAGAGCGACCCACTACGCGCACATCAAGGCCGGGCTGTGGACTCGGCCCATCGCCCTCGGCGCCCGCGCCGTTGGATGGCCAGAGCGCGAGGTCGACGCGTTGAACGCAGCGCGCATCGCTGGCAAGTCTGACGCCGAGATCCGCTGTCTGGTCGAGAAGCTCGAGGCCGATCGGCGCCTGGCTGCCTGAGCGGGTGGGTTCCGGCATGAGCACCGCCGCGCATCGTACAGCGGGGAGCGAGAAGATCGGCGAGCCCTTTTTCGCGCTGCTCCATCGCGTAATCTTGTCCAAGGAGTACTTGGGCCTTTCTCATACAGCCAGGTCGCTCTTGACCCTTCTCGCCTTGCAGTACAGGGGCGCGAACAACGGGCACCTGGTCGCAACCCCGCGCTTCCTACGGCCCCTTGGCTGGCGCAGCAACGACGTTACGACCCGCTGCATTGCTGAGTTGATGGCATCTGGCCTGATCGTCCGTACGCGACTTGGCGCCCGTCCAAATCGCGCCGCGTGGTACGGGATCGCATGGCTTCCGCTCAACGGAACACAGGCAGAGTTTGATGACCTGGATCTGACGCAATTTCGCAAGTTCTGCGGGACACCGATTGCACCGTCTGCCGGGATAGGAGACAAGAAGATCGTTGTACCGCGGGACGGTGGCGTTCCGACCAGCATTGCACCGCGGGACGGTGGCGTTCCGACCAGCATTGCACCGCGGGACGGTGGCGTTCCGACAAAACGCCTTCACCGCGCCACGGTGACTATCTAGATGTCCTAGCCATGGATCTATATATCCCCGCATCGACCGACTGCACCGACCGCGCACTCGCACTGATCGATCGTGCCAGAGCGGCCGGCTTGACGCTGCGGTTCGAGCGCGTCGGCCTAACTGTGAAGCCCCGCAACGCGCTGCGTCCGTGTCGCCTTGACCCGGACCTGCGACGCGAGCTCTCCGCGGCTCACGATGCGATCCGTGCTGCCCTGCGGGCGGAGCAGTCTGCGAAAGACGCCGTCCGGCGGGCTCGCCGCCTCCCTGGCCGGCCAGATCGATGCGTGCCGGTCGACGCTGGCATCGAAGCGTCACCCGCCCCGAGATCGTCGAACCTGGCGCGATCTGACGCGGTTAGGAGCGGCGGATGAATCGGGACCGCACGCTGGCCGATGCGCCGGCGCCCGCCTGCCCCTCCGGTCCGCAACCCCCGCTGCGGGCGTCCCGGCCGCCCTGCACCGCCCTGGCGGTCGACTTCCTGCGCTTCTCGCTCCGCACCGGTGAGCGATCGCGCCGGGAATTGATGCTCGCGGCGGCGCGGCTTGGCTTGACTCCGAAGATGATCCGAGTCGCGCGCGAGCGCCTTGGAGCCGTCGCAGAGAGACGCGGCTTTGGCCCTAAGGGCGGCGGCAACGAGCCCGCGCCGTGTCGATGACCAGCGTCCGCGAGTACGAGATCAGGACCCACCTCCGCGCTGGGACGCTGACCGTTACCGAGGCGCCCGACCAGGTGCGTGTGACGCTGAAGTTCAACCGATACGGAGTCCTCGGCGACGAGCCTGAGCTCGAGCGTGAGCTCGGGCGCGTGCTTGACCAGTGCGCCCGCGAGTCACGCACGATCGAGCCACGCCCGATCGTCCTGGAGTCGCCCGATGTTGGACAACGTTCCTTGATTATCGGGGGCACGGAACAATGAGCACGAACGTTGATCAGGAACCAGCGCGGCCGATCGAATACAGCTCGGCGTTCTGCGAGCAGACGATCACGCACGCCCGCACCGGGGCAAGCCCGGACGACTTCGCCGCGCAGATCGGCGTAGCGCCGTCGGTCTTGCGCGAATGGTCCAACGTTCACCCGGAGTTCAAATGGGCGCTGGATCTCGCTCTCACGGCGCGCGTGGCAACGCTCGAGGACAGGCTGCGCAATTTGCTCTACACGACGACCGCCGAGGCCGACGCGGAGGGAGAGAGGATTCTGACGCTCCTGGCTGCCCTCTGCCCGGAAGACTGGGACGAGAACCGCGAGGTCCGAGTTGTTTGGGGAACGCCATGAAATCGGACCACCAGCCGACCAGGCGAGCGCAGAAGGCGACGCCCCGCACGTCACGCGAGCCGGCGGGGCGAAAGGTGAACTCTCTGGCCGACAAGCCCGTAGCGAACGGGAAGAAAGCGCCGATGGGCGCGCCACACCAGGAGTCAACGCCGGCACAGGAAGCGAGTCAGCCGAGTCAGCCTGGGGACCGACTGGCACATCTCGCGGTCTGGATCGCGGAAGCGCAGGCGCGAGAGGTCGAATCCGGACCTGGAGGCGGACGGCCGACTGCCTACCGCCCGGAGTGGTGCGACATCCTGGTCGAGTACACCCGGCTCACCGGCAATGGGCTCGACGAGTTCGCGGACTTGCTCAATGTTCACAGGGACACCATTAGCGCGTGGGGGCAGACCCACCTGGAGTTTTCCGAAGCTTTGAAGCGTGCGAGATCGGCCCGCGTGGCGGTTCTGTCGGCTGAAGCCCGGCGCGCCACCCTGGCACCGATGGTGTCCTACCGGATGCGCATCCTGGCAAACATCGCGGCCGAGGACTTCCGGGACAGGTCAGAGCAGTCGGTGGGCGGCATACCTGGCGCTCCTCCTATCGCTGTCAAGCACGACGACAAGAGCGCGATGGCCTGCTACCTGCGGGCTGCTGCGACGGCCGGTGCTGCTGTGGAGATGCCACAACCTGTAGATCAGTGATCGCCGAAAGCCTGAAACTTGACGCGCAAGGAGGAGTGACACATGGAACACCCAAGCCCAACGCCAGCTGAGATCATCGCCGAGCGCACGCGCGCTGGCTGGCGCCCATCCGGAGCGGCGGCGGCGGTCTGCGTGAGCGAGCGCGCTTGGCGCAACTGGGAAGCTGGTAACCGGAAGATGCCGGCGAGCACTTGGCTGCTGTTCACCCTTTTGACCGGTCGGCGAACGATCGCCTACGAAACCGGCGCAGGGCGGGCGATTTTGAAGCTGCGCGTGGAAATCCCGCGCAGCGAGGAAGTGTCAACGATTTCTTAGAGCGAAGGAAGAAGCTATGTCTTGGGTCAGTGACATCACGGGCGGAGTGGGAGACGCGGTCAGTTCGCTGGTCAGCGGCGTTGAGTCGATGTTCGGAGGCGGCGGATCATCGGGATCTGCCTCGAGTGACGCGGCGCCGTCCCCAGCTCCGTCCATTGGGAGCGACGTGCTCAGCGCTGCGACGGATAGCCTGGCCGGCAATCCGAGCACGGCGCCAGAGATCGCCAACTTTCAGCCGACTCCAGTCGACGCAACGGCGCCTCAGATCAACCCCGTCGACCCCCAGTGGGCCTCGCCAGCGAAGAGTGCTACGGACTGGGGCAATTACTCATCGCCCGTCTTCCAGGGCGCGCTCGCAACCGGCGCCCTGCGGCTGCTTGGCGGCGCGCTCGCACCGAACCCGATGGCGATGCAGATCAATGCCCAAGACGCCTGGACGCAGAAGGCCATTGCGCGGGCTAAGGAGAACCAGAACGTCGACCGGGTCGTCATCCCGCACGTTGCACCGGCCACGCCCCGCAAAGGATTGATCGGCACGAACATCGGGAACTGACGTACGCGCCTGCCGCCGCGGCTCGCTCCGTGCTTGGTCAGGCGTGGGCTCTCGCGAACTGAGCACGGGCTCCGCTAACGACGCAATGTGGCCGTGATCGAGTACGCCCCCGGCTTCTCGGTCAGCATCGATGCGGAAATCAACTGGATGGCCGCGTACTTCTGCTGTGGATAGATCGCAAACGAGCCCGAGTACCGCCGGTTGAAGCTGCTCTCGTTGCACGACGAGAGCGTGAGGTCAAGGCTTTGTACCGTCGCCACCGGCCCCGGCACGACGAGGCCAAGCACCCTACATCCTGCCTCGACACTGGTGCCGGTTACCTTGCCACCTGCATCGATCATCAGCGTCATCGGCGCCACAACATGGGCGGTACCAGCGGCTTGCCCCGCGAGGGTTTGCTTGAATTGCGTCTGGCCGCGCCACTCACCCAGATAGGTGTTATAGGCAGCGCTTTCCTCGGCCTTGGCGCGCGGTGGCGTGCCCGTGCAAGACAGGTTGGAGAAGGTGACCTTCCCGGATGAGTCTCGGCATTGGAAGACTTGATCGGCATAGACCGACACCGCCAGGGCAAGGCTCGCGACGGTCGTCCCAACAATCACCTTCATGCGCCGATCTTCGACTGCCAGGAAGAAGCAAGGGAGAAGCATCCTCTGCGGATGCCCAATCGATTCGAGCCCGATCGATTGCCTACACCAGCTACATGATGCAAACCCCAGCGGAACAATCGGTCTCCCTCGGGGCGGTCAAAATCTTCAGCATGATGCCACCCCCTTACTGCCGAAAATGGCAGCGCAACCATTCTCCCGGTTAATCTCGGCTCCCGCAAGATCCTAGGCGCGGAGTGGACCCACTATCGCGCGTGGCGGCCCGCAACTCGGTCTGCGATGACGGCCTGACGGTTTGCGCACGCGAGCAGTCGGGTCCCTGACGCGCAGGCACGGCCGCACCGATCAGATAGGGTTCGGCATCTCGCCTTGTTCGATCAGCCGTGCACGTAACCCCGCGATCGTGTGCGCGATCAACTGGGCCAGTGAGATGCGGTTGGTCATCTCCTTGCCGTACTGCTCCAGATGCTCGCTCGTGAAGATCGCACCGATGTTCCAGCCCTTGCCTTCGCCCGGCTGCCAGATAGACGCAAGGGCCGCTTTGCTTGGGTGACTGAAAACATCGAACCACTGCGTTTGCTCTCGAAGGATCTGTGCGTTCTTGCGGTCGATCCCGCAGTGCTCGGCATTTCGCGCTAGGCGCTCGAGCGCCTTGTGCTCGATCGTGTGGCCCCTGCTCCATTCCGAGTAAGCACCCGTGTCCCGGAACGCGAGCAGTACCCCGAACGCCATCGATTCGAGGGCGTGCCTCGCCTGGTTGCCAGATGCTGGAAGATAGCCAGATAGTAAAAGGCGCGTGGACACCAGCGCAGCATTAATGGCATACAGCAGGTAGGCCGCTGACCATGTGAGTTCAGGACGCTTCGATTCGAGCGCAACGGCCGGCGCGCTGAATTGCTCCCATACCCTGACCGCGGTGGCGAGCTTGGAAACGAACTCGTGAGCACCGACCTCGAAGTAGGCGAGGTATTGCTGCATCGTCTCGGTGGGGGACGCCAGCAATTCACTGCTGATCATCTCTTCCGTGTTCGTCACCTGCGCTCCGGCCCAGTGCTTGCGACGGAGATCTCGGCTCTTCTGTTCGCGTATTGTTTCATGCGATCAATTGCCGCGTCGGCAAGATCAGCGTTGCCTGTCATTCCGATCAGCGCTCCAGCGGCGATGAGACCGAGCACGGCAGCGGCCGACAGCGCCTCAGCAATCTCCTTCGCCGGATAGTTTGCGCCTACGGCCCCTGGCGCGTGGCGACGTGTAACCTGGATGAAGCCGGTGTGGGTGAAGTCGTTCATCGCAGTCCATGCGCTGGCTTTCAGATTCGAGAGCGTCCGGCTCGTGTTGCCAAGGCGCTCTTCGATCTCTTCAATCAGTTTCCCAAACGGCTTATCGATCGCGCCGCTCTTGAACCGCGTCAATTCGGCGTCGTTCGCGCAGTGCTGGAGCCATAGGCCGCGCACGAGAGATTCTGTGAGAACCCGCAGAAGAGCAAGCATTGAACCGTGAAGGCGGGCATAGTGAAGTACGGCAACTGCGGCTTGGTACTCGATGGCGGCGTCGAGGCATCCCTGCGCGATCAACGACCGCTCGTCAGTCGGCAGACTGTCCTTTGTCGTGTGCTGATCGATCCACGCTATCACTTCGAGGAGCGCGGAATATTCGCGATCGGGTGTTAGATCCTCGGTGCTTGCGGTCATTCGTCATCCGCCCCAGGTTCCCTTTCCCAGAACGCGCATCCCATCGCCGGCACGCCGATCACGCTCCGTCCGCCGTCTATCTCGCACAGCAGATGTGAGGCGTAGAAGTGTCCGTGGAAGTGCGTGCAGGTCAGGCAGCCGCGCGACCTGGCTGGCGTGTTGCAGCGGCATGGCGTGAAGCTGTCGGGGTGCATGGCGGCTAGCTTTTTTCACGTTGTCACGCGATGCCTCGTAGTTTTGCGGCTATAGCCTCAGCGTTCTTTAAGAGGCTTTCGACCTCGCCCCAGTGGTAGCCAGTCGCCTTGCCCGAGCTTGCTGCGATGGTTGCCACATTGGCATAGATGCCCTGAAATACAGCCAACTGCGCCACCTGGACAGCCATGAACTTCCGAAATTGCTCTTCCGTCATGATCGACTCCTGACTGGGTTGCCAACGGGACGATTGTAGGATCCAACTGGAGACCATCAACCAACTCGCAATGGTTGCACTGCACCGAATTGTCGCGGGATCCGGGGTACGATCCTGGCGGCTCGGGTCCGAGGTAATCATGACGCTCCGCACTCTAGTTGCTATTGGTGCCCTGTCCCTGATCGCGGCCGGTTGCGCGAGTTCCGGCGTCGTGTCGATCGGAGATGGTGTCTACCTGATCAGCAAGAAAAGCATCGGCTGCGGCTTCGCATCCGCCGAGAGCATCAAGGCGGATCTCTACAAGGAGGCAAACGAGTTCTGCGCTGGCCGGAAGAAGGAGATTCGCACCGTGGACGTGATCGCCAATGACGGCATCCCGATGGTCCGCTGCGCGAACGCGGAACTGCATTTCACGTGCGTGGACGCGCCCAAGAGTCCCCAATGAACGTAGCGGTAGCAGCCTTGCGCGATTCTCGCCCCTCCAAGGCCAAGCGGCGCGCCGCGCTGCGTAAGGTGCTGGAAATGAGCCCGGACGAGCGGCGCTTATTCCTTTGGAGGGCGAAGCGCGCGAATCTCATTGAGGACAAGCCGGTCACGAAGCACTGAACCATTGACGCCAGAACGCCTCACGTCGATACTGGTCTTCATAGGATCGGAAGGAAGACCGACGTGGGCCGGCCTGAAAAAGTTGGCGTGATGACGCCTGAGATTTGGCAGGAACTGTGCCGAGTCAACGCTGTACCATCAGATCAGCGCGAGGCAGCTTTCCTCGAAGCGGCTCCGCGGCTTGGCGTCAAGCCGGGAACCGTGGTGCCGCGATGGCACTGGGACTTCCAGGAATACTACAAACGCATGCTGGAAGAAATGCGGGACCGTCCGATCAGCGCGACGGCGGCGCGGTACCTGATCGGGGCCCACAATCGGAAGGTCCGCCCGGAACCGAAGAAGCAGTAAGCAAAGCCCGGCGCAGCGACCGGGAGGAATCCGCGCCCGGCCGCTGGGAGAACCTCGTCCCGCCGTGCCAGGCGCGGAGCGGGGCGGTCAGTGCAGAGTTTCTGACATGATCCCGGCGACCAATGCGAGCTCGTCGTGGTGGATCAGAGCCAATGCCGCGCGATTTCTTGCCGTCTCGATCACGTTTGCCAAGTTGTGAAGCCACTGCGCGTGCTCGGCGAGGTTCCCCAACACCATAAGGACGGGGAGCGCCATCTCTTCGTCTTCGGACAGCCGCCGGAACCAGTCGCCACCTTTCGCCGCAATTGCCAGCCCGGCTCGACGTGCGTATGCAAAACCCGGATCGGCGAACGCGCGCTCGATCGCTTTCACATCGTTCTCGGTGAGGGCCGGCGTGCATTCCATGACCTGATCCAACATCGCCAGCGCTTCGTCTTCCTGGCGGGACTGTTCCTCTGTAGAGTTGCTGTCAGCCATTACTTACCTCCATAGCGGGTGAGTGTGGTTAGGGGTCGCTCGGTGCTCAAATCACCGGGTGGCCCCGCTTGCCAGCTTCCGGCTGGCAGACCCATGCTGAACGAATCAAGCGGGATCAAGCAACTGATCTAGCGCTGGAGGGCGACGAACGGTTGGTGGTGGCCCCCAACGCACCGACTGCCGTCGCTTTCAGGCGTGGCGCAACGGCGCGTATGACCAGACCCAGGGCAGCGGCTCAGGTTTGTGATCTGGCAGGTTCGAGTTGACGGTATTGCGCAGATCCGCGTCGATGCTCGGAAGGTTCTTTTTCAGGTGCTCGACATCGACCGGAGCGAGCGTGAACGCCCAACGCGTAGTCCTTAACGTGAACCGCTGTGGCGAACTAAGCTTCAGGTCCACAACGTACTGGCCCGGCTTCCACCAAAATCCCGCATGCCTGCCTTCAATCACATCGTAGAACTGCTTGCTGGCGAGCGTTTCTGGCACAAAAGTGGCTGAATCTTTCTGCTTCAAGAAGTTGAAGTGCTCGACTAGGGTTCTCATCAAGGTGCCGTCAGCCTGATGGAAGCGAGGCTCCTGGAATCGAATCATCTTTTCCAGAAAAGCCTGCGTGCCGACTTTGATCGCGATCGGCGTTTGATCACGACTGACGGTTTGCTGCCGGTTGCCGAATGCGTCGGAGATTTGGCTGAATGTTTCCGTAATCCCAGCCCAATGGAAGGTCCGCTGCTCGCCGCCTTCATGCCGAATGGTCAGCTCGATGCCGTCGATGATCATGTCCCGACGTTCGACGAAGAAGGCCATCCGAACGTTGAAGATCGGACCGAACCCGGTGAACCCGATTTCGGCGTTCTGTTCTGTGACTATTCGGAGCTTGGGCCTGACGGCGGCGCGATAGATCCAAGTCGCGATTTGTGGAATCCATGCGGCCGCGCCAATGTATGCGACGAGTTCCTCCGGCTTCATGGGCAGCGGCTCCTCCAGGGGTGCGAGTCGACGATGTCCGCGCTGCCCGTCTGGCCATTAGTAGCGCCCCTTAGGCATTCTTCGTGCACGTGCAATCTGCTGGCGCCGAAAGGAAGTCTTGGCGGTCTTCGCCATCGCGGAGAAGTCTTTGCTCGTAGGGAAATCGCGATTGATGACGTACAGATGATCCTGTTGACAAAGAGCGACCTCGCGATGGGGACTCGGAAACGGCCGACTGTCGACCTTGACGTACGCAACAACGCGACCGAAGTACACGCGGTAAGCGTTGACGCCATTCCATCTCTCACGGCGCGGGTCCAGCACCGGATGAACCAAGCGCCTCGAGGTATCGACGGGCGTCCAAACCGAGAGGGCTGCTGCGAACACGCTTGGCACTGGTCGGGCTACTTCCGTGATGCCTGCCACCTGCGACTCGTATGCGCCAAGCCGAACACCACTGTAAAAGCCACGCGTGGAGACGGATGCTCGCCAGAGGGTCGCCACAAGGAAGCGAAGCAGTAGTTCCTGGTCTATGTCGCGGCTTTGGAAGCCCACGGTCCGCCCGGAATCGTCGACAACCGGCTGGAACAGCTCATCGAATTCCGTGAGCAGAACCCGGATGCCATAGTCGTCGACCTCTCCGAAGGTTCTCTCGCACTCCTCGCACAGGATCCCATCATCGTACACACCGATCGGGGCACGCCTTGGAAACGCATCGGGAATATTCGAGACGAGGAGAGGGTTTTCACCGCCTGCTCGGAAAACGCGAAAGAACGCTTCCGGGATCGCGTGGGCTTTGACTAGCCTCCTGTCGCGACCGCAGAGGCGACACGTGCTCGACGGACGACTGGTGTCGGATCGCGCCGCCTCCGCAGCGCCGCTACCGTCGTTGAGCATTTCGTCGAGGTCCACGAGGCAAGCTACAGCTTTCGATCTTGTGAGCAATGCCGAGAGAGCAGGTCCTTGGCTAGGCCGCCTTGGCTGGCGTCTTACGAGCAGCCTTCCTTTCGGCCGCTGGCCTAACTACCTCTGCGGTCGCCGGATTGACCTCGGCCGCATCGACCGTGTTGGGACCGAGAGCGCCTGCCTTGGCGAGCGACAGCCCCGCAATGGCGAACGCCGCCCCGGGAGCCTGCGCTTCGGACGTCAGGCCGACCCTGCCGATGGTGATCTGCAAATTGAAGGCTGCCTCGTAGAGGCCTTCGTGTAGGTCGAGGTGCTTCACTAGGAGGACTGCGATCTCCTTCAGCGAAAGAATCGGTCCAGCAAGAGTTGGTGCGGCAGTGGTGGGATTAGTGGGTTGCATGAGTCGCTCTCAACTCGGCCGGCTGCGTCGACGTCACGAAAGTTTCGGTCTGCCCTCCAGCGTGCACGAACACCTGGTGAACGTGCTCCACCCGCTCTGGGCGTCGATCCTGGACCGCCGCCGCAAGCGCTTGGCAGACGAACTCGTTCAGCCCCATTCCCTTCGCGCGCGCGGCCAGCGCCGCGTCGCGGTGAAGTTCCGGACCCACCCGCACGTTGAACGAGCCCTTGCAGGGAGTGTCGGGCTCGTCCCTGAGTTCCTCACACGTGCGCAAATACTCGTCGACCGCCTCGCGGAAGGCTTTCTCCAGCTTGGCGGGAGTCGTGGCGCTGTAGGCGATCACATCGCGGATGAACAGCAGCTTGCCGGCCAGGATGCCGCCCTCGATGTCGACCTCCGCGGATCCGAGGTAGCCTTTGTATTCGAAGTGATTCGTCATTCGATCACCCCGGCGTTCCGTAACCCTTCGAGCAATTGGTCCACCATGTAAGGTTTCAGCGTCTTTTCTGGGTGCGGTTCATGCAACCGCAGCTTCACCCTCGTCTGCTCGTGCACAAACATGCGCCCTGAACCCCCGCCGGTCGGATGCAACTTGAAGCCATACGCAGCGAGCAGCGTTGTGGCCTCGGCCCAGGTGAAATCCTTTGGCCTAGGCGTGGTCCGAAGCCGACCAAGTAGCTTTTCCTTCTTCGACACCTGAGTATCGGCAGAGACTCAGACTTCTGCAACTGAAAACAGTTGCACATTCTGCCGTCAACTGTGTGGTTATGCAAGCCCGGGTCGGCAACCGAAGGTGTGGTATCCGAAGTGGTATCCAGATGACTAATCGCCGTCGGAGACTTGACGGTCAAATTACGCAACCTATTGATTATATTGGTGCCGACTGCCCGACTCGAACGGGCGACCTACCGCTTACAAGGCGGTTGCTCTACCAGCTGAGCTAAGCCGGCGTCAAGAAGACCTTCATTTATACCGGGAGGCGGTCGGCGCGGGAAGCGCCACAACGCTGGCTCCGTCCGCGCGGAACCGCAAGACTGGAGCGCCGCCCTGCTCAGCAGCACCCTTTCATCCGGTCCTTGCTCACCGTATATCGCACGGACTGGCGCTCGAAGAAGAACTCCTCGTAGGTCATGATCGGCTGGTCCGGGTGAAACGTCTTGCGGTGCTGCACGTAAGTCTCATAGTCGGGAATGCCGATCATCAGGCGCGCGGTCCGTTGCGCCCAGTCGTAGACAATCCGTAACCTGCTCATCGCGTGCCCCCTGCCAGAACGGCCGCCCCGACCTCGCGTGCCGTGCTGGTCGGCGTACGGCGCGCGTTGCGGATGCTGATGAAGGTGTACGCCAGGGTCGACAGCACCACCGCGACGAACACGATCGCCAGTGTCGCATCCAGGTAGTCGTTGAAGACCACGCGGTTCATGTCGCCCAGCGTCTTGGCCGGTGCCAGTACCTTGCCCGCCGCGGCGGCATTGCCGAACTTGGCGGCATGCGCCAGAAATCCCACGCCCGGGTTCGAGCTGAACGCCTTCTCCAGGCCCGCCGTCACCGTGCAAACCACCAGCCAGGCGGCTGGCACGATCGTCACCCAGGCGTACTGCTGGCGCTTCATCCGGAACAGCACCACGGTGCACAACATCAGCGCGATGGCCGCCAGCATCTGGTTGGCCGTCCCGAACAGCGGCCACAGGGTCCAGATACCGCCGAAGGGATCGATCACGCCCGCGTACAGGATATAGCCCCACAGCACACACGCTATCGCCGAGCCGATCAGGTTGTTGGTCCAGGACTTCGTTTCGCGGAACGAAGGAATCGCGTTGCCGATCAGATCCTGGATCATGAACCGGCACACTCGCGTGCCGGCGTCCACCGTGGTCAGGATGAACAGCGCCTCGAACAGGATGGCGAAGTGGTACCAGATCCCCATCATCGCTTTGCCGCCCAGGAACTGCGCCAGGATCGCGGCCATGCCGACCGCCAGCGTGGGCGCACCGCCGGTTCGCGACATGATGGTCTTTTCTCCCACGTCCTGCGCCATCTGGGTGAGCACATCCGGCGTCACGACGAAGCCCCAGGAGGAAATCGTCTGGGCCGCCTGGTCGACCGTGGTGCCGATCACTCCGGCGGAGCTGTTCATTGCGAAATAAACGCCGGGATGGATCACCGAGGCCGCGATCATGGCCATGATCGCGACGAACGCTTCCATCAGCATGCCGCCGTACCCGATAAAGGGAACCTGGCTCTCGTTTTCGATCATCTTCGGCGTCGTCCCCGAAGAAATCAGCGAGTGCCAACCCGATACCGCGCCGCAGGCGATCGTGATGAACAGGAACGGGAACAGGCTCCCCGCCCACACCGGCCCGGTGCCGTCGATGAATTTCGTCACGGCCGGCATCTGCAGGTTCGGATGCACCAGGACAATGCCGATCGCCAGCAGCACCACCGTGCCGATCTTCATGAAGGTCGACAGGTAGTCGCGTGGCGCCAGCACCAGCCAGACCGGCAGCACGGACGCAACGTAGCCGTAACCGATCAGGATCAGCGCCAGCGACGGGCCGCTGAACGTGAACATCGCGGCCAGGTCAGGGGTCTCGGCAACCGTGCGCCCATACAGCAGCGCCGCCAGCAGCAGAACGGCACCGATGGCCGACATCTCGGCGACCCGGCCCGGCCGGATGAAGCGGCCGTAGATGCCCATCACCACCGCGATCGGGAGCGTGCAGAAGACGGTGAAGGTTCCCCACGGGCTTTGCTTCAACGCATTCACGACGACCAGGGCGAGAACGGCCAGGATGATGATGCAGATCAGAAGAACACCGATGCCGGCGATCGTTCCCGGCACCGGGCCCATCTCGGCGCGGATCATGTCGCCCAGTGAGCGGCCGTCGCGGCGGGCCGACAGAAACAGAACGGTCATGTCCTGTACGGCGCCCGCGAACACAACCCCGGCCAGTATCCACAGCGTTCCGGGCAGGTAGCCCATCTGGGCGGCGAGCACCGGTCCGACCAGCGGCCCGGCGCCGGCGATCGCGGCGAAATGGTGACCGAACAGCACGTAGCGGTTGGTCGGCACGTAGTCCAGACCGTCGTTGCGGCGAAAGGCGGGGGTCTGCCGCGTCGGGTCGATGCCCAGTGCCTTGTAAGCGATAAAGCGCGCATAAAAGCGATACGCGACCAGGAAAATGCATACCGCGGCCACGACGAGCCAGGCCGCATTGACCGGTTCGCCTCGCGTCAGCGCGACCACTCCGAACGCGACGGCGCCCAACACGGCCACGGCTGCCCACAGCAGCTTGCCTTGCAACGTCATCGCATCGCTCGCACCACTCATGGCGTTCTCCTTCTGTCTCCAGGCTTCTTGACGAACCGCTTGCAGGCAGTATAGGTCGCCGCGCGCAGGAAGCGCTGGCGCAGTGCAGCAGCGAACTGGAGGCTTACTTGACGCGCTTTAAGCGCGGCCGCTCGCCGGGCGCCGGCGCGCGCGGCGGGCGAGTGGGCGGGCCGCCGATCTCGGCCGGCCGGCCGGGAGCGCTGGAGGCCAGTTCGAGCGCGCCCGCGCGGGGCTCGGGCAGCACGGTATCGGGCGCCGTCATCGGCACCGGCCGGGCCGGCTCGAAGGCCATGCCCTGGCCGTTCTCGCGAGCGTAAATGGCGATCACCCGTTCGATCGGAACGTACACGTCGCGCGCGACGCCGCCGAAGCGGGCCTGGAACTCGATCGCCTGGTTGCCCATCGTCAGCCGGTTGGTGGCCAACGCCGACACGTTCAACACGATCTCGCCGTTTCTGACGTGCTCGGGCGGCACCCGCACACCCTCGCCGGCTGCCACCGCGATGTACGGCGTGAGGCCGCTATCGTTGCACCACTCGTAGATGGCTCGGATCAGGTACGGTTTGGTCGAAAGGTCGGGCATTGCGATCCCGTCCAGAACTCGCGCGCATTGTCGCACGTTCAGCGGCGCATCACCTTTTCGCTCGGAGTCAGCGCCTCGATATAGGCCGGCCGGCTGAAAATGCGCTCGGCGTACTTCATCAAGGGAGCTGCGCTCTTGGGCAGGTCGATGCCGTAATGGTCCAGGCGCCACAGCAGCGGGGCGATGGCCACGTCGAGCATCGAGAACTCGTCGCCCAGCATGTACTTGCTCTTCAGCAGGATCGGCGCCAGCTGGGTCAGCCGGTCACGGATCAGCAGCTTGCCTTTCTCGATGGCCTTCTGGTTGTTGGTGTTCTCGATCGTCTGCACGTGCACGAACAGTTCCCGCTCGAAATTGAACAGGAACAGGCGCGCGCGGGCGCGCATCACCGGGTCGGCCGGCATCAGCTGCGGGTGCGGAAAGCGCTCGTCGATGTACTCGTTGATGATGTTGGACTCGTACAGCGTCAGGTCGCGCTCCACCAGGATCGGCACCTGGCCGTACGGATTCATCACGTTGATGTCTTCGGGCTTCTTGAACAGGTCAACGTCCTTGATTTCGAAATCCATGCCCTTTTCGAACAGCACCAGGCGGCAGCGCTGCGAAAACGGGCAGGTCGTTCCCGAGTAAAGCACCATCATCGATAGGTCCTGTCTAAGGGGGTCCGCTCGCAGGCGTCGCGCGCCCGCCGCGGCGGACGCGTGATTGCGCTGACGCCACAGCGAATCGAGGCGGGAGGGGTAGCCTCGTATTTTACGTCAAGGGACACCCCGGCTGGAAGAGTCGGAGAGTGAACTTTTTCGGTATTGCAGCCACTGGGTATAATTCCAAGGCCTCCCTCCGTCTGTTTCAAGGCCCCCGCGCCTGAAACGATCGGCGCAACCGGATGAAGCCTGCGCGCCGGCCCAAGCAAAGAGTGGGTGCGCCGATCAAACCTGAAGGCGGTAATGCTGCGTCGACTCTGGCTCCTGTTTGCCCAGGCCACCACCGTAGGCCTGGGGCTGCTGTTCGTGGTTTCCACGCTCAGGCCGCAATGGCTGGGGCGCTACTCGGTGACGGCCGACCAGGCCGGCGCGCCGGCGGCCGCCCACGCGGCCGCGGTGGCAACGGCCGCCACATCCGCCGCGACCGGCGTGCGGCAGGTGCCGATGGGCGACGTGGCTCCGCGCGTGAGCGCAATCGGCTCGTACTCGGATGCGGCCCGGCTCGCGATGCCCGCGGTGGTCAGCGTCTACACGTCCAAGCAGTTGAAGCGCAGCGGGGCATCCGACGACCCGATGTTGCGCCAGTTCTTCGGCGACTCGACCGGACTGGAACCGCAGCGCGTGATCAGCCTCGGCTCCGGCGTGATTGCCTCGCCCGACGGCTACATCCTGACCAACAACCACGTGGTGCAGGCCGGCGATGAAATCGCCGTGGCGCTGACCGATGGCCGACGCGTGCCGGCCCATCTGGTGGGCGCCGACCCCGACACCGACCTGGCCGTGCTGAAGGTGGAGGTACAGAATCTGCCCGCCATCACGTTCGGCCGATCCGAGACGCTGCGGGTGGGCGATGTGGTGCTGGCGATCGGCAACCCGTTCGACGTCGGCCAGACCGTCACGATGGGGATCGTGTCCGCGCTGGGACGCACCAACCTGGGGATCAATACGCTGGAGAACTTCATCCAGACCGATGCGTCCATCAACCAGGGCAATTCGGGCGGCGCGCTGATCGACAGCAACGGGCTGTTGATCGGCATCAATACCGCCATTTTTTCCCGCTCCGGGGGCTCGGTCGGCATCGGTTTCGCGATCCCCACCAGCATCGTGACCCACGTGATGGACCAGATCGTCCATACGGGGCGCGTCCATCATGGATTTTTCGGCATCGAGCCGTATGACATCACGCCGGAACTGGTCGACGCGATGCGGCTGAAGCGCAGCGACGGCGTGGTGGTCAACGGTGTGCTGCGCAACGCGCCGGCCGGACGCGCCGGCATGGAGCCCGGCGACATCCTGCTGTCGATCAACGGCAGCGCGGTCTCCGACAGCCGGTCGATGCTGAATCAGATCGCGCAGCTCGAGCCGGGCACCAACGCGGCGGTGCGCGTGCTGCGGGAAGCGCGCGAAGTGGACCTGTCGATTACGGTCGGAGAGCGGCCGCCACCACCGCGGTGACCCTCACCCCCTCCCCTCTCCCGCTTGCGCGGGCGAGGGGCGATCGACCGGTGCTCCGTTGAGCGTCAGCGTTGATTGGGGGCAGTGGGTCGCCCCTCGCCCGCGCAGCGGGAGATGAGAGGGGGTGAGGGTGCCGACCGGCCGGGCCGACTCAGGAGCCGAACAGGGTTGCGAGCTCAACGCGGGCAGCCGGCAGAATGCGGGCGGCCACGGTTGCGGGCGCGCGGTGTTCCGTGACGGCGGCGTAGCCCTCGCTTCTGGGCTCGAGGTGGCGCAGCAGCACTTGGCCTTCGACGTCAACAATCCACAGTTCCGGGATCCCGTGCCTTGCATAGAGCGGGGCCTTGACGGTGCGGTCGAACCGCAACGTCGTGTCAGCGACCTCGATCGCCAGCAGGACGTCTTCCGGCCCGGGAAGAACCGGCCGGTGCCTGCATTCGGGCCGAAGCAGCAGGAGATCCGGCTGCGGTTCAGAGGTCGGCTTAAGGACGACAGGGCCCTGAACAGAAACCACCGCGCTCGAACCCACAGCCGTTACAAGCAACTCGGTGAGCCGGTTCACGGCATTGAAGTGTCTTCCGCCGATCGGCGCCATCGCCAGCAGTTCGCCTTCGATGAGTTCGACGCGCTCTTTCGGTCGAAGGACGCCCGCTTCCGCCATCCGGTGGAAGTCTTCGACCGTGAGCGCGCGTCGCGGAAATTCCAGGGGTGCACCCATGGTGCAGATCGTAGACGAGCGGCGATTGGTTGTCGCTACCCTCTGCGGTAGCGGCGAACGCGCCCGCTAACCGGCATCAGCCCGCGGCCGGCCCCGACTCGCTGCGCGCTTGCCGTCTGACCCCGAACAGCGCCGCCAGCAGCAGGCCCAGTTCGAACAGCAGGCACAACGGCAGCGCCAGCAGCAGCTGCGAGGTCACGTCGGGCGGCGTCAATATCGCCGCCACCACGAACGCGCCCACGATCGCGTACGGCCGTGCCCGCCGCAGGCGCGCGACGCTGGTCACACCCATCCGCACCAGCAGCAGCACGGCGATCGGCACCTCGAACGTGACGCCGAATGCGACGAACATCCGCAGCACGAAATTGAAGTAGGCATCGATGTCGGGCGTAACGCTGACCGACTGCGGAGCGAACCGCGTCATGAACGGGAATATCACGCGGAACACGACGAAGTAACAGTACGCGATGCCTCCGAAGAACATCAGCACGCTGGACACGATCACCGGCAGCGCGAGCCGCTTTTCGTGCTGGTACAGGCCCGGTGCGACGAAAGCCCAGACCTGGTAGAGCACATAGGGCAGCGCGATCAGCAGCGCCGAGAACAGCGTGACCTTCAGCGGCACCATGAACGGCGCGATCACGCCGGTGGCCAGCAGCTTGGTTCCCTGCGGCAGCGCTTCGATCATCGGCCGCGACACCAGGTCGAATATCTCGCGCATGAACGGCGTGAGCGCCGCAAAGACGATCAGGACCGATGCCGCCGCGCGCACCAGGCGCTGACGCAGCTCGATCAGGTGCGACAGGAAACCCTGTTCCTCGGGCTGCGCCATGTCGCCCCGCGGCCCGTTACCGGTAGATCCGCGGCCGGTTCACGCGGGCGCGCGGCGCGTACCGGTTCCTGCCGATCCGGCCGGCCGGCGGCAGCGGCACCCGGCCGCGCATCTGTTCGACGGCCTCGGTCAGGTCGGTCAGCGACGGCGCCGGACGGGCGCGCGTCCGAAAGCGATGACTGCCCCAGCCGCTGGCCGACCAGGCCGGCGCGCTGTGCGCCGTCGAGGCGTCCGTGGCGGTCGCCTCGCTCACCGGCTGGGCGGCCTGCTCCAGCGAGCTGGCCACATCGCGCACCGAGGAGTCGATCGCGGCGGTCGCCTGGCGCGCCTCTTCCTGCAGCCGTTTGATATCGGCCAGCTCGATCTCGCGCTGGAAATCGGCTCGCACCTGGCTGACATACCGCTGCGCTTTGCCCAGCCACTCGCCGAAGGCGCGGGCCACGCGCGGCAGCCGCTCCGGGCCCAGCACGACCAGCGCCACCGCACCGATCATCATCAGTTCGCCCAGGCTGAAATCGAGCATGATCGGATCGACGCGGTTCAGGACCGGTCCGCGCCGCGCGGGCCCCGACCCCCGCCCGGCGCGCACAGCCGGCCCGCGGGGCGGTTTCGGAGCGATCGGTTATGAGCCGCTTTTTTCCTTGGCCTGAACGTCGATCGTGCCGGCGGCGCGGGCATCGCTGACCTGCTGCTGCGGCGGCGTCTCCTCCGTCCCCCCCTCGCGCATGCCTTCCTTGAAGCCTTTGATCGCGCCGCCCAGGTCCTTGCCGAGGTTTCTGAGCTTGCTGGTGCCGAACACCAGCACCACGACCACCAGAACGATCAGCCAGTGCGTCAGCGAAAGTGAGCCCATCAGCGCTACTCCTGCCGGACAAAAACCGGCCCCTCAAAAAGACTGTTTCCAGGGCCGCGGGCCGGCCAGAACATGCATGTGCAGGTGAAACACTTCCTGTCCGCCACCCGGACCGTTGTTGATCACGACCCGGAAACCATCGGCCGCCCCCTGCTCACGGGCGAGCCGCGGCGCCAGAAAGAGCATTCTACTCACCAATGGGCCGTGCTGCGGCTGCACCGTCATCAGCGATTCCACGTGCACCCTCGGCACCAGCAGCAGGTGGATCGGCGCTTTCGGATGGATGTCCTTGAAGACGATCAAGTCCTCGTCCTCGTAGACCTTCGTGCTGGGAATCTGGCCGCCCACGATCCGGCAGAAGATGCAGTTCGCGTCCATCGGCACTCCTCTTGGATGTCCTGCGCCGGGCCCGCGCCGGCGGCCCTCACCCCAACCCCTCTCCCGGAGGGAGAGGGGCTTTCTCTTTTCCCTCTCCCATGCCTGCGGCAGAGGGGCCGGGGGTGACGGTACGCGAGGCTTTTTCGTCCAGCCCCGACGTGCCGGCGCGCTTTTCGAGCTCGGCCAGCACCGCTTCCGGGCGCAGACCGTGCAGCGCCAGCACCATCAGGCTATGAAACCACAGATCGGCGACCTCCGAAACGATCCGCTCGGCCACCCCGTCCTTGGCAGCCATCACCGTTTCGGTGGCCTCCTCGCCGATTTTCTTCAGAATCGCATCCGGGCCTCGCGCGAAGAGGCGGGCGACATAGGAACGCTCCGGATCGCCGCCGCGGCGCGCTTCGATCACGTCGGCGAGCCGCGCGAGCGTGGCCGCGTCAAAAGCCCTTGATCCGCTCATGTTGGCTCCGTCGTCGACGGGGGCGCCTCGAGCACCGGATCCACCGTGGTCCAGGCACCCTTTTCGAGCCGCCGGAAAAAACAGCTGGCGCGGCCCGTATGGCAGGCGATGCCGCCTTTCGGCTCGACCACGTACAACACCACGTCGGCGTCGCAGTCCAGGCGGATCTCGCGCACCTTCTGCAGATGACCCGATTCCTCGCCCTTGCGCCACAGCCGGCCGCGCGAGCGGGAAAAGTAGACCGCATAGCCGCTCGCTTCGGTCTGCAGCAACGCATCGCGATCGGCCCACGCCACCATCAGCACGCGCCCATTGTCGGCGTCCTGTGCCACCACCGGCACCAGGCCGGCCGGCCCGAAGCGGATTTGCTCGATCCAGCCGCCGGCGCCGGACGCCGCGGCGCTCATTACTGCAGCCTCATCGGGATGCCGCGCGCATCCAGGTACTGCTTGGCCTGGCGCAGCGTGAATTCGCCGAAGTGAAATATGGACGCGGCCAGTACGGCGTCGGCGCGGCCGATCAACACGCCGTCGACCAGATCTTGCAGACGGCCGACCCCGCCCGAGGCGATCACCGGCACGGGTACCGCATCGGAGACCGCCCGGGTCAGCTGAAGATCGAACCCCTCGCGCGTGCCGTCGCGGTCCATGCTGGTCAGCAGGATCTCCCCGGCACCGAGCTCGACCACCCGCCGCGCCCACTGCACGGCGTCCAGGCCGGTGGGCGTGCGGCCACCGTGGGTGAACACCTGCCAGCCCCCTTGCGGCAGGCCCGGCCGGCGCAACCGGGCGTCGATCGCCACCACGATGCATTGAGAGCCGTAACGCCCCGCCGCCTGCTCGATCAGGCCGGGCGATTGCACGCCGGCGGTGTTGATCGAAACCTTGTCGGCGCCGGCATTCAGCAGCCTTCGGACGTCATCGACGTGCCGCACGCCGCCTCCGACTGTCAGCGGAATGAACACCTGCCGCGCCACCGCCTCGATCACCTGCGGCAGGATATCGCGCTGATCGGAGCTGGCGGTGATGTCCAGGAACGCCAGCTCGTCAGCGCCCTCGGCGTCGTAGCGCTGCGCGATCTGGACCGGATCGCCCGCATCGCGCAGATCCACGAAATTGACGCCCTTGACGACGCGTCCGGCGGTCACGTCCAGGCAGGGAATGATCCTTTTAGCCAGCATCGCGCAATTCCCTCACCCCCTCCCCTCTCCCGCTGCGCGGGCGAGGGGCGATCCAGCATGCCCTTGCAGGCGCCCGAAGCACTCGAGACGATCGATCGCCCCTCGCCCGCGCAGCGGGAGAGGGGAGGGCTTCGCCCTGCGAAGCCGGGCTACGCCCGGCGAAGCAGGGGGTGAGGGTCATCATTGCGCGTCCTCGCGATCGGCGCGTTCCAGCGCGGCCTTGAAATCCAGCGTCCCCTCGTACAGTGCACGGCCCAGCACCGCCGCTTCGATTCCCTCGGACTGCATCGCACACAGACGCTCGATGTCCTGCATCGTGGCCGCCCCGCCGCTGGCGATCACCGGAATCTGGACGGCACGGGCCAGGGCGACGGTGGCGTCCAGATTAATGCCCGTGAGCATGCCGTCACGGCCGATATCCGTGTACAGGATCGCCTCGACCCCGTAGTCCTCGAACTTGACCGCCAGGTCGACCACATCGTGGCCGGTCAGCTTGCTCCAGCCGTCGGTGGCCACCTTGCCGTCGCGCGCATCCAGCGCGACGATCACGTGGCCGCCGAAGGCACTACAGGCATCGTGCAGGAATCCGGGACTTTTTACCGCGGCGGTCCCGATCACCACGAACGAGACGCCACCGTCGATATAGCGCTCGATCGTGTCCAGGTCACGCAGCCCTCCACCGAGCTGGACCGGGACCTGGTCGCCCACTTCGCCCAGGATGCGCCGGATCACGGACTCGTTGACGGCCCGTCCGGAGCGTGCCCCGTTCAGATCGACCACGTGCAGCCGGCGCGCGCCCAGGTCGACCCAGTGGCGTGCGATCGCCACCGGGTCTTCGGAGAACACCGTGGCGCTGCTCATGTCGCCCTGGCGCAGCCGCACACAGCGTCCGTCCTTGATGTCGATCGCAGGGATCAGCAGCATGTCAAAGCAGCGGGAACTGCGGCGATTGAAACGTCGATCAACGGTTCGGGCACGACCAGAGGGCGCGCGGGAGGTATCGGGCGGGTTGCCTTCAGCAGGCGATTGTAGGGGGACGGTTTGGGCTCGATCCGGCGACCATGGGCACCCGGGATTGCGCTGGCGTTGCCTTCAAGGATTCCATCGAACAAAGTTCTCGAAAATAGCAAGCCCGGCGGCGGCGCTTTTTTCCGGGTGAAACTGGGTTGCAAAAATATTATCTCGCGCCACGGCGCAGGTAAAGGCTCCGCCATAATCGGCCTGCCCGGCGGTCAGTACCGGCTCGGCCGGGCATGCGTAATAACTGTGCACGAAGTAAAAAAAGCTCAGATCCGGCACACCCTGCCACAACGGGTGGCGCCCAAGCTGCCGAACCCGGTTCCAGCCCATGTGGGGGATCTTCAGCGGGCCGTCCGGCCCGGCCAGGCCGGGCGCAAAGCGCACCACCGGGCCGGCGATCAATCCCAGGCCGGGCGTGTCGCCTTCCTCGGAGCGGTCCAGCAGCATCTGCAGCCCGATGCAGATCGCCAGCAGCGGCTTGTCCCGCGCGGCGCGCCGCACGGCCGCCTCCAGGCCCGACTCGCGCAGCGTGCGCATGCAATCGGGCATCGCACCCTGTCCCGGAAACACGACGCGCGCGGCCGCATCGACCTGCTGCGGACTGGACGTGATCTCGACTTGCGCGCCGGGCGCCACCCGCTCGATCGCCTTGGCCACCGACAGCAGGTTACCCATGCCGTAGTCGACCACGGCGATAGTCAATTCAAGTTCCTTCGAACGGATGACGCAAGCTGGGCACGAAAAATCCCCGCCCGCTTCAAAGGCTTCCTTTCGTGCTGGGTACCGCCTGGCCGGCTGCCGGATCGAGTTGCAGCGACATCCGCAGCGCGCGTGCGAATGCCTTGAACACGGTCTCGCACTGGTGGTGCGCGTTGTCGCCGCGCAGGTTGTCCACATGCAGCGTCACGTGGGCATGGTTGACGAATCCCTGAAAGAACTCGTGCACCAGGTCGACGTCGAATTCGCCGATCATCGCGCGCTTGAATGCGACCTGCCAGACCAGCCCCGGGCGGCCGGAAAAATCGATCACGACACGGCTTAAGGCTTCATCCAGCGGCACGTAGGCGTGCCCGAAGCGCTGGATTCCGCGCTTGTCGCCGACCGCCTCGGCGACGGCCTGTCCCAGCGTGATGCCGACGTCCTCGACCGTGTGGTGGGCGTCGATGTGCAGATCGCCCTGAGCCTCGATCGTCAGGTTCAGCGCCGCATGGCGCGCGATCTGTTCCAGCATGTGGTCGAAGAACCCGATCCCGGTGGCGATGCGCCCCGGGCCGGGTTGATCCAGGTCGAGATCGACACGGATCCTGGTTTCCTTGGTTTCGCGGACGATCTGCGCGCTGCGCAAGGTCATCTTGCGGTTTTTCGAGCTCAAAGCAGGGCTCCCAACGCCTGCAGGAACGCGTCGTTTTCTTGCGGCGCGCCCACGGTCACGCGCAGGCAGCCGGCCAGAAGTGGATGCGATCCGGAAACGTCCTTCACAAGGATACCGCGGCCTCGCAAGGCGGCGAACAGGGACTGCGGCTGCGGCACGCGCAACAGGATGAAATTGGCGGCGGAATCGAAGGCGGTGACACCCGGTTGCGCGCGCAGCGCCCGCAGCAGCCGCGTGCGCTCGGAACGGATCACCGCGGCCTGGCGCTGCAGGACTTCAAAATGGTCCAGCAGGAAGTCGGCCGCCGCCAGCGGCAGCACGCCGACGTTGTAGGGCGGGCGCACCTTATCGAATTCGTGAATCCACGCCGGATCGGCGCAGGCGTAGCCCAGCCGGACCCCGGCCAGCCCCAGCTTGGACAAGGTGCGCAGCACCACCAGATTGGGGCGCCCGGCCAGCTGCGGCATCCACGTATCCTGCGCGAACGGCAGGTACGCCTCGTCGATCACGACCAGGCCGGGAGCCAGGTCCAGCACCTGCTCCAGGCCGGCGCGCGAGAACAGGTTCCCGGTCGGGTTGTTCGGGTAGGCGACGAACACCACGGCCGGGCGGTGCGCGTCGATCGCCTTGCGCATGGCGTCCATGTCGAGCTCGAAATCGGGCCGCAAGGCAACGCCCACGAAGCGGCAGCCGTCCAGACGCGCGAACACTTCAACCATCACGAACCCCGGGGTCGGGGCCAGCACGACCGCTGCGCCCGGCGCATCGTGCCGCGCGCAGGCCTGGATCATCAGGTGGATCAGCTCGTCGGAGCCGTTGCCCAGCATCAGCGCCTGGCCGGCCGGAAGCTGCGCCACCTCGGCCAGATGCCGCTTGAAGCGCGCCGGGTCGGCGGGCGGGTAGCGGTTCAGGGCGACCTGCGAGAGCCGCTCGCCCAGCTCGCGCGCGAGCTCGGGCGGCAACGGGAACGGGTTTTCCATCGCATCGAGCTTGATCAACCCGGTCGCGTCGGGTACTGCGTACGCCCGCATCGCGCGTACGTCGTCCCGGATCACGTCCAAGCGTGGAGCGTCTTGAGCGGCCCTCACCCCGACTCCTGTCCCGGAGGCAGAGGGGCTTTGCTTATCCCCGCGCGGGGGCGCCGGGCTCACTTCTGCCACCGCAACTGGGCGCTGCGTGCGTGCGCGGGCAGATCTTCGGCCTGGGCCAGCGTCGCGGCGATGGCTCCGAGCGTGCGAGCGCCGGCGGCCGAAACCGAGATCAGGCTCGTCCTCTTCTGAAAGTCGGTCACCCCGAGCGGCGAGGAAAAGCGCGCGGTGCCGGCGGTGGGCAGCACGTGGTTGGGACCGGCGCAATAGTCGCCCAGCGCCTCGCTCGAATAGCGCCCGAGAAAAATCGCCCCGGCGTGGTGGATCCGGTCGGCCCACCGCTGCGGATCGTCGGTCGAAATTTCCAGGTGCTCGGGCGCGACGCGATCGGCCAGCCGGCAGGCCTCTTCCAGATCGCGCACCCGGATCAGCGCGCCGCGCGCCGCCAGGGACGCCTGGATGATCCGCGCGCGCGGCATCTGCGGCAGCAGCCGGTCGATCGATGCCTGCACAGCCGCCATGAATTCGGGTTGCGGCGTCAGCAGCATCGCTTGCGCCAGCTCATCGTGTTCGGCCTGCGAGAAAAGGTCCATCGCGATCCAGTCCGGATCGGTCTTGCCGTCGCAGATCACCAGGATCTCGCTGGGGCCCGCGATCATGTCGATCCCGACCACGCCGAACACGCGCCGCTTGGCGGCCGCCACATACGCGTTGCCCGGGCCGACGATCTTGTCCACCTTCGGAATCGTGGCAGTGCCGTATGCGAGCGCCGCCACCGCCTGCGCGCCGCCCACCGTAAATACGCGCGATACGCCCGCAAGGTGCGCGGCGGCCAGCACCAGCGAATTGCGCACGCCCTCGGGCGTCGGAACGACCATCACGATCTCTCGCACGCCCGCCACGCCGGCTGGAATCGCGTTCATCAGCACCGACGAGGGATACGCGGCTTTGCCGCCCGGCACGTACAGGCCGACCCGCTCGAGCGGGGCCACGCGCTGGCCCAGCTCGGTGCCGTCCGGCTCGGTGAAGCGCCACTCGCCGCCGAGCTGGCGCTGGTGAAAGGCTTTGATCCGGTCGGCCGCCGCCTGCAGCGCCGCGCGCTGCTCGGGCGGCAGCGCATCCCACGCGGCCTGCGTCTGCGCGGCGGTTATCTCCAGCTGCGCCACCGATGGCGCCGAGACCCGATCGAATCGCTGCGTGTATTCGAGCAGCGCCGCATCGCCCCGCTGCCGTACGTCCTCGATGATCGCCTCGGCGCGCCGTTCGATGTCGCGGTCGAACGCGGTCGCGGGGGCCGTCAGCTCGCCAAAGCGCGCCTCGAAGTTCGGCTCGCTGGTGTCAAGAGTGCGCATTTTCATGGCCGGACGCCCTCACCCCCGGCCCCTCTCCCGCGCGCGGGAGAGGGGAGGAACTGCTTGCGACCTCTCTGCCGAAAGCGGAGGGGAGGAACTGCTGCCCTCTGCCACGCCAGTGGGAGAGGGGCCGGGGGCGAGGACAGCCTCGCTGATCGCCTGGATCAGCTCGGACAGGCGCGGCTGGCGCAGCTTGTAGGCGGCTTGATTGACGATCAGGCGCGAGCTGATCTCGGTGATCTGCTCGACTTCGACCAGCCGGTTGGCCCGCAGCGTTCCCCCGGTGGACACCAGGTCGACGATCGCATCGGCCAGGCCCGCGAGCGGCGCCAGCTCCATCGACCCGTACAGCTTGATCAGGTCCACATGCACGCCCTTGCCGGCGAAGAATTCACGCGCGGTCTGCACGTACTTGGTCGCCACCCGCAGCCGGGCGCCGCGGCGCACCGCGCCGGCGTAGTCGAACCCGTCCGGCACCGCAACGCACAAGCGGCAGCGGCCGATACCGAGCTCCACCGGCTGGTACAGCCCCGCCCCGCCATGCTCGAGCAGCACGTCCTTGCCGGCCACGCCCAGCTCCGCGGCCCCGTACTGCACGTAGGTGGCCACATCGGTAGCGCGCACCACCACCACCCGCAGATCCGCTACCGAGGTGGCGATGATCAGCCGGCGCGTGGTTTCGGGGTCCTCCTCCGGAACGATGCCCGCCCGGCGCAGCAGGGGCGTGGCCTCCTGCAGGATGCGGCCCTTGGCGAGCGCTAAGGTCAACACGACGAGAGGACGGGCAAGAAGATCCGGTCAGGCATTTGCGACACGCTCGATCCTGGCTCCGAGCTGCGCCAGGCGCTGCTCCATCCTCTCATACCCACGATCCAGATGGTAGATCCGATCGACCCAGGTCTCGCCCTCGGCAACCAGGCCGGCGATCACCAGGCTGGCCGAGGCCCGCAGATCGGTGGCCATCACGCGCGCGCCCGACAGGTGCTCGACGCCGCGCACCACCGCGGTGTTGCCGTCGATGCCGATGTCGGCCCCCAGGCGCTGCAGCTCCAGCACGTGCATGAAGCGGTTTTCGAAGATCGTCTCGACGATCGTGCCCACGCCCTCGGCGACGCACCCCAGCGCCATGAACTGCGCCTGCATGTCGGTCGGGAAGGCCGGGTAGGGCGCGGTCCTGACGCTGACCGCACGCGGCCGGGTGGCCATCCGCAGCTGGATCCAGTCCTCGCCGACGCGCACATCGGCGCCCGCTTCGCGAAGCTTGTCCAGCACAGCGTCCAGCGTCGCCGGCGCGGCGCCCTGCAGCAGCACGTCGCCGCCGGTGATCGCGGCCGCCACCAGGAAGCTTCCGGTCTCGATCCGGTCGGGCATCACGCGGTAGCGCGCGCCGTGGAGCCGGTCGACCCCCTCGATCACGATCCGGTCGGTGCCGGCGCCGCGAATGCGGGCGCCCATTTCGTTCAGACACTGCGCCAGGTCCGCCACCTCGGGCTCGCGCGCGGCATTCTCGATCACCGTTTCACCTTCCGCGAGGGTGGCCGCCATCATCAGGTTTTCGGTGCCGGTCACCGTCACCAGGTCGGTGACGATGCGGGTGCCGCGCAGGCGGCCGTTGGCCCCCAGATCGGCGACGACGTAGCCGTGCTCGATCCGGATCTGCGCACCGAGCGCCTGCAGGCCCTTCAGGTGCTGGTCGACCGGGCGCGCGCCGATCGCGCATCCGCCCGGCAGGCTCACACGCGCCGAACCAGCGCGCGCCAGCAGGGGACCGAGCACGACGATCGAGGCGCGCATCGTCTTGACCAGATCGTACGAGGCTACGGTCGAATTCAGGCCGTCGGAGCCCACCGTGACCGTGTCGCCATCGCGCTGCACCCTCACGCCCATGCCCGCGAGCAGCCGGCCCATGGTCGTGATGTCGGCCAGGTGCGGCACGTTGCTCAGCGTCAGCTCGTCGCGCGTCAGAAGCCCGGCGGCCAGCATCTTCAGCGCAGCGTTTTTCGCGCCGGCCACCCGCACGCTGCCCTGCAGGCGCTGGCCGCCAAGGATCCTGAGCTTGTCCATCTGGAAGGACTCAGGGACCGGTTGGACCGACCCGCCGGTGTTCCTCGGGGGTAAGCGTCTTCATCGACAGCGCGTGCACGCGAACGCGCATGCGATCGCCCAGCGCCGCGTACACCAGCCGATGGCGCTCGATCCTGGATTTGCCTTCGAACGCCGGGCTCACGATGAATGCCTCGAAGTGCTGGCCGTCGCCGTCGACCTTCAGCCATTCACAGTCAAGCCCCGCTGCGATCAAGTGCTGCAGCTCCTGCGGGGTCGGCAGATCGGCTTGCATCGTCGAGCTCGTCCCGGACATCAACGGTTCATCCGCGCAGCTTGTAGCCGATCGCCAGCATCCGGATCGTGACGGCCGCCGCCAGGGCCAGCGAGACGGACACCACGGTCAGGCTCACCCAGGGATCCACGTCGGATTGCGCGAAAAAGCCGTAGCGGAAGCCGTCGATCATGTAGAAGAAGGGATTCAGACGCGACAGCCCCTGCCAGAACGGCGTCAGGCCGTGCACCGAGTAGAACACGCCCGACAGGAACGTGGCCGGCATGATGATGAAATTCTGGAACGTGGCCAGCTGATCGAACTTGTCGGACACGATTCCGGCGATGATCCCCAGCACGCCGAGCAGGGCCGCGCCGAGCAATCCGAACACCACGATCCAGACCGGCGCGTGCACCGGCGGCAGCGCGATGCACGCGGTCACGGCAAACACGCCCAGTCCCACCAGCAGCCCGCGCAGAACCGACGACAGCGCGTAGGCGGCGAAAAACTCCAGATGCGACAGCGGCGGCAGCAGCACGAACACCAGGTTGCCCATCAGCTTGGACTGGATCAGCGATGAAGACGAGTTGGCGAATGCATTCTGCAGCAGCGACATCATCACCAGCCCAGGCACCAGGAACGCGGTGTAGGGCACTCCGGCGAACGCCTCGACCCGCTGGCCCAGCACGTGGCCGAACACAAGAAGGTACAGCACGGCCGTCAGCACCGGGGCCGCGATCGTCTGGAACGAGACCTTCCAGAAGCGCAGCATCTCCTTGTACAGCAGCGTGCGAAAACCCGCCAGCGAGCTGACCGGGTCGGTCCGCGCCGGCAGGGCGCCGAGCGCGGAGGACGGGGCGAGCGCGCCGTGCTCGATCCGGTTCATGCGGCCCTTTTCTGGCCCGGATCGGACATCACCTGCAGGAACACCTCTTCGAGGTCCGCGTGGCCGACCTCGATATCGTCGATCTGGCAGCCGGCGCTGCGGCAGGCGGCCAGCACCGACTCAACGTCGGCCGGCTGCGCAACCTTCAGCACGTAGCGGTCGCCGTCGTGTTCGACCAGTTGCGGTGCGAGCGCCGGCGGCAGCGGCCCGCGCAGCTGCAGTGCCATTTTCACGCCGGACACGCGCGCCAGCAGCTCGCGCGTGGGCTCCATGGCGACGATCCGCCCGGCCTTCAGCATCGCGATGCGCTCGCACATGTGCTGCGCTTCCTCCAGGTAGTGCGTGGTCAGAACGATGGTGTGGCCATCCTTGTTCAGGCGCCGAATGAAGTGCCACAGACCCTGGCGCAGCTCGACATCCACGCCGGCCGTAGGCTCGTCCAGCACGATCACCGGCGGGCGATGCACCAGTGCCTGCGCAACCAGCACGCGGCGCTTCATGCCGCCCGACAGCGAGCGCATGTTGGCGTCGGCTTTGGCGCCCAGGTCCAGGTTGGCGATCACCTCGTCGATCCAGTCGTCGTTGTGCCGCAGGCCGAAATAGCCCGACTGGATCCGCAAGGTCTCGCGCACCGTGAAGAACGGATCGAACACGAGCTCCTGCGGGACCACGCCCAGGCAGCGCCGTGCCATCCGGTACTCGCTCACGACGTCGTGGCCCATCACGGTGATGCGGCCGGAGCTGGCCCGCGCCAGCCCCGCAATGATCGAGATCAGCGTCGTCTTGCCGGCGCCGTTGGGTCCGAGCAGCCCGAAGAACTCGCCCGGCTCGATCCGCAGGCTGACGCGGTCGAGCGCGGTCACGCGCGGGTAGCGCTTGACCACATCGCGGGCCTCGATTGCGGAAATGGACATCGGTGGGGCGGCAACCGGCCGGGCGCAGCTTGGGGTGCGCCCACCCGGGCGCAATCCTAGCCTGCCATCGGTATCAGTGAATCAACACCATACAGCTTGGCCAGGCTGCGCAGGCTGGCCGGAATGCCCTTCAACTTCAGGCTGTCTCCGCGGGCCCGAACGGCGCGGTCCCAGGCCAGCACCAGCGCCACCGCCGACGAATCGAGGCGCTTGACGCCCGACAGGTCGAACTCCACATCGCCGCTGTGTATCGCGGCTTCGCCCAGCTGCAGCAGCGAGGCGGCGTTCGTATTGACGATCCGGTCCGTTTCGATTTTCACGACTTGCCCGACTGGGCCGCCAGCTTCCGGTTGCGCTCGGCCAGTGCCTTGATCAGGCCATCGACTCCGCTTTGATTGACCACGCTGGCAAAGGAGTTCCTGAAGGTTTCCACCAGCGACACGCCCAGGATCGTCACGTCGTAGATCGTCCAGCCGTTGGCGGTTTTCTCAAGCCGATAGTCCAGCTGTATCGGATCACCGTTCGAGGGAGCCACCAGCGTGCGAACGATCACGTCGGTGTCGCCGGGCTGAGAGCGCGACGGCCGCATCTTGACCTTGTGATCCGTCACTTTCGACAGCGCGCCGCTGTAGGTGCGGATCACGTACGTGCGAAATTCACGGATCAACTCCTGGCGCTGCTCGGGCGTGGCCTGTCGCCACCCGGGTCCGACCGAAAGTCGCGTCATTTTCTCGAAGTTGACATGCGGGGCGACCTTGTCGTCGATCAGCTGCTGCAAGCGCTCGAAGTCGCCGTTGCGCAGCCTGGGGTCCGCTTTGATGGCGTCGAGCACCTCGGTCGAAACCGATTCGACCAGCGCGTCGGGCGCCATCTCGGCGGGCGAGGCGGCATCGGCCGCCCGCGCCGGGTGAACCGCGGCGATCGCCGCAGCCGACAGCGCACCAAACAGGATGGCGCGGCGCAATGCTTGGCTGGAATTCATCATCATCAAACTCTCCGCGGCCTCGGCCTCGATCCCCACACTTTAGCGCCGATTGTCGGGCGACGGTTGAACGGGTCTGGTCTTGGTGGCGTCCGGGCCGGGACCGGAATCTGCGCCGTCGTCGTCCTCGGGGAGCAGGGGCGGATTGCCTTCGTACTGCAGGCTGGTGCGCCGCTGGAAGTAGGCATCGCGGGTGAACTGGTAGCGGTCCAGCGCCGCCTGGTCGATCAGGTCGGTGGCATCGAGCAGCTCGGCGCGGGTGTCGATCAGATACATTCCGTACAACCCGTAGCGGGCAGGTATCGGCTTCACGTAGGTGATCGGATTCGCGTATGAATCCGGCACCAGGCCGACCGCGTCACGTACGTCGCTCGACCCCAGCACCGGCAGCACCAGGTAGGGCCCGGTGCCGAGCCCCCAGCGGGCCAGTGTCAGTCCGAAGTCCTCGTGACGCCGATCCAGGCCCATCGTATTGGCCACGTCGAAACATCCGAGCAATCCGAGCGTCGAATTGATCGCGAGCCGTCCGGTATCGGTGGCAGCGCCCTTCGGCTTGGCCTGAAGGATGTCGTTGACCGCGTTGCGAACCTCGCCAAGATTCGCAAACCCGTTGTTGATGCACTGCCGAATTACGCGCGGCACCACCCAGACGTAACCCTTGGCCACCGGCTTCAGGAAGTAGCGGTCCAAGTGGTCGTTGAACGAGAACACCTCTCGATTGAAGCGCTCCAGCGGGTCGCGCGGGTTCTTGCCGGCGTCGGGCGGGATAGTGGCGCACCCCGCCAGCAGCAGCGCTGCCGCGAAGCACGCGATCCGCAGGTGCGGTCGATTGAATGGATGGCTCACTTTCCCCCTTCCTTCCTCTTGCCGCCCTCGGCCGCCTTACTGTAGAGCAGCTGGCCGATCAGGTTTTCCAGCACCACGGCGGACTGGGTGATCTTGATCGAAGCGTACGGCTGCAGGTCCTTGTCGTCAGCGCCCGGCTCCAGGGCCACATACTGGTCGCCCAGCAGGCCGGTGGTCAGGATCTTGGCGGATGTATCGGCCGGGAACTTGTAGCGGCGGTCGATCTCCAGCGTCGCGACTCCCTGGAAATTCTTGTCGTCAAATGTGATCGAGGCGATCCGTCCGACCGTCACCCCGGCGCTCTTGACTGGCGCGCGGATCTTCAACCCGCCCACGTTGTCGAACCGCGCCGTCACCCTATAGGTGGAATCGAACGACAGGCTCGCCAGGTTGGCCGCCTTCAACGCCAGGAAGGCGACCGCCAGCGCGCCCATCACCACGAACAGGCCCACCAGGATATCTAAGTTTCTTTTATCCATCCGTTGCTCCCTGCCTTGGTTCTAGGGCCTGGTGCTGAACATCAGCGAGGTCAACAAGAAATCCAGGACCAGCACGGCCACCGACGAGATCACGACCGTGCGCGTGGTCGCCTGCGCCACGCCCTCGGGCGTGGCGTCCGATTCGTAGCCCGTGTACAGCGCGACGAAGGTCGTCGCCACCCCGAACACAACGGTCTTGACCATGCCGTTGCCGACATCCTTGAAAACGTCGACCCCATCCTGCATCTGCGACCAGAACGCGGCCGAGTCGATCCCGATCAGTTTGACCCCGATCACGTAGGCCCCGGCCACGCCGACCGCCGAGAAGATCGCGCTCAACAGCGGCACCGACACGATGCCGGCCACGAAGCGCGGCGCCAGCACCCGGCCGCGCGGATCCACCGCCATCATCTCCATGGCGGCCAGCTGCTCGCCGGCCTTCATCAACCCGATCTCGGCCGTCAGCGAGGTGCCGGCGCGTCCCGCGAACAGCAGCGCGGTCAACACAGGCCCCAGCTCGCGCAGCAGCGACAACGCCACCAGCAACCCGACCTGCTCGGCGGCGCCGTAGCGGTCCAGCGCGTAGTAGGCCTGCAAGCCCAGCACGCCGCCGACCGCCGCACCGGAGGTGATGATGATCACCAGAGAAAGATTGCCGATCGAATAGATCTGGACCACCGAGAGGTCGAAACGACGCAGCGCCGCCGGGGTGAAGCGCACCAGCTCCCAGAAGAACAACGAGGCGTGGCCCAGCGACCGCAGCAGCCGCAGTGCGCGCGCGCCCAGCGCAGCCAGGAAGTCGGCGACCGCGTTCATCCGGCCAGCCCCATTTCCTGCTCGATCGGCTTGGCCGGGTAGTGAAACGGGACCGGGCCGTCGGGCTCGCCGCGAATGAACTGCCGCACCTCCGGGTCCTCGGACGCCTGCAGCTGCGCCGCGGTGCCGTGGCCGACGATGCGCCCCGAGGAGATCAGATACAAGTAGTCGCAGATCAGGAAGCACTCGTCCACATCGTGCGACACGACGATCGAGGTTGCGCCGGTGGCGTCGTTCAGGCGCCGGATCAGGTTGGCCGTGATGCCGAGCGAAATCGGATCCAGCCCCGCGAACGGCTCGTCGTACATGATCAGCTCCGGATCGAGCGCGATCGCGCGCGCCAGTGCGATCCGGCGCGCCATGCCGCCGCTCACCTCGGAGATCCGCAGCGACGCGGCCCCGCGCAGCCCGACCGCGTTCAATTTCAACAGCACGATGTCGCGGATCATCGAATCGGGCAAGTCGGTGTGCTCGCGCAGCGGAAAGGCGACGTTTTCGAACACGCTCAGGTCGGTGAACAGCGCTCCGAACTGGAACAGCATCCCCAGGCGCCGGCGCAGCGCGAACAGCTTGTCGATGTCGGACGGATCGACCGGCTCGCCGTCGAACAGGATCTTTCCGGATTGCGGCCTGATCACGCCCCCGATCAGACGCAACAGCGTGGTCTTGCCGGAACCAGACAGGCCCATGATCGCGACGACCTTGCCGCGCGGAAACTCCAGCGAGACATCCCTCAGAATGACCCGGCTGCGGTCGTAGCCGAATGTCAAATGGTCGATCTGGACCAGGTTGTCGGTTGCCAAGGTGCGGGAATTCGAGGGTTGCGACGGCTTGATCAGAGCGGGCGCGATTGTCGCATACCGTCGAGCCGGGCACTGCACCGTGTCGCCGCGGTTGAATATTCTTGCTGTCTAGCGCGGCAGCTCGCTGCGGCCCATCAGGTATTCATCGACCGCCCGCGCACACTGGCGTCCTTCCCGGATCGCCCATACAACCAGCGATTGGCCGCGCCGCATGTCGCCCGCGGCGAACACCTTGGGCACGCTGGTGGCATAGGCACGCTGCCCGCGCGGGCCGTCGTCGACCAGCGCGCGGGCGTTGCCGCGCGAGTCGGTTTCGACGCCGAAGGCCCTCAGCACCGAGACCACCGGCGATACAAACCCCATCGCGAGCAGCACCAGCCGCGCCGGTATCTCGAATTCCGAGTCGGCAACCTCGACGAATTTCACACTTCCGCCCGCATCCCTGCGCATCTCGACCCGAACCGCGATCAGCGCCTTCACGTACCCATGCCCGTCGTCCTGGAACGACTTGGTCGCCACGGACCAGTCCCGCTCGCAGCCCTCCTCGTGAGAGCTGGAAGTGCGCAGTTTCACCGGCCAGTAGGGCCAGGTCATCGCCTTGTCCTCGACTTCGGGCGGCTGCGGCAGCAGCTCGAACTGGGTGACCGACGTGGCACCCTGCCGGTTCGAGGTGCCCACGCAGTCGGAGCCGGTATCTCCGCCTCCGATCACGACCACCCGCTTGCCGGCCGCGGTCAGTTGGCCCTCGACCGGATCGCCGGCCACGACCCGGTTCTGCTGGGGCAGGAAGTCCATCGCGAAATGAATCCCGCCCAAAGTGCGGCCCGGAACCGGCAGGTCGCGCGGGGTTTCCGCGCCGCCGGCCAGCACCACGGCGTCAAAGCCTTCGATCAGCTCGCCCGCCGAAATCCGTTCGGTGCCCAGGCACGTGACACCGGCGCCGAGCCCGCCGCCTGGCTCGGCCGCTCCGCCGACCAGCGCGCCGGTGCGGAACTCGACGCCCTCCGCGATCATTTGGTGGATGCGCCGGTCGATGTGCGACTTTTCCATCTTGAAATCGGGTATGCCGTAGCGCAGAAGCCCTCCGATCCGGTCGTTCTTCTCGAGCACGGTGACCGCGTGGCCGGCGCGCGCCAGCTGTTGCGCGCAGGCAAGGCCCGCGGGACCGCTGCCGACGACCGCGACGCGCCGTCCGGTCTTGCGGGCCGCTGGCTGGGGCCTCACCCAGCCCTCGGCCCAGCCGCGGTCGATGATCGCGTGCTCGATCGACTTGATTCCGACCGGGTCGCTGTTGATGTTCAGCGTGCAAGCCGCCTCGCACGGGGCCGGGCATACGCGCCCGGTGAATTCTGGAAAGTTGTTGGTCGAGTGCAGTACATCGAGCGCCTGCTGCCAGTCCTTCCGGTACACCAGGTCGTTGAAGTCCGGAATCACGTTGTTCACGGGGCAGCCGGTGCTGCAAAACGGGATGCCGCAATCCATGCAGCGCGCCGCCTGCACCGCCGCCTTTTCGTCGGCCAGCGGCGCGATGAATTCGCGCCAGTGGGCGCGGCGCTGCTCGGGGTGCTCGGCGGCTTCCTCCAGCCGCGCGTACTCCAGAAATCCGGTGGTCTTGCCCATGGCTTTCTTAGATTCAAATTCTTCCGTTGCTCACCCTCACCCCCTCCCCTCTGCCGCTTCGCGGGCGAGGGGCGATACCGCGTGCCCCTGCGAACAGGGGAGGGGGTGAGGGCGGTTATGCCGCGAGCCTGTCCGCCTCCGCCGCCCGCCGCGCCTCGGCCATCTGCTTCAGGGCGCGCCGGTATTCGTGCGGGAACACCTTGACGAAGCGGCCGCGCATCCGTTCCCAGTCCTGCAGGATTTCCTTGGCGCGGAAGCTGCCGGTATGGCGGAATTGTTTCTCGATCAGCTCGCGCAGGATGAATTCGTCGCTCATCGGCCCCTGTCCGGCCGAATGCCAGATCGCCTCGTCCACGCGGGCCTTCTGCTCCGGCGCCGACACCACCGGCTCCAGAGCGACCATCGAGGTGTTGCAGCGGGATGCGAAATCGCCCCGCTCGTCGTACACGTACGCGATGCCGCCCGACATGCCGCCGGCGAAGTTGCGACCGGTGCCGCCGAGCACGACGACGGTGCCGTTGGTCATGTACTCGCAGCAGTGATCGCCCGCGCCTTCGACCACGGCGCAGGCGCCGGAGTTGCGCACCGCAAAGCGCTCGCCGGCCACGCCGTTGAAGAAGGCCTCGCCGGCGATCGCGCCGTACAGCACCGTATTGCCAACGATGATGTGCTCGGGACCGAATCCGCGGAAATCGTTCGGCGAGCGCACGATCACGCGGCCGCCGGACAGGCCCTTGCCGGTGTAGTCGTTCGCATCGCCGACCAGGTCCAGCGTGATGCCGTGCGCCAGGAAGGCGCCGAAGCTCTGGCCGGCCGTTCCCTGAAGCTGGATGTGGATCGAATCGTCGGCCAGGCCCTGATGGCCGAAGCGGCGCGCAACTTCCGACGACAGCATTGCTCCGACCGAGCGGTGGATGTTGCGGATCGGATGAATGAAGCTGACCCGCTCGCCGTTGTCCAGCGCCGGTCGGCTTTTCTCGATCAGCTTGTGATCGAGCGCCCCGCCGAGCCGATGGTCCTGCTCCTCGCACTTGAAGCGCGCCACCTCCTGCGGCATCGGCGGCCGGTAGAAGATGCGCGAGAAGTCCAGTCCGCGCGCTTTCCAGTGCTCCACGCCGTGGCGCACGTCCAGCAGGTCGCTGCGGCCGATCAGGTCCTGGAAGCGCCGCACGCCCAGCTGCGCCATGATTTCGCGCACTTCCTCGGCGACGAAGAAAAAGTAGTTGACCACATGCTCCGGCTGGCCCTTGAAGCGCTTGCGCAGCACCGGGTCCTGCGTGGCCACGCCGACCGGGCAGGTGTTCAAATGGCACTTGCGCATCATGATGCAGCCTTCGGCCACCAGAGGGGCCGTGGCGAATCCGAATTCGTCGGCGCCCAGCAACGCCCCGACCGCCACGTCGCGCCCGGTTTTCAACTGGCCGTCGACCTGAACCGCGATGCGGCCGCGCAGCCGGTTCAGCACCAGCGTCTGCTGCGTCTCGGCCAGGCCCAGCTCCCAGGGCGTGCCGGCATGCTTGATCGACGACAAGGGCGACGCCCCGGTGCCGCCATCGTGGCCCGCGATGGTCACGCCGTCGGCCTTGGCCTTGGCCACCCCGGCCGCGACGGTCCCTACCCCCACCTCGGAGACGAGCTTGACCGAGATGGCGGCCCTCGAATTGGCGTTTTTCAGGTCGTGGATCAGCTGCGCCAGGTCCTCGATCGAGTAGATGTCGTGGTGCGGCGGCGGCGAGATCAGCCCCACGCCAGGCACCGAATAGCGCAGCTTGGCGATGTACTCGGAGACCTTGTGGCCCGGCAACTGGCCGCCCTCGCCCGGCTTGGCGCCCTGCGCCATCTTGATCTGGATCTGGTCGGCCGAAACCAGATATTCGGCCGTGACTCCGAAGCGGGCCGAAGCGACCTGCTTGATCTTGGAGCGCAGCGAATCGCCGTCCTTCAGCGGAATGTCGACCATCACGCGGTCGGCTCCGAGCACCGAGGCCACGGTGTCGCCGGTGCGGATCGGAAGGCCGCGCAGCTCCTGCTGATAGCGGCGCGCGTCTTCGCCGCCTTCGCCCGTGTTGCTCTTGCCACCGATCCGGTTCATCGCGATCGCCAGCGTCGTGTGCGCTTCGGTCGAGATACTGCCCAGCGACATGGCGCCGGTGGCGAAGCGCTTGACGATTTCGGCGGCCGGCTCGACCTCGGCGATCGGCATCGCGCGCGACGGGTCCAGCCTGAACTCGAAAAGGCCCCGCAGCGTCATGTGCCGGCGCGATTGATCGTTGATGATCTGCGCGTATTCCTTGTAGGTCTGGTAGTTGTTGGCGCGCGCGGCGTGCTGCAGCTTGGCGATCGCGTCCGGAGTCCACATGTGCTCCTCGCCGCGCACGCGGTACTGGTACTCGCCGCCGGCGTCGAGCATGTGCGCCAGCACCGGGTCGTCGCCGAAGGCGCCGCGGTGTATCCGCACCGTTTCCTGCATCACTTCGAACAGCCCGACCCCGCCGACGCTGCTGGTGGTGCCGTGGAAGTACTTGTCGACGAAGTCGGCCGAAAGACCGACCGCCTCGAAGATCTGGGCGCCGCAGTACGACATGTAGGTGGAGATGCCCATCTTGGACATCACCTTCTGCAGCCCCTTGCCGATCGCCTTGATGAAGTTCTTGACCGCCTTGTCGGGGTCGACTCCGTCCGGGCTGTGGCCGAACTGCGCCTGCAGCGTGTCGATCGCGAGGTACGGGTGCACCGCCTCGGCGCCGTAGCCGGCCAGCAGCGCGAAATGGTGCACTTCGCGCGCCGAGCCGGTCTCCACCACCAGCCCGGTGGAAGTGCGCAACCCGGCCTGGATCAGGTGCTGGTGCAGGGCGCTGGTCGCCAGCAGCGCAGGGATCGCCACGTTGTCCGCGTCCAGGCGCCGGTCGCTGACGACCAGGATGTTGTAGCCGGCGCGCACCGCATCGACCGCCTGTGCGCACAAAGACGCGAGGCGCGCCTCGACGCCCTCGGGTCCCCAGCCGATCGGGTAGCAGATGTCCAGATCGTAGGCGCGGAACTTGCCCGACGTGTAAGCATCGATCGAGCGGATCTTGGCCATGTCCTTGTGGTCCAGCACCGGCTGGGTCACTTCCAGGCGCATGGGCGGGTTGATGTTGTTGATGTCGAGCAGGTTCGGCTTGGGGCCGACGAAGCTCACCAGCGACATCACCAGCTGTTCGCGGATCGGATCGATCGGGGGATTGGTCACCTGCGCGAACATCTGCTTGAAGTACGCGTACAGCACCTTGTCGCGCTCCGACAGCACCGGCAGCGACGTGTCATTGCCCATCGACCCGACCGGCTCCTCGGCGTCGGTCGCCATCGGCACCATCAGCAGCCGGACATCCTCCTGGGTGTAGCCGAAGGCCTGTTGGAGGTCGAGCAGTGTGGCGGGCGCCCTCACCCCCGGCCCCTCTTCCGCAAGCGGGAGAGCGGAGGAACTGCTGCCTGCGTTTGCAATCAGCCGTTCACCTTGGCTGGGGGTGAGGGTCGGCAGTTCGTCGAGCCGGACCCGAATGCGGCGGATCCACTCCTTGAACGGTTTGCCGGCCGCGAGCTGAGCCTTCAGCTCCGTGTCGTCGATGATGCGGCCCTGTTCGGTGTCGATCAGGAACATCTTGCCGGGTTGCAGGCGCCACTTCTTCACGATCCTGGATTCGGGGATCGGCAGTACGCCCACTTCGGAGGCCATCACGACGATATCGTCGTCGGTGATCACGTAGCGCGCCGGCCGCAGTCCGTTGCGGTCCAGCGTGGCGCCGATGCGCACGCCGTCGGTGAACGCGATCGCGGCGGGGCCGTCCCACGGCTCCATCATCGAGGCGTGGTACTCGTAGAAGGCGCGCCGGCTCTCGTCCATCAGCGTGTGCTGCTCCCAGGCCTCCGGGATCATCATCATCATCGCGTGCGCCAGCGGATAGCCCGCCATCACCAGCAGCTCGAGCGCGTTGTCGAAGCAGGCCGTGTCGGACTGGCCCTCGTAGATCAGCGGGTACAGTTTTCGAAGGTCGTCGCGCAGCACCGGCGAGCTCATCACGCCCTCGCGCGCGCGCATCCAGTTGAAGTTGCCCCTGACCGTGTTGATCTCGCCGTTGTGGGCGATCATCCGGTACGGATGGGCCAGCTCCCAACTGGGAAACGTGTTGGTCGAGAAGCGCTGGTGCACCAGCGCGATGGCGGACTCCACGCGCGCATCGGCCAGGTCGCGGTAATAGCGGCCCACCTGGTCGGCCAGCAGCAACCCTTTGTAGACGACGGTGCGGGTGGACATCGACGGCACGAAGTACTCGCGACCGTGCTTGAGCTTCAGAGCCTGGATCTTGTGGCTGGCCGCCTTGCGGATCACGTACAGCTTCCGCTCCAGCGCGTCGGGCACCATGATGTCGGGGCTGCGGCCGATGAAGATCTGCCGGATCACGGGCTCGCGCTCGCGCACGCGCGGGGACATCGGCATATCGCGGTCCACCGGCACGTCGCGCCAGCCCAGCACGACCTGGCCTTCCGCGCGCACGGTGCGCTCGAGCTCCTGCTCGCACGCCTGGCGCGAGGCGTGCTCGCGCGGCAGGAAGATCATTCCGACGCCATATTCGCCCGGCGGCGGCAGCTTCACGCCCTGCTGGCACAGCTCCTCGCGGTAGTGCGCATCCGGGATCTGGATCAGGATTCCGGCGCCGTCGCCGTACAGCGGATCAGCGCCCACGGCGCCACGGTGATCCAGGTTGCGCAGGATCAGCAGCGCCTGTTCGATCAGCGTATGGCTGCGGTTGCCCTTGATATTGACGACGAATCCGACGCCGCAGGCGTCGTGCTCAAAGCGGGTCGAATACAGCCCATGCTGCTGCGCGGCCTCGATCGCGCCGTCGTCCGACGGCAGGTGCATCGACCCCTCCCGAGCGGCCACCAACGGCCGGAAAGTCGCCAGGAAACAATGTAATGCATTGCATCATGGGCCTCAACGGAACTAAATTGGGGACAGACCCTGTAATTCGGTGTCGGCCGCCGCGGACCAAAAAAATGGGGTCATATCGAAAATGACCCCTGTCCGAGACCCGTGTCCCGCTGGGTGCGACCGGGTGCCGCTTTACAAAAGCAGGTCGTCTCAAACTGTGATCGGTTGTGGCGGGCCCGAGCGGGCAGCCACTGTCCCGCAACCTCAGTGGGCTTCGTTGCCAGAGGAATTACCGGTGGAGCGGCGCGGGCGTCCGACCGGCAAGGGTGCCAGGCGCCGCTCGGTCTTGGTGGACAGCTCCCGCAGGAACAAGCCGTCTCCCAGCGCCCACCCGTGTTCAACCGCATTGTGGATACGCGTGACCTCGGGTTCCGCCAGCCCGGCATCGGCCAGCCGCCGATATTGGGCCTGCCGCTCGAACGGCGTATTGCCGAGCTTCCACATCTCGGCGTGCTCGGTGATGGCCGGATCGAGCTGCAGCCCCACGTGGTGCGGAAGGCTCGACCACGGGTAGAGGGTCGCGTTGGTCACGTACTGCGTGCGCACCGGTCCCAGTTCGACGAACAGCGCACACGGCAGCAGAAACCGGTTCGGGTCGATCACGGTGCAGCGAAAGCGCGCCTGCCACAGCGTTCCGCCGCGCTCGTGGCGCCGGTTGAAGTCGCGCACGTAGCGGCGCCCGAGCGCCTGCATCGCCAGGCTCAGCGAGCGGCCGTCCGACGGCGTCACCAGCAGATGGAACTGATCCGGCATCAGCGCATAGGCGTGGATCTCTACCTCGTGCCGGCGGCTCAGGCTGCGCAGCTCGCTCAGCATGAACTGATAGTCCGTTTCAGCCAGGAAGGCCGGCTGGCCCGCCACGCTGCGCTGAACCAGCAGGTGCGGGTATCCGGGCACTGAAAGGCGGGGGAGTCGGGCCATGGTGCTACCTACCTTCTGAAGCCGATGCCAGTTGCTTGCTGCGCCGCGCCCGTTGTCCCGCTCCGACCGGTTACCCGATCGCGAACAGCCGCCGGTGCTCCCGGATCGCGTAGCGGTCAGTCATTCCTGCGATGTAGTCGGCAATTGCGCGCGCACCCTGCTCGGCCACGCGCACCTGGTGATCGGCCGGAAGCAGTCCCGGCTCCTGGTGAAACGCGTCGAACAATTCGCGCACGATCCTTCGGGATTTGGCCGTCATCCGCATCACCTCAGGGTGCCGGTACAAGTGCTCTCGCAGGAACTTCTTCAACACCTCCGCTTCGGTCAGAGTCTGCGGCGAGAACCCTACCAGCGGGCCCGCTGCGCGAACATCATCGACCGCCTCGACCCCCGCCAGCGTAATGCGGCGCCGCGTCTCTTCAATAAGGTCAACTACTAAGGTGTTGATCATCCGACGGACAGTTTCATGCACTGCGCGCCGCTCGCCAATATTCGGAAACCGGTATCTGACTTCGGCCGAATGTCTCGCTACGAGCGGAATCCCTTCGAGCTGCCCGGTCACTATCAGTCCAGATCGCAGACCGTCGTCGACATCATGGTTGTTGTAGGCGATCTCGTCGGCCAGGTTCGCGACCTGACCCTCCAGGCTTGCCTGACGTCTGGATACAAAACGCTCGGCCACCGGGCCGAGCCGGCGCGCGTTTTCAAGCGAGCAGTGCTTCAGAATGCCCTCGCGCGTCTCGAAGCACAGGTTCAATCCGTCGAACGCGCCGTAGCGCTCCTCCAGCTCGTCGACCACGCGCAGCGACTGCAGGTTGTGCTCGAAGCCGCCGAACGGCTGCATGCACTCGTTCAGCGCGTCCTGCCCGGCGTGCCCGAATGGCGTGTGCCCCAGGTCGTGCGCCAGTGCGATCGCTTCCACCAGGTCCTCGTTCACCCGCAGGCTGCGCGCGGCCGAGCGCGCGATCTGCGCGACTTCCAGCGAGTGGGTCAGCCGCGTGCGGAACAGGTCACCCTCGTGATTGACGAACACCTGGGTCTTGTATTCGAGCCGGCGAAAGGCGGTGCTGTGGATGATCCGATCGCGGTCGCGCTGAAAGGCGGTACGCGTGGCCGCTTCGGGTTCCGGGTAGCGGCGCCCGCGCGACTGCGACGAGCGCGCCGCATACGGCGCCAGCCAGTCCTCGCTCGGAATCACCGGTAGCCCGCCGCCTCCAGCGTCGACTCGACCAGCGCATCGGCTGCTTCGCGCTGAACGGCGCGGCCGATGCGCTCCAGCAGCACGAAGCGGATCCGCCCCGCCAGCGTCTTCTTGTCGCCGCGCATCGCATCGAGCGCGGCGGCCTTCGAAAGCCCCTCGATCCGAACCGGCAAACGCGCCCGCGACACCGCGTCGCTGACGCGATCGACCTCGGCGCTCCCGATCAGGCCCAACCGCGACGACAGGTCGGCGGCCAGGCACAAGCCGCAGCCCACGGCTTCGCCGTGCAGCCAGCGGCCAAACCCGGTCAGCGCCTCGATCGCATGCCCGAACGTGTGTCCGAGGTTCAGCAGCGCGCGCTCGCCGCGTTCGCGCTCGTCGCGCCCGACGATGCGCGCCTTGATCTGGCACGAGCGCGCGATCGCGCTCGCCAGGGCCTCGTCGTTCAGCGCCAGCAGTGCCGGCATATCGCGTACCGTGCGATCGAAATACTCATCGTCCGCCAGCAACCCGTGCTTGAGCACTTCGGCCAGTCCCGCGGACAGTTCGCGCGCCGGCAGACTGCGCAGCACCGAGGTGTCGGAGACCACGGCCGCGGGCTGGTGGAAAGCGCCGATCAGGTTCTTGCCCGATGGGTGGTTCACGCCGGTCTTGCCGCCTACCGAGGAGTCCACCTGCGCCAGCAGCGTGGTCGGCACCTGCACCACCCGCACTCCGCGCATGTACACCGCGGCCGCAAAGCCGGCGATGTCGCCGACCACGCCGCCGCCGAGCGCAACCACCACGCTGCCACGGTCGGCGCGGGCCCTGACCAGCGCATCGATCACCTGACCGGCGGTGGCGAGGTTCTTGGCGGTCTCGCCATCTTCGATCGTGTACGGCGAGGTCGGCGCCACCCGCGCGCAGGCGCGCTGAACGGGCTCCAGGTACAGCGGCGCCACGACCGTGCTGGTGACGATGTGAATCGAGGTCGGCGCCAGCGGCCCGACAAACTCATCCAGGCGCCCGATCAGCCCGGGGGCGATCCAGATGTCGTGGGGAATCGATGCCAGTTCGACCGTGACGCGCTGCATGCGGTGCATTTTATCCGCCGGCGACAGACCCGCTGCAAAAACGGCCCTTCCTGGGTCGGGTCCGCGAGCGCCTTGCCTCAACTTGAGGGGTCTCATTGAGCGGCGCGCTACGCCTCTTTGCAGCCGATCACCGCGGCGACCTGCGGGTTGGCCTGCAGGCGGGCGACCAGGCGGCGCGGATTGGCGGCGACCGAGCGGAATATCAGGTGCGCGGTCTGCCGGTACAGCGGCCCGCGCTCCTGCAGCAGCTGCTCGATCCGGGTGTCGCGGTCGGCAACCTGCAGCAGCGGCCGGCTGGCATCGGCGCGCGTGCGGCGCGCGATCTCTTCGGCCGAGGCCTGCAGGTAGATCACCAGGCCTCGCGAGCGCAGCATCTGACGGTTGTCGGCGCTGAGCACGGCGCCGCCCCCGGTCGCCAGCACCACGCGCGAGCGTTGCGTCAACTCCTCCAGCAGCTGGGATTCGCGCTCCCGGAAGGCGGCCTCGCCCTCGAGCTCGAACATATGCTGGATCGAGGTGCCGGCGCGTTGCTCGAGCTCCCGATCACAATCGATGAACTCGAAGCCGCAGCCGGCCGCGAGCAGGCGCGCCACCGTGCTCTTGCCGGCCCCCATCATTCCAATCAGGAAGATGGACGTGCGGGCCGGATGCTGCAGTTGACTCAGCTGCGCGCCGCCTGCGTCACTTTGTCGGAGATCACCCGCGGCGTGATGAAGATCAGGAGCTCGGTGCGGTTGTTGACCTTGGCGCGGTCGCGGAAGAACACGCCCACAATGGGCAGCTCGCCCAGCCACGGAATCTCGGTCGTCGTCACCCGCTCGGTCTGCTGGTAGATGCCGCCCAGCACCACGGTTCCGCCGTTTTCGACCAGCACCTGGGTGGTCACGTTCTTGGTGTCGATCGCGATGCCGCCGCTGCCGCTGACGGTGGCGCTCGGGGTGTCCTTGTTGACCTTCACGTCCAGGAAAATCGAACCCTCCGGCGTGATCTGCGGCGTCACCTCCAGCCGCAGCACCGCCTTGCGGAACTGGATCTGACCGGGACCTCCGAGCTGCGTGTTGGTCTGGTACGGGATGTCGTTACCCTGTTCGATCGAGGCCTTGACCTTGTCGGCCGTGACCACCCGCGGACTGGAAATCACCTTGCCGCGGCCGTCCAATTCGAGCGCGCTGATTTCCAGGTTCAGCACGCTCGACACCTGGCTGTTGAACAGCGTCAGGCCGACGCTGCCCGGATTGAAGCCGTTCAACGCCGCCGCCGGCAGGTTCACGAAGTTCGGATTGGTGATCTGGAACCCGTTGATACACATGATGCTCAGGCCGGTCGGACAGGTGGTCGTGCCCGGCGGCAGCGGCGAGAAGCTGGAGCCGGCGCCGCTGTTGACCCAGGTATGGGGTCCGAAGTGGGCAATGCCCAGGCGGGCGCCGATGTCCTGGCTGAATTCGTCGTCGGCCTCGACGATGCGGGCCTCGATCAGAACCTGAGGCACCGGAATGTCGATCCGCGAGATCAGCTGCCGCACCGCTTCGAGCTGCGCGTTCGTATCCTGAACGAACAGCTGATTGGTCCTCGGGTCGACCACCACGCTGCCGCGCTTGGACAGCATCCGCTGCTTCTCGTCGACCAGCATCTTGCGCACGTCGTCTGCCTTCTGGTAATTGACGACGAAATTCTCGGTATGCAACGGCTCGAGCTCCAGGATCTGGCTGCGCGCTTCCAGTTCCAGCTTCTCCTTGGTGGCCAGCTCGTCGCGCGGGGCCACCAGGATCACGTTGCCGTTCTTGCGCATGTCCAGACCCTTGGACTGCAGGATGATGTCCAGCGCCTGGTCCCACGGCACGTCCTTCAGCCGCAGCGTGATCGCGCCCTGCACCGAGTCGCTGGTGATGATGTTCAGGTTCGTGAAGTCGGCGATCACCTGCAGCAGCGAACGCACGTCGACGTTCTGGAAATTCAGCGACAGCCGCTCGCCCTGGTAACCCTGGCGCGTGCCCTGGAACAGGCGCGTGGGATCTTCCTTGACGGGCTTTACTTCGACCACGAAGTGCGTGTCGCTCTGGTAAGCGTTCTGCTCCCACAGGCCGCGCGGCTCGATCACCATGTGCACGTTGTTGCCCTGCTGCGTCGTGCTGACCTGCGCGATCGGCGTGCCGAAATCGGTCACGTCCAGGCGCCGGCGCAGCGATTCGGGCACGCTCGTGTTCAAGAAGTCGACCAGGATCTGCTGGCCCTGCTGCCGGATGTCGACGCTGGTGGTCGGATCGCTCAAATCGACGACCACGCGTCCTTCGCCGACCGCGCCGCGGCGGAAGTCGACGTTGCGGATCGTGCGCGGCCCCGGCGCTGCCGCTGCCACCGGCGCTGCGGCTGCCGGCATCGTTGGAGTGGCCCCGGCCGGCCCTGCGCCCGCCGTGGTGGTGCCGGCCGGCGCAACGGGCTGCGGCGGCGGGAAGGTTGCCGTCTCGCCCTTCGTCCCGAGGGTGACCTGCACCGTGTTGCCCTGCGCCGTCACCGTATAACTGAGCGGGACACGCAGGTTCAGCACGACGCGCGAGCGTCCCACTGCCTGGATCACATTGACCGAGCGCAGATCGCCCTGGTTGATTTCCACCGAGCTGCGGCCCAGGTTGTTCACCGTCAGCGGCAGGTCGATCGCGACGCGTGCCGGATTGGTAACGGAGAAATTGGTCGGGGCACCCGTCAACGGCTCCTTCAGCTGTATGGTCAGGAACACCCCGGTGCTGGTTTGAGTCGCGTCGATCCGCTCGATGCTGTTGGATCCTGCCGCTTCCTGTGCGAAGGCCGGCTCGCCGGCGGCGGCGATCAAGCCCGCCAGCACAGCGACCACGTGAGCGTTCCGTAGAATTCGACTGAACGAGGCCTTCATCGCTTGCTCCCCTGCTGCGGCCCGATGGCCACGGTTTGCAGTTCTAGTTTGGCCGGGCGCTCCACCCACTCTCCGGCGGCGTCCTGAACGATCTCCTTGAGCACCAACTCCGTTTCGGTGATGCGCGTCACCACGCCGAAGTTCTGCCCCAGGTAATTTCCAACCCGTACGATGTGCGTGGACCCGTTGGTCTCCAGCAGGGCCACGTTGATGCCGCCCTGCCGCATCATCCCGACCATGCGGATCTGATCCAGCGGAAAGCCCTCCAGCACTTCACGGCGCCGGTCCAGGTCGGGCTTGACGGCGCTCGCGCTGGCGCGCGCCTGTGCCTGGCGCGCCACCGCCATCAGGATCTTCTGCGGGTCGAACGGTTCCACCGCGCCGCCGCTGTCGTACACGAACGGCGTGAAATCCTTGGGCGGGGGCACCGGCTGCGTGGTGATGCGGGTGGACGACTTCACGCTGTTCATCCAGGTCTTCAGCTCGCTCTCGTCCGAGGTGCCGCACGCGGCCAGCAGCGCAACGGCTGCGCCGATCGCAGCCCTGCGAAGCGCGCAGCGCGAAGCGGGGCCTGTCCTGCGAAGCGCGCAGCGCGAAGCGGGAAGCCTCATTTGCCACCCGCCTTGGCGGGTCCGGCGCGCGACTTGCGCTGAGCGGCCACTTCGTCTTCGTCCAGGTAGCGGAAGGTCTTGGCCACCGCATCGAGCGACAGCGTCGGCGTCTTGGTCGTCTGAACGTTCAGGTTGTTCAGCGTCACGATCCGCGGCAGATTGGCGATGTCGCTGGTGAACGCGCCCAGGTCGTGGTAGCGACCGGATACGCGCACCGTGATCGGCAACTCGGCGTAGTAGTCCTTCAGCACGACCTGCCCCGGCCGGAACAGTTCGAACTGCAGCCCGCGGCCGATTCCGGCCTGGTTGATGTCCGACAACAGGGCGTCCATCTCGGCCTTGCTCGGCAACTGCTTCTCCAGCGTCAGCACCGACTGGTTCACCTGTTCCTTCTGGCGCCGCAGCTCCTCCAGGTTGATGGCCTGCTGGATCTTGAGCCGGTACTGGTCCTTCAGCGTCGCTTCCTGCTGGCGCAGCTGGTCCAGCTGATTGAGCTGATCGTTCCACACGACAAACCAGCCGACCACCGCGCACGCGATCACCACCGCGACCCACAGCGCAAGCTTCGGCAGCAAAGGCCAGGTGCCGACGTTGTCGAGCGATAGGCCGCGAAACTGGGCCATCCAATTTTGAGGGGCGGTTGTCGCCATGGTGTCCTTGGGGCGGGGCGCCTCAGCCCTTCTTGGGCGGAGCGGCGGGTGCACCGGCGGCGGCGCTGGCAGGCAGCTCGCTGCTCGGTTTCATGTAGAAATTCATCGAGAAGTCGAACAGGCGGCGCTGGATGCCGTCCGGGCTTGCCCCTGCGAGCTTGATCTCGATCAGCTCGGGGCGCTCGACGTAGCGGCCGTTGTTGGTCAGGTTGCGCAGGAACTCGGACACCCGCTCGTTGGACGCGGCCCAGCCGGCGATCGTGACCTTGCGGTCCTCCTGCCGGATCGAGCGAAGATAGATGCCCTCGGGCGTCTGGCGCGTCAGCTCGTCGAGCAGGTACACCGGCTCGTTGCGATCGGCCTGCAGGTCCTCGACCGCCTTCTGCCGGGCCCGCAGCGCCTCGATCTCCTGGCGCAGCGTGGCGATTTCCTTGATTTGCGCATCCAGCCGCCGGTTCTCGTCGGCGATCAGCTTGTTGTGGCCTTTCTGGGTGTCCAGATAGCCCTCCAGCACCGACCACACCAGCAGCACGAGCACGGCTCCTGCGACCACGCTCAGCCCGGTCATCAGATAGAACGCCTGCTTCTGACGCTGCCGCTTCTGTTCCCGATGCGGCAGCAGGTTGACGCGGACGATCACGGCTCGAACCTCCGCATCGCCAGCCCGCAGGGAGTCAGCAGCGCCGGCGCGTCCAGCCGCAGCTGCTTCTCGCGCACGCCCCCGGCGATCTCCATCCCCTTGAACGGAGAGATCACCGACGTGGGCACCTGGGCCCGCTCCATCAGCGCTTCGGGCAGACCCGGCAGCACCGAGGAGCCTCCGGCCAGCATGATCTGGTCGACGCGTGTGTAGGGGGTCGACGTAAAGAAGAACTGCAGCGCGCGCGTGATCTCGGTAGTGGCCGTATCGATGAAGGGCCTGAGCACATCGCTCTCGTAATTGGCCGGAAGATCACCGCTGCGCTTCTTGTGCTCGGCCTCCTCGGCCGGCACGCCGTAGGCGCGCGCGATATCCCCGGTGAGCTGCTGGCCGCCGAAGGGCTGCTCGCGCTCGTAAATGGCCTCGCCGTCCAGGATCACGCTGACGCTGGTGGTGTTGGCGCCCATGTAAAAGACGGCGATCACGAGGCCTTCGCCGTGGCTGGGCAGCTGGTCGACCAGCCGCAGCAGCGCCGCGCGCGACGACAGCGATTCCACATCCATCACGATCGGCTTGAGCCCCGCAGCCTGCGCCACCGCCATGCGGTCCTCGACCTTCTCCTTGCGCGAGGCCGCAATCAGCACTTCGACGTCTTCGGGCGAGTTCGGTATCGGACCGATCACCTGGAAGTCCAGGCTGACCTCTTCCAGTGCGAACGGAATGTATTGGTTGGCCTCGCTTTCGACCTGCATCTCCATTTCTTCTTCTCGCAGGTTGCCCGGCAACGCAATTCTCTTGGTAATCACGGCCGACGCCGGCAACGCCAAGGCCACGTTGCGGATGCGCGAGCCGCAGCGGCGATACACACGCTTGACCGCATCGGCCACGATTTCGATCTTGTCGATATTGCCGTCGACCACCGCGCCCCGCGGAATCGGTTCGATGCCGTATCGTTCAAGCCGCAGCACGCCCCCGCCCGGATCTGACAACTCAACCAGCTTAACGCTGGAGGAGCCTATATCCAGCCCGATAAGCGGCGGTGTCTTGGACGAGAAGAACGGCAGATCGAAGGCCAATGCAACGCTCCCGCACTAAACGTACTTAACCATGAAGGGGCACAGCCCGGAAGCTTGAACCTGTTTGATCCAGTGCTGTCCGAACCAACGGCCTGTGCGCGCAAAGGTCTCCACCGCCCCCATTTTCCTTTATGTTTCGACCCTTTACCGCTATTTCTTCAGATAACCGCCTTAAGATGCTAACAACCTTTAGGAAGTCCGCACAAGCCCTTCGAACAGGTGAACAGCAGCGGTTTTACGGCACATTCGTCAATAGAGACGCTTTCTTGATCGCAGATTGGTGCACCGCGCGCCGGCATTGCGAACCGGCAACCTATAATTGCGGCCGCCGGTTAGCAGTACGCCCTAGTCAAATCGCCCCTGCGCCGGCGCCCTGTAGGGCGGTTCCGGGCACCCGTTCCTTACCGACTTACCAGAAATCACCGACCCTGCGGTGAGCGCCGAACCCGTCTCGAAGCCAGGCCGCGCGCTGCAGCATGTGCGGGGGTGGTTTCGCTCGCCCTGGGGTCGCCTGGTGGCCTGGTCGGCGCTGCTGGGGTCAGCCGCGGCGGCGTGCGCGCTGCTGCTGGTGATCTTCATGTTCGCGATTGCCTACTCGAACCTGCCCCCGATCGATTCCCTGGCCGATTACCGGCCCAAGATTCCGTTGCGGATCTGGAGCTCCGACGGAGTGCTGCTGGGCGAGTTCGGCGAGGAACGACGCAGCTACGTTCCGATCCGCGAAGTTCCGCAACATCTGAAGTACGCGATCCTGGCAGCGGAGGACGAAAGCTTCTACCGGCACAGTGGCGTCGACTTCGTCGGGCTGGCGCGTGCGGCGGTGGCCAACGCGATATCAGGACGGCGCGGCCAGGGCGGCAGCACGATCACGATGCAGGTCGCGCGCAACTTCTACCTGAGCACGGAACGCAGCTACATCCGCAAGCTGTACGAGATCGCGCTCGCCTACAAGATCGAAGCATCGCTGCCGAAGGACCGGATCCTGGAGGTCTATATCAACCAGATCTTCCTGGGCCAGCGCGCGTACGGCTTCGCCGCCGCGGCGCAGACGTACTTCGGCAAGGCGCTGGGCGATCTGACGATGGGTGAGTGTGCGCTGCTGGCCGGGCTGCCGGCCGCACCCAGCGCCTACAACCCGAACGCCAACCTGCACCGGGCGCGCGTGCGGCAGCGCCACGTGCTGTCGCGCATGCTGGCCCTGGGCTACATCAGCAAGGCCGACTTCGACCAGGCGGTGGCGGCCGAGCTGAAGGTGCGGGGCGCCGAAGCCGCGGCGATCACCAACCTGGCCCACTCGCGGGTGCGGGCCGAATACGCGGCGGAGCTGGCCCGGGAGCTGGTGTTCGCGGTGTTCCACGACGAGACCTATACGCGCGGACTGAACGTCTACACCACGATCTCCAGCGGGGACCAGCAGGTCGCCTACGAGGCCGTGCGGGCCCAGGTGATCGCCTACGACCGGCGCTACGGCTATCGGGGGCCCGAGCGCTTGATCGAGCTGCCGCCGGAGGGGCCGGCGCGCGAGCAGCACATCGACGAGGCCCTGACCGACGCCACCGAGATCGACGGAATGATTCCAGCGGTCGTGCTGGAAGCATCGCCGAAACTCGTGCGCGCGACCTTCTCCGACGGCCAGGTCGTCCGAGTCGAAGGCGAAGGCCTGCGCTTTGCAGCCGCATCGCTGGCACCCCGCGCCCCAGCGGCGAAGCGGATCGTGCCGGGCGCGGTGATCCGCCTGGCGCGCATCGGCAAGGACAGCTGGGCCATCGTGCAGATCCCGCAGGTCGAGTCGGCCTTCGTCGCCAGCGATGCGCGCGACGGCGCGGTACGCGCGCTGGTGGGCGGCTTCGATTTCAACCTGAACAAGTTCGACCATGTCACCCAGGCCTGGCGGCAGCCCGGCTCCAGCATCAAGCCGTTCATCTATGCCGCCGCACTCGAAAAGGGCCTGATGACCAGCACCCTGGTCAACGACGAGCCGCTGATGCTGGACCCGGACCAGACCGGCGGCCAGGTGTGGGATCCGAAAAACTTCGATGGCAAGTACGACGGCCCGATCCGGCTGCGGCAGGGCCTTGCCCGGTCCAAGAACATGGTGTCGATCCGCGTGCTGCAGCAGATCGGGCCGCCGTACGCGCAGCAGTACCTGGGCCGCTTCGGATTCGATCCGGAACGGCACCCGGCGTACCTGACGATGGCGCTGGGCGCGGGGTCGGTAACCCCGTGGCAGGAGCTTGGCGCCTATGCCGTGTTCGCCAACGGCGGATTCGAGGTCAGCCCCTACCTGATCGCGAGGGTGGCCGACGCTGGCGGAAAAGTCATGATGGAAGCCTCGCCGAAGGTCGCCGGCGACTCGGCGCTGCGGGTGGTCGACGCCAGCACCGCCTTCATCATGGACAGCATGCTGCGCGACGTGGCCCGCTACGGCACCGGCGCGCGCGCATCCAGCCTGGGCCGCTCCGATGTAGCGGGCAAGACCGGCACCACCAACGATTCGCACGACGCGTGGTTCTCCGGCTACGGCGGCGGCATCGTGGCCGTGGCGTGGATCGGATTTGACCAGCCGCGCAACCTGGGCGAACGCGAAACGGGCGGAGGCCTGGCGCTGCCGATCTGGCTCGACTACATGGCCTCCGCGCTCAAGGGTCTGCCGCTGATCGATCGGGAGCCTCCCCCGGGCGTGGTGACCATCGACGGGGAGTACTACCTGGAGCAGTTCCAGCCGGGTCAGGGCCTCGCTTCGCTGGGACTGGACGAGGCGCCGGTGCCGGAGCAGGTCAAGCGCGGCGAGAACGTGTTCTGAGGGCTATTTCTGGCTGAGCACCACCGCGTGGCCGCCCTGGGCCGATACGAGCCGGGACAGCGCCGCAAAAAGCTCCGTTCCGTCGCGCGTGTCGCGCCATACGGCCCCGTCGTGGGCGAAGTGATGTCCGCCGCTTTTTGCCGCGACCCAGATCTGGCGCGTCGGCAGCTGCGTGTTCACGACGATCTTGGTGCCGTTGGCAAGTTCCAGCCCCAGCACGCCGCCGCTGCGGATGCAGTCGATGCCGGCATCGACCGCGTCGATCGCCAGCTCCAGCGCGCGCAGCGTGAACTCGGCCTGTTCGTTGAACTCGGATTCGGTCATGTTAGATTCGTCCGGATGAGAGCCGTCGCCGTGGGCATTCTAGTTTGCGCCGGCCTGCTGACCGGCGCCTGCGGGGTCAAGGGGCCGCTTTTCATGCCGAACGTTCCCAAGGACGCAGCCTGGCCCTACCCCAAGCCGAAGCCCGTCCCGCCGCCGGCCCCGGCGCAGCCCGCCACCAGCCCCGCGCCAGCCGCCACGCCCGCCAGCCAGGCGCCGGCTGAAACCTCCGGGGCGCCGGCGGCGCCCGCCGCCGCGCCGGCGGCAGAACCGAAGCCATGACCGACTCCGGCGCCACGCCGTTTGCCCGGCGCGCCGCAAGCCTGTACTGCGAGGATGTCGCACTGGACGAGCTTGCGCAGCGCTTCGGCACGCCGCTGTACGTTTACTCGCGGCGCGCCATCCTGGATGCGTACCGCCAATACGAGAGCGCGCTGCAAGGCCGGCCGGCGATGGTCTGCTACGCCGTCAAGGCCAGCTCCAACCTGGGCGTGCTCGGTCTGCTCGCGCGCGCCGGCAGCGGATTCGACATCGTCTCCGGCGGCGAGCTCGCGCGCGTGATCGCGGCGGGCGGGGCGCCGTCGCGGGTCGTGTTTTCCGGGGTCGGCAAGACCGAGGCGGAGATCGAGAAGGCCCTGGCCGCCGGCATCCTGAGCTTCAACGTCGAGTCCGAATTCGAGCTGCACGACGTTTCCCGGGTCGCCGCCGCGCTCGGCCGGCGCGCGCCGGTGTCGCTGCGGGTGAATCCGCACATCGATCCCGGCACGCATCCGTACATCGCCACGGGCCTGAAATCGAGCAAGTTCGGCGTCGCGGTCGAACAGGCCCTGGACCTGTACCGGCGCGCCGGCGCCGATGCGCACTTGCAGGTGGTCGGCATCGGCTGCCACATCGGTTCGCAGATTGCGCAACCGGCGCCGTTCGAGCAGACCGCCGACCGCCTGCTGGACCTGGTCGAGCAGCTCGAGCGCGAAGGAATCAGGCTGCTCCACCTGGATTTCGGCGGAGGTCTGGCGATCGCCTACCGGGACGAGGCACCGCCTTCGATCCAACAATGGGTCGGCGCGATCACGCGCCGGGTCGACGCGCGCGGCCATCGCGACAAGATGGTGCTGGTCGAGCCGGGCCGTTCGATCGTGGGGCCGGCCGGAGCGCTGCTGACGCGCGTGATCGGCTTGAAGAGCGGCGGCGAGCGCGACTTTGCGATCGTCGATGCGGCGATGAACGACCTGATGCGTCCGGCGCTGTACGACGCCTGGATGGATGTGCAGCCCGCAACGCAACGGGCGCTGCCGGCTGCGACGCTCGACATCGTCGGTCCCGTCTGCGAAAGCGGCGACTGGCTGGCGCGCGAGCGGCGCCTGGCGATCCGCACCGGCGACGTGCTGGCGGTGCTGTCGGCCGGCGCCTATGGGATGAGCATGGCGAGCAACTACAACAGTCGCTGCCGCGCCGCCGAGGTGATCGTCGACGGCGGCCGGGCCCACTGCGTGCGGCGCCGCGAGACGATCGAGGAGCTGATGGCGGGCGAGTCGCTGCTGCCGTAGCCGGACGTTGAAGGGAACCTTGCCATGCACATCGAGCACGAAGTCAAGCTGGATTTCAAGGACGTGTTGATCCGACCCAAGCGGTCGACGCTGACCTCGCGCGCCGATGTCCAGATCGAGCGGGAGTACCGCTTCCGCCACGGGGCCGCGCCGTACCAGGGCATCCCGATCGTCGCGGCCAACATGGACACGACCGGGACGATCGAAATGGCCCTTGCGTTGGAGCGCCAGGGCCTGTCGGTCGCATTGCACAAGCACTACGAGCCGGCCCGCTACCTGGAGTTCTTCCGCGCCCTGCAGCGCAAGTCGGCGGCGCTGTTCTCGGTCGGCATCACGCCCGCCGACGAGGAAAAATTCCACCAGGTGCTCGACGCCGCCGGCGACGCGATCGAGTACGTGTGCATCGACGTGGCCAACGGCTATCACCAGAACTTCGTTGCCTTCGTGCGGCGCATCCGCGCCCGTTACCCGAAGCTGGTCATCATGGCGGGCAATGTCGTGACCGGCGAGATGACCGAAGAGCTGATCCTGTCCGGCGCCGACATCGTGAAAGTCGGAATCGGCCCCGGCTCGGTGTGCACGACGCGGATGATGACGGGCGTCGGCTACCCGCAGCTGTCGGCCGTGATCGAGTGCGCCGACGCCGCGCACGGGCTGGGCGGGCACATCTGCTCGGACGGCGGCTGCGTCACGCCGGGCGACATCGCCAAGGCGTTCGGCGCGGGCGCCGATTTCGTCATGCTGGGCGGGATGCTGGCCGGGCACGCGGAGTGCGGCGGCGAAGTGGTCGAACGCGATGGCGAGCGCTTCCAGCTCTTTTACGGAATGAGCTCGAAAACGGCGATGGACCGCCACGCCGGGGGCGTGGCCGAATACCGGGCCGCCGAGGGCAAGGAAGTGCTGGTTCCGTACCGGGGCGATGTGACCCCGACCGTGCAGGAGATCGTCGGCGGGCTGCGCTCGGCCTGTGCCTACGTGGGCGCGCGCCGCCTGAAGGAATTGTCCAAGCGCACGACCTTCGTGCGCGTGACCCAACAGGGCAACGAGGCGTTCGCGAAGGGCTGATTGCCGCCGCGTCAGTTGCCGTGCAACCCGGCCGCGAAATCGGCCACCGCGCTGATCTCCTTGTCGTCCAGCCGGAAGGCGATCTGCTGCATCGGCAGGTTGTCGCGGCGGGTGCCTTCGCGGAAGGCCTTCAGCTGCGCGGTCAGGTATTCGGCATGCTGGCCGCCGATCCTCGGATACAGCACAGGCAAGCCCGCGCCGGTCGGACCGTGGCAGCCTGCGCACGCGGGAACCGCCTTCTCGGGAATGCCGGCCCGGTAGATTCGCTGTCCGATCTCGACGCTGTCCTTGTTGTGCGCCACATCCGCCTTCACAGGCTGCGCCGAGAACCAGGCCGCCACGTTGCGCCGGTCCGCATCCGACAGCATCATCGCAAACGCGCCCATGATCGCACTGTCGCGGCCGGTTTTGTCTCCGGCCGGCTTGGCGAAATCGGTCAGCTGCTTGACCAGATACTCGGCGCTCTGCCCGGCCAGCCTCGGGTTGGTGGCGATGGTCGAGTTGCCATCGGCCGCGTGGCAAGCGGCGCACACCTGGCTCGCGGTCTGCTGGCCCTTGGTGGGGTCGGCGGCCGGCTGCTGGGCGACCGCGCCATGGCCGATCAGGCAGGCCAGAGCGAAGGCGCCCGCCAGGCGCGCACGGTTCGAGGGGACGAACAGCCTCTCCATCGTCAATTCGGTCACTGGTATGGCCTGGTTGCTCTTATGCTCGGCATTTTAGCCGGCTCGCGGCCTCATCTCGCCCGCACGCTCACCCCCGGCCCCTCTCCCGCAAGCGGGAGAGGGAAGGAACCTCTCTCCCCTCTCCCACGCCAGTGGGACAGGGGCCGGGGGTGAGCGTGCGGAGCGCCATCCTATGTCTACCCGATTCGATAGCGCCCGCTTCGTCATTTCGATCGCCGAGCTTGGGGGCCTGAACGGCGCCGGGCTCGTCCCGGTTCCGGAAGTGGCCTTCGCCGGTCGGTCCAATGCCGGCAAGTCGAGCGCGATCAATGCGTTGACCAACCGCACGCGCCTGGCCTACGCCTCCAAAATGCCGGGGCGGACCCAGACCCTGAACTTTTTCGCGCTCGCCGGCGGGCGCGATCCGTCCACGACCAGTCACCTGGTTGACCTTCCTGGTTACGGCTTCGCCAAGATCGATGCCGCCACCCGGCGCCGCTGGAACGACCTGGTGGGCGGATACCTGGCAGGACGACCGCAGCTTCGCGGCGTGGTGCTGGTGGTCGACAGCCGGCGCGGACTGATGCCGGCCGACCGGGAGCTGATCGGGCTTTTGTGCCAGCGCGATCCGGACCACGCGGCGGCGCTGCACCTGTTGCTGAGCAAGGTCGATCAGATCAACACGGTCCAGCGCCGATCGGCGCAGGCCCTGGCCGAGCAACACGCGCGCACGCTGCCGCTGCAGGTGACCGTGCAGCTGTTCTCGGCGCGTGCTCGCGAGGGCGTCGAGGAGCTGCGCGAGCGGGTCGCGGCGATGCTTTCAGCGTGAGGCGCGTTCGGCGCCGCGTATCATTCCTTCGCTCGAATTCCGGAATGCCAGCCAATGTCCAAGCCCACCCAGATCCTTGGAAACTTTCCTGCGGTGCGGATGCGCCGGATGCGGCGCAACGACTTCTCGCGCCGATTGATGCGGGAGAACCGACTCGGCGCCGATGACCTGATCTACCCGGTGTTCGTGCTGGACGGGCAGCAGCGGCGCGAGGCGGTTGCCTCGATGCCCGGCGTCGAGCGCCTTTCGGTCGACCTGCTGCTGCCGGTGGCCGAGGAGTGCGCCAAGCTGGGCGTTCCGGTCATGGCGCTGTTCCCGGTAATCGATTCGTCGCTGAAGTCGCCCGACGGGCGCGAAGCGGTCAACTCCGAAGGGCTGGTGCCGCGGGCCGTGCGGGCGCTGAAGAGCCGTCTGCCCGAGCTGGGGCTGCTCACGGACGTCGCGCTGGATCCGTACACCACGCACGGCCAGGACGGCGTGGCCGACGCCAGCGGCTACGTGCTCAACGACGAGACCGTCGAGATCCTTTGCCGGCAGGCCTTGATGCAGGCGCAGGCGGGCGTGGACATCGTCGCTCCGAGCGACATGATGGACGGGCGGATCGGCGCAATCCGCAACGCGCTCGAATCGAACGGGCACATTTACACAAGGATCATGGCGTACGCGGCCAAGTACGCGAGCGCGTTCTACGGACCGTACCGCGATGCGATCGGCTCCAAGGCGAACCTGGGCAAATCCAGCAAGGCCAGCTACCAGATGGACCCGGCCAATTCGGATGAGGCGCTGTGGGAAGTGGGCCTGGACCTGCAGGAAGGCGCCGACATGGTGATGGTCAAGCCCGGCATGCCGTACCTGGACATCGTGCGCCGGGTCAAGGACCAGTTCGCGGCGCCGACGTTCGTCTACCAGGTGAGCGGCGAGTACTCGATGCTGAAGGCGGCCTGCGAGAGGGGCTGGCTGGACGAGCGCACCGTCGTGATGGAATCGCTGCTCGGGTTCAAGCGCGCCGGCGCCGACGGCGTGCTGAGCTACTTCGCGCTGCACGCCGCGCGCTGGTTGCGGGAGGAAAGCTCGCGCTGATTCGTCTTCGCCCTGACAACGGCCAAAGGCAAGGCGGTCATGCGCGCTGCGCCCGAGCCCGCCGCGATCCGCGCGGACGTTTATCATGTCGGTCCCGCCGTGGGGGGCCGTAGCTCAGTTGGTAGAGCAGCGGACTCTTAATCCGAAGCGCGTAGGTTCGAGCCCTACCGGCCCCACCAATAAAATCAAAGACTTGCGCGTGCGATTCGACGCCCCGCAGGGCGAGCGCCGAGCGTGGGAAAAAATCCGCATCTGGGCCAGCAAATAACGAAAACTTTCAAACGCAAAATCGCTTTGAAAAAAATAGCTTCGTTTTTTTTCAAAGCCTATGGTCATTTGAAAGTATTCGGGGTCGACGTTCAAGCAGACTGACAGTCGCAAACGTCCCGTCGCCAACCTCGTACTTTTCCGTCGGGAAACTCCGATATGCAGCGAGAACTGCGAGGACCAGAATCATCAGCGACATGCCGCGGGAAACCGAATTCTCGAAAGGGATCCAAACCATCGAGCGGGCGATCACCGAAGGCGTGACGAAGATAGGGCGGCGCCTCACGACCGCCGATTTCACTTGGCATCATGGCCGGGTCGCGCCCGATGTGACTGACCTCGAAGTCCGGATCGGACGCCGAGCGGTGGTCGGAATCTTCGGCCGGGCGGAGATCGAAGACTCGGCCGACCGCGCTGATTTTGCCGAGACGCTGCAGACGGTCCAGCGGATCATCGCCGAGGCGGCGCAATTGCCGAGGTGAGCGTCCTTTCGTCGAGGACTCTAGGAGCCCCCGAACCAGTTGTAGCCCTGGTCCTCCCAGTAGCCGCCCGGGTAATCGTTGGTGACGAAGATCTCGACGATGTGCTTCGGGTTCTTGTAGCCGAGCTTGGTCGGCATCCGCAGCTTCATCGGGAAGCCGTACTGACGCGGCAGCGTCTGCCCCCCAAAGGTGAGCGTCAGCAGCGTCTGCGGGTGCAGCGCGGTGGGCATGTCGATGCTTTCGTAGTAATCGTCAGCGCACTTGAATCCGACGTACTTCGAGGTGAGGTCGGCGCCGACGCGGTTCAGGAAATGCGCGAACGCAACCCCGCCCCACTGGCCGATCGCGCTCCAGCCCTCCACGCAGATGTGGCGCGTTACCTGCTGCTGCTGCGGCAGCGATGCCAGCTGCTCGAGCGTCCAGGATCCCGGCTGTCGCACCCGTCCGCCGACCTTCAGCCGGAAGCCCGCTGTATCCACCAGGGGCACCCTTTCGATCCCGTAGTAGGCATTGAACGGGAACGGCCGCGTGATCATCGATTCCGGATAGGTGGGCGCGAGCCGTTGCGGGTCGAACAGCCACGCCTGCACGCGGTCGTTGAACCGCGAGACCGCCATCAGCAGCGACTCGGCCGTCTCGGAGTCGGTCACGCTGCAGCCCGTCAGCATCGCCAGGCCCCCTAGCGTGAGGCCGCGCCGCAGGAAAAGGCGCCGGGCCGGCCCTCGCAGCAGGCGGCCGGCGTCCTTGGCCAGTGCCTGCCGATCGGGGCGGCTCAGGCCGGTGCCGGGCCGAATGCGGTCGTTCTGATTCATCGGGACGTCCTTTCTGCCGCGCACGGGGCCGGTCAGCGGCCGACCAACATCGTCCGCAAGGTCCTTGGCACGCGCACCACCATCACCACGTGAATGACGAAGAAGGCCACCAGCGCGCTCATCGCCAGGAAGTGCACGACCCGTGCGCTTTCATATCCGCCCAGCAGCGTCCGCAGCAGCGGAAACTGCACCGACTTCCACAGCACCAGGCCCGAAACAACCATCAGCACCAGCAAGGCGGCCGCCCCGACGTAAGCTGCCTTCTGCACCGCGTTGTAGCGGGCCGGGTCGTCATGACTCAAATGCCCGTGCAGGGCCGCACCCAGATCGGCCACGAACTGGCGCGGCGACAGCGGCAGGAAGCGCCGGCGTGCCCGGCCGGTAACCGCGTTCAGCAGCAGGTACACGATCCCGTTGATCGCCAGCAGCCACATCGCGGCGAAGTGCCATTGCAGCGCGCCGGCCAACCAGCCGCCCAGCGTGATCGAATCGGGAAAGCGGAACCCGAATATCGGCGAGGCGTTGTAGATGCGCCATCCGCTGAGCACCATCAGGATCGCACCCAGCGCGTTCAGCCAGTGGGTCACGCGCACCCAAACCGGCTGCACCACCGGAGCTGACGCGAGCTGCCTGGCCGATGATGTCGACGCGGTTGTCATCGGTCGGTTGCCTGCATCGGCGCTGCCTCGCACGCGGCCAGGGGCAGCTCCACCGCCTGCAGCACGGCGCCGGATGCCCGGTCCTGCGCAAACGCCACCAGCGTGGCTTCGCCGGGGGCGACCGGCACCGACAGCTCGGTCGCCAGCGGCTGCGGCGCCGGCGCAAAAGGACCACCCCAGGCGCGCACAACGTGATCGTTGCGCAGCCGGGTTCCCCGGTTCTCGCCGGCCTGCACGTCGGTCAGATAGCCGCCGCGTTTGACCGCGAGCAGCAGTTGCGGATCGCGCGCCGAGGCATCGGCCGACCAGCGCACCTGCACCGCCAGGCGTTGCATGACCGCCCCAGGCCCCTCGCCGCCGGCGAGCCAGTGCGCCTGCAGTTCGATGCTGGCGTGCGCAGCGCGCGAGTTCACCTTGGACAGCGCGTCGGCGAAGCGGCCCGGATCGCTCCAGCCGGCCAGCTCGGCGGCGTCGACGAACACCTCCGGCGTGTACACGCTGCTGCCGCCATGGCGCGCGGCGAGGTCGCTCTGGCGCTGGTTGAATTCGCGGCGCGCGAACGGATCCTTCCAGCCGATGTAGTCCCAATAGCCCACGTGCAGCGCAAGGGGCACGGCGCGCAGCGGCGTTTGCCCGGCACCGAGTTTCGACAGCCATCGATCGGCCGGCGGGCAGCTCGAGCAGCCTTGCGACGTGTACAGCTCGATCAGGGCGACCGTATACGCGGGGCTGACCGCGCGGCAGGATGCGGCCGAAGCGCTCGCCCAACCGGTAAGAACCAGCAGTGTCATCGCCGCAGCGATCAGACGCATCGAAGTTTCCTGGGTCAGCCCGCGCCGCGCCGCGGCACGAGCTGTTCCTTCACCGGGCGGCATGTGCGGAACCGACCAAGGCCGGCGTGGAGCGGTACATCTGCGGGAACAGGTGCTTCAGGTTGTCGATCTTCGGAAGATCGTTGAACGAGATGTACGGATTGTCGGGATGCAGCGTGGCGAAATCCTGGTGGTGGGCCTCGGCCGGATAAAACCCGCTGAACGCATCGACCCGGGTCACGATCGGACGGCGGAATACGTTGGCCCGGTCCAGCTGCGCGATGTACTGCTGCGCGACCTGCCGCTGGCTCTGGTTCATCACGAAAATGTCCGAACGGTACTGGGTGCCGGTATCCGGGCCCTGCCGATTCAGCTGGGTGGGGTCCTGCACCACCGAGAAGTAGACCTGCAGGATCCGTCCGTAGCTGACCTCGCGCGGATCGAACGTGATCTGGACCGACTCGGCGTGGCCCGTGGTTCCGGTGCTCACGGTCTCGTACTGGGCCGTATCCTTCGAGCCGCCCGCGTATCCGGATACGGCTTGCTGCACGCCCTTCAGATGCTGAAACACGCCCTGCACGCCCCAGAAACAGCCGCCGGCCAGTACGGCCGTCTCGGAGGTGGCACCGGCCGCCGCCGGCTCGTCCAACGCCGGCGGCGGCACCACGGTGGCCGGTTCGGCGCAGGCGACCAGCGCCGGCGCCAGCGCGGCCAGCGCCGGCATCACCCACCGCCGCAGCGGACCTGCCCAAAGCCTGTTCATCGCCATCGCGTCACTCCTTGCAAGGCCGCCGGCCCATCAGGCCGTCGGCGTGAATTTCAATGCGAGACCGTTGATGCAGTAGCGCAGGTGCGTCGGCGCCGGTCCATCGTCGAACACGTGCCCCAGATGCCCGCCGCAGCGCACGCAGTGAAGCGCGGTGCGCACCATCCCGAAGGTAGTATCCCGGCTGGTGCCGACCGCGTTGTCCAGCGGCGCCCAGAAGCTCGGCCAGCCAGTGCCGCTGTCGAACTTCGTCTGCGAGGAAAAAACGGGCTGCCCGCAGCCCGCGCACGCATAGGTGCCGGCGCGTTTTTCATGGTTCAGCTCGCTGGTGAAGGCCCGCTCGGTGGCTTCATGGCGGAGGATCTCGTACTGTTGGGGCGAAAGCAGGCTACGCCACTCCTGGTCGGTATGGGTCACCTCGAAGCGGCCCTGGCTGGCCCCCGCGCTGTCGCTGGAACCGCTGGCCTGCATCAACGCCAACGCGCCGCCACCCGCAGCCAGCGCGCCGCCGCCCGCTATCAGAAATGCGCGTCGAGTCACCATCCTGAGTGCCTTTTTCTGGTTCACTTGTATCAGTCGGTCGCAATCGGACGTTCTTACGCCGTCTCGCGACCCCTTTCAAGGGATAGATAAACTGGCCGGGCGGACCGCCTGCCGGCGGGCCTTCGGAGATGCGCCATGCCGTCGTTCGATGTCGTCTGTAAACCCAATCTGGTCGAACTGCACAACGCCGTCGACCAGGCCAACCGCGAAATATCCAACCGGTTCGACTTCAAGGGCTCCGACGCGAGGGTCGAACTGGCCGAGCTGCTATTGGTCCTTTACGCGGACGACGAGTTCAAACTGGGCCAGGTCAGGGATGTGCTGCTGGCGAAGCTCGCCAAGCGGTCGGTCGATGCGCGCTTCGTCAAGCTCGATGCACCACCGCAAAAGATGGCGGGCGACAAGGTGAAACAGGAAGCGGCGATCCTCAGCGGGCTGGAAGCGGCGCTGGCCAAGCGCATCGTCCAGCTCGTGAAGGACAGCCGTCTGAAGCTGACGGCCAGCATCCAGGGCGATGCCGTCCGCGTCGCGGGCGCCAAGAAGGACCTGCTGCAACAATGCATCGCACAGATGCGCAGCCAGGTCACCGACGTTCCGATCGGCTTCGACAACTTCCGGGATTGAGCCCCGCGCGAATCCGACCCCCGAACCTTGGCATAATTGGGGACGGATAGCCGTTTGGTGGGTCGTAATCCATTACCGTAATGCGTCAGCGGAGGCATCGGGTGTTTACCCTAGTCGGGTCGAGGGAAATGCTCTCATGGCCCTGTGGAGGCGCAACGCGAGCCCAATCCGCACCTAAGATTGCCGAAGCCGGTCGGGCATGGGGCAGATGCCCTCCACGTACCGCGATCCGGCATCAGCCAATCGGGCGGGAGATCTGTGGCCGGTTCATTGCATAGATTCGCGGTTCCGGCGCAGCGCGCGCGGGGCGTGGGTGCTTCGGCGACCCGCGTTGCGCGCCAAATAAAGAAAACCCGAGGAGAGCCCAATTGAAGAGCATGTTGGAACGCGAAGTTTCGCGAGGCGACGACGTATCGACCGCCGAGCTGCTGCGCGAGCTGGTCGAGCACCTGCGCCAGCACCGCACCGAGCTGCGGGAAGAATGGGCGCGGCGCATCACCGAAGCCAAGGTGCTCACCGCGATGACCGACGCCGAGATCTTCGCCGAAGCCACCTCCGTCTACGACAACTACGTGGCGGCGCTGGAGACAGGAACGTTCGAAGCGCTGCAGACCTACTCGCGCAACCTGTCCGAACGGATCATTCCGCGAGGCGTCGAAACCCACGAAGTGGTCGGAATCGTCTTGCTGCTGCGCGACGTGCTGGCCCGATCGCTGTTCGCGAAGTACCAGACCGATTTCCAGGTGCTGAATCGGATCCTGGACGCGTACGAACCGGCCGCCAACCGGATCGCCAACACGGTCGCGGTCGGATTCGTGCAGGAGCGCGAGCGGATCATCCGCCAGCAGCAGGAAGCCATCCGCGAGCTGTCCACCCCCGTGCTGCAGGTGCGCGAGCGCCTGCTGATCCTGCCGATCATCGGGGTGATCGATCCGCAGCGGGCCCGGCAGCTGACCGAGCAACTGCTGCACGGCATCCGCGCCAACCGGGCGCGCGTCGTCGTGATCGACATCACGGGCGTGGCGGCGATGGACTCGCACGTGGCCAATCACCTGGTACAGACGGTGGAGGCGTCGCGGCTGCTGGGGGCGACCGTGATCGTGACGGGGCTGTCGCCCGAGATCGCCCAGACGCTGGTGAAGATCGGCGTGGACCTGGGAAAGATGAATACCGTAGGGGACCTGCAGGGCGGTATCGAGGAGGCCGAGCGCCTGCTCGGCTACAAGGTCGTGCCGACCCAGGAAGTGCAGTCGCAGATCTCCGCATACCGCGAGGAATCATAGGCAGACGCTGGCATGTCAGTCCCGATCCTGAAGCAGGCGCAGTACCTGATCGCCACGATCCAGTCGGCGTTGTCGGACGAGGACCTGCTGGCGCTGCAGACCGCGCTGGTCGAAAAAGTCGGCAAGTACCGCTCGCGCGGCGTGATCGTGGACGTGACCGCGTTGGACGTGCTCGATTCGTTCGCGTCGCGCACGCTCAGAGATATTGCACACATCATCCGCTTGCGGGGGGCTGAGACGGTGATCGTCGGGGTTCAGCCGGAGGTTGCATTTGCGATGGTGCAGCTTGGCATCACCCTCGAAAAGGTCTCAACGGCGCTCGACCTGGAAGAAGGTCTTGCCTATCTCGACAAGAGACTGCAGCATGCGCGTGCGGAACACTGATCGAGACCCGCCGCAGCATGCCCGACCAGAATCCTCACGATGATGCGGAGTTTTGCGTCCCGGTGTCATCGGTCAACGACATTGTCACGGCGCGCATGCAGGGGCGGGTGCTGGCCGAACAGCTGGGCTTCTCCTCGGGAGAGGCCACGCTGGTGGCCACGGCGATCTCGGAGCTCGCGCGCAATATCGTGCAGTACGCCAGCAACGGCGACATCGTCGTGCGTTCGATCACCAATGGCACCAAGCGCGGCATCGTCGTGGTGGCGCGCGACCGCGGACCCGGCATCGGCGACCTGAAGCTGGCGGTTCGCTCCGGCTACTCCACATCGGGCGGCCTCGGACTGGGGCTGCCCGGCGTGCGCCGCATCGTCGATGACTTCCAGATCGTCTCCGACCGCCAGGCCGGCACGACCGTCACCGTGACCAAATGGAGAAGCTGAAGACATCGAACCGGCTGCGGATGCCGACGCTGCAATGGGGCGCCGCCGCCGCTCCATTGCCGGGGCAGACCGAATCGGGCGATCGGTTCCTGGTCGAGCGTTTCGCCGACGGTGTGCTGGTGGCCGTGGTCGACGCGCTGGGCCACGGTCACCGCGCGGCGCAAGTGGCGGGCCAGGCGATCGAAACGCTGGCGCACTACGCGCAGGACACGGTCACTGGGCTGGCCGTACGGTGCCACGCATTGCTGCGACAGGGGCCGGGCGCGGCGATGAGCCTGGCCTCGTTCGACTGGCGCTCGCAGCGGGTGACCTGGTTGGGAATCGGCAACGTGGCCGGCGTGCTGGTGTCGCATTCATTCCGCCCCGGGTCGCGGGCCAGGCGAATGCTGGTTCGCGGCGGACTGGTCGGCGGCGATCTGCCCGACCTGGACCCGACCTCGATCGGACTGGCCCCGGGCGACACGCTGATCATGGCAACGGACGGCATCGACGAACGATTCGACGACGAGTTGCCCGATGACCTGGCGCCACAAGCACTGGCCGAGCACATCTTCAGCGAATTCGCAAAAAGCACCGACGATGCGCTGGTGCTGGTGGCGCGCTACCACGTGACCACCCATGAACCTTAACGCTGATCGGTTCGGGAAAGGCTATCAGGACGCCTTGCAGAGCTACCTGCGCGACCTGGGCGAGGAACACCTGCACCGTGCCTACGAAATGGGTCGCGATGCGCTGATGGCGGGCCTGGGGATACTGGAGGTCGCGGGGGCGCACGACGTGGCCTTGCGCCGCGTACTGGACCTGGACGACAGCGGCGAACGCCAGCGCGCCTCGCAGGCGGCCAGCCGGTTCCTGACCGAATGCCTGTCACCGTTCGAAATGAGTCACCGCGGCACGCGCGAGGCAGCCCTGGCGCTGCAGCGGCTCAACGAGACACTGGAAAACGAGGCCAAGCGGATCGGCCAGGCCCTGCACAACGAGGCCGGACAGTTGCTGGCCTCGGTGCACATCGCACTGGCCGAACTGGCCTCCACGATGGCGCTGGCCGACCGCGACAAGGTCGCCGCCATCGTCCAGCTACTGCGCGATTCAGAAGACTCGTTGCGCGACCTGTCGCACGAGTTGCGGCCGATGGTGCTGGAGAACCTCGGTCTGCTGCCGGCGCTGCGCTCGCTCGCGGAAAAAGCGGCGCGGCGAAACCGGATCTCGATCACCGTCCAAGGCAATAACCATGCCCGCGTGCCGGCTTCGATCGAATCGACCGTCTATCGCTCGGTGCAGGAAGCGCTCAATAATGTCGTGAAGCACGCGCAGGCGCGCACGGTGCGGATCCGCTTGCGCTGCGGATCACACTCGGTAAGCTGCGTCGTGCAGGACGACGGCGTCGGGCTGTCGAAGGCGTCACGCAGGGAGGAGAACACGGGGCTTGGACTGATCGGTATCCGCGAACGCCTGAGCCCGCTGGGCGGGTCGTTCCGGATCGCCTCCCGCGCGCCGCGCGGCACGAGGCTGGTGCTCGTTGTTCCTCTTTGAATATGACGGTGCGACGCCGCGTGCTGATTGCCGACGATCACCAGATTGTCCGGCAGGGATTGCGTGCGCTGCTCGAGAAGGCCGGCCACATCGTGGTGGCGGAGGCTGCCAACGGGCGCGAGGCCGTGGATCTGGCCGCCGTGCATCCGATCGATATCGCGGTGCTCGATCTGATCATGCCGGTACTCAACGGGGTCGATTCGGCGCGCGAGCTGATTCGCGTGGCCCCGCAGACCCGCACCATTTTGCTGACGATGCACGCGGATCGACCCTACGTGGTCGAAGCGCTGCAGGCCGGCGCCAAGGGCTACGTGCTGAAAACGCAGGCGGCCGAGGACCTGGTGCGGGCGATCGACGAGGTCTCGCGCGGGGCCGTCTACATCAGCCCCGCCGTGGCGGTTTCACTGGTCGACGCGATCCTGGACAAGGACGAGCCCTCGGCCAAGGAACTCACGGCGCGCGAGCGTCAGATCCTGCAACTGATCGCCGAGAGCAAGTCGACCAAGCAGATCGCCCGCCTCCTGGACATCAGCTACAAGACGGCCGAGTCGCACCGCTCCCGTCTGATGAAGAAACTCGACATCCACGAGACCGCCGGGCTGGTCCGCTACGCCGTGCGACGGGGCCTGGTGCAGCTTTAGGGCAGCGCGGCGCGCTCGTCGCGCATTCCCGAGCGCTCAGGTATTTACTGGACGTGGCTTGGATGTATTGCCGGATGGCCCGTGCGGGACCCCGCGCGCAAACTTCAGCGCTCCTGTCATTTGCCTGATCGCCGGTCGGGGACGTTTCGCCCGGGCGATGGGTCGGCAGCGGAATGCACACGGATGCACATCGAGTCAGAAAGGACGCCAACAATGATGAATCGATTCTGCCGACTGGGCGGCCGCAATCCGGCAGCCATCCGCGAGGAGCGTGTGGCCGACGCGAGCAACCCGGCCGAACCGCAGCAATTCAGTCGCCTGCCGGGCGACGAGATCGAGCGCCTGATTGCGTTGTGCGAAGCGCCCGCGCTGCTGTGGCGCAATGAGCCGCAACCGGTTCGCGAGCCCGAGCCCTTCGGCATGATCGCCTGAGCGGGAGCGCGAGAACATGGGTACCGTGGCCAGGATTCACGACTATTCGCGTGAACGCTCCCGGCTCGAGAGCTATGTTCCCCTCGAGCATCCGTTGCGCCGCGTGCGCGCGGTCATCGATGCGCCGCTGGGCACGCTGCATCAGTGGCTCGGAGTGGGCGGCGTGCCCGCGGTTCGCTGTTCGATCGGACCGGAGCAGGTGGTGCGCGCGGTGCTGCTGCAGTTTCTGTTCTCGATCCGCCGCGAGCGCCAGCTGGTCGATCAGGTCTGGTACAGCATGCTGTTTCGCTGGTTCGTCGGTGTCAGAATCGACGATCCCAAATGGGACCTGGACGTGTTCTCGGCGTATCGGCTGCAGATCCTGAAGCAGGACGCCGTGCGCGAAGTGCTGATGCAGGGCCTGACGCAGGCGCACCGGGAAGGGCTGCTGTCGGCTGAGGCGCTGAGGGCCCGGTACGGTGAGCTCGGCCAATTCGCCTGCGACGTTACCGTCGGCGTCGGGCATCCGGGCATGCTGCCGGCGGCGAGAACCTTGCCTGGGAGCTCGGCCAGGCTGTCGGCCGGCTCGCCGCAGGACCGGCACACCTGTCATTGCGATTTTGCAAACGGCCTGGAGCGTCCGGGCCGCAACGGGCGCCGTTGAGGGCGCGCCGGCAGCGATCGTATCGCCGATGCGTGAGCGGTTGATCCGCGCGGGCTTCGCGCTGTTGACGCTGGCCGCCTGCTCTCTGGTATGGGACCGACTCGGACCCCATCCGGTCGCGCCGCCGATGCAGGACGGGCACAGCCGGGCGCCGGTGGTGTCGCCGGATAAGGCCCCCAGCGTCGGCTGAGCGGTTTACGCTGGGCGAGCGAGCGCGGCGTCGGCCGTTGCGCCGGCGCGAATCCAGCGCTGCTGCGCCAGGAACTGTTCGGTGGCGGCACCCCAGGAGAAGCGCTCGGCCCAGGCGCGGCAGCGCGCACGATCGATCCGCAGCGCGCGCAGCGCCGCGCGCCGCAACTCGGTATCGAGCGCCGCGGCATCCGAACCGCCCACCACGTCGATCGGGCCCTGCACCGGAAAAGCAGCCACCGGAGTTCCGCACGCCAGCGCCTCCAGCATCACCAGTCCGAACGTGTCCGTCAGGCTCGGGAACACGAACGCGTCCACGCTCGAATACAACTGGGCGAGCTCTTCGCGTCCCAGCACGCCGACGAATCGCACGTCGGGAAAGCGCCGGCACAGCAGCTCCAGCGCGGGGCCGACGCCCGCGACGATCTTGGAACCCGGCAAATCCAGTTTCAAGAAGGCATCGATGTTTTTCTCCACCGACACGCGGCCCACGTACAGAAAGCGCGGGTTCGGCAGCCCCTCGACCAGCGGCGAGGGCTCGGCGCGCGGGCGGAACATGTCCAGGTCCACTCCGCGCGTCCAGCGCGCAAAGTTGCCGATGCCCCAGGCGGCCAGTTCGCGCTCGACCTCGGCCGTGGGGGTCAGCACGCGCCAGGCCGGCGCATGGAACCAGCGCAGGAAGCGGTAGACCCAGCGTTCCTGTATGCCGAACATCGCCCGCAGGTATTGCGGAAAGCGCGTGTGATAGGCCGTCGTGAAGGGCAGCGCCTGCCGCACGCAGTAGCGCCGCGCCGCCTGACCCAGCGGCCCTTCGGTGGCGATGTGGATCGCGTCGGGCTGGTAGTCCTCGATCCGGCGCGCGATCTTGCGGTAGGGCAGCAGTGAAAGGCGGATCTCCCCGTAGCCCGGGCACGGCACCGTCGTGAATTGCAGCGGCGTGATCACGTTCATCTCGTGGCCGGCCTGCTGCAATTCGCGCTGGGTTGCCTCGATCGTGCGCACCACGCCGTTGACCTGCGGATGCCAGGCGTCGGTCACGGTCAGGATGCGCTTGGGGCGCATCGCGGGCCGCACCGATCGTGGGGCAACTCGCTCGAGTCCCTGGGGCTTGTCCAGCTCAACGTTCAGCAGGCCGTCGTCCATCATGTGGCCGCTACCGGCACAGGCGACTGCGGTTCCGGGTCCGTTTCGGCCTCGTTCCAGCGCAGCACCGGCTCGCCCGGCGACAGGATGCGGTCCCACGTCACGATCTTTAACTGTCCCTCCAGGGTCTCCACGATCGCGGTCAGGCTCTCGACCCAATCGCCCGAGTTGCAATACAGCAGTCCATCCATCGTGTGAATTTGTGCCTTGTGTATGTGCCCGCACACGACCCCGTCGAAACCGCGGCGCCTGGCTTCCCGCACCAGCACGTACTCGAAGTCGCTGATGAAGCTGACGGCGTTCTTGACCTTGTGCTTCATGTACTGCGACAGCGACCAGTAGCGGAATCCCAGCCGCGCACGCACCGCGTTGAAGTGCCGGTTGGTCCACAGCAGCCAGTCGTACAGCGTGTCGCCCAGGTGAGCGAGCCACTTGGCATGCCGGATCACCCCGTCGGCCAGATCGCCGTGCACCACCCACAAACGGCGCCCATCCAACAGCGTATGCACGGCTTCTTCGCTGATCGCCACGTCTCCGAAGTGAAGGCCGCAGAACTGGCGCGCGATCTCGTCATGATTGCCCGGCACGTACGTGACGCGGGCGCCCTTGCGGGCCCGGCGCAGCACCTTCTGAATTACATCGTTGTGGGTCTGATGCCAGTAAAAGCGGCTGCGCAGCGCCCATCCGTCCAGAATATCGCCCACCAGATACAGATATTCAGACTCGTGGTGGCGAAGAAAATCCAGCAGGTGCTCGGCCTTGCAGCCGGGGGTGCCCAAATGCACGTCCGAGATGAAGATTGCCCGGACCATCGAGGGGGCGTTCGAAACGGTGGACGCTTCCCGGCCGGCGCCGGCCACCGCAGGGCTGTCGGAAGGTGAAAACGCGATGCGATGCGGGGCCAGATCAAACACGCCGTGTCTACGCGTTATTAACCTTTACTGTATGGGACCCCCATGACGAGTGAATGACAACTACTCTTTCTGTTCAGTATCGGCGCGGGTCTCCGAAATTACCCACGTCAGGTAGTGCGGACATCCACGCTCGACCGCAATGGCGATGATTTCCGGCACCGAATACGGGTGCAGCCGTCGCAGCTGCGCCTCCAATGCCGCGTAGCGATCGCGGGTGGTCTTGATCAGCAGCGTGACCTCCGAGGTTTCTTCGATGGCCCCCTGCCAGTGGTAGGTGGAATGCACCGGTCCGAGCTGGTTCACGCACGCGGCCAAACGCGCGTTCACCAGTTCGCGCCGGATGTCCGTGGCCGTGGCGGCGTCCGGACAGTTGGTGAGCACCAGCAAAACGCCGCTGGACTCGCTCATTCGGTCAGCCGCTGGCCGCCGGCTTCGCCTCCGGCGCGGCAGCCTCGGGCTGGGGCCGGTCGACCAGTTCCATCAGCGCCAGCGGCGCGTTGTCGCCCACGCGGAAGCCGAACTTCAGGATCCGCGTGTAGCCGCCCTTGCGGGCCTTGTAGCGGGGCCCGAGCTCCGCGAACAGCTTGACCACAACGTCGCGGTCGCGCAGCCGGTCGAAGGCCAGGCGCCGGTTGGCCAGCGTCGGCTCCTTGCCGAGCGTGATCAGCGGCTCTACCACCCGCCGCAGTTCCTTGGCTTTGGGCAGCGTGGTGCGGATCAGCTCGTGGCGCAGCAGCGAGTTGGACATGTTGCGCAGCATCGCCAGCCGATGGCTGGTCGTGCGGTTCAGTTTCCGCAGTCCGTGTCCGTGACGCATGATTCTTTCCCCGTTACTTTTCCAGACCCTGCGGCGGCCAGTTCTCCAGCTTCATGCCCAGCGTCAGGCCCCGCGCCGCCAGCACTTCCTTGATCTCGTTCAACGACTTGCGGCCCAGGTTCGGGGTCTTCAGCAACTCGTTTTCGGTGCGCTGGATCAGGTCGCCAATGTAGTAGATGTTCTCGGCCTTCAGGCAGTTGGCCGATCGCACCGTCAACTCCAGGTCATCGACCGGGCGCAACAGGATCGGGTCGACCGACGGGGAAGTGCGCTGCGACAGCACGGGCTCGGCGGTGCCTTCCAGCGCGGCGAACACCGACAGCTGCTCGACCAGGATCCGGGCCGATTGCCGCACCGCTTCTTCGGGGCCGATCGCGCCGTTGGTCTCGATCGTCATCACCAGTTTGTCCAGGTCGGTGCGCTGCTCCACGCGCGCGCTCTCGACCGTGTAGCTGACCCGCCGCACCGGGGAGAACGACGCATCCATCACGATCCGTCCGATCGTCTTGCTGTGGTCGTCGGCGAAAGCCCGCACATTGCCCGGTACGTAGCCGCGGCCCTTTTCGACCTTGAGCTGCAGCTCCAGGCGGCCGCCCGCGGTCAGGTGCGCGATCAGGTGGTCCGGATTGACGATTTCGACATCGTGCGGCAGCTCGATGTCCGAGGCGTGCACCACGCCTTCGCCTTCCTTTTTCAGCGTCAGCGTGACCTCGTCGCGGTTGTGCAGCTTGAACACAACCCCTTTCAGATTCAGCAGGATGTCGACGACGTCCTCGCGCACCCCGTCGATGGTGGAGTACTCGTGGACGACGCCCGCGATCTGAGCCTCGGTCGGGGCGTAACCGACCATCGAGGACAACAGGATCCGGCGCAGCGCATTGCCCAGCGTGTGCCCGTAGCCGCGCTCGAACGGCTCCATCGTCACGATGGCCTGGTGCGGCCCGATCGACTCGACTTCAATGGCTCGTGGCTTCAAAAGACCTGCGTTGTTCATTGACTATTCCTTTCCAATACCCTCGGTTCGTTACACCGATAAGGCTGGCAATGATGTGGACTAACGTGAATACAACTCGACGACCAGGGATTCGTTCACATCCTGCGCCACGTCGCCCCGGTCCGGAACCGACTTGAAGCGCCCTTCGAACTTCTTCGGGTCGACCTCGACCCATGACGGAAAACCGCTTTGCTCGGCCAGCGACAGGGCCTCCTGGATGCGCGCCTGCGTGCGCGCGCCTTCGCGCACGCTGATCGTGTCGCCCGCCGCAACCAGCATCGAGGCGATGTTGGCAATGCGGCCATTGAGCGCGATGGCTCGGTGCGACACGAGCTGGCGGGCCTCTGACCGCGTCGAGCCGAACCCCATCCGGTACACGACGTTGTCCAGGCGCGACTCCAGCAACGTGATCAAATTGGAGCCGGTGTTGCCCTTGCGCCGCCCGGCCTCGGCGAAATAGCGCCGGAACTGCCGCTCCAGCAAGCCGTACATCCGCTTGATTTTCTGTTTCTCGCGCAACTGCACGCCGTAGTCCGACAGCCTGGCGCCGGAGATGCGCCCGTGCTGCCCGGGCTTGCTGTCCGCCTTGCACTTGCTGTCGAGCGAACGGCGGGCGCTTTTGAGGAAAAGGTCCGTTCCTTCGCGGCGCGACAGTTTCAGTTTCGCTCCGGTATAGCGTGCCATGTTCTGTTTCCCTGCTCGCTGTGTGCGCTGCCGCGCCGTTACTCGGCCGTTGCCAGATTGTCGTAGCCCATTATGCTGCTCCTACTATTGTTTGACGCCGTAGCTTCGATTTACACCTCGGCCCTCGGCCGAAAACCGGAGGATCGGCTGCGAGGGGGCTGGGCAGCCCCCTCGCGCTCCCCCAGCCAATGAAAAGATGTCGCATTCGTCAATCGAGTCGTTTCTCTTCAGACCCGGCGCCGCTTCGGCGGGCGGCAGCCGTTGTGCGGAACCGGCGTGATGTCCTGGATCGAGGCGATCCGGAAACCGCACGCGTTCAGCGCCCGCACCGACGATTCGCGCCCGGGACCAGGACCCGAGATCCGCACCTCCAGGTTCTTGACTCCGCACTCCAACGCCGCCCGTCCGGCCGCCTCGGCCGCGACCTGGGCCGCAAAAGGCGTGGATTTGCGCGAGCCCTTGAATCCGGCGCCGCCGCTGCTGGCCCACGACAACGCGTTGCCCTGGCGGTCGGTGATCGTGATGATCGTGTTGTTGAACGAGGCGTGGATATGCGCGATGCCCTCGGCCACGTTCTTCTTGACCTTCTTGCGCACGCGCTGGCCGCCGGCCTGCTGCTGATTCGGATTCCGCGTTGCCATCGCTAGCCTTCCAGGTGAGTACGGGTACGCATCGTCTTACGCCACGCTCTTCTTCAGCGCCACGCCCGCCTTGCGCGGCCCCTTGCGCGTGCGAGCGTTGGTGCGGGTACGCTGTCCGCGAACCGGCAGCCCCTTGCGATGCCGCACGCCCCGATAGCAGCCCAGGTCGATCAGCCGCTTGATCGACAGCTGGATCTCGCGGCGCAAGTCGCCCTCGACCGTGAAGCGCGACACCGCCTCGCGGATGCGCTCCAGCTCGCCGTCGGTGAGCTCCTTGACCTTTTTCGCGTGCGGAACCCGGACCGCATCCAGGATCGCCCGCGCGCGCGCGCGCCCGATGCCGAAGATCGCCGTCAAGCCGATCTCGGCATGCTGCTGTGGAGGAATGTTGATCCCAGCGATACGTGCCATGCCCTCGGCTCCCTCAACCCTGCCGCTGCTTGTGACGCGGGTCCGTGCAGATCACGCGCACCACGCGCTTGCGCCGGATCAGCTTGCACTTGCGACACATCTTCTTCACCGATGCCATCACTTTCATCCATCTCTCCCTTCGGCAAATGGCGCCACGCCATTTTGCCGCTTCACTTTCACTTGGCCCTGAACACGATGCGCGCGCGCGACAGGTCATAGGGCGTCAGTTCCACCGTCACCTTGTCGCCCGGCAGGATCCGGATGTAGTGCATCCGCATCTTGCCCGAGATATGTCCCAGCACCACGTGCCCGTTTTCAAGCTTGACGCGAAACGTCGCGTTGGGGAGGTTCTCCAGTATCTCTCCCTGCATCTGAATGACGTCATCCTTGGACATCGGCTACCGTGTCAGCCCTGCGCCGCCGAGCCCGCGGAAGTTCGTCTTCTTCAGCAGCGACTCGTACTGGTGCGTCATCATGTAGGCGTACACCTGTGACTGGAAGTCCATCGTCACCACCACCACGATCATCAACGAGGTCCCGCCGAAGTAGAACGGAACGCTCCAGCGCAGGTACAGGAACTCGGGCACCATGCACACCAACGTGACGTACAACGCTCCGACCAGCGTCAGCCGCAGCAGGATCCGGTCGACGTGGCGGGCGGTCTGCTCGCCCGGACGTATGCCGGGCACGAAGGCTCCGCTCTTCTTCAGGTTCTCGGCCTGCTCCTTGCTGTTGAACACCAGCGCCGTATAGAAGAAGCAGAAGAAAATGATCAGGCTCGCGTACAGCAGAAGGTACAGCGGCTGTCCGTGCTGCAGGGCGGCGGCCAGGTCGCGGATCCAGCGGGTGGCATCGCCCGAAGACGAAAGCCAGCTGGCCACCGTGGCCGGGAACAGCACGATCGAGGACGCGAAAATGGGCGGGATCACGCCCGACATGTTCAGTTTCAGCGGCAGATAGGAGCTCTGGCCGCCGTAGACCCGGTTGCCGACCTGGCGCTTGGCGTAATTGACCACGATGCGCCGCTGGCCGCGCTCGACGTACACGACGAAGCCGGTCACCAGCACCACCAGCGCGACGATCGTGAAGAACGCCAGGTAGCCGAGGGCTCCGGTGCGCACCAGCTCGAACATCCGGCCGAGCGCGCCGGGCAGCCCGGCGGCGATGCCGGAGAAAATCACGATCGATATGCCGTTGCCCAGGCCCCGCTCGGTGATCTGCTCGCCCAGCCACATCAGGAACAGGCACCCGGTCACCAGCGACACCACGCCGATGAACTCGAATGTGAGGCCGGGCTGCACCACCAGGTTCGGCACCGACTCGATCGCCTTGATCGCCATCCACGACTGGATGGTCGCGACCCCGACCGTGGCGTAGCGCGTGTACTGCGTCACCTTGCGGCGACCCGATTCGCCCTCTTTGCGCAACGCCTCCAGCGAGGGCAGCACGTAAGTGAGCATCTGCAGGATGATCGAGGCCGATATGTACGGCATGATCCCGATCGAGAAGATCGAAAAGCGTCCGAGCGCGCCGCCGGCGAACATGTTCAGCAGCCCGAAGATGCCGCCCTGCTGCGACTCGAAGAACTTGTGGAACTCGTCCGGATTGATCAGCGGCACCGGGATGTGCGTGCCGATCCGGTACACGACGAGCGCGAGCAGCAAAAACACAGCCCGGCGCTTCAGGTCCGCGTACTTTCCGGTCTTGCCCATAATCGCTGCTGCTTGAGTCGACACGTGTGTTCCTTGCCCGCCTGCTACCGGGGATCTCAGCCGGCCACCGAGCCGCCGGCGGCCTCGATGGCGGCGCGCGCGCCGGCCGTCACGCCCAGCCCCTGCACCGTGACCCGGCGCTTGATCTGGCCGGTCCGAACGATCCGTGCCGACAGGGCAAGATCCGGCGCGAGCCCCGCTTGCTTCAGCACCGCCAGGTCGATTTGCTCGGCCTGCAGGCGCTCGAGGTCTCCCAGCCGGACCGTGACCACGAAGCGGCGCGACAGCGATTTGAATCCGCGCTTGGGCAGGCGCCGATGCAGCGGCATCTGTCCGCCCTCGAAGCCGATCTTGTGGTAGCCGCCGGCACGTGCGCGCTGACCCTTGTGGCCGCGCCCGGCCGTCTTGCCCCAACCGCTGCCAATGCCGCGGCCGACCCGATGCCGCGGGCTGCGAGCGCCGGCGGGCGCCTTGATCGAATTCAGTCGCATGGTTGCCCCGGGACGGAGTAAGAGTGGTATATGGCGCCCATCAGCCCACCTTCAACAGGTAGGAGACCTTGTTGATCATGCCCCGCACGGCCGGGGTGTCCTCCAGCTGGCGGGCTTGGTTGATCCGCTTCAAACCCAGTCCGAGCACCGTGGCCCGGTGGTCCGAGCGGGTGCCCGCCACGCTCTTGACGAGCGTCACCGTGACCGTCCTTTTCGTCATTTCTTGCCGCCGCTGATGTCCTCGACCGACTTGCCGCGCTTGGCCGCGATCTCCGCCGGCGTGCGCAGCTCCTGCATCGCCTTCAGCGTCGCGCGCACCATGTTGTAGGGGTTGGTCGAGCCGTGTGACTTGGCCACCACATTGCGCACCCCCATCACGTCGAAGATGGCTCTCATGGGACCGCCGGCGATCACTCCAGTTCCCTCGGCCGCCGGCGCCAGCATCACCCTGGCGGCGCCGTGCTTGGCGGCAACGGCGTGTTGCAGCGTCCCGTTGCGCAGGGGCACGCGGGCCATCCCGCGGCGGGCGCGCTCCATCGCCTTCTGGATCGCGACCGGCACCTCGCGCGCCTTGCCCTTGCCCATCCCGATGCGGCCGTCACCGTCGCCCACCACGGTCAGCGCCGCAAAACCCAGGATACGGCCGCCCTTGACGACCTTGGTGACGCGGTTGACGGCGATCATCTTCTCGCGCAGGCCGTCATCGCGCGCTTCGCCCAGGCTCTTCGGTTGGATTCTTGCCATTGTCGGTTCCTGTTCCTCAGATCTTCAGTCCGGCCTCGCGCGCCGCCTCGGCCAAGGCCTTGACCCGGCCGTGGTAATGAAAACCGGAGCGATCGAAGGCGACCCGATCGATTCCCGCCGCAACCGCCTTGCGCGCAATCCGTGTACCGACGATCTTGGCTGCGGCCGTGTTGCCGCCCCGACCTTTGGCCCCGGTCAATTGATTGCGCACCTCCTGCTCGAGCGTCGAGGCGGACACCAGCACATGGCCGCCGTCGGGCGACAGCACCGACGCGTAGATGTTCAGGTTGGTCCGATGCACGGCCAGCCGGTTCATCCTCTGCAGGGCGATGCGCTGTCGCGTCGCCTGGGCGCGGCGCAAACGCAGTTGTTTCTTGTCGATCATCGCAGCGGCCTCCCCTCACCCCCTCCCCTCTCCCGCTGCGCGGGCGAGGGGCGACCCACCGCGTCTGTTCTACGCAGACGCAGAAAACAGTGCCGCCCGATCGCCCCTCGCCCGCGCAGCGGGAGAGGGGAGGGGGTGAGGGTTTCCAAAATCGCCATCATCACTTCTTCTTCGTTTCCTTCAGGATCACGGTCTCACCGGCGTAGCGCACGCCCTTGCCCTTGTAAGGCTCGGGCGGGCGGAATGCCCGCAATTCGGCAGCGATCTGCCCGACTTTCTGCTTGTCCGGGCCCTTGACCACGATCTCGGTCTGGCTCGGGGTTTCGACCTTCACCCCGGCCGGCATCCGGTGCTCGACCGGGTGCGAGAAGCCGAGCGACAGCGTGATCTTGTCGCCCTGCGCCTGGGCACGGTAGCCGACCCCGACCAGGCTCAGGCGCCGCTCGAAGCCGCGCGTGACCCCCTCGACCATGCCCGCCACCAGCGACCGCAAGGTCCCGCTCATCGCATTGGCCTCGCGCGAGGCGTCGGCCGCCGCGAAGCTGACCTTTCCGTCGGCCACTTTCACATGGACACGGTCGTGCAGTGCCTGCTTCAGCGTCCCCAGCGGGCCCTTGACGACGATCTGGCCAGCAGCGATCTGGGCCTCCACGCCCTTGACCAGGCTCACCGGAATGCGTGCAACTCGGGACATCGCAGTTTCCTCAGGCCACGTAGCAGATGACCTCGCCGCCGACGCCCTGCACGCGCGCCTTGCGGTCTGTCATCACGCCTTTGGAGGTCGACACGATCGCCACACCCAGCCCATTCATCACCTGCGGCAAAGCGTCGCGCCCCCGGTAGATGCGAAGGCCCGGGCGGGAGACCCGCTCGAGACGCTCGATCACCGGGCGACCGGCGTAGTACTTCAGGCCTATGCGCAACTCGGCGTGCCCGCCGGTGCCAGCGTCGACCCGGAACCCCTCAATGTAGCCCTCGTCCTGCAACACCCGCGCGATCGCGACTTTCAGCTTCGACGACGGCATCGCGACGTCCGTTTTCTCGACGCCCTGGGCGTTGCGAATCCGGGTCAACATGTCGGCAATCGGATCACTCATGCTCATCGTGACAACTCCGCGCCTACCAGCTGGCCTTGATCACGCCGGGAATATCGCCGCGCAGCGCGGCTTCCCGCAGCTTGTTGCGACCCAGACCGAACATCCGGAACGTGCCGCGCGGGCGCCCGGTGATCGAGCAGCGGTTGCGCAGCCGCGTCGGGCTGGCGTTGCGCGGCAACGCCTGCAGCCGGCGCTGCGCGTCCAGACGCTCCTCCATCGACAGCGTGGCGTCGCCGATCTGAGCCTTCAGAGCGGTGCGCTTGGCGGCAAACTTCTTCGCCACCGCCTCGCGCTTTTTCTCGCGGTTAATCACTGAAAGTTTTGCCAATGAGCACCTCGTTTCTGTTGCGCCCGGTTTCCGCTCAGGTTCGGAACGGGAAGCGGAACGCCGCCAGCAGCGCCTTGGCTTCCTCGTCGGATCCGGCGGTCGTCGTGATGCTGACGTTCAAGCCGCGGATCTTGTCGATCTTGTCGTACTCGATCTCGGGGAACAGGATCTGTTCCTTGAAGCCGACGCTGTAGTTGCCGCGGCCGTCAAACGCGCGCGCGGATACGCCGCGAAAGTCGCGCATCCGGGGAAACGCGATCGTGACCAGACGGTCCAGGAATTCGTACATCCGGCTGCCACGCAGCGTAACCATGCACCCGATGGGAAGCCCCTGGCGGATCTTGAAATTGGCGATCGCCTTGCGCGCGCGCGTCACGACCGGCTTCTGCCCGGCGATCCGGGTCAGATCGGCCAACGCCGCATCGATGTTCTTCTTGTCGGCCACCGCCTCGCCCACGCCCATGTTCAGCGTGATCTTGACGATGCGCGGCACCTGCATCGTGGTCGCGTAGGAGAACTGTTTCTGCAACTCGGGAACGATCTTCTCGCGGTACAGCGTCTGCAGGCGCGCCACCGTCAGGCCGCCGGCCGCGACGCCGCCCGCCTTGCGCTCGGCCGCCGCCTTCGGAGCTCCCGCCTTCGCTTCCGCCCCCGCCTTGGGCTCCTTGCCCGCCTTCGGCTCCTTGGCCCCCTTCGGTTCCTTGCCCGCCTTCGGCTCCTTGGCCCCCTTCGGGTCCTTGCCCGCCTTCGGCTCCGCCGCCTTGTCCGCTGACTGCTTCATGCTCTGCCCGTCATTCCTTGGAGCCGACCAGCGCGCCGTTGCCCTTGAACACGCGCACCTTGTTGCCGTCGATCACCTTGAATCCGACCCGCTCGCCCTTGCTGGTGGTCGGATTGAACAGCATCACGTTCGACTGGTCGATCGGCATGGTGCGGTCGACGATGCCGCCGGTGACACCCTTCATCGGGTTGGGCCGCACGTGCTTTTTGACCTGGTTGATGCCCTCGACCGTGATGCGGCGCGCGTCGATGCGCGCCAGCACCACTCCGCGCTTGCCTTTGTCCTTGCCTGCGATCACGACGACCTCGTCGCCCTTGCGGATGCGTTCCATGGCGCCCTCGAAAAAACGCTATAGCACTTCCGGCGCGAGCGAGACGATCTTCATGAAGCGCTCGGTGCGCAGCTCCCGCGTGACCGGCCCGAAAATGCGGGTACCGATCGGCTCGAGCTTGTTGTTCAGCAGCACCGCGGCGTTGCGGTCGAACTTGATGGCCGAGCCGTCGATACGACGCAGGCCGCTGGCGGTACGCACCACCACGGCGTTGTAGACCTCGCCCTTCTTCACGCGCCCGCGCGGAGCGGCATCCTTCACCGTCACCTTGATGACGTCGCCGATGTTGGCGTAGCGGCGCTTGCTGCCGCCCAGCACCTTGATACACATCACCGCGCGCGCGCCGGTGTTGTCGGCGACATCGAGCATCGTCTGCATCTGAATCATGATCCGTCCCAACTTGTCCCACCGCGCGGCGCATCCGTGGAATACGGCGGCGCCCTCCGATGGACAGTCTTGGTCCCGTTCGGGAAGGGCAGGCCCCAACCGGCGTGGGCCCGCAGAAAGCCTAAGATTCTAGCGTGTCCGGGGACCTGATTGCAAGGCGGCCGGCGCCGGTCCGTTACAGGTTGCGCGCCGACTCGACCACCCGGGTGACGGTCCAGGTCTTGGTCTTGGACAGCGGCCGCGTCTCGACGATTTCGACCAGGTCGCCCTCGCCGACCGAGTCGCTGGCGTCGTGCGCATGCACCTTGGTCGAGCGCAGCAGGTACTTGCCGTACATCGGGTGGCGCACGCGCCGCTCGATCAGCACGGTCACGGTCTTGTCCATCTTGTTGCTGATCACGCGCCCCACCAGGGTTCTCTTCAGGGCCTGCGCCGGGACTTTTTCGGGAGCCGTCGCGATCATTGCTTCGCCGCCTTCTCTGCCATCACGGTGTGCACGCGGGCGATGTCCCGGCGCAGCTTGCGCAGCTGACTGGGATCCTGCAGCTGCTGGGTCGCCTTCTGCATCCGAGCGGAAAACTGGGCCTTCAGCAGCTGGCGCAATTCCTCGCCCAGCCCTTTGGCGTCTTTGGTGCGCAGTTCCTTGGTTTGCATCTCCGCTCCTGCGTTACGGGCCGCTCATTGGCCAAGCTGGCGCGAAACGAACACGGTTTTCAGGGGCAGCTTGGCTGCCGCCAGCGTGAAGGCCTCGCGGGCGATCGCTTCCTCGACCCCGTCCATCTCGTACAGAACCTTGCCGGGGGTGATCTGGGCCACCCAGTATTCCGGGTTGCCCTTGCCGTTGCCCATACGCACCTCGGCGGGTTTTTGCGAAATCGGCTTGTCCGGGAAGATCCGGATCCATACCCGGCCGCCGCGCTTGATGTGCCGGGTGATTGCGCGCCGCGCCGCTTCGATCTGGCGTGCGGTCAGCCGGCCGCGCTCGGTGGCTTTCAGACCGAAATCGCCGAACGAAACGTGGGCACCCCGGGTCGCCAGCCCGCGAATGCGCCCTTTCTGGTCCTTGCGGTACTTCCTTCGGGCGGGTTGCAGCATCGCGTCAGTCCTCCTTCTTCTCGCCCGCCTTGGGCTCGGCCGCCTTGCCGTCGCCGGGCTTGGCTGCCACCTTGCGCACGCGCTTGACAGCCGGCTTGGCGTCCTCGCGGGGCGCAGCTTCGGCCGCCGGCGCGGCGGCAGCCGCGGCGGCCTTGGCGTCGCCGTCGGCCTTGACCTCGGCCTTCGCCTCGGTCCGGCGCGGGGCCGGGCGCCGCCCACCCGCGCCCGGCGGGCGGGCGCCCGGTGCGGCCGGCCGATCCGCGGCCGGCCGCCGCGGCCGGCGTTCGTCGCGCTCGGGCGGCGGCGCCGCCGCCTCCGTACCCGGGGCCTCGCCGCGGCCCAGCATTTCGCCCTTGTAGACCCAGACTTTCACGCCGATCACCCCGTACGTGGTCTTGGCCTCGGAAAGGCCGTAGTCGATGTCGGCGCGCAGCGTGTGCAGCGGCACGCGCCCTTCGCGGTACCACTCGGTGCGGGCGATCTCGATCCCGTTCAGGCGTCCCGAGCTCATGATCTTGATGCCCTGCGCCCCCAGCCGCATCGCGTTTTGCATGGCCCGCTTCATCGCGCGCCGGAACATGATCCGCTTTTCCAGCTGCTGCGTGATCGAGTCCGCGATCAGTTGGGCGTCGAGCTCCGGCTTGCGGATCTCGTCGATGTTCACGTGCACCGGCACGCCCATCATCTTCTGCAGCGTCACCTTCAGCGCCTCGATGTCCTCGCCCTTCTTGCCGATGACCACGCCCGGCCGCGCCGAGTAGATCGTGATGCGCGCGTTCTTGGCGGGCCGCTCGATCAGGATCCGGCCGACCGAAGCGTTGCGCAGCTTCGTGCGCAGGTAATCGCGCACCTTCAGGTCTTCGCCCAGCATCCGCGCGAAGTCGCGCCCGCCGGCGTACCAGCGCGAGTTCCAGTTGTGGGAAACCGAGAGGCGAAAGCCGATCGGATTGATTTTCTGACCCATGCCAGTCCCCTACCTAGTCTCGGGAAACGCCGGCAGGCGTTTCCCGCACAACATTTCTCCTCTCCCTCGAGGGAGAGGGGGAAGGGGTGAGGGGGAGGATGTGGATCCTGCCCAGGATGTGCATCCCGCCCTCACTCCTCTTTCTTGCCGTCGCCGACTGCCACATAGATATGGCAGCTCTTCTTGCAGATGCGCGCACCGCGCCCCTTGGCGCGGGCCGCGAAGCGCCGCAGCGTCGGTCCCTGCTCGACCAGAATGCGCGTCACGCGCAGCTCGTCGATGTCGGCCCCGTCATTGTGCTCGGCATTGGCGATCGCCGATTCGAGCGCTTTGCGGATCAGGCCGGCCGCCTTCTTCTGCGAGAACCGCAGGATGTCGAGCGCCTTGTCGATCGGCTTGCCGCGCACCAGGTCGGCCACCAGGCGCCCCTTCTGCGCCGACAGGCGCGCCCCGCGAATCGATGCCGTGGTTTCCATGTCGAGTTCCCCTGGCCCCGCCTACTTCCTGGCGGGCGACGCTGGCGCCGCGGTCTTGCGGTCGGCCGAATGGCCCTTGAACGTGCGCGTGAGCGCAAATTCGCCCAGCTTGTGACCGACCATCTGATCGCTGATATAGACCGGCACGTGCTGCTTGCCGTTGTGCACGGCGATCGTCAGCCCGATGAAATCCGGAACGATGGTCGACCGGCGTGACCAGGTCTTGATCGGGCGCTTGTCCTTGGTGGACTGGGCAGCCTCGACCTTCTTCAGCAGGTGGCCGTCTACGAACGGGCCTTTTTTCAGCGAGCGGGACATGGCGGCAATCTCCGCGGATTACTTGCGACGACGCTGCACGATCATCGAGCTCGTGCGCTTGTTCTTGCGGGTGCGATAACCCTTGGTCAGCTTGCCCCAGGGCGAGACCGGATCGCGCTTGGTGCCGGTGCGGCCTTCGCCACCGCCGTGCGGATGGTCGATCGGATTCATCGCCACTCCACGCACCGTCGGACGGATGCCGCGCCATCGCATGGCTCCGGCCTTGCCGAACTGGCGCAGGTTGTTTTCCTCGTTGCCGACCTCGCCGATCGTGGCCCGGCACTCGATCAGCACCTTGCGGATCTCGCCGGAGCGCAGCCGCAGCTGCGCATAGCCGCCCTCGCGCGCCAGCAGCTGCACCGAAGTGCCGGCCGCGCGCGCCAGCTGCGCGCCCTTGCCGGGCAGCATCTCGACGCAATGCACCGTGGTGCCCACCGGGATATTGCGCAGCGGCAGCGTATTGCCGACCCGGATCGCCGCTTCCTGCCCGCTCTGCACCTGGGCCCCGACCGCCAGGCCGCGCGGGGCGATGATGTAGCGGCGCTCGCCGTCGGCATAGCACAGCAGCGCCAGATGCGCCGAGCGGTTCGGGTCGTATTCGATCCGCTCGACCTTGGCAGCCACGCCGTCCTTGTTGCGCCGGAAATCGACCACGCGATAGTGGCGCTTGTGCCCTCCGCCCTGGTGACGCGTGGTGATGTGGCCACTGTTGTTGCGCCCCGAACCGCGGATCTTGCGTTCGGTCAGCAGGGCGTGCGGCCGCCCCTTGTGCAGGTCGGGATTGACGACCTTGACCAGCGCGCGTCGGCCCGCGGACGTCGGCTTGACCTTGACCAGCGCCATTTTCTACTTCACCTCTTCCGCGAAGTTGATTTCCTGCCCCGCCTTCAGGCACACATACGCTTTACGCAGGTTGGCGCGCCGCCCCGGCGTGCGGCCGAACTTCTTTTCCTTGCCGCGCCGGTTCAGGATCTGAACCGAATCGACCTGGACCTTGAACAGCGCTTCAACGGCCGCCTTGACCTCCTGGCGGGTCGCATCCTGCACGACCTTGAACGCAACCTGGTTGTGCTTGTCGGCGATCATCGTCGACTTTTCCGACACGACCGGCGCGAGCAGCACGTTGTAAAGGCGTTCGGCTGACTTTATCCCGTGCTTCATGCCTGGCCCCACATCTGCTCGAGCTTCGCAATCGCCGGCCGGGTCACCACGACCTTGTCGAAGTAGATCATCGACACCGGATCGGCATAGCGCGGTTCCACCACCATCACGTTCTTCAGGTTGCGCGACGCGAGGTCCAGATTCTGGTCCACGCTTTCGGTGATGATCAGGACCGACTGCAGGCCCATCGCCTTGAGCTTTTCGGCGAGCAGCTTGGTGCGCGGCGCCGGCACGCTCAGGTTTTCGACCACCGCGATCCGGTCGTCGCGCGCCAGCTGCGACAAGATCGAGCACGCGGCCGCCCGGAACATCTTGCGATTGACCTTCTGCGAGAAATTCTCGTCGGGCGAATTGGGGAAGATCTTGCCGCCGCCGCGCCACAGGGGGCTGGACGTCATGCCGGCGCGCGCGCGCCCGGTTCCCTTCTGGCGCCACGGCTTGCGGGTCGAGTGGCGCACCTCGGAGCGGTCCTTCTGCGCCCGCGTGCCCAGCCGCGCGTTGGCCTGGTATGCCACCACGATCTGGTGCACCAGGGCCTCGTTGTAATCCCGGCCGAACAGCGCCAGCGGCGCCGGCAACGTCGCGGTGGCTTCGCCTTTGTCGTTGAGCACTTTCAGTTCCATTGCAACCTCCGGCCGGCCACTCAAGCCTTCACCGCCGGGCGCACCAGCACACTGCCGCCCCGGGCGCCGGGAACCGCTCCGCGCACCAGCAGCAGCTGGCGCTGCGTGTCGATGCGGGCGATCACCAGGTTGTGGGTCGTGCGGCGCACGTCGCCCAGATGTCCGGCCATGCGCTTGCCGGGCATCACGCGCCCCGGATCCTGGCGCATACCGATCGAGCCGGGCGCGTTGGTCGAGACCGAATTGCCGTGCGAGGCACGGTTGGACGAGAAATGGTGGCGCTTGATAGCGCCCGCAAAACCCTTGCCGATCGTCACGCCCGTGACGTCGACTTTCTGGCCGACCTCGAACAGGTCAACGCCGAGCGAGGCGCCCACTTTCAGATCGTCTTTCAACGCCGACGGATCGAGCCGGAATTCGCGCAACGCCGAGCCGCCCTCGACGCCGGCCTTGGCGAAGTGGCCGGCCTGTGGCTTGCCGATGCGCGAGGCCTTGCGAGTGCCGTGCGTGAGCTGCACGGCTGCATATCCATCCGTGTCGATCGTCCTGATCTGGGTGACCCGGTTGTTGGACACCTCGAGCACCGTGACCGGAACGGAGGCGCCGTCGTCATTGAAGATGCGCGTCATTCCGACTTTGCGGCCGAGCAGGCCCAAGCCGGAAATGCGCGAGGTCGGCGCCGCGGCAGACTCCGCCGCCGCAGACTTTGCATCCGCCATGTTATTCCCCGTCCTGCCGGCTACGATTGGCCGGCGCGTGAAAGCAGAAAAGCTTGCGAGTTTAACCTGCTGGGGTTATTGCCGCAACCGCACGGCGGCCGCTCGCCGATCTTCGGGGGTTCGATCAGCGGCCGGCGAAGCCGGCCTGGTTGGCGCCGCCGAGCAGCGGCACATCCAGCCCGGCGTTGGACGCCGGGGTCAGCAAAAACGCGGCCGTTTGACCGTGGTGCGTCCCGAATCCGACGATCTGGCCCGACGCATTGATCGCCCGAGCCGAGCTCAGGGTCCAGCCGGCGGCGGCCGCCCCGGACAGATCGTTCAGGTCGCGCATGGCTCCGTCGCGGTAGATGAAGGCGTGCGCCCCGTCCGGCCCGGAAACGTTCGAGCTTCCGACCACCTGCCCCTGGTCGTTGATGCCGTAGGCGAAGCTGCTCGAACCGCCCAGGGTTCCGAGGTCCTGCATCGATCCGTTGCTGTAGAGGAATGCGTGCAGCGACGGGCTGCCGGCGATGTAGGCGCTGCCGGCGACTTCGCCCGCGGCATTGACCGACTGCTCGCGGCTGGGCATGGTCGTGAGCGGCCCGAGCTCGATCATCCTGCCGTTCGCGTACAAAAATGCCCGCAGTGAATCGCCGCCCGCCGCATAGGCAGTGCCGAAGACCTGTCCTCGATCATCGATCGTGTCGGCGTAGCTGCTCGTGCCGCCGAGGGTTCCGAGATCCTGCATCTTGCCGTCGCTGTAGATGAACGCGTGCAGCGCCTGGTCGTCCGCCATGAACGAATTGCCGACCACCTGTCCGCGCGAGTTCAGACCCAGCGCCAGGCTGAACGATCCGCCCAATGTGCCCAGGTCGGTGATCGTGTAGCTCTGAGCCTGCGAAGCAAAGGGCGCCCCGAGCGCCAGGCAAACCGCAAGCGTGGCCAGAGCGGAGCGCGGAAGCAGGTAATGGTGTCGGCGCATGGCCCGGATCGTTCGAAAGATGTGGTTGGCGCGGAACATACCCCAAGTTACGCTACACCGGTTCGATCCACGGACAGCCTCGCATCTAGACGGCATTCCAGGTCTAATCCGCGGCGCCGCGTACCTTTAGTGCGCGGTCGGGTGTGGTCGGGGAAGGGCAAGCCGGCGCGTTGTGCAGCGCGATATAACCCCGCCTTCGCGCCTGACGGCGCTACGGCGGGCTGGCGCCCGTTTACTGCACCTTGATTTCGACGTCGACGCCGGCGGGCAGGTCGAGCTTCATCAGCGCATCGACCGTCTTGTCGGTCGGATCGACGATGTCCATCAGCCGCTGATGCGTGCGGATCTCGAATTGGTCACGAGAGGTCTTGTTCACGTGGGGCGAGCGCAGCACGTCGTAACGCTGGATCCGGGTGGGCAGCGGAACCGGGCCGTGCACCACCGCACCGGTGCGCTTGGCCGTATCGACGATCTCGACTGCCGAGCGGTCGATCAGCTTGTAATCGAACGCTTTGAGCCGAATCCGAATCTTCTGCTGTTGCATGTCGGTTCCTTACTCCAAAATCTTGGCGACGACGCCGGCGCCGACGGTTTTGCCGCCCTCGCGCACCGCAAAGCGCAGCCCCTGGTCCATCGCGATCGGCGAAATCAGCGTCACCACCATCTTGATGTTGTCCCCCGGCATCACCATCTCCGTGCCCGCCGGCAGCTGCACCGAGCCGGTCACGTCCGTGGTGCGAAAATAAAACTGCGGCCGGTACCCATTGAAAAACGGCGTGTGCCGCCCGCCTTCTTCCTTGCTCAGCACATACACCTCGCACTCGAACTTCGTGTGCGGCGTGATCGCCCCCGGCTTGGCCAGCACCTGCCCGCGCTCGACCTCCTCGCGCTTGGTCCCCCGCAGCAGCACCCCCACGTTGTCCCCAGCCTGCCCCTCATCGAGCAGCTTGCGGAACATCTCCACCCCCGTGCACACCGTCTTGATCGTCGGCTTCAGCCCCACAATCTCGATCTCGTCGCCCACCTTCACAATGCCCCGCTCGATCCGCCCCGTCACCACCGTGCCCCGTCCCGATATCGAAAACACATCCTCGATCGGCATCAGAAACGGCTGGTCGATGGCCCGCTTGGGCGTCGGTATGTAGCTGTCCAGCGCATCGGCCAGCTTGAAAATCGACTGCTCCCCCAGCTCGCTCTTGTCGCCTTCCAGCGCCAGCTTGGCCGCCCCCTTCACGATCGGTATCACGTCGCCCGGAAACTCGTACTTGCTCAGAAGCTCCCGAACCTCCAGCTCCACCAGCTCCAGCAGCTCCGCATCGTCCACCATGTCGCACTTGTTCATGTACACCACGATGTACGGCACCCCAACCTGCCGCGCCAGCAATATGTGCTCGCGCGTCTGCGGCATCGGCCCGTCCGCCGCCGATACCACCAAAATCGCCCCGTCCATCTGCGCCGCACCCGTGATCATGTTCTTCACATAGTCGGCGTGCCCCGGACAGTCCACGTGCGCATAGTGCCGCTTGGCCGTCTGGTACTCCACGTGCGCCGTGTTGATCGTGATCCCGCGCGCTTTTTCCTCCGGCGCATTGTCAATGTCGTCGTACTTCTTCACATCCCCGCCAAACTTCGCCGCCAGCACCGCCGTCATCGCCGCCGTCAGCGTCGTCTTGCCATGGTCCACGTGTCCAATCGTGCCCACATTCACGTGCGGCTTGGTCCGCTCAAATTTGCCCTTGGCCATCTACCAGCTCCTCATCGATCCTGTCTCGTCGCGGCGCCGGTGACCACGGCCGGCAACGCCTGATTCATTGGTGCCCATGGCGCGGATCGAACGCGCGACCTCTCCCTTACCAAGGGAGTGCTCTACCACTGAGCCACATGGGCCGCTATATTTCCTCTTGTGCTGCTGCATCGGTCGGTGCTGGAGCGGGTGAAGGGAATCGAACCCTCGTCATAAGCTTGGAAGGCTTCTGCTCTACCATTGAGCTACACCCGCCTGCCTTTGCGCGCGCGCTCAATCCGCGCGGGCCTGCATCGCGGCGCGCTGATCCCCTGCGGGCGACACCGATCCCCGCACCCGGAAAAAACCGTCAAAACGAATTAGAACGTTCCCCTGAGCCGCGCCCGCCTGCCTGCCCGTCATGCCCGCCTGCTTGCCCGCCATGCCTACTTCCCATCGGACGGTGCGGCCTCGCCGCTCCTGACACCAACCCACATCGGCAGCGGCGCCGGATGTCGGCTGGTGGAGGAGGTTGGATTCGAACCAACGTAGGCGCAAGGCCAACAGATTTACAGTCTGCCCCCTTTAACCGCTCGGGCACCCCTCCGAGGGAACCGTAAATTATCTTAGCCGCGGCCGTCTGTGTCAAATCCGCCGCAGCGCAGCGAGACTGGCGCCGGCCAGGATCCGGTCCCGGGGGTTGGGTTACGCTTGGAAAGTGAGTGGCCGCTAACGCAGAGCGTTACATCTGCCGGAACAGGTGCGCGAAGCTGCGGCTGACTTCCAGCTTCTCAGCATGGTTTTTGAGCGTGACCAGCTGCCGGCCCCGAAAGTCCCGCACGATGCCCGAAACGGCGCGCACATTGACGATCGTGGAGCGGTGTATCTGCCAGAACTGCTCCGGATCGAGCTGCTCGACCAGCTCTCGGATCGGCACCCGGATCAGCGCTTCGTAGCCTTCGGTCTGCACGCGCGTGTACTTCTCGTCGGAGACGAAAAACAGGATCTCGCCCACCGGGATCATGCGCAACTGCTGCCCGATCGCGGCCTGGATCCACTGCAGGTGGGACGGGCCGCGCTGCGACGAGGCAACCGTATCGAGCTTGCGGGCGAGCTGGTCCAGCAGCGCTCCCAGATCAGGGGGCGGGGCCTGCAGGCGCTGCTTCAGGCGCTGCACGGTCACCTGCAGCCGGGCCGGCTCGGCCGGCTTCAGCACATAGTCGACCGCGCCCTGCTCGAAGGCTTCGATCGCGAATTCGCCGTAGGCCGTGACGAACACCACATGGCAGGCGCTGCCGATGGCGCGCGCCGCCTCCACGCCGGTCAGCCCCGGCATCCGGATGTCCAGGAACGCCAGATCCGGCCGCAGCCGCTGCACCAGCTCGACCGCCTCCTGCCCGTTTTTGGCCTCGGCGACGATCTCCAGCTCCGGCCACACTTCGGCCAGGCGGGCGCGCAACTGCTCGCGCATCAGGCGTTCGTCGTCGGCGAGGATCGCGCGTGCCGCTCCCATCATCGTGTGCGGGCGATCCGGTCAGGCGGGCTGGGGCGAGGGCTGCGGCACCACCTCGGGCGGCGCGACCGTATAGGGGACCTCGATCGTCACGATGGTCCCGCTGGGCGAATTCGGTTCGATGCTGAGACGGGCGCGCGCGCCGAACACCGCCTGCAGCCGCTCGCGCACGTTGTTCAGGCCCACGCCGCCGCCTGAGGAGCCGGCCGCACCGAAGCCCAGGCCGGTATCGCTGACCGCCACGCGCAGGTTGCCGTTGACCACATCGGCGGTCAAGGTCAGCGCTCCCCCTTCGGGCTTCGGCTCCAGGCCATGCTTGATCGAGTTCTCCACCAGCGTCTGCAACATCATCGGCGGAAAGGCGGCCGACGACAAGCCGGCCGGCATCGTAATGGCGAACTGCAAGCGCTCGTCCATTCGTACCTTCAGGATCTCCAGGTACGAGCGGCACAGGGCCATCTCCTGGGCCAGCGTCGATGAGGCCTGCCGCATCTGGGGCAGCGCCGCGCGCAGGAACTGGATCAGATTCTTCTGCATCCGCGAAGCGCGCGCCGGGTCGGTCTCGATCAGGTAATCGACCGACGCGAGCGTGTTGAACAGGAAGTGCGGCTCGACCTGCGCCTGCATTGTCTTCAGCTGCGCTTCGGCCAGCTGACGTTTCAGCCCTTCCTCGGCCGCGACCGCGCTGGCCGCCTGGGCCCGCGTTTCGGCCCGGCGCTTCGATCCCAGCGCTATTTTCGTGATCAACAGCACGAACAGGATCATCAGCGCCCAATCGGCCAGATCGGTCGAACTGCTCGTTTTCGCGTCCGTGCCGGCTTTTGACAGTCCAGCCACCTTCTGGTCGACCTGCTCCTTCACGATCTGCTCGATCTGATCCTTGGCCGCTTCCACCGCCTCGGCCACCTTGTCGGGATCGGACAGCATGTCCGGCGGCACCGTCACCTGGGCCGACCCGGAGCCTTCGGCCGCCTTGCCGTTGCTGTCCGGCAGCGACTTCAACGGCGCGGACGATCCGCCCTGGCCGCCCGGGGCTGTTTCCAGGATCCGCACGCCGTTCTGATCGATCTCGACCGTCTCGTGGCGTCCATTGCGCTCGCGCTGGATCCGCAGGCCCTTGTCGTCGATCTGCACTTTGGGGCGGGGCGGCGGCGGTGCTGGCGTCTTCGGCGGGCCGGCGATGTGCAAGCCGTTGGAATCGACCGAGATCTTCACTTCCACCGGAGCGTGGCCCTGCGCCCGCTTTGATCCGTGCAGGTGCGGCCGCTCAAACAGCGAATCGAGCATCGCCACGAGCGCGAGGAACAACAGCGACAGCAGGAAGAACTTGCCCCAGCCGATAGACGCCACCCAGTTGCCCACGCCCGCCGCGGCGCGCCCGACCAGCTCCGCGCCCGCGCGCGCTCCGCGCGACAGCGCCGCCAGCACGTTGCCGGCTCGTTCGTTGGGGGTCGGGTTGGGCGCGGAGCCGGCCGGTACGTCTGCGCCAGTCGATGGGTCAGCCATGATTGCGTTGCTATGTCGAGATCAGTTCGAACTGTACGGTCCCTGCAGGCATCGATCCGACCAGTTTGCGACAGGCTGCACCACGGGGGTGCCGAACTGCGCCGTCGCGCGACAAGGACGGTCAGACTCCGAGTTGGCGCAGCGGCAGCGCCGTCGTGTCCTTGACAACCTCCAGCGCAAAGCTGGACTTCACGTCCACCACGCCCGGCAGCTTCAGCAGCTGCTCCATCACGAAACGCGAAAAATGCGGCAGGTCCTCGACGTGAACTCGCAGCAGATAGTCCATCTCGCCGGTCATCGCGAAGCACGCGACCACCTCGGGCCAGGCCTGAACGCGCGCCTTGAAGTCGTCGTGCGGCATGCGCTTTTCCAGATGGACATTGACGAAGGCGAGCAGCCCCAGCCCGATGCGTTGCGGCGCCAGCAGCGCCACATATTGGCGAATCACGCCCAGCTGCTCGAGTCGTCGGATCCGGCGCAGGCACGGCGAGGCCGACAGCGCTACCCGCTCGGCCACCTCCTGGTTCGTCAGGCGGCCATCGGCCTGCAGGATCTCCAGGATGCGGCGGTCCGTCTTGTCCAGCTCGATTTCGGTCATTTTCTGGCTATTTCGCCTGGTATATTGGCATATTATTGCTCACTCCGCCCAGAAATGGGACTCGTTCGCAATCATTTGCCGCGCGCCTCGCTGCAAACTTTTTTGCTCCGCGTCCACACCAACCGGGCAGCTGTGATGACACCGACCACCGACCACAATCCGATGGGCACCGACGGTTTCGAATTCGTCGAGTACGCCGCCCCCGATCCGGCCGCGCTCGGAGCGCTGTTCGAGAGCCTGGGCTTCGTGGCCCTGGCACGGCACCGCCACAAGCGGGTGACGCTGTACCGCCAGGGCGACATCAACTTCATCATCAACTCCGAGCCCGATTCGTTCGCCCAGCGCTTCGGGCGACTGCACGGGCCGTCGATCTGCGCGATCGCGCTGCGCGTGCGCGATGCCGCCCACGCGTACCGCCGCGCGCTCGACCTGGGCGCCTGGGGCTTCGACTCCCGTTCCGGCCCGATGGAGCTGAACATTCCGGCCATCAAGGGCGTCGGCGACAGCCTGATCTACTTTGTCGACCGCTGGCGCGGCAAACAGGCGGCGCAGCCCGGCTACCGCCCCGGCTGCATCGGCGACATCGGCATCTACGACGTCGACTTCGAGCCGATCGCCGGTGCCGGGCACGATGCCGATGCGCAGCCGGCCGGGGCCGGGCTGGTGCGGATCGATCACCTGACGCACAACGTGCACCGCGGACGGATGAAGGAGTGGGCCGAGTTCTACCAGCGCCTGTTCAACTTCCGGGAGGTGCGCTATTTCGACATCGAAGGCCAGCAGACCGGGCTGAAGAGCAAGGCGATGTGCAGCCCGTGCGGCAAGATCCGGATCCCGATCAACGAGAGCTCGGACGACCACAGCCAGATTTCCGAGTACCTGGATCTGTACCACGGAGAGGGCATACAGCACGTCGCGCTGGCGGCCTCCGACATCTACCACTCGGTGGCGGCGCTGCGGGCGCGCGGCGTGCAGTTCCAGGACACGCCGGACACCTACTTCGAGGGCATCGAGGCGCGACTGCCGGGGCACGGCGAGTCGCTCGCCGAACTGCGCCGCCTGCGCATCCTGATCGACGGCAACCCCCACGCGGCCAGCCGGGAGCTGCTGTTGCAGATATTCACGCGGGATGTGATCGGGCCGATTTTTTTCGAGCTGATCCAGCGCAAGGGGCACGAGGGATTCGGCGAAGGCAACTTCCAGGCGCTGTTCGAATCGATCGAGCTCGACCAGATCCGCCGTGGCGTGCTCAAGCCGCGCACGGCCACCGCATGATTGAGGAGCGCCGGTTATGTCGATGGTTCCGGTGACCTACGGCGCATCGCAGCGCCCTCCACGCGGTGACTATTCGGTTGCGCGTCCGGACTACACGTGCGACCAGTCATGGAACGACTACACGCCGCAGCAGCATGGGCTGTACGCGCGCCTGTACGCGCGCCAGCTGCGGCTGGTCGAGGGGCGCGCCTGCGACGAGTACCTGCAGGCGCTGCAGCATCTGGACATGGGGGCGCGCATTCCGCGCTTCGAAGAGGTGTCCGAGCAGCTGGCGCGGGCCACCCGCTGGCAGATCGCGGCCGTGCCGGGCTTGATTCCCGAGGACGCGTTCTTCCGGCTGCTGGCGCAGCGCCGCTTTCCGGTCACCGTATGGCTGCGTACGCCGGAGGAATTCGACTACATCGTCGAGCCGGACCTGTTCCACGACCTGTTCGGCCACGTGCCGCTGCTGTTCAATCCGGTGTTCGCCGACTACATGCAGGCCTATGGCGAGGGCGGACTGAAGGCGCAGCGGCGCAATGCGCTCGAGCTGCTGGCCAGGCTGTACTGGTACACGGTCGAATTCGGCCTGATCGACACGCCGCGCGGATTGCGCGTCTACGGCGCCGGCATCCTGTCCTCGCCCGGGGAGCTTGCGCGCGCGCTGGCCGATCCGCAGCCGCTCAGGATCGGATTCGAGCTGCGCCGCGTGCTGCGGACCGCATACGAAATCGACGACTTCCAGAAGAACTATTTCGTGATCGACAGCTTTGCCCAGCTGTTCGAGCAGACGGCCCAGGATTTCGCGCCGATCTACGAGCAGCTGCTGCCGCTGCCGGCGTACACGCCGGACCGGGTCCAGCCGGGCGACCGCACGTTCACGGTCCTGGCCCGCTGACGGCCGCTTACTGAGGCGGCGCGCCGATCACGTTGCCGCGCCCGCCCGGGGGTGTCGCGGCGGGCTCGCCCCGCGGCGTCAACGCACCGACCGCCGAACGACCGAGCGCCGGCCGCCCCCCGGCCGTGGCGGCGGGCGGCGTATCCACCGAGGGCGCGGTCAGGACATTGCCGCGCCGCTCAAAGCCCGCGCTGCGTCCGCCCCCGTCGAAGCCGGCCAGCGGCACGCTGGGAACGCGCAGCTGGCGCCGCACACCGCCAGAATCCAGCGTCACGCCTTGCGGGTCAACGTCGACCAGCGTGGAGCCGGGCGCTACCTCCTGGCCCAGGCGCACCGCGCGGGCCGGCCGGTCGTCGACCACGAACACGGCCGCGGAATCGAGGCCGGCGGCGAACACGCCAGCGACCTGTATGTTGCCGCCGCCGGCGACGACAACGCGCCCGATCTGGCCGAACGCGCGCGCCAGCAGCACCGGATCGGGGTCGCGAATCGAAACGCTCCGCGACGGGGCCGGTGCCGGCGCAGCCGGCGGCGTCGTCAGCCGGATCGACCAGTAAGCCAGCTGCGCGCAGGCCAGTGCGGCGCCCAGGAAATGGATCAGCAGGAAATTCAAGTTCGCCAACGCATCCGAATGTCGGGCAGACGTCCAAACGTGACCCAGGTATTATGCGACGCTCTGTCCAACCACCGCAAAAAACCCTGGTGTTTCAACAATTTCCGTTCAGATCTTCAGGCCGCAGCGAGGTGCGGCGCGGCGTTCCAGGGCCGCGCGGCTTTACGCTGATCGAGATCATCGTCGTGATCACGATCATGGCGATTATGGCGGCCCTGATCGTCCCGCGCGTAGTCGGCCGCACGGACGATGCCAAGGTCGCCGCCGCCAAGCAGGACATCGCCACCCTGATGAACGCGCTGAAACTGTACCGCCTCGACAACGGACGCTACCCGACCACGGAACAGGGGCTGCGCGCGCTGGTCGAAAAGCCGACCGTCGATCCGATTCCGCCCAACTGGAAGGCGGGCGGCTATCTGGACGCGGCCAGTGTGCACAAGGACCCGTGGCTTAACGAGTACCAGTTTCTGAACCCCGGCCTGCACGGCGAAATCGATGTGATGAGTTTCGGTCGCGACGGCCAGCCGGGTGGCGAAGGACCCGATGCAGACATTGGAAGTTGGATGCAGTAGTGCACAAGTGTCGCAAAGGCGGGCTAGAGGCGTTCGCGGGTTCACGCTGCTCGAGCTGCTGGTTGTTTTAATTTTGATCGCGGTGCTGACGTCGATGATCTCGATCAGCGCGGTGCCCGACCCGCGTCAGACGCTGACCGAGCAGGCGCAACGGCTGGGCCTGCTGTTGACGTTGGCCAGCGACGAGGCGCGCATCCGCCAGCAGCCGATCTCGTGGGAAGGTGACCTGCGCAGCTACCGGTTCGTCAGCGAGGTGGGCGGTGAGCGCCAGCTGCTGAGCGAGGACGACATGCTGCACGAGCGCGCCTGGCCGCGGCCGCTGACGCGGCTGGCGATCTGGCGCGAAGGCCAGTTGCAGCAGGCGCTGCTGAGCCCGGACGCCCCGGCGTTGAGGCTGCCGATCGCGCGCGAGTGGGTGCAGCCGCGCTGGCGCATCGAGCTGGCCGATGGGGCCGCCGATGTTTCCGTCGAGTTCGACGAGAACGGAATTGGCCGCGTCGCGAACCCGTAGACGGGCTGGCGCCGGATTCACGCTGCTCGAGGTGCTGGTCGCGCTGGTCGTCATCGGCCTGGTGCTGCTCGCGGCCCTGCGCGGCGCGATCGCGCTGACCAACAGCGCGCGCGACGCCCGCACCAAGCTGCTGGCGGTGCTGACGGCCGAAAACCGCCTGCATGAGCTGCGTCTGAGCGGCCCGCAGTTGCCGGCGGGCCTGAGCCGCCAGGATTGCGAGCAGGGCGGGTTGCGGTTCGTGTGCGAACAGTCGATCCAGCCCACTCCCAACCCGTTTTTCCGCCGCGTGCAGGTGCGCGTGCTCAATTCGGATTCCGGCCTGGAGCGCGAATACGCGCTGCTGATGACCGTGCTGCCCAGCTCCAATTAGGTGCGCCAGAAAATGGCCGATCGCTTCGCGTCCGTTGCCCGCACGCCCGACCCGCCCGCCGGTGGGCGCCGCGGACGTGGATTCACGCTGGTCGAACTGCTCGTCGCCATCTGGATCATGGCGCTGGTGGCGGTGATCTCCTGGCGCGGCCTGTCCTCGCTCGTGGCCACGCGCGAGCGGCTCGGCCCCGAGGCCGATGAAGTGCGGGCCATGCTGATCGGCTTCGGACAGATGGAGCGCGACCTGGCGCAGGCGGCCAACCCCGTGCTGGCGTCGCTGCCCGGCCCGCCCATGCGGGTCCAGACCGTCGACGGCATGCTTTCGATGCAGATCCTGCGGTTTTCCGAGCCGCTGCCCGACGGCTCCAGCGAGCTTCAACAGGTCACCTACACCGTGGTCGACGGCGCCCTGGTGCGCCAGAGCTCGCCGCCGCAGCGCAGCGCGCAGGACGCGATGAGCGCCGCGCCGGCAACCGTGCAGCTGGTGAAGGGCGTTGCCTCGATGCAGGTGCGCGTGTGGCGCGTCAACGACGGCTGGGTGGTGCCGACCCCAACCGACGTGGCCGCCCCGCCCGGCGTGGAGGTGGTGCTCACGCGCGGCGACGGTACGACCTTGCGGCGCGTGCTGCTGGTCGGATGATGGAAAGATGAAGCAGCCGCCCTCACCCCCTCAGCGCGGAGCGGCCTTGCTGATGGCGCTGTTCGTCGCGGCGATCGCCACGCTGATCGTCAGCGGCCTGTTCTGGCGCCAGTTCGTGCTGGTGCGCACGATCGAAAACCAGCAGCTGATGTCGCAGAGCCGTCTGCTGCTGTGGGGCGCGCTGGACTGGGCCCGCGCGATCCTGCGCGAGGATGCCGCGCACAGCAACTACGATGACCTGAGCGAGCCGTGGGCGCAGCCGCTGGCCGAGACAAAGCTCGACCAGCTCGGCGAGAGCTCGGCCCTGGCCTCGCAGGCGACGATGTCGGGCAGCATCGAGGATGCGCAGTCGCGCTTCAACCTGCGCAACCTGGTGCGGACCGACGGTTCGCCCGACCCGATCCAGAGCTCGGTGCTGGCACGGCTGGTGGCCGAGCTGCAGCTTCCGCAGCCGACCGCCGATCTGATCTCGGTGTACATGGCGCAGGCGGTCGTTCCATTCGCGGGGCTGAATCCGGCCGCGCCGGCGGGCAGCGCCAGCCGGCCGCTGCCCCCGGTGTTTCCGGAAGACGTGGCCCGGATCCCGGGGCTGGACCCGGCCGTCGGTCCGCGTCTTGCTCCCTACGTGGTGGTGCTGGACCAGCACACGGCGGTCAATTTCAACACCGCCTCGGCCGAGGTGATCGCGGCCGAAATCGAAGGCCTTTCGCTGTCCGATGCCCGCGCACTGGTCGCCGATCGGGACCGCATTCCGTTTCGCAACACCGGCGACATCCACAATGCGGCGCAATTGCACGGCAAGGGGTTCTCCGACCTGGACGTGTCGGTCGCCTCGAACTATTTCCTGGTCCGCGGCGAGATCAAGCTGCAGCGCGCCGACACGCGGATGGAGGCGCTGGTCAAGCGCTTCCCGCCGGGCCAGCTCGGCCCGGTCGAAGTGATGTGGGAGCGCGAGCTGTGAGCTTCGGAGCCGCGCAGCGCCTGCTGGCGTTTGTGCCGCCGCGCCGCGCGCTGCTGGACGCCGGCGGCCGCGGATCGCTCAGCGCAGCCACCGTGGTCGGCTACGGCGGCATCGACGCGGCGCTGCAGCCCTGCAGCGTCGGCGATGCGCCGTTGTCGCTGCTGCCCAAGGCTTCTTCGGTCGATCTGCTGTTCGACGTTTCCGACGTGTTCACCGGCCTGCTGGAGGCGCCGCGGATGTCGGAGCACCGGCTGCGGCAGGCCCTGCCCGGCCTGATTGAAGAGCGCCTGCTGTCGGACGCGGTCGACTGCCACCTGGCTTACGCGATCGATGGTGCGGCCGCCGGCGCCGCGGAGTCGCTGATGCAGGTCGCTGTGGCCGTGATCGACCGGGTCACGCTGGCGCGGGCGCTGGAAGCGGCTGCCGAGGCCGAGTTGCGGCCTCGTGGCGCCTACAGCGCCCTGTATGCGATCCCGCCGCCCTCGGGCGACACAATCTCGGTACGGCTCGATCGGGGCCGCGGCACCGTTCGCACCGGGGAGCACGCGGGCTTCGCCTTCGATCTGGAAGAGCAGCCGCCGGCGGCGCTGGCCCTGGCGGTGCGGCAGCTCGGTGCCATCCGGATCCACGCCTACGGGCGCGACTCGGCGCGGCTGGCGCCGTTCAGTTCTCAGCTGGGCGCCGAGGTGATCGACCTGAAGCGGCACTTCGACGCCGGTTCGATGTCCACAGCGGTCAACCTGCTGCAAGGGCGGTTTGCTGCGGGTGGCCGGTTCGGCATGCCCACCATCGCGGCGCTCGCACGCAGCGGCGCCCTGAAACCGCTTGCGGCCTGGGCCGCGGTCTGGCTGGCGGTGTTCGTCATCGGGTTAAACGCCTATCGCTTCAAGCTGGAGTCGGAAACGCGCACGCTGCGTTCCTCGATGCAGACCGCCTTTCGCAGCGCCTTTCCGGCCGAGTCGGTGGTGGAACCGGTGGCGCAGACCAAGCGCCACCTGCGCGAGCTGCGCGCGCGCGCAGGCCTGGCCTCTCCGGACGATTTCTCGGTGCTGAACGCGCAGGCGGCTCAGTTGCTGGCCAACGCTCCGGTCGGGGCACTGGCCGGGATCGAGTACCGGGACGCGGCGCTGACGTTGAAGTTCAAACCGGGCGCCGCCGCCTCGGGCTCGTTCCAGAACGCGCTGCGCGCGCAGGCGGTGCAGCAAGGACTGGATCTTCATTTCGATCCGAACGGCTCGGCGCGGGTTGCGCCCACGGCCCAATGAACCTGGAGACGCTGCGCCAGTTCTGGTCCGGACGCGAGCCGCGCGAGCGCGCGGTGCTGGCCGCGGCGGCGTTTTTTGCGGGCGCGGCGCTGCTGTATCTGGCGCTGATCGAGCCGGCCTTTTCGGCCATCGGCCGCCTGCAGCGTGCTCTGCCGCATACGCGGTCGCAGTCGGCCGAACTGGAAGCGCTGCTCGTTGAGGTACGCGCCCTGAAGGCCCGTCCGGTGGTCGCCGGTGCCGGCGGCCAGGACGCGCAGGCCGCGGTCGAACAGTCACTGGCCGCCGCGGGGCTCAAGCCCGCACGCGTGGTTCCGCTGGCCAACGGCGCGCTGCAGCTGACGTTCTCCAACGTCCCGTACGCGTCCTGGTCGGTCTGGCTCGCGAACGCCGAGCGCGAGCTCGGGATGCACGCCATCGCGGTGACCGTCAAGGCCACGCCGACGCCCGGCAACGCCGACGTGGACCTGGCGCTTCGCTCGGGGCGCGACTGATGCCACCCCGTCCTGCCAGTTCGCGCGCCTGGATCGCCGCCATCGCCGGCGGCGCGGTGGCCACGCTGGCGACCGTGGTCGTGCTGGCGCCCGCACAGTGGGCTGACCGTGCGGTGCAACGAGCAACCGGTGGCCGCGTCGAGCTGGCCGAGGCCACCGGCACGATCTGGAACGGCTCGGCCACGCTGGTGCTGGCCTCTGGAGGCGCCCGCGGCGCGGCGCGCTCGAGCCTGCCCGATCCGGTCTCATGGCGGTTGAGTCCGTGGCCGCTGCTGTCCGGCACCGTCGAGCTGACGCTGCGCCATCCGTCCGCGCTGGTCGCGCCCGTCACGATCAGTGCTTACGCGGACGGCCGTTTGCAACTGGGGGCGACGACATTGAGGCTGCCGGCGGCCATGCTGGCCGGCCTCGGGGCTCCATGGAACACGGTACGGCCGGGCGGTATCGTCAGCGTGCACACCGACGGCCTCGAGCTCGCGCAGGGTCGCTGCCGCGGCAACCTGACGGCCGATTGGGAATACGCATCCAGCGCGCTGTCTCCGGTTTCGCCCATCGGTCATTACCGGCTGCAAACATCCGGCCAGTACCCGGGAACACGGCTGGATCTTCAGACGATTTCCGGACCCCTGGAGTTGACCGGCAGTGGCACAATCGGCGAGGGTGGGCGCTTACGCTTCAACGGAATCGCCCGCCCGCTGGCCGCAACCGACCAGGCGACCCGGACCCGGCTGACGGGTCTGATCTCGCTGCTGGGCCGCCGCGAGGGCGACACGGCCATTTTGAGCTTCGGATCCTGACATGGAGCGACGGCGCTCACTTTCGCAATCGTCGGCAGTCACCGGGCTGTGGCGCGCCAGCGCAGCGGCGACGTTGACCGCGCTCGCGTTGCTCGTCGGCGCGGGCGCGGCGCGTGCCGCCGACCCGATCGCCACGCCGGCTCCGCGCACCGGCAACGACAACACCGTCGTGCTCAACTTCGTCAACGCCGATCTGGAGGCCGTGGTGCGCGCGGTCGGCCAGTTCACCGGTCGCACGTTCGTGATCGACCCGCGCGTGAAAGGTACCCTGACGCTGGTCACGGAGCGGCCGGTCACGCGCGAGCAGGCCTTCGAGGAGCTGCTGTCGGCGCTGCGCCTGCAGGGCTTCACGCTGGTGGAGTCCAGCGAGCCCGGTGGCGTGGCGCGGATCCTGCCGGAGGCCGACGCCAAGCTGCAGGGCGGGCGCGTGGTCACGCCCCCCACGGGCACGGCCCCGCGCGGCGACCAGGTGCTCACCCAGGTATTCCGGTTGCAGTACGAGTCGGCCACCAACCTGGTACCGGTGCTGCGGCCGTTGATCGCCCCGAACAACACGATTTCGGCCTATCCCGCCAACAACTCCCTGATCATCACCGACTACGCGGAAAATCTGCGCCGGCTGGCCCGGATCATCGAGGCGATCGACTCGCCTGCCACCTCCGAAGTCGAAGTCGTGCCCCTGCAGTACGGGCTTGCCACCGACGTGGCCACGATCCTGAACAAGACAATGGACGAGGGTGCCCGCAGCGCGGGCCAGGCGCCAGACGCCGGCCAGCGCGTCTCGGTGATCGCCGAGCCGCGCACCAACATGCTGATCCTGCGGGCGGCCAGCCGGGCCCGGCTGGACCAGGCCAAGCAGCTGATCCAGCGTTTCGACCAGCCCAACCTGACGCCGGGCAACATCAACGTCGTGTACCTGCGCAACGCGCAGGCCGTCAAGCTGGCCCCGCTGCTGCGTGCGGTGCTGTCCAGCGATCCGTCGTTCATCCAGCAAGCCACCGGCAGTGGTCTGACGGTGACGCCGATCAGCTCCTCGCTGGGCCAGAGCAGCACCACCGGGCAGACGACCTCCTCGTCCCCGACCGGGCAGCAGCCCGCCCCATCCGGCAGCGGCGGCGGCTACGGCGGCGGCTCGCCCGGCGGCGGTGCCGGCGGCAGCGGGGGCGCCGTGGCCGGCATGATCCAGGCCGACCCGGCGACCAACTCGCTGATCATCTCGGCCCCCGAGCCGCTGTATCGGAACATCCGTTCGATCATCGACCGCCTGGACGTGCGGCCGGCCCAGGTGATGATCGAATCGCTGGTGGTCGAGCTGAGCGGGCAGCAGGCGGCCGAATTCGGCATCCAGTGGCAGGCGCTGAACGGCCTGACCAGCACCGACTCGACCCGTTTCGTCGGGGGCACCAATTTCGGAACCGGCTCGAGCAATATCGTCGGGCTGGCAGGCAACATCGTATCGCCGGCGCCGGGTCTGAACATCGGCCTGATCAAAGGGACGATCACGATCCCGGGCACCAACACCGTGATCACCAACATCGGGGTGCTGGCGCGCGCGCTGCAGACGGTGGCCAACACCAACATCCTGTCGCGCCCGAACATCCAGACGCTCGACAACGAGGAGGGCAAGTTCCTGGTCGGCCAGAACATCGGATTGCTGACCGGCGCCTACTCGAACACCGGCACCACAAGCACGGTCAATCCGTTCCAGACCTTCGACCGTCGCGACGTCGGCCTGCAGCTGTCGATCAAGCCGCAGATCTCCGAAGGTGGCACCGTACGGCTGGCCATCTACATAGAGGACTCCTCGGTGGCCCCGAGCTCTGCGGCCGACAACCCGACGCTGAACAAGCGCAGCTTCCAGACCAACGTGATCGTGGAGGACGGCAGCTTCGTCGTGATCAGCGGCCTGATCCAGGACCAGGCCGACGAGACCCAGAACAAGGTTCCGCTGCTGGGCGATCTGCCGCTGCTCGGGCGGCTGTTCCGCTACGACACGCGCTCCCACACCAAGACGCAGACGATGGTGTTCCTGCGGCCGACGATCATCCGCGACGAATCGGCGGCCGCCGAGATCGCGCTGAGCCGCTACGACTACATCCGCACCCAGGTGTCCCAGTCGCATCAGCCTGGCATGCTGCCGCTGCCGGACCTGTCGGTCGAGAATCTGCCGCCGCCACCGCCTCGTCAGCAGCCGGCCGCGCCGCGCGCTCCCGCGGCTCCGTCGGGCACCGAGTCGGTGCCCGTTGCGCCGCCGGCGCCACCGAACGCAACGCCGCAGTCCAAGGCGCCCGAGCCGGCCGATGCGCCCAGGCCGGCGACGGTGCTTGCCGCCGCTTCGTCCCGTCCCGAGCCGGCCGCTGCCGCGCCCGCGCGCGCCGCGGTCGCCGCCATGGCCGCGGTCGCGGCGGCCAGCCCGACGCGAGCCAAGCCCTACCAGCTGATACAGGTCTCGGCCGTGCATGACATCGGCCGGGGGCGCCAGCTGCAGCAGCGGCTGCAGGAGGCCGGTTTCGACTCCTACTGGGAAAGCGTGCGCACCGCCGAGGGCGATGTGGTGCGGATCCGGATCTCGGTGGAACGCCGGGCTGCCAAGATCGCCGATGCGCTCTCGATCCTGCGCCGGCTCGGCTACGATCCAGTGCTGGTCGGGCCTTAGCGTCGCCGGACGTCGCGATGACGGTCGCCCAGCGCTTCGTTCCATACGCGTTTGCCCGGGACAACCTGATCCTGCTGCGACCGCTGTCCGAGCGCGACGCGGAGGTGTGGATCGGCGAGTCGACCTCGATCACGGCGCTCAATGAGGTGATGCGGGTGTTCCCCGGGCGGGTGCGACCGGTGGTGGTCGCGACCGACAAGCTGTCGCAGGCGATCTCACAGGCATACGCGCACCACGAAGGATCGGCCCAGCAGGTGGTGGGCGACATCGAGGGCGAATTCGACATCTCCCGGATGATGCAGGAGGTGCCGGACGTCGAGGACCTGCTGGAGACCGCCGACGATGCCCCGATCATCCGGATGATCAACGCGCTGTTGACGCAGGCCACGCGCGACGGCGCTTCGGACATCCACATCGAGGCCTACGAAAACACCTCGCTGGTGCGCTTCCGGATCGACGGCACGCTGCGCGACGTGGTGCGGCCCAAGCGCGGCCTGCACCAGGCGTTGGTGTCCCGGATCAAGATCATGGCCCAGCTCGACATCGCGGAAAAGCGACTCCCGCAGGACGGCCGCATCACGCTGCGGGTGGGCGGACGCGCGCTCGACGTGCGCGTCTCGACCCTGCCGACCGGGCACGGCGAGCGCGTGGTGCTGCGGCTGCTGGAGAAGGACCTGGCGCGGCTGGACCTGACCAACCTGGGAATGGCCGATCGGACGCTGGCCACCTTCGACCGGCTGGCGCATCAACCGCACGGGATCGTGCTGGTGACGGGCCCGACCGGGTCGGGCAAATCGACCACGCTGTACGCGGCGATACGGCGCCTGGACTCGAGCACCACCAACATCATGACGGTGGAGGACCCGATCGAATACGACATCGACGGGATCGGGCAGACCCAGGTCAATGCGAAGATCGAGATGACGTTCGCGCGCGCGCTGCGCTCGATCCTGCGCCAGGACCCCGACGTCGTGATGATCGGGGAGATCCGCGACCTGGAAACGGCGCAGATCGCGGTGCAGGCTTCCTTGACGGGTCACCTGGTGCTGGCCACGCTGCACACCAACGATGCGGCCTCGGCCGTCACGCGGCTGATCGACATGGGCGTGGAACCGTTCCTGCTGGCCTCGTCGCTGCTGGCGGTGCTGGCGCAGCGGCTGATCCGCAAGCTGTGCCCGAACTGCAAGCAGCCCGATCCGGCCGGGCGCGGATTCGTTCCTGCCGGCTGCCCGCGGTGCGGCCAGACCGGCTACCAGGGGCGCACCGGAATCTACGAATTGCTCAGCGTCGACGATGCGCTGCGCGCGCTGGTGCACCGCGGCGCCAGCGACGCCGACATCCGGGCCCTGGCCGAGGCCGCCGGCATGGTGCCGCTGCGATCGGATGCGATGCGCTGGATCGCGGCCGGGCTGACCTCGCAGGAAGAAGTCCTGCGCGTCACGCGCGACTGACGTAAGTGGCAGCGTTCCGATACAGCGCGGTCGATCCGAACGGCCACGAGCAGTCCGGCGTGCTGGAAGCCGACAGCGCGCGGGGCGCGCGCCAGCTGCTGCGCTCGCGCGGGCTGGTCGCGCTCAGCGTACAGGCGGTGCTGTCGGGCGCGGCGCGCCCGGGCGCCAGCTCGGTGTTCACGCGGCGCCTGTCGCAGACCGAGCTGTCGGTGCTGACCCGCCAGCTGTCCAGCCTGCTCAATGCGGCGCTGCCGGTGGCCGATGCGCTCACGGTGCTGGTCGAGCAGAGCGAACGGCAGTCTTTGCGCGAGCTGATGGCGGCGATACGGACCGACGTGCTGGCGGGCTCCTCGCTGTCGACCGCGCTTGCCCGCTACCCGCGCCAGTTCCCGGACCTTTACCGCGCGCTGATCGCCGCCGGCGAGGAGTCGGGCCAGCTCGCCGCGGTGCTGACCAGCCTGGCCGATTTCATCGAGGAACGCGCCCGGCTGCAGCAGAAGATCTCGCTCGCGTTCGTCTACCCGACGATCGTCACCGCGGTGGCGCTGCTGGTCGTCACCGGGCTGCTCACCTACGTGGTGCCGAAGGTCGTACAGGTGTTCGAGCAGACCCGCCAGAGCCTGCCGCTGCTGACGCGGATCATGATCGCCGTGTCGGATTTCGTGCGCAACGACGGCTGGATCGTGCTGGTGCTGATCGTCGTTGCGGTCTTCGTCACGCGCCAGGCGCTGCAGGTGCCGGCGCTGCGGTTGAGCTGGCACCGCTCGCTGCTGAAGATGCCGGTGGTGGGCGTGCTGTCGCGCTCGATCAACACGGCGCGCTTTGCCGGCACGCTGTCGATTCTGGTGGGCTCGGGCGTTCCGATCCTGCGCTCGCTGCAGGCAGCCGGCGAGACGCTGGGCAACGACGCGCTGCGGGCGCGGGTGGGCGAGGCTTCGGTGCGCGTGCGGGAGGGTTTCTCGCTCGCCAACGCGCTTCGCAAAGAGGATCGGCTCGAGGGCGGCGCCCGCCAGGCGCGGCTTTTCCCGCCGGTTCTGATCCACCTGATCGCGTCGGGCGAAGCCACCGGGCAGTTGCCGCAGATGCTGGCGCGCGCGGCCGAAATGCATGCGAGCGAAGCCGAGCGAAGGACGCTGCTGTTCACCTCGCTGCTGGAGCCGGCGCTGATCCTGCTGATGGGACTGGTGGTCACGCTGATCGTGCTGGCGGTGCTGATGCCGATCATCGAAATCAATCAACTGGTCCATTGATCAACCGGCGCACGCAAGTCAACCTGCTGTAAACGGCTGCATGTCCCCGGTAAGTCCACGTTGTCCATTACCGGGATACAGGTAGTAAAAGCACGGCAAGTTGATAGGAGCCACGGCTGCTCCGCCAAAAACAATTGACTTTAAATTGCTTCGGCGTCTTTTTGCGAGAACAATGGTCCGAGCTGATAAGAAGAACGAGAAGGCCGACCGAACCGCGACGGGCGGATCCGAAACGCGTTGAGGCGGTTTGCTGCAAGAAAGTCGGGAGACAGGAAAATGGTGAATCCTCCGGGCCTTTCAGTTGCCGCGGTTTTCCTGTGTCTGTGTGCGGCGTCGGCCCAAGGCGACACCATTTACACCTGCGCCGGCCGCAACGGCGCCGCGGTGCTCCAGAACATGCCGTGCGATAGCGATTCCGGGGTCTCGGTTCAGATGGATGTGCCTCCAAACGACGCAGCCATCCCGGATCGGCAGCAGGCCCAGAACGCGGTGTCCGGTGTGTCTGGGACCGCGACCGATACGGCCGGCCCCGGCAGCGACGAGCGCGCCAATCTGCCGAGCGAACCTGAGGTGGGCATGACACAACAGCAAGTGCGCGCCATCCTGGGCCTGCCGACCGCCATCACGCAGGAAGAGGCGTCTGCGGGTCTTGAAATAACCTGGATCTACGGCGATTCCCGCGTCCTGCAGTTTGACGCCTCCGGTCGACTTTCGAAAAAGTAGTCGGGTTGGGCGAGCGCCGAGCCGCGCTCGGAAAGCCAAGCGAGCACTTGAGTTCCGACTGTTGACGATCCTCAAACACGGTTCCGTGTCGTAACCAGGGAGGAGTTGCGACGAGTCTTTGACGTCCGATGAGAACGAATCCCTTTTTAGGAGGGGAAAATGCAATCGTTACCATGCAAGAGCGGCAAAACGCGGCTTATCGAACTATCGGCTGCGACTTTGGTTCTCGCTTTCAGCGCCAGCGCGCTGGCGGCGGGCATCACCCAAAGCGGCGAACAGAAGAACATGAAGCTGGTGGGACACGTTGATTTGCAAGGTCGTGGGTCCTACCAGCCGAACGTCATCGTGTATCCGGATGGAAGGACGATCGCGTTCGCGGGCCTGCACAACGCACCAAACCTGAACAACTCGCCCGGCCCCCTTCCCAATCCGCTGAACGGCGGCAAATTGGAAGACAACGGAACGATGATCATCGATGTCACGGATCCGAAGCATCCGGTCCAGACATTCCATATTCCGGTCCCGGTCACCGGCGGCCAGGCGCAAATGGCCCGGATGTGTCTGGGTTCCGATCTGCCGGGCGGAACGGCGGGCAAGGTCTATCTTTTGCGCAACATTCAGGGAAGCAGCGCCTCGGGGTATGAGATGTGGGACGTGACCGATGTCCACGCTCCCGTGCTGCTGTCGGCCGTGCGCAACCTTCGCTCCACGCACAAGGACTGGTGGGAGTGCAAGACCGGTATCGCGTACATGCCCGGCAGCAAAAACGTCGCGCCTCTCTGGCGCGAAAGCCAGTCCATGCTCATCGTGGACTGGTCGAATCCGAACGCCCCCCCGAAGTACATCCGCACGTACGGATTGCCGGGCACCCAGCCGGGTTCAACCGGACCTGTGCCCCCCGCACTTCACGGTGCGATTTCCGCGTATGAGCATCCCAATGCCGCCGGCAAGCTCGCGCGCGGTGCCACGGCCAACGATGTGATCGGAAACCGTGTCTACGCGGCCTGGGGCATTGGTTCCGACGGCGTGGTGCAGATTCTGGACCGGAAAAAACTGCTGCCGCCGGCCTACGGTGGTACGTACACAGGCGACCCCGACAGCCCCACGGAGGCGGACCTGCTGTCGGCGCAAGTCGGGCGCATGTCCATGAATCCGGATCAGGGTGGCCACACCACCATGCCGGTGTTCGGCGTAGCGGCGAAGAGCTTGCAGACCGTTCCTGACGTGCGGGATATCCTGGTGCTCACGTCCGAAGCAGGCGACTGTACTTCGCAACATTGGGGCTTCATCGTCGACGTGACGACGGAAAACTCGATCGGCTTGCGGCAGGACCCCTGGCAGGGGCCGATGGTGATGTCCACGTTGTGGGTCAATCCGCACTCGGGTGAGAATTTCCCGCGCGGCAACTACTGCTTGCGTGGCCAGCGTTTCGGCACGCACTCGAGCGAGGAGAACTTCCGCAATCCGTATTACGGCAAGGTGACGTTCACCGCGTACTTCAACGCCGGTGTGCGCGCGTGGGACATCCGCGACCCGCAGGCACCCGTGGAGGTGGGGTTCTACGTACCGGCCGCGCCCAACAACACCTACATGACCAACAACGTCGAGGTCGACAACCGCGGCTACGTCTACATCGTGGACCGCATCGGCAATGGGATGGACATCCTGAAACTGACCGGTGAGGCGAGAAAAATCGCCTTCCCAGGCGACGATGGCGGTGATGACTGAGCCACGCTGATGCGACAAGGCGGAAGGCAACGCTTACCGCGCCGGCAGTGAAGCGGCGGACAGGGCACTGCCTTGCGGCGTGCCCTGTTTTTCCACTGCGTGACCTGACCGGAGGAGAGCGGCGATGAAGGCGGTTGTCTTCAGGCTCACAGTTCTGGGGGCGTGGATCGCGCTGAGCGCACCGGCCATGTCCTGCGGCTGCGACGAGCACCTTCCGTTATTTCTTCGTGGCTATTACGAGGGCGGCTGCGATGAATCCACGGAGTTGGCTCAGGGGTACGGCGAAGCCCGGGGGGCGGACAGTTACGTGGGCGAATGGGCCAAAGGCAAACCAAGCGGAAAAGGCGTCTACACCTGGGAAAATGGCGCCCGTTACGAAGGCGAGTTCAAGGACGGCAAGGTCGACGGCAAGGGACTGTATATCTCGCCCAAGGGTGTGCGCCATGAAGGCGGATTCGTGGACGGAAAGTCAAGGGAGTCGATGCCGCCTGACTGTCCTTCGACTCCCGGGCCGCTGAATTGCTGAAGCTGCCTGTTGGTGCTGATGCCGATCAGCGAGATCAACCAACGAACGGTATCTGTCCCGCTTTTCTTAAAGCCAATCCCTTCACCTCAGGTACTTGCAACCGAGCATTCACAATCGGTGGGCAGCCGGAGAGTTCTGGATCGCCTTTCGTCGCCCATAGCATGATTCAGCTACCGGGGCGCAGCCGGTTCACACGATTTTGGATTGCAACCGGGTCTTTCGACGAGAAGAATCTTCACTCAACAAGAAGAACGTCTCGCGCGGTGCGCACCACAACGGGCGGTCAGGAGACAAAAAAGTGGCGAGTCCCTCGAGCCTGCGCGTTGGCTTGTGCGTCGCATTCCTGTGCGCGTCACCGGCCTACGCGGACACGATCTACGAATGCACGGGCAAGGACGGGGCGAAGGTGCTCCAGAACATGCCGTGCGACGCCATCCGAAGTACCTCTGGCACATTCCGGCCAACAAGGGCGGGGCGCGCATGGTCAAGCTGTGCGACGGCAACGACCTGGCCAAAGGCCTGCCGGGCCACACCTATCTGCTGCGCGAAAACGGGGCGGTGTCCCACGAAGTGTGGGACGTTACCAATCCATCCACGACCAAGCCCGCCCTGGTGTCCACGCCGGTCACGGGCCTGAGCGTCACCCACCGAAGCTGGTGGGATTGCAAGACCGGCATCGCCTACATCGTGGGCGGGGCCACCAAAAAGACCGACCCGTCCTACGACGGCTGGAACAACAACAGCAGCCCGAACCAGCATCTGAAGATCTATGACCTGAACGATCCCAAGAATCCGAAGTACATCATGGACTTCGGCTACCGGGGCCAGAACCCGGGTTCGACCTTCGTCGTCCCCGGCACTGAGAACACGACCAAAACCGTGCCCCCCGGTGTGCACGGCCCGATCGTCGTTTCAACCTTGCGGGGCAAGGCGATCAATCGCCTCTACATGCCGTATGGCGTGGGTTCGGACGGGATATTCCAGATCAACGATCTGACCCTGCTGTTGCCGAAGCCCTACGGGAACGGCAAGTATGCGGATGTATCCAAGCCCACCGATGCGGAGCTGCTGCAAGGTCAGATCGGCGTCATCTACATGCCGGGCGCGGAAGGCGGCCACTCGTCGATGCCCTACTTCGGCATCCCGCTCAAGCAGTACGCCAACTTCTCCAGCAACAACGTGCGCGACATCCTGGCGCTGAGCTCGGAGGAAACCGACAACCGTTGCCAGGGCTCGCCCCACTTGCTGTATCTGCTGGACATCACGAGCGCGATCGGTGCGGGCGGCAGCACCAGCGCCGAGCAGCACCCCTGGCCGATCTCGACGGTCACGGTGGATGACTTCTCGGGGCGGCCCAACTTCTGCTCGCGCGGAACGCGCTTCGGCGTGCATTCGATGGCGGAGAACTTCGACGAGCCGGCTTACGGCAAACTGATGACCAGCGCCTGGTTCGATGCGGGGATCCGGGTCACGGACATCCGCGACCCGTACCACCCGAGGGAAGTGGCGCACTTCATCGCGCCGGTGAACCAGTTCACGCAGCCGAGCAACTGGACTGTCAATGGCGTGAGTGGCAGCTCGCTGGACGTATCCTGCGACAACACCGACGTCGACAACCGCGGCCTGCTGTACTGCGGCGACCGCGTCGGCGGTGGGCTGGATATCGTCAAGCTCACCGGCGAGGCGGCGGACATTGCTGCCAGAGACGATTGAGGGGTTCGGAAGACGATTGACGCAAGGCGGCGATTGGGCCGGATTCGGTTCCGATCGCCGCGCCAACGTCCCGCTTGAGCTTGTTTTTATCCTGCGATCTGATCGGCACCGGACCTGGATGAAGACCGCAGGCCTTGTCCTTGTCGGCTTGCTTTCGGCCAGCCTGAGCGCGTCCGCGGCGGACCAGCTCACGGTGATCTCCTTCGGGCGGGCCGACCAGGACGCCCTGACCAAGGCGTACTACAACGCGTTCGGACAATCGACCGGCATCCGGATCAGATCGTTCTCCTACGACGGCCAGACCACCGAGCTCGAACAGATGGTCCGGAGCGGCAAACCCGACTGGGACGTCATGCAGGTGGAGTCGAGAACGCTGCAACAAGGCTGCGAGCAAGGCCTGTTCGAGAAGCTCGACATCACCAGGATCGGCCAGCCGACTGACTTCATCCCCGGAGCGGTGTCCGATTGCGGTGTGGGCATCTTCGCCTGGTCGGTCGCGCTCGCATATTCGGACCGGCTCAAGGCAGCCCCGACGTCGTGGTCGGATTTCTGGGATCTGAAGAAGTACCCCGGCAAGCGCGGGCTGCGCCGCAGCGCGAAATACACGCTGGAGATCGCGCTGCTGGCCGACGGGGTGGCGCCGGTTGATGTCTATCCGACGCTGGCGACCGACGCCGGCGTGCAGCGGGCCTTCCGCAAGCTCGACCAGATCAAGGCGGACACGATCTGGTGGGAGGCGGCGGCCCAGCCGAGCGCCCAGCTGTCCGCAGGCAACATGGTGATGACCTCGGCCTACACACTGTGGTTCGACCCGCAGCAGCCGCGCAACCAGCATCTCAGAATCGCGTGGGACAAGAGCCTGTACGACGTCGACAGCTGGGCCATTCCGAAAGGCACGCCCAGGCTGCCCGAGGCCTACCGGTTCATCGCCTTCGCCAGCGACCCCGAGCGCCAGAAGACGTTTTCCGAACAGGTGCCCTATGGCCCGACCAACGAGAAGGCCTGGCCGCTGCTGGGGGCCGAGCTGGCCCGGTCGCTGCCCTCGTCGCAGGCCAACCTGTCGCGCGCGCTGAAGGTCGATACCGCCTTCTGGATCGCTCATGGCGATGCCCTGGAGAGGCGCTTCGATGCCTGGGCGCCGCAGATCTGCCGCCAGCAGACCGATGACGACGAGGACGACTACGTGGAGCAGCCGGTCTGCCAGGACGTCCGGGGCAACCTGCGCATCAGCCCGCCCGACCGGAAACGCTCCCACGCGCAACACCAGGACAAGGCGCACGGCGACGTCAATTGAGCCGGCCCGGGTCCAAGAGTATTCTGCTGGCCCGAAGTCCCCGACCCGTTTGCAATCGATCGCGGGGCGCGCGCACGAGGCGCGGGGATCCGGCGCGGTCGCGGATCCGCGCCGTTGCGGTTCCGATCAACACCCTTATCGGGGCAGAGCGATCACATGAATGCACCGCTGGACCCGGACCTGCGCCAGGCGCTGGAGCAGGCGAGCCTCGAGGATCGATGGACGCGCGAGCGAGGGCGCGTCTATCTGAGCGGAACGCAGGCGCTGGTGCGCCTGCTGATGTTGCAGCGCCAGCGTGATCTGGCTGCGGGCCTGAATACGGCCGGCTTCCTGACCGGATACCGCGGTTCTCCGCTGGGCGGCGTGGACATGACCGCCGCCCGAGCGCGCGCCCACCTGGAGCGGCACCACGTTCGCTTCCAGCCCGGGGTCAACGAGGACCTGGCCGCCACCGCGGTGTGGGGAACGCAGCAGGTCAACATGTTCGCCGGCGCCAAGTACGACGGCGTATTCGCGATGTGGTACGGCAAGGGCCCCGGCGTGGATCGCTGCGGCGACGTGTTCAAGCACGCCAACGCGGCCGGTACCAGCCCGAAGGGCGGAGTGCTGGTCGCGGTCGGAGACGACCACGGCGCCAAGAGCTCCACGCTGGCGCACCAGTCTGATCACATCCTGAAAGCCTGCCTGATTCCCGTGCTGTTTCCGGCCTCGATCCAGGAATACCTGGACCTGGGCTTGCACGCGTACGCGATGAGCCGCTACGCGGGTGTATGGGTCGGCTTCAAGTGCGTCACCGAGGTGGTCGAAGCGTCCACCGCGGTGATCGTCGATCCGGAACGGGTCAGCATCCGGCTGCCCGAGCATTTCGCGATGCCGCCCGGGGGCCTGAACATCCGTTGGCCCGACACACCGCTCGCGCAGGAAGCGCGGCTGCTCGACCACAAGCTGTATGCGGCGCTGTCCTACTGCCGCGAAAACCGGCTCAACCGCATCGAGATCGATTCGCCCGACGCGCGCTTCGGCATCGTGGCCAGCGGCAAGGCGTACCTGGACACGCGCCAGGCGCTGTTCGACCTGGGACTGGACGAGCAGGCCTGCCGGCGGGTGGGCATACGCCTGTTCAAATGCGCGATGGTGTGGCCGCTGGAAGCGCGCAGCATCCGCGATTTCGCCGAAGGCCTGACCGAAATCCTGGTGGTGGAGGAAAAGCGCCAGGTGATCGAGTACCAGCTCAAGGAGGAGCTGTTCCAATGGATCGCCGCCGGCAAGCGGGTGCCGCGCGTGATCGGCAAGTTCGACGAGAAGGACGGCGGCGAGTGGGCCGTGCCGCAGGGAAACTGGATCCTGCCGGCGGCCGACGAATTTTCTCCGGCCATCGTGGCCAAGGCGATCGCGGCGCGGATCGGAAAGCTGGAGCTGCCCGCCGACGTGCGCGCCGGCATCCAGGCACGGCTGGCCGTGATCGCCGCGAGCGAGCGGGCCGCCTTGCAGGTGGAGCCGACGCCGCAACGGCTGCCGTACTTTTGCCCGGGCTGCCCGCACAACACCTCGACCCGTGTACCTGACGGGTCGCGCGCCGTGGCTGGCATCGGCTGCCATTACATGGTGGTCTGGATGGACCGCGGCACCTCGACCTTCACGCAGATGGGCGGCGAAGGGGTGCCGTGGATCGGTCAGGCGCCGTTCACCTCCGAGCGCCACATCTTCGCCAACCTGGGCGACGGCACCTACTTTCACTCCGGCTTCCTGGCGATCCGCGCCGCGGTGGCGGCCCAGGTGCCGATCACCTACAAGATCCTGTACAACGACGCCGTCGCGATGACGGGCGGACAGCACGTTGACGGCGTGCTGGAGGTGCCGCAGTTGACCCGGCAGGTGGCCGCCGAGGGCGTGCAGCGCATCGTGGTGGTCACCGACGAGCCGCACAAGTACGGCGCGCGGGCGGCGTTCGCCGAAGGTGCAACGATCCGTCCGCGCAGCGAGCTCGACGCGGTCCAGCGCGAGCTGCGCGAATATCCCGGCGTGTCCGTGCTGGTGTACGACCAGACCTGCGCCAACGAGAAGCGCCGGCGCCGCAAGCGCGGCGCCTACCCGGACCCGGCGCGGCGCGTCCTCATCAACGAGCTGGTGTGCGAAGGCTGCGGCGACTGCAGCGTGCAGTCGAACTGCCTCGCGGTCGAACCGTACGAGACCGAATTCGGGCGCAAGCGCCGCATCAACCAGTCCTCGTGCAACAAGGACTTCTCGTGCCTGAACGGGTTCTGCCCGAGCTTCGTGACGGTCGAAGGCGGCGCGCCGCGCAGGCCGCGCGCGGCCGAGGCGGCTCCGCCGGAGCCTGCGCAGCCCGAGATTGCGCCGCTGCCGGCGGGCAAATCGTATGGAATCCTGATCACCGGTGTGGGCGGCACCGGCGTGGTGACGGTCGGCCAGCTGATCGGCACCGCGGCCCACCTGGAAGGGCGCGGCGTGTCGGTGCTCGACATGGCGGGCCTGGCAGAAGGGCGGGGGGCCGTGTACTCGCACGTGCGGCTGGCCACCCGCTCCGAGGATCTGTACGCAACGCGGATCGCAACCGGCGAGGCCGACCTGCTGCTCGGGTGCGACCTGATCGTCAGCGCCGGACACGAGACGCTGTCGAAATTCCGACCCGGGCGTACCCGCGCCGTGGTCAACACGGCCGAGTCGCCGACCGCCGAGTTCGTGCGCAACCCCGACTGGCAAAGTCGCGCCTCCGACCTCGAGGGCCGCATCGCCGAGGCGATCGGCAACGAATCGGACTTCGCGCGCATCGATGCGCAGGCGCTGGCCACCGCCTTGATGGGCGATGCGATCTTCACCAACCCGTTCATGCTGGGATTCGCCTGGCAGCGCGGCTGGCTGCCGCTGCGCTACGAGAGCCTGATGCGGGCGATCGATCTGAACGGAACGGCCGTGCCGGCGAACCAGCGCGCGTTCGAGTGGGGACGCGCGGCGGCGTTCGATGCGGACGCGGTCCGGCGCGCGGCCTTCCCGGCGCAGGTGATCGAGTTCAAGCGCTTCTCCGGGTCTGTGGCCGAGCTGACCGGGCGCCGGATCGAGTTCCTGACCAGCTACCAGGACACGGCTTACGCGCGTCGCTACTCGGAGCTGGTCGATCGCGTGCGCCGTGTCGAGTCGGACCGGCTGACCGGATCCACGCAACTGTCCGAAGCAGTGGCGCGCTACTACTTCAAGCTGCTTGCATACAAGGACGAGTACGAAGTGGCGCGGCTGCACGCCGATCCGGCGTTCAGCCGCAACATCGCCGAGCAGTTCGAAGGGCCGTACCGGTTGAACTACTACCTGGCGCCGCCCATGCTGGCACGCCGCGACCCGCGCACCGGAATTGCCCGCAAAGTCCGGTTCGGTCCCTGGATGGGAGGCGTGTTCCGGGTGCTGGCGCGCTTGAAGTTCCTGCGCGGCACGCTGCTGGATCCATTCGGTTACAGCACCGAGCGCCGCACGGAGCGTGAGCTGATCGGCGAGTACGAGCAGGTCATCGACGAGGTGCTGGCCCGGCTGGACGCGCGCAATCATGCGCTGGCGATCGAGCTGGCGTCGCTGCCCGAGCGCATTCGCGGGTTCGGGCACGTGAAGGCAGCCTCGCTGCAGGCGGCACGCGAGCGCCAGTCGCAGCTGCTGGCGCGCCTGCGGGGCCAGCAGTCCGCGCGCGTCATTCCGATCCACCCGCGCGCCGCCTGAGCGCGCTCAGCCGCGCAGCGCCTCGCCGACACTTTCCGGCACCATGGCCGATCCGTTCAAGCAACTGCGCCTGACCGCGCCCGGACCTGTGAAGCTGGCGCGCATCGACCCGGCGCAGCGGCCGTTTTCGGTCGGCGCCAAGGAGGCGGACAGGGCCCGGCTGACCGAACTCATAGAGCGGCTGGCGACGTTGCAGGACAAGCTGTATGCGGCCAAGCGCCATAAGGTGCTGCTGGTTTTGCAGGGGATGGACACGTCCGGCAAGGACGGCACGATCCATTCGTTGTTCCAGGCGGTGAACCCGCTGGGCGTGCGCGCGGTCTCGTACAAGGTGCCGACCGCGATCGAGGCCAATCACGATTTCCTGTGGCGCCATCACCGGGACGTGCCGGCGGTGGGCGAGATCGCGATCTTCAACCGGTCGCACTACGAGGCGGTCCTCGTGGAGTACGTCACGGGTCTGATCAACGACGCCGAGCGTGAACGCCGCTACGGCCACATCCGGGCCTTCGAGCAGCTGCTGGCCGACACCGGAACCACGGTCGTCAAGTGTTTCCTGCATATCAGCAAGGACGAGCAGAGGCGGCGCCTTCAGCAACGCATCGACGACCCGGATAAGCGCTGGAAAATCGACGAATCCGATCTGAAAACGCGCGCCCTGTGGAGCAATTTCCAGCACGCGTACGAGCTTGCGCTGGGAGCGACGGCTGCGCCGCACGCGCCCTGGTACATCGTGCCGTCCGACAGCAAGAGCCACCGCAACCTGATGGTGGCGCAGATCCTGCTGGACGCTCTCGAGCAGCTCGCACCGGCTTATCCGCCCGGGCCCGCCTCGCTCATCGGGGTCCGGGTCGAATAGACGAACGGATCATTTCGGCGCTCGAGCGGTCGCCTGGTGCAGTGCACGACCCGCCAGCTCACCTAAATCTGGCATTTGGAAGGCCCAGACCCACGCGAAAAGGAGGGGGTCTCCCCGATTGTCGGGAGCGGGCCTGGCTGTCAGACTGGTTAATTCGGACTCATGAGTCCATAGCGTCGCGCAACCTGGCGGGGGCGGACGCGGATCCGGGACCCGGAGGAAATCCGCATGGCGGCAATTCTGCACGAATCGCTCGAGGACGTGATCGCCCGACGCCGGCCGCAACCACCGGAGTCGTTGCACGGCGACACGATCAAGTGGCTGGCCAGTCTGCCGTCCGACGTGCGCCCCACCTTGTTGCCCATCCAGTTCGTGCGGATTGCCAATGCGTTGGCCCGCGCGTGGGCGGCGCCGCGCGCCTGCCTCGAATACTTCGACGACCTGCTGATCGATCGGCGTGGCGGCCGGCAGGGATTCCCGTTCGAGGTGGCGCTCGAGATCGCCGGCCTGAAGGATCACTACGAAACCGTGGTGCATCCGACGTCGCAGACGGTCTGGGATCTGATCCTCGAAGTGCGCCGCTGAAACAGCGCCCGCGCCTCAGGCGTTTTGCGGGGCGGGCCGCTTCTGATTGACCCACAGCTGAAGCGAGGGGCGCTCCCACTGCCTCTTCGCGTAGGTCGCAAGCCGATCCGGTACCGGGTCGCCGTTCAGCACCAGCCGGTTCAGCATCAGCGCCAGATCGGTGTCGGCGATCGACCACTGACCGAACAGTTGCTGGCGACCGTGCTCCAACAGTTCGCCGGCGGCGGCCAGCAGCTTGCGCGCCGAAGCCTGCGCCTCGGCCGACAGCGGGCGATCGGTCGGCCGGTAGAAGACGACTTCGGTCGGGCGCTCATGCCTCAGTGGCATCAGATCGCTTCGCAGCCAGGCCTGGACCTGGCGGGCGCGCGCCTTCGCCTCCGGCTCCGCCGGGTACAGCGGCGTGCCCGGATAGATGTCGTCCAGATACTCGGCAATGGCCGAGGACTCCGACAGCGTGAAGCCGCCATCGACCAGCGTGGGGATGCGCTGCGTGATCGACGCCTTCGCAAACGCCGCCTCGCGGCATGCGCCGGCGTCCAGCTCCATCGGGACCAGCTGGAACTCGAGATCCTTCTCGCGAAGCGCGACGAATGCCGACATCGCGTAAGGCGAAACGTAACGGGAATCGACGTAGAGCCGCATCGAAATCAGTGTAACAGCCGGTAAGGTTGCGGCGCACGGGTCAACCCGGGTTTCGCCGGTGACGTTGTGGCGACGGGGCCCGCTGCCCCGCGCGAAACCGCGGCGATACCCGCCGCGACGCGATACCACCCCCGCCTCACGGAGGAAACGCCGCATGAAGAAACTCGTGATCGCTGCATCCGCGCTGACGCTGTTCACCGGCCTGGCGCTGGCCCAAGCCCGCGACTGGCGCGACCTGGAACGCGTGCACAAGCACATTACCGAATCGATCCATGAAATGGAGCGCGCACGCGCTGCGAACCATTACGACATGCAAGGCCATGGCGCCCGGGCCGAGGAGTTGCTTCGCCAGGCCGAAAAGGAATTGCACGAAGCAATCGAGGCCGCCAAGGCAGCCCACTGACACCGTGTCCGCGCCGGTCCGCCCTCACCCCCCTGCTTCGCCGGGCGTAGCCCGGCTTCGCAGGGCGAGCCGGACCGGTGTTACGGCACCGGCCCCGGCAATTCGAGCGGCAGCCCCGAGGCGACCCACGCGTCGATGCCGCCTTTGAGCGGGCGCACCCGCCGAAATCCGGCGTTCATCAGCCGCTTGGCCACGGCTGCCGCGGAGACTTCGTTAGGACAGGCGCAGTAGATGATGACCTCGTCGGCGACAGGAAGGCTGCGCAGTTCCTCGTCGGGAGCGTGCACCCCGATCCAGCGCGAACCTGGAATCATGCCGGCTTCGCGGCTGCCAGCCGAGCGCACGTCGATCACCAGCGGGCGCGGCTCGCCCTTGAGCATCGCATGCAGCTCCTCGGCGGATACGCGCGCCATCCGCAGCTGCCGCCGCAGGCGCTGGCGCTGCACCAGCTTGGCCAGCAGGTAAAGCGCAAAGGCACAGGCAATCGCCAACACCCCGACGCGGCCGGCCGATGCAATGACCTGGAGGATGTCGTCGACGGCATCGCGGAAGATCCATCCCAGCGCGGCCGCCACTCCGGTCCAGATCGTGGCGCCCATCGCGTCGAACAGCACGAAGGCGAGCGTGCTGATGCCGACCACTCCGGCCATCGCAGTCGCAACGGCGCCGAAGCCGGGGACGAACTTCGCAATCAGCAGCGAAGGCGCACCCCATCGTTCGTAGATCGACTCGGTCTGCCGCACGCAGCTGTCCGGCGACAGCGAGATGCGGCACATCAGCGTCAAGACCCGCCGGCCGAAACGCGCGCCGGCGCGGAACCAGGCGTAGTCGGCCAGCAGGCAGGCGAACACGGACACCGCGATCAGCTGCGGAACGGTGTAGGCGCCCCGCGCGGAAAGCGCGGCAGTAACGACCAGGATCGGGTAGCACGGAAGCGGCAGACCGATCTGCTCGATCAGAACCGTGACGAAGGCCAGGGCCAGCCCGTAACGAAGCACCAGGTCAACCAGCAGTTGCATCAGTTGGGCATCCGCGTTACGGCTTCTTCCAGGTCGCGCAGCGCGTCCTCGAACGCGAGCGAAAGCGCTGCGACTTCGCGCTCGGCGCCGGCGCCGTTGACCGCCTCGGTGCGCGTGAAGGTCCGGTCCAGCAGCACCTGGTACGGCTGCGCGTTCCCGATCAGCAGGAAGCGCACCGTTATACGCGAGGCCGCGGGCTGCCCCGGGCGCCGATCGATGACCGCCTCCAGCAGATTCGTTTCTAGCGTCAGGGTGGCGTCGGCACGGCTGTCAGAGGACAGCACGCGCTCGAACAGCTGGCGCGCGTCGAGCCAGTTTCGCATGGCGTCGGTCCACATCGAAACCGGGTTGGCGGCGAACTCGGCGTACGGATCGGCCGCAAACCCGAGCTGTGATTGGCGCACCACCAGACTGCGCCCTGAAAACGGCGCGGCCACGACGACCGCCGCGACATAGACGGCCGCGGCCGCCTTGCCCTGCGGGCGCGCGCCGCCCGCGCCGGGATCGAGTTGAACCAGGAACGCCTGGCGCGGCGGCGGGTCGGCGACGCTGCCGCAGCCAGCGGTCAGCGCGAGCAGCGCGGCCGGCACCAGTCGGAACCACGGCGCAACAGCGAGCCCGGCCACGATTCGGTATCCGCGCATCGCTATCTCTGCAGCGGCGCCGGCGGCGTCGAAAACAACACCGCCGAGGGCTGGCGCTTGAGCACTTCAGTGAGCTGCCGCAGGTTTTCGCTGACCTGCAGCAGATTATCGACCGCTTCCCCGAGCTCGCCTTCGCGGCTGGCCAGCAGACGATCGACCCGGCGCATGACCTGATCGGCCCGCGCGATGAGCGACGGCAGGGCGGGGTCCTCCGCCAGCTTGCGCGTCTGCGCGGCCGTCGCCTTCAAGTCCTGCGCGATGCCGCCCCACACCGGGCTGCCGATGGCCTGCTGCAGCGCGCGATTGGTATCGCGCACCTCGGCCAGCAGCGCGTGTGTGTCCTGCCCGATCTGGGCGAACGGTATCGCTTCGACCTGGCGCAGCGTCGACTGCGCGCGACTCGAAATGTCGGACGCGTCGATCGCCTCGATGGCCCTGTCCAAGGAAGCCAGCAGTTTGTTCAGGTTCAAGACGGTCGTTTCCAGGTCCAGCCGCTGAACCTTGGCCAGCGTCTGTTCGGCCGCATCGACGATCTGGGTCACGGTGCTGCGCGCCGAAGGTACGTAGAAGTGTTCCGGCGTCCAGTCGATCGGCACCGGCGTATTGGCCGCCGGGTCCACGTAGTCCATCTCCAGGTAGTTGGTTCCCGTCAGGCCTTGCGAGGCCAGGCGGATCCGCAGACCCTTGGCGATCTCCTTCTGGCGGTTTGCCTCGTCCCACGTTTCGCGGATGCCGACCAGCTTGGGCCGCACATGCGCCTCGACCAGCACATAGCGCTTCGGATTGCGCGAGGGGTTTTCCATCTCGTACTTCTCGTAAGTGAAACCGATGTGCGTCACCTGCCCGAGGACCACGCCGCGGTATTTGACCTTGGAGCCGATGTCGAGGCCCTGAACGCTTTCGTCGAAATAGGTTTCGAGTATCACCGAGCGCCGGAACAAGCGCGAGCCGCCCAGCGCCAGTATCACGGCGATGCACAGCACCACTGCCAGCAAAGCGAAAGTGCCGACCCGGACCAAGCGCGGGTCGGTCCTCCTGGAACGGGTGACGCGATCGGGGGTCTGGCTCATGGCGTGGCCTCCTCGGGCTCGCGATTGAAGAACCGGTGCACCCATGGATTGTCGCTGTGATCGCGCAGTTGTCCCGGAGTGCCGGTGGCGATGATGCCGCGCGTGCGCGGATCGAGCATGATCACACGGTCGGCAATCGCGAAAATGCTGGCAAGCTCGTGGCTGACGACGACGAACGTGATGCCAAGCGTGCGCGCCAGCCGCAGGATCAAGCGGTCGAGCCCGGCCGACGTGATCGGATCCAGGCCCGCCGACGGCTCGTCCAGGAACATGATGGCCGGATCCAGCGCCATCGCGCGGGCGATCGCGGCCCGCTTCTGCATGCCACCGCTCAGCTCGGCCGGCAAGCGGTGCACGGCGGTTGCCAGTCCCACCAGATACAGCTTGGTGCGCGCCACCAGGTCGATCGCGTCATCGTCGAATTCGGTGAACTGCTCCAGCGGCAGCCGCACGTTCTCCAGCGTGCTCATCGAGCCGAACAACGCCCCCATCTGGTACATCACCCCGAATTTGCGCATGATCGCGCGGCGCGCCGCGCCGTCGGCGGTCACGATGTCGTCGCCGTCGATCGCGATGCGGCCGTGCAGCGGCTGCTGCAGCCCGATCATGTGCTTCAGCAGGGTGCTCTTGCCCGAGCCCGATCCGCCCAGGATCACGAACACCTCGCCGCGCAGGACCCGGAAAGACACATCCTGCAGCAGCACGGTGTCTTCGCCGTCGGCCGAGTACCCGATCGTCAGGTTATCGACCTCGATGATGGATTGCGCCGACATCCGCGCTCAGAATCCGAACAAGTTGAACAGCACGGCGAACAGGCCGTCGAACACGACGATCATCACGATGGCGCTGACGACGGCGCGCGTGGCGGCCTGCCCGACCGCCTGCGGTCCGCCGATTGTCTCCAGCCCGCGCAGACAGCCGATCGCGGCGACCAGAAAGGCGAACACCGCCGACTTGAACAGCCCCCCGATGAAGTCGCCGATCGAAACGACGCCCATTATCTGCTTGAAATAGGTGACCAGCGGGATGTTGAACGACAGCAGCACCAGGCCGCCGCCGATCACTCCGACGATTCCGGCGTAGATCGTCAACAGCGGCGTCACGAATATCGTGGCCAGCAGGCGCGGAACCACCAGAAAGCGCAGTGGATCGAGCGCCATCGTCGTCAAGGCGTCGATTTCCTCGTTGACCTTCATCGTGCCGATCTCGGCCGCGAAGGCCGCGCCGGTCCGTCCGGCCAGCACGATCGACGTCATCAACGGCGCCAGCTCCCGAAACATCGACAGTCCAATCAGATTGGCCACCAGCACCTCGGCGCCGTACTGACGCATCGGCACCGCGGACTGGTAGGCCAGCACGACCCCCATCAGGAAGGCGATCAGCGTCACGACCGGCAGCCCGTTGACTCCCATCTGCTCGGCTACGCCCAGTACTTCCTTCCAGCGCACGCTAGAAGGGTGCCGCAGCTGGTACGACAGGCAGTCGAGCACGCGCAGCAAATAATCGGCCTGCCGCCTCAGATCACCGGCGAGCTGCAGCGAGCCGCGGCCCAGCTGCTCGATCAGCGACAGCCGAGCCGCTGGCGGGGGCACCGCCTCGTCGTCCAGTGCGGCGTGATCGAACTGGCCCAGAAGCTCTGCAAAGCGCGGCGCCAGATTGGTGATCGTGACGCGCCCGCCCTGTCGGGTGCCTTCGCGCAGCAGGTCGATCAGGAACGCGATACCCGAGCCGTCGCAATACGTGACACCGCCGGCGTCCACCCGCAGCGGCGAGGCACCATTTTCACGCACCGCGGCGCGCGCGCCGGGCCAAATCGGGGGCAGTGTGCGGGCGTCCAGCGTGCCGCGCAGCGCGACGACGCTTTCCCCAGCCCCTCGACGGAATTCCATCGCGGCGGTGCTATTCATCGGACCGGTTTCCTCGCGCCATCGCGACCCGATGCGCGTACATGAAGAAGTCTAACGGCCCTGTCGCACGCGCAGCCCCCGCCTGCGGTTCTGATAACCCTGATTGCGGTAGGTTCTGAGTCCGCCGCGCAGCGGGCCCCCGTAAACTGCGTCGGCCCATGCGGCGCCAGGGCTGCGTTGCGCGCGGGCCTTGACGCCATCGATAACGGAGAAAGCGGCATGAGGGGATCCGGAATCGTTGCCGCGGCGCTGGCCGCGGTCTGCTGCAGCGCTGGCCTGGCGGCCGATACGGGCGCCGACTCCGCTTCACCCGTCACCGTCGTGTACTGCGGCAACCTGTTCGACGCGCCGTCCGGCAAGCTGCGCGGCCCGAGCACCGTGGTGATCGAGGGCAAGCGCTTCAAAGAAGTGCTCGCGGGGCGCGAACCGCGCGCCGGTGCGCAGGAAATCGACCTCGCGGGTGCGACCTGCCTTCCCGGATTCATCGACGCGCACGTTCACCTGTCATCGCAGACCAGCCCGACGCAGTTCACCGACAAGTTCCGCTGGAATCTGTCGGACTATGTGCTGCGCTCGACGGTGTACGCACGTCGCACGCTGCTGGCCGGATTCACGACGGTCCGCAATGTCGGTGACTGGAAGTACGAAACGGTCGCACTGCGCAAGGCGGTCGAGGCGGGCGCGGTGGTGGGGCCACGCATTGTGTCGGCCGGGCAGGCGATCGGCTCGACCGGCGGGCACGCCGATCGCACCAACGGCTACCGGGACGACCTGGAGGGCGATCCGGGACCGACGGTCGGGATCATCAACGGCCCCGAGCAGGCATGGAAGGCGGTGCGTCAGCACTACAAGGAAGGGGCCGACCTGATCAAGATCATGCCGTCGGGCGGAGTGCTGGACGAGAGCGCGAGCGGCGACAACCCGCAAATGACGCTGGAGGAGATCCGCGCGGTCGTGGCGGCAGCGCACGACTACGGGTTCGCGGTGGCCGCGCATGCGCACGGCGCCGAGGCGATCCGCCGCGCCGTGATCGGCGGGGTGGACTCGATCGAGCATGGCACGTTCTTGAACGAGGAGGACATCCGGCTGATGAAAGAACACGGCACCTGGTACGTGCCGACCATCAGCGCCGGCGCGTTCGTCGCCGAAAAGGCCAAGGTACCCGGTTACTACCCGGCGCCGGTGGCGGCCAAGGCCGCCGCGATCGGCCCGCACATCCTCGAGACGGCCGGTCGCGCCTACAGGGCTGGCGTGAAGATCGCCTTCGGGACCGACGCGGCCGTGTTCCCGCACGGCGACAACGCGCACGAGTTCGAGCTGATGGTGCAGGCGGGCATGCCGGCCGCGTTCGCGTTGCAGGCCGCCACCACGCACGCGGCCGAATTGCTGCGGCGCGCCGACAGCCTCGGCAGTGTCGAAGCCGGCAAGCTGGCCGACCTGGTCGCCGTCGAAGGCGATCCGCTCCAAAACGTCGGCGTGCTGCGCAAGGTGAGCTTCGTGATGAAGGAAGGCACGGTGTACAAGAGGGACGGCAAAGCAGTCGAGTTTCCGTGAGCGCGGCGCTGGGCTACACGCTCGGTTTCATTCAAGCGGAGCTGCGCCCGAACAGCAGGATCCTGGAAGTGGGCTGCGGCAACGGCGAGCTCGCCGCCAGCCTTCAACGGGACCGACACCAGGTTCTGGCGATCGACGTTTCGGAGGAGGCCATCCGGGAAACGCGAGATCGAGGGGTCGCGGCCCAATGCTGCGATTTTGTCGAGTTTGTGCCATCCCAGCCGTTCGACGCGGTCCTTTTTACGCGGTCGCTGCATCACATTCACCCGCTGGAAAGGGCCATCGACCATGCTTTCGCATTGCTCAATCCCGGCGGGCTGCTGCTGGCGGACGATTTCGACCACCAGGCGATGGACCACGATACGGCTCGATGGCTGTACGGCGTCGCCGAAGCCCTTCGCGTGGTCGGCATGGCGGGGCCAGGCGAGTTTCCGGGACTGGCCGAGCAGGAGCCGCTGGAGCACTGGCTGCGCGACGACGCCGAGCAGCCACCCTTGCATGCGGGGCCGCAGATGGCGAACGCCGTGGCAGCGCGCTTTGCGGCAATGCGGCGCAGGCCCTGCTGCTATTTGTTCCGGTATTTGTGCCGCAACCTGCGCCAGAACGCCGACGGCCACGCCATCACCGCCAAGCTACTCGAGTGGGAGACGTCGCTGATCGAGCGCGGCCGCATCCGAGCGATCGGGCTCAGGCTGGTCGCGCGGCGGCCCCACTCCGAACCAAGAACCGCGCCGTAGCGGCCGCTCGTATCGCTGCGCCGATTCGCTGCCGCGCATTGACCATCGACGGGATCCGGCCGCATCATCGCGCTTCCCATCAGCGGACGAGTCGCGAACGATGAACCACAGAAACCCGATGCCGCCCAGGGTCACGACGCGGCGCTCCCCTGCTGCAGCGCTGCGCGCGCTGTTCGGCCTTCTGGTCGCGTTGCAGTGCGCGCCATGCGCGGCGCAGCGGTTTGACGTTCACGAAGGCGATTTCCGGATCGCGAACTTCCGGTTCGAATCGGGCGAGAACCTGCCGGAATTGAAGATTCACTATCGCACGCTCGGTGTGCTGCAGCACGACGCCCAGGGCCACGCAACGAACGCCGTGCTGATCCTGCACGGCACCGGCGGCTCCGGGGCCCAATTCGTCGGGACCCAGCGCGCCGACGATCTGTTCGGCGGCGAGCTGTTCGGCCCGGGCCAGCCGCTCGACATCCAGCGCTACTTCATCGTGTTTCCGGATTCGATCGGGCACGGCAAGTCATCCAAACCCAGCGACGGGCTGCACGCGCGTTTCCCGAAGTACGGCTACCGCGACGCGGTGCAGGCGCAGTTCCGGCTGCTCACGGAGGCACTGGCGGTCGACCATCTGCGCCTGGTGTTCGGCACCTCGATGGGCGGGATGCACACCTGGTTGTGGGGCGAGCGCCACCCGGACTTCAGCGACGCGCTGATGCCGATGGCCAGTTTGCCGACCCAGATCTCCGGGCGCAACCGGATGTGGCGCAGGCTCGTGATCGACGCGATCCGGCTGGACCCCGGATGGGAAGGGGGCGAATACAAACAGCAGCCATCCGGGCTGCGTCCCGCAGCGCAGATGCTGCTGCTGATGTCCTCGAATGCGGTTCTGCGGCAAAAGGAAGCGCCCACGCTGCAGGCGGCCGATCAGGTGACCGACCGGCTGACTTCGGAACTGCTCGTCTCGACCGACGCCAACGACCTGCTGTACCAGGTGCAAAGCTCGTTCGACTACGATCCGGGGCCGGACCTGGAGAAGATCTCGGCGCCGCTGCTGGCGATCAACACCGGCGATGATCTGATCAACCCGCCCGAGCTTGGAATCCTGCAGCGTGAGATCGGACGCGTACCGCACGGACGCGCGGTGCTGATTGCGGCCGACGACCGGACGATCGGGCACGGCACGCATACCAAGGCGGTGGTGTGGAAGGAACAGCTGGTGGAGCTGCTGCGGCAAAGCCAGCGATGAGCCCTCACCCCCTCCCCTTTCCGGCCTTCGGCCGAAAAGGGGAGGGGGTGAGGGCTGTGAAGGAAAAACAAACGGAGACCTCGTGATGGTTCGGTTCGCATCGATCGCGATTTGTGCTGCGGCACTTTTCACTTCCCAGGCCGCGCTCTCGGACAGCAGCGCAGACCAGCGCTTTGCGGCGCTGGCCGCCGATCACTGGGAGTGGTTCTCGCGCGAGGCGCCCGAGTCCTCGACGCTGCGCGGCGACAACCGCTACAACGACCGCCTGACCGACCTGTCGCCGGCTGAGGTCAAGGCTCGCAAGTCACACTGGGCGGAACTCGTCAAGCAGCTTCGATCCTTCGATCCGTCGGCACTCTCGGTTCCGAACCGCGTTTCCTTGCAGGTTCTGACCACGGTGGCAACCAACCGGACGCGCATCGACGGTTTCTTTCCCGATGTCCCGTACGGCGCGTCCGACGCGTTCCTGGCGGTGGGCTGGTCGCCCATCACTCAGATGTACGGTCCGCATTTCACGATGCCGTTGCTGGCCCGTTCCACGTCGTTTCGAACGGTGGCCGATTACGACGCCTATTTGAAGCGGCTCGCCGCCATCCCGCACCTGCTGAGCCAGTACCAGCACCAGATACAGGCGGCGGCCGACGCCGGATGGGTTCCGCCGGCCGTGGCGATCGAGCGCGTGCCCGCCCAGCTCGATGCGCAGATCGTGGCCGATGCCACCAAGTCGTCGCTCTTTCTGCCGTTCTCGAAGTTTCCGGCCGACATCGCACAGGTCGACCAGCAGCGCCTGACCGAGGCCGCACGCACCGTGATTTCGCAGCAAGTCGTCCCGGCGTTTCGAGCGCTGAAGGAGTTTTATCAGTCGACCTATCTTCCGGCGGCGGCGCGACGCAAGGGCCTGGGGGTCACCGACCTGCCCGGCGGGCCCGACTTCTACCAGGCGCTGATCACGACGAGCACGACCACGGCGCTTACAGCGCGCCAGATTCACGATATCGGCCTCGGCGAGGTCGCCCGGATCCAGGCCGAGATGGAAGCGGTGATCGCCCGGACCGGATTCAAGGGAACGCGGCCCGAATTCCTGCGATTCCTTAACGATTCACCGCAGTTCTACTACGACCAGCGCGAGGACATGCTGGCTGGATACCGCGATATCGCCAAGCGCGCCGACGCGCAGCTTCCGGCGTTGTTCGCGGAGCTGCCGCGGCTGCCCTACGGCATACGCGCCATGGAGGACTACGAGGGCGACAACGCGGAGCACTACACGGCGGGCAGCGCCGACGGGTCGCGGGCGGGATACTTCGAAGCCAACGTGAACCATCTGCGCACGCGGCCAAAGTTCAAAATGGAGGACCTGCTGCTGCACGAGGCCGTGCCCGGCCATCACCTGCAGATCGCGCGGGCGCAGGAACTGAAAGACCTGCCCACTTTCCGCCGCTTCACGAATTTTGTCGCGTACGCCGAGGGCTGGGCGCTGTATTCCGAGAGCCTGGGCGAAGAGATGGGCTTTTACACGGACCCGTATTCGAAGTTCGGCCAGCTCTCGGCCGAGATGATGCGGGCCTGCCGGCTCGTGGTCGATACCGGACTGCACGCCTTCGGCTGGACTCGCGAGCGCGCCATCGCGTACATGACGGACACCGCCGGGCTGAACAAGGACTTCGCGACCGCCGAGGTCGACCGCTACCTGGTGATGCCGGCGCAGGCGCTCGGATACAAGCTCGGCGAGCTCAAGATCAAGGAGCTGCGTGCCAAGGCCAAGGTGGCGCTGGGCGATCGGTTCGACCTACGGCGCTTCCACAACGCAGTGATCGACGACGGCGCTCTGCCGCTGGACGTGCTGGAGGCCCGGATCGACGAGTGGATCGCTGCGCGCAAGACAGAGCGCTGAAGGCTCCAACCGTCGGCTGCCCGGGGCGATAGGCTAGGATGCCGTTTCCGGAGCCGGTCCGGCCCCAGCACCGGCTTGGTGGAGACGCATCGATGTCTGCAGGCTTCGGCGTTTGTCCGATCAGGATCGCAGCGCTTACGTTCGCTCTGGCGCTGGCCCCGCCGACGCTGGCGCAGGCGCCGTTTTCCTTCGACTCGGCCTTCGGGCGGTTGCCGAAGAACGTGGTGCCGATCGATTACGTGATTTCGATCGTCCCGGACCCGATCCGGCTGACTTTGAGCGGTCACGAATCGGTTGCGCTGGATTTCCGGCAGGCCACCGGCACGATCGTGTTCAATTCCCTCAACGAGACCCTCGATCATGTCCAACTCGACGGTCACCCGGTCAAGCGCACCGTTTCCGACGACAAGGAACAATTGACGACGGTAACGCTTGCGAAACCGGCGACCGTCGGGCGGCATACGCTGTCGTTTTCCTATCGAGGCAAGATCGAGACGACGCCCCAGGGGCTGTTCGCGCAGCGATACGTGAAACCGGACGGCGGCAAAGGACTGCTGCTGTCCACCCAGTTCGAGGCCACCGACGCGCGCCGCATGTTTCCCTGCTGGGACGAGCCGGCCTTTCGCGCCTCCTTTCAAATGACTGCCACCCTGCCGGCGGATTGGACCACGGTGTCCAACATGCCGGTGGCCAGCCGCGTCGTCCACGGCCAGCTCGCAACGACCCATTTCCAGCGCACACCGAAGATGCCGACCTATCTGCTCGAACTATCGGCGGGCGATCTGGCCCAGATCACGGCCAAGCACGCCGGCACCCGATTCGGCGTGTGGGCCGTTCGCGGCCAGCAAAAAAATGGCGCCGTCGCGCTCGCGAACGCACAACAGATCCTGGCCGACTACAACGATTACTTCGGCATCGCGTTCCCACTGCCGAAGCTCGACTCCATTGCGCTTCCAGGCGGGTTCGGTGGTGCGATGGAAAACTGGGGGGCCATCACCTACAGCGACCAACTCCTGCTGGTGACGGCTTCCAGCACGGTCGCCAACCGTCAGGACGTCTTCAATGTCCAGGCGCACGAGATGGCTCACCAGTGGAATGGCGATCTGGTGACGATGGGCTGGTGGGACGACATCTGGCTCAACGAGAGCTTCGCATCCTGGATGGCCGCGAAGGAGACCGATCTGCGCAATCCCGGTTGGAACTGGTGGGAATCCGAAGACGCATCCAAGGAAGGCGCGATGAGCGCCGATGCGCGGGCCACATCGCACGCCATCCAGCAGCACGTTACCAACGAGCTGGAAGCGCAAAACGCGTTCGATCCCGACATCACTTATGACAAAGGGCAGGCGGTGCTGCGCATGCTGGAAGCCTACCTGGGACCGGACGACTTTCGCGACGGTGTTCGCGGGTACATGAAGGCTCACGCGTACTCGAACGCGACCACCGCGGACCTGTGGGGCGCTCTGAGCGCGGCCAGCGGGCGCGACATCAGCGCTATCGCGTCGAGCTGGACCGCACAGGCCGGTTTCCCGCTCGTTTCCGTCGCCGCCGGCTGTGATGCGGCAGGCAAGCGCACGATCACGCTGTCGCAGAAGCGGTTCCTGCTGCGCGGAGCCGATTCGAACCCGTCGCATTGGCGTGTTCCGCTGCAAATCCGGGCCGGCGCCGATGCGCCCCTGGCGGTGCTGCTGACGAAGGATGGCCAGACGGCTCCGGCGGGCCGGTGCGACCAGGCGCTCAGCGTCAATGCGGGGGCGATCGGCTTTTACCGTGCCCTGTACGACGACGCCACCCTGCAAATCAACACGAAGTATTTCGCGGACCTCCCCAGGAGCGATCGGATTGCGTTGCTCGACGATCAATGGGCACTGGTGGAGGCGGGTGCGCAGGAACTGCCTACGTATCTTGCGCTGGCCTCGTCGCTGGGAGCCCGTCTGGAAGAACGGGCGTGGACCCAGATCACGAAGGCGCTCGGTACGATCGAGTATGCCGAGCGCGGCACCCCCGGCCACGACGCATTTGCCGCCTATGCCCGCTCGATCATCAAACCCGTCTCCGATCAGCTCGGCTGGATGTCCAGACCCGACGAAACGCCGGGTATCCAGAAGTTGCGGCATACCATCCTGCAAGACCTCGGAGCCTGGGGCGACGCGCCAACCATCGCCGAGGCGCGCAAGCGCTTCGCCGCGTTCGTTACAGACCGCAGCACGATCGGCGCCGATGACCAGGAGGCGGTGCTGTCAATCGTGGCTCGATACGCGGACGCCACCGCGTTCGAGCAGTTGCACAGCGTGGCGAAATCCGCCGCCAACGAGACCGAATTGCGGCGTTACTACATGGTGCTCATGCGGGTGCGCGATCCGCAACTGGCCGCCGCAGCCGCCAGGATCGCGCTGTCGGACGAGATCCCGCCGCAGGCAGCGACCTTGCGCTTGCACCTGGTGTACGAGCTCGCGGACGAGCAGCCGCAACTGGCGTGGACAACGTTCAGCAAGAACGTCGATGCGTTGATGGCCGCTTATCCCGTCATGGCCCCTATGATCGTCGCGCAGTATTGCCCGGAATCATTCTGGAATTCCGTGCCGCTGGATCAGCTCGAGGCCTGGGTCAGGGCGCACACGCCCGCCGAGATGTCGCCGAACGTGGAACGCGGCATGGAAACCGCGCGATTCAGGCTCGACGAGAAGACCGTACTGGTTCGCGCGGCCGACCGCTCCGTTTCAGCCCCGTTGAATTAGCACGGTCTGCGCACCCTCACCCCCTCCCCTCTCCCGCTGCGCGGGAGAGGGGAGGGGGTGAGGGTCTCTACTTAGAGTCGGTCGTGAACCCGCGCACGTACCAGGCGTTGGCCTTCTCGGGCGGGCCGAAGCGCAGAACGAACGGTCGTCCGGACGATTCCTCGCCGGTCGGGACCACCCGGGCCGGACGGCTGTCGCGCTTCAGGTGGGTGCCGGCCGCGCACAGGAACTGCGGCTCGATCAACGCCAGGATCTTCGGCGGCATCGACTCCATCGGCTCGATGCAATAGGGCACGACGCTGCCAGCCGCCTTCGGATCGGGCGCCTGTGACTTGGAATCCTGGGCGAGCACGCCGCCGGCCGACAACGCCAGCAGCGCGGTTGCGCAGACCGCTCGCAGCTTCATGACGGCAGGAAGTCTATCGGATAGGTGACGATCATCAGCGCCACATCCTTGGCGCCGAAATCCAGCTGCTTGATCCGGGCCAGCAGCTTGCGCTCGAGCTCGGTGTCCTTCAGCTCGCTGGACACGATCTTGCAGTCCAGCACCTGGCCCGAAGGCGCGATTTTCAGCTCGAGCACGATCTTGCCCTGCAGGGTGGGATCCTCGCGCAGCGCACGGCTGTAGATCGCGTAAATGGCGCCCTTGTTGCGCTCGAACACCAGCCGGATCTCCTCGATCGAGCGCGATGCCTTGCCGTCTCCGCCGCGCTGCATCAGGCCACCGGCGCCTCCACCCGGACCGCCACCGCCACCGCCGCCGGCAACCCCCTGGACCAACGTGGTCGCGCGTCCGGCCAGTCCGCCGCCACCGGTGTCGCGGCTGTAGGCGGCCGTGTTGATGCCTCCGCTGCCGCGCGTGGCGTTGGACGTGATCATCGATCGGGTCGGAATGCCGAGCCCCTGGCCCGGACCGACGCCGGCGCCAACCCCGGTGCCGACGCCGGGACCCTGCTTGATGCCGCTTTTGAGCTGCAGCGCCAGAGGCGCCCCGTGCATCTCCTGCAACTCGTCCTTCATCGCCAGCAGCCCCACGCCGGCCGCCTTCTTGCGCGCCGCTTCCAGCACTTCGCCGGGTGGCTTCTCGGGGATCGGCTGGCGCGCTTCGGGCACTGGAATCTTGGCCGGCTCCTTCTTGGCCGTTTTGGGTACGTTGGTCTTGGTCGGCGTCTGGGGCACCGGCTGCTGCTTGATGACCGGAGGCGGCGGCACCGGCTGGTGCTCCAGCAGCAGCTTGGCCAGGCGCGGAGACAGCTCCTCCGGACGCTCCTGGTCGGGCTTCGGCACCGGCAACACCCTGATCACCAGGCCGAAGGCCAGACTCAACAGCATCACCAGGTAAAGGATCCGCCGGAAGCGCGACTCGTCCCTGGACGACCGAGTCCACGGCAGAATCGTTGCGCGGGGGGCTACGAGGCTCGCCGACATCGCAGTCATCGCGGTCATTACAGCTCGTTCTTTCTCATCACTGCGAACGATACGTCGCTGAAGTTCGCGCGGGCACAGGTGACCATCACCTTGCGCAGCAGCCGGTACGGGATGCGCTTGTCACCCATGATCGTCACCGCCTTGTTCTGCGCCTCGTTTTCGCGCTTGACAACCTGGCGGCCGGCCTGAAGCTCGAGCTCCGCCTTCAGCGGCTCGATCACATCGGCTTCCACGTTCATGAAGTCCGCGACCTGTGCGACCTTGTGCCCCTGCACCAGGATGTCGGTGTCGTTCACGACCACGACCACGGTGTCGCGCGGTCTTTTGTCGGTGGTCGACTCCGGCAGCCGCACGGCCTTGCTGCTCGGCAGAATCTCGACGTCCATCGAGTTCGACAGCAGGAAGAAGATCAGGATCGTGAAGATGTCGATCAGCGAGACCAGGTTCAGGTCCACCAGCGACAGGTTGCGCATGCGCCGCTCGGCGCGCTTCTCCAGCGGGCTGGGGTTCAGGTCGCTCATGTTCCGGCTCCGGTGGTGCGGATCGGCGCATCGCCGATCGAGATGTCCGGAAAGAAGTCCGCAGTCACGACGTTGGCGCCCTGCGCCACACGACCCTCGCGCACCGCGTCCATCACCTGCACCAGGACGTCGTATGGCGTGTCGGGCTCGGCCAGGATCGAGGCTTCCGTCTTGTCCGGGAAGCGTGTCTTCAGCTCTTCCATCAGCTGCGACAGGCCGCGGAAATCATGTCCGGCCGCCGTCTTTGGAATGTCCATGATCTTGCCGCCGATCCGGTCCTGGACCACCAGCGCCTCGGGGCGGATCACCACCTCCAGCTGCAGGTCGCCCTTCAGGTTGCCGAAGCTGGTCGACTGGGCCGGCAGCGTCAGGTTCAGCACGGCCAGCCGCGAAAACACCGCGGTCGACAGCAGGAAAGGCACCAGCACCACGATCAGGTTGATGAACGCGGTGACGTCGAGCCCTACCGGCCGCTTGTGCAGGCGTCGGACAGGCATGGCTAGTGCGCCTCCTTGGCCTCGTGAGTGTGGCGCTGAGCCAGGTTCAGGAAGCTGATCTTGGCCGCCTCCAGGCTGTCGACGATCTCGCTGGCGCGCGCGCTCAGGAACGAGTGGATCAGCAGGAACGGGATCGCGACGGCCAGCGCGAAGGCGGTGTTGTTCATCGCGATCGAAATGCTGGCCGACAGCATCTCGGCCTTTTCCGCCGGGTTGACCTGGGCGACCGCCGTGAACGCGTGGATCAGGCCCGTGATCGTTCCCAGCAGGCCGACCAGCGTGATCACGTTGGCGAAGGTGGCTATGTAGTGGGTGCGCTTTTCGAGCGAAGGCACGATTTCCATCATGCCTTCCTCCATCGCCGCGTCGATGTCTTCGCGACGGCGCGCGCTCTGCAGGCGATTCAGCCCGTTGTGCACGATCTTGCCGATCGCGGTGTCGGACTTGGCGGTGACGCCTGCCACCTGCTGGAACTTGCCGCCCTGAAGCATCGGCAGGATGCGATCCCACATCCGGCGGTTCTCGGCACGCGCGCGATTCAGAACGATGAACCGCTCAATCGCGATGGACAATCCCGACGCCATGATCAACAGGCTCGGGTATATGAAAAAGCCGCAGTCCTGGAAGAACTTGACGGTTGCATCGAACGTACTCATCGCCTGGTCTCCAATTGCGAATCTGGCTCGCTGTGAAAAAATCGATTTACTTCGGGGACGGTACTGCAACCGCCGGACTGGCCGATTGCGCCGGCTGGGCCGCCCCGCCGGGCTGCGTCTGCGCGTTGTAATGCACCTGCCGGCGAAACACGTCGCGATCGACCGGTGCCAGCGCCTCGTCCAGCACGCTCTCGGAAGGCACCCCGGAAAGATCCCCGGGAGCCGGCTTTTTCCACGGCACGATGTAAAGCACCTTCGGCAGCTCGCGGTTGCCGATGATCTGGGTGCGATCGATCGTGGCCCGGTCGTCGGCCCGGCCGGCCGTGACATACAGCACCGCGGCGACAGCGATCGCCGTCCGCACACCGAACTGTGGCTGTTTCATGGCTGCTCCTGGCGGCTCAACTTGCCGCCCTGCTGGCGATTTTTGATGTCGGCGACCCATTTGACCACCTTGTCATCGCCGCCCGGGGTCAGCGCGAGATACCGATCGTAGAGCTCGAGCGCCCGCTTGCTGTCCCAGAAATACAGGTCGAAAAGTATCCCCAAATTCAAATAAGGGGCCGCATAGCTCGGATCCACATCAATGGCCTTCTCGTAGGCACCACGCGCCTTCGCGAACTGTCCCTGCTGCCGGTAGGCGATGCCGAGCTGGTTCAGGAACACCGGCTGCTGCGGATTCAACTGCACGGCCTGCTCGAGCTCCGCCACCGCTTCGGTCTGCTTTCCGGTCTGCCGGTAGATGATTCCCAGATTCGCGTGAGGGCCGCCCAGTTCCGCGTTCGACCGGGTCAGCGCCAGGAACCCGCGCGCGGCCTCCTCCGCCCGTCCCGCATTGAGCTGCTCGATCGCGTCGTCGAACTGCCGCTGAACGGCCGCAGTGATCCCGCTCGGCGTCTCCTTCTGCCTCATTGCCGCGGCCCCGGACACCGGCGGTTGCTGCGGAGGCGGGGCCGGCTTGGGGGCCACGCTCGCGCAGCCGGCAACCCCCGCGCACAGCGCAGCCAGGCCGCCGCGTCGAATCCGGTCAGCGAATCGCATCGATCGCCACCTCGCTGCGTTCGGTCTTGCCGTAGCGCACCGGCCGCAGCTCGCTCAGTGCTCCGTAACTCTTCCTGACCCACTCGTCGTAGATGCCGTCGGCGCTGTGGTGCGCGTTCAGCTCGTGCAACGCGATCGCCTTTTCCTCGAACGGATAGGCCTGCTCCTCCAGCAGCACGTCGTACTGCTCGAGCTCGTCCTTGGACAGCCCTTTGGGCCGCTGCGAAGCCAGCAGGGCCCGGCCGAAATCGTGATACAGCTCGGCAATCCGATAGGTCGACTGGGTCGCCACGTCGGCCACGCCATAGTCGGCGGCCACGCTGTAGGCCTTCAGCACCTCCTCCAGTTTCGCCTTCTTCAGCTTCAGTTGCGCCTTCAGTGGCTCCACCAGAGCCACCTTGTGATACTCGTCGTACACCGGCGCGGCCAGGGCCAGTGCCGCCGTGGCGCCCAGGTAGCGCGTGCGGTCCGTGCGCGCGCTGCCGCCGCCCTGGTCGGCCTGCAGCAGGTCCTTCATCCAGGCGAGCTCGCGCGCACCGTTGCCGTCCTGCCGCGCAATGCGCGACAGCCGATAGCGCGCCTCCACCGCGGCCTCCAGCGGCTGCGGGTTGAGCTCCACGTAGCGCTGGTAGGCCGCCGCGGCCGGCCCGCGCGCCCCGGCCTTCTCGTACAGCTCGGCGGCCTGCCACAACGCCCCGCGCGCCAGCTGCGGATCCTTCCGGGCGATCGAAATGCGCTCGAATTCGCCGGCCGCCAGCGCCCACTTGCCCTGTTCGGTGTACACGGCCGCCAGCTTGCCGCCGACTTCCTGCTGCAGCGGATTGTCGGGATAGCTCCGGCGGAAGTCCTCCAGCGTGTGGGCCGCCGCATCCCAGTCCTTCAGCGCGATCTGGGCCGCGGCCGCGTCGTACTCGGCGGTGGCTCGAACCGGCGACTGCGGCGCTGCCGTGCCGACGCGCTCGAAAAGTTGTACCGCCGCCTTCAGGTCGTTCTTGTCGCGCGCCTGCTCGGCCTGCTTGTAGATCGAGGCGGCCATCCGCTCGGTGAGCTCCTTGCGGGACGGGTCGCCGTCCGGGGTCACGGCCAGCACCTCGCCATAGGCCTGCTCCGCATGGTCGAACTCGCCCCGTTCGAACGCGCTGTGCGCGATCACGGTCCAGGCGACGCGGCGCTGCGCCGGCGCCGCCGGGGGCTTGAGCGCCACCACCTGCTGCGCGACCGATTGCGCCCGGTCCAGGTCGTGCAGCCTATACAGCTTGTCGGCCGCGTCGGCGAGCACCGCGCTGGTGCGCGCATCGTCGGCAAAGGTGCGCGCAAAGCGCAGCGCGCTGTCGATTCCGTCGAGCTGCATCTTTTTCAGCGGTTCGCCCGGCGCGGCTTTCTTCTCCAGCTCCGCATAGGCGAGCAGCGCCGCATATCCGGCGTCGGCGCTCTTGGCATGGTGCGAGTACTGGTAGGCGGTTTTTTCATATTCCGGCACCGCCTCCGCAAAGCGCTTGTCCTCGAACAGCAACTCGGCCAGCAGGAAGTTGTTCTGCGCGGCCTGCGGATCCGACGGGAACGATTCCAGGTAATCGCGGTACCAGTGCACCGCTTCCTGGTAGTCCTCGGTCTTCTTGCTCTTCTGGGCGCTGGCGTGATACTGAAGCGCCAACTCCGCCAGATCCACCTTCACGATCGGCTGCACGCGCTGCTCCCAGACCGCCGGGTTGGTCTGGCGGAACTGGCTGCGCGCGCCGTACTGCGCCACGTATTCCTTCTTGGCCCCCAGCGCCAGCGTCGCGAAGCCCGTCTTCTGGTAAATCTCGATCACGCGAGCCTGCAGCAGCGGAGCCTGCGGATGCAGCGGATAGCGGTGCGCGAAGGCGCTGAACGTGTCGGATGCGTCCTTGAAGCGCTGCTGCTTGATATACAGCTCGGCCAGCTGCTGGTAGACACGAAACTCGTATTGATGCCGCACCGGGGCGGTCATATAAGCGGGAATCGAATCGGCGCCTTGCAGGCTCTCCAGGCTCAGGCTGGTCACGCGGAACGTGTCATCGAGCAGCTCGCGGTCGCCGCGGCTCAGATCGGGGATGTCCTGCAGGCTCGCTTCGTCGTTGCGGCCGGCCAGTTTCAGATCCAGCACGCTGAAAAACGACTTCAGCGCCTCGTCCACACGGCCCTGCTTGTAGATCGACCAGCCCTGCATGTACAGCGAACGCTCGTAATAGGGCGAGGACGGATCACCGTGCAACACCGTCTCGTAGGCGATCTCGGCATGGTCGTAGTCGCGCATCGTGAACAGCGTCTCGCCGCGGCGGAACTGCGCCTCGTCGCGATAGCGCGTGTTCGGATACTCCTTCACCAGTCGGTCCAGCGCCTTCAGCGCCGTCTCCATCTCGCCGGCCTGCTCGTAGGCACGCGCCATCTGGTAGAGCACCTTGTCGTTGCCCGGGTCCTTCGGGAAATTCTTCAGGTACTCCTGGTACAACTTGACCGCGGCGTGATAGTCGGTTTCGCCCCCCGACTGCGTAGCCGCAGCCCGCACGTCGGCCAGGTCCATCTCCAGGTCCCCGAGCCGGCGCATCGCCTCGGGCCGCTGCGGATCGGTCGGCGTCGACTTCAGGAACTCCTGATAGGCCGCAATCGTGCGCTCCTTGCTGCCTTCGACTTTCTGGTCCGGGACCACCTCGATCTGGCGGCTCTGCAGACTCTTCAATGTCACCGGCTCGGGCTTGGGCGGGCTGGCGCATGCGCACAACGCACCCGCAAGCAGCCACGGCAGCCAGTTGCGCCGCCGCCTGCATTGCCCCAGCCGATGCGAACGAAGATTCATGGCCCGTGCCCGGCTTCGCCCGGCGCAACGTCGGTCGCCTTTCCCACATTAGCGCGATCGTAGATCCGCGCCACCGCGAAGCGCGCCTGCGTGGCGTAGTTCGCCAGCCGGTCCTTCTGGCGCTGCAGCTCGGCTACCGCCAGCTCCTGGATGTACTGCTGCTGGTCGCGGACCAGTTCGGCGACGTGCGGCTGCAGCGAACGGATGCGCCAGTCGAGCTGAGCGATGCGCGCAGCGAACTGCTGGAAGTGCGCCGGCTCCTCGCGCTGCGCCTGTGCCAGCGCGGTATCGCGGTCACGCGCCTGACCCAGCTCCTCGTCCAGTTCCCTGAGGCGTTTCTTGGCCTGCCACAGGTGGTCCGGAAACTCCTGCGTCAGCCGCCAGGTGAGCGCACCGGCCACCCGGCGGTAGCGCTCGCGCTGAGCATCCAGCTGCGGGTCCTCGCCGGCCTGCTCCAGCGCTGCGCGCGCGCGCGCCAGGCGCTCGGCCAGCGCGCGCTCCATCGGGTCCGCCAGCGCGTACACGTTGGACTGCGCCTCGGCCCAGGTCAGCTCGCGCGTCAGGTCCATCCGGTGCTGCTCCAGCGCGTCCAGACCGACGGCGCTGGCCCGCGCCCGGACCCGGGGCAAGCGCTCGGCATAGGCCTGCGCCCGATTGGTCAACATGTCCCCGTAAATGCCCAGACTGTCCTGCCACCGCTGCAGATTCCTGGACAGGAACAACAAGTCGCGGTAGTTCTTGAACGCCTCCTGGAAGTCGTGCTGTGCCAGCACCGGTGTCAGGTGCTCCGGGTGCGGCAGCGTGGGCAGCCGGTCGATGCTCCAGAACCAGCCCATTTCTTCGCCCGGGTTGCGCTCCAGCAAGCCTTCGACCAGCTTGCCGGCGCGAATCGCGGCAATCGATTCATCCAGGCGCGCGCGCTCGCGCTCGAACACGCCGATCGCGTCGTTGTACAGCTCGAGCGATTGCGCATACGCCCCCAGCTCGCTCATCGCGTACGGCACCGCGAGCTTCGCTTCGAGCACAGCCGCATCCGCGGTGTCGCGCTTGGCCAGCTCGATCCACGGCACCAGAGCATCCTTCGGTTGCTTCAGCGATGCCGCCGCCCAGCCAAACCCCAGCAGCGCCTTGTTCGCCAGCATGCCGGACAGGCGAACCCGCTGCAGGTACGTGCGGGCGCGCTCCGGCTCACTGTTCTGCAGCGCGGTAAAACCGAGGGCGACGTTGGCCTTGTCGCGCAGGCTGAGCAGCTCTTCGTCTTCGGCCGGCGCCTGCCCGATCCGGTCCAGCAGTGCCGTGCCCTGATCGACCTCGCCGTTCTTGATCAGCGCAACGCCCAGGTTGTAGCGGATGTAGACGTCGGCGTCCGGGTCGTCGGCCAGCTTTTTCAGGGTGCGGGCCGCATCGGCGTAGTCGTGGCGCGCCATCAGCAAATTGGCTTGCAGCAGCGCACGGTCCTCTTCGAGCTCCGGCGGCAGGCTGTCGCCGACGTGGCTCAGCGCCTCCTCGGCCTGGCCGGGCAGGTCGCGCTGGTAGCGGATCTTGGCCAGGTAGTACCAGGCGCGGTCGCGCACATCGGGTTTGGCACCCTTCTGAATCAGCTGCGTGAAAATGTCCCCGGCTTCGCGATGCATGCCGTATGACAGGTACAGTCCTCCGCGCAGAAGCTCGGCTTCGTCGGCGTGATGGGTCAGACGCGCGAAGTGCTGCGACACCATCAGGTCCGTGACCGACGTGAAGTAGCGCTGCTGGAAAAAGTAGAACAGGCTGTCGCCGTAGTAAGGGTCCTTGACCACATGGCGCGGCTGCTTCGCCAGCGCCGGCGCGCAGACCGCACAGGCAAGCGCGAGCGCCGCCAGGGCGGCGAATCGCCGTCCACCGGGGCGCATGCAGATCCAGACGCGCATCAAAACCTATCCCTTCCTCCACGAAGGAGAGCCAGCTCCGATGGTTGCCCTCCCCTTGGGGAGAGCGGCCGGCTCGCCCTGCGAAGCCGGGCCACGCCCGGCGAAGCAGGGGGGTGAGGGGCCCGCATGATCTTTTCCACCTGACTTATTGCCAAACCTTGACGTCGAACTCCGGCTGCTGTTTCCCGGTGGAGTCCTTGATCCGCAACTCGATGTACTTCGGGTCGGTTCCCTTGTCGAACTTCACGGTCGTGCCGCGCTTGTAGTCGCGCCGGTGCGGCCCGCCGCCGGTAAAGAACGCGACCAGTTCATGACTGCCGGCTTTCAGGTTACCCAGGTAGATGCGCTGCACGCCGCCCCGGTGCAGCGCCTGCACCTCGGAGGGCGTGTACAGGTAGGTGGCGACCTCCTTGTTATCCAGCTTCAGCTGCACCGAATCCAGGTCGAACAACTTGCCAACGTCCATCGAGACGAACACCGCCACCTGAGTGCTCGCCGGAAACAGCAGCTCCTCCTCCAGCACCATCAGATCGCGATTGAGCTGGATCACGTCGCTCTTGGTGTCCTGGATGCGGCCGTCAAGGTTGGAAAATTCGCTCGCGGGCGGCGGTGCCGGCGCCGATGCCGCGGTTTCCGGAGCCGGTGCCGCAGGCGGCGCGGTTTCCGGCACCACCGGCGCGGGCACCGCAGCAGGCGCCGCTAGCGGTGCGGGCGTCGCAGCCGGCGCCGCCGCCGGGGCAGGCGTCATTGCGGGCGCCGCCACCGGCTCGTCGGCGGCGTACGCCGCGGCCATGCCGATGATGCATCCGACCAGCAGCCGTGCAGTGGCAGCGATCCAGGCCGCAGACCTGCGCCCGCGCCGGGCCGATAGCACAAGAGGCAATCCGTTCATCATCGTTCCGAGCCTTCTGTTCTAATCTAATACGTCGCCGACAGCTGAAGTTCCAGCACGCTCGCATTGAACGAATACAGCTTGCCGTTGCGAATGTCGGTGAAATCGCTGTACTGGAAGCGCAGCCACTGGTACGCCGCGTTGACCTTGACGTCGAAGCGCGATGCGTAGCGCCCAACCGAGTAGGACGTCTTCAAACCCGGCCCCGCGTCCCAGAAGGTGCTGAGCTGGCGGTTGCGCGACATGTAGGTGCGTTCCGCCGTGAAATTGTCGCCGTAAAACAGCGCGTGATTCTGCTTGTAATACCGGAAATACGCGTCGACCAGCCAGCGCTCGCCGAGGTGCCGGCTATAGCCCAGTTCGGCAGTGTGGGCGCTAATGTCCCAGGTGTCCCAGAAGTATCGGTATTGGACACGCACCGCGCCGCGCGATCCGATATCACCGACCACCCGCACCAGCGCCGCCCGGCCAGTGCGCGTACTCGGATCGCGCTCCGGTATGGCGGCGCCGAACAGGCGCGCGACCCGGTACGGGCTCTGCAGATATCCCTGGTCCGATACCGACTCCAGGTTCAGGCTCATCAACCAGCGCGGCGTCAGCACCTGCGTGGCCCCGAGCCGGTACTGCCAGTGGTTCGCCGATGCCGAGAATGTGGGCGAGCCGTGCTTGCCCACGGTGTCCCATCCCCGCGTGTACCCGATACTGACCGTCGTCATTCCGCCGAACACGTCCTGCGTTACGTCGACGCTCGTGCTGTCGGCCGTGTAATCCGGCTCCTTGCTGTGCGTGCCCGACAGGCTGATCGTCGCGTCGTGATAAACATAGTCCAGACCGAGCCCGGCTTCCTTGCGCGTCTCATGATAGGGGCTGGCGGTGGTAACCACGTCGATGGAGGCGTTACTGACGATATCGACAAAATAGGATCCGGTCAGCGAGACGCGATCGAACAGGCTCTTGCGGATCAGCACCGCCGGGCCGAGCGCGGTGACCCCGCCGCCGTCGTACAGGTGGAACATCGTGTCGGCCCGATCTTCGGGCAAGTCGGCACCCTTGGCGCCGGCAGCGGCCAGCACGCCGCCCACCAGACCGGCCAGCCGCGCTGCGTCCGCACATGCCGGCCGATCATCCGTTGCGAACAGTGCCCGGACGCAGCGCGCCGCGATCAGCAGCGGTCGGCGCGCGGCCGGGCTGCCAAGCGCCGCCAGCGCACGCCAGAGCCTAGTTGCAGCCACAGCCGCCTCCCTGCACGCCGGTTGCGCCGTGGGCGGCCTCGCGCACATCGAAGACGTGCTCCCGGTGTTTGTCGGCCAGCGGATCGCGCGTGAATTTCATGATCGGATCGGCCAGCCGTTCGCGCTCGTACGGTTTCACCCATGGCTCGATGCCGCAGCCGGCCAGCAGCGTCGCGCCGGCCATCAGGCCCGCTGCGAGGGTCCGACGTAGTTTCATTCTCGGAGCAACTCCTTGATCTGCTCTTCGTAGGTCTGCTCGTAGCCGTCCTTGTAGCCAAGATGGACGTACCGCACGCGCCCGTCCCGGTCGATCAGCACCGTTGATGGCATCGTGCTCAGGTCGTACAAGCGGCTGACCGTCTTCTCGGTATCCAGCAGGACCGGAAACTGCAGCCCCAGCTTGGACGAGACGCCGGCCGCATTGCGAATGTCGTCGTCGACGTTGACCCCGAGCAACTGGAAACCGGAGGCGTGGTACTTCTGGTAGAGGCGGTTCAGCCGCGGCATTTCCACCCGGCACGGTCCGCACCAGCTGGCCCAGAAATTCAGCATCACGACCTGCCCGCGTTGCTCCATCAGCCTCAGGTTGGAACCGGCCATGCTGTGCAGCGTGAAATCCGGCGCGGGCCCGGACGTCAAGGCGGAAGCGGCGCTCTGGCTGGCCGCTGCAGCCAGCCAGAGCGCGATGATCGCCGCGGTTCGCGGCGCGTATGAAAGCAATCGCAAGTTCATGTGGGTCATCCCTGATTAGAAAAACAAAGTGACCCCGCCAGTGAATTCCAGGTTCTGTGTCGACCTTTGCTGTCCCAATACGTCAAGCGAAAAAATGTGGTCCCGCATGTCCACCTGCAGCGACGACCAGTTGGACAGCCACACGCGAACGCCGAAACCGGCGTTCGCGGTGAAGTGGCGCTGGTCGAACACCTTCGTGCTGCCGAGTCCCGCGATCAGATACAGCGCGGTGGGCCTAGCCGTGGTCTTCCACCAGAATACTTCGCCTGGAAGCACGTTGAAGCCGAAGGACATGTTGTAATAACTGAGCTTCTCTTCCTGGTTGGGGAAGATGCCGCCCGGCAGGATCTGGCGGAAGATCTCGTCCGTCACCCGCGTGTTGCCGTACATCGCCTCGGCGAAGAAATCCTCGGTGATGTGATAGCCGAGCCGCACTCCCCCCACCAGATCGGAGCCGAAATACTGGGTGGAATACACCCCGGTGAACACTCCGAGCTCGAAATCGTTCGACGGGATGTGCAGGACTTTGACCGGCCGCCGGTCGAGCTCCGGCTGGATCACCTGCTCGTCGGACGCGGGCGGTCTGGAGGGCTCATCGGTGGCCTGCTGGTCGGCCGCGTGCGCCAACGGGCCGATGCCGAAGGTGGCCAGCAGCAGCAGGTTTTTCCAGGATGCAGGCTTGTGCATGGGTCGCTCGCGAATGTTCAGAAGAAAAAGCCGAGCCCGATCGAGACCGCGCGATACTGATCGGTGCGGTTGTCTGCGATGTAAGCCAGGTACTGCGTGTAGTCCAGGCGCGCGATGAAACGCTCCGTCAGATGCAGCTGCAGTCCGACCGTCGCGTCCGCAAGCCGGGCGCTGGTCTTGGCCCCCGCCACCAGGGTCGCGTTGGGCAGGTTGCTCATCCGGCCGACGCCGACGCCAAAGTACGGCGCCAGCCGCCAGTCCGACCAGGGCTCCAGAAGCAGGTTCACGTGCCAGAAGTCGGTGCCGGAGAACGCGCCCTGCACCTGGCCGCCGGTGGCCTCGATGGCCACCGTCCCGGTGACGTTATAGCTCACCCACAACTTCTGCATCGGGTCGGACTTGAAGTGCCCGTAAGCGACGCCCATCTCAACCCGCCGCCGCAGGTAGTCGTCCACGAAGATGTCGCGAAAGCGGGTCGGGGTGCCGATCTGCGTGAGCGTCGTCTCGAGCTGGCGGCGATGGACCCAGCCTTCCTTGCCGTTGGAGGTACGCACCTGGAACCAGTCGGTGTGACGCACCTCGATTTCGATCCACTCATCGCGCTCGGCCACGTAGAAGACCGGGTAGCCCCGGCCGGGACCGGTGCGAAGCTCGATGAACGGGTCGGTGACCTGCACTTTTTCCCCCGCGGCCGCCGGAGCGAGCCACAGCGCCGGCAACAATGCGACGAGCCACATCAGCAACCGGTCTTTGGAAATCAAGGCGGCCGCCACGGCAGTCAAAAACTGTTGCAGGTGCTGCTATTCGGACTGCCGGGGTTGAACGGCGGCGAGAACATCGTCGAGTAGATGGTGGTGCTGAATTCGTCCTGCCCCTGGGGAACCGGATTTCCGATCCAGTACTCGATCAGTTTCACGTTCGAGTCGTTGGTGCTCGCGAAAACCACCCCGCCGCCGTGGAACACGTTGCGCACCAGCGGCTTGTTCAGCAGAAGGCTCTCTGAAGGCGAACCGATCACGGTTTCGCCCTGCGCCGAGGTGAAGTTCTTGTACATGTCGGAAGCGCGGATCACGGCAGGCGTGTTGGCCGCATTGGCCAGGTCAACGGGTTGGGCGGTCGCAATGATACGGAATGCCCCGCCAGCACCGGTCGCGCTGGCGTGACACGCGGCCGCGGCGCAGGTCTTGGTGGTCGTGGTCCCGCCCACCGTGACCTGCAACGGGGCCACGAAGATCGGGTCAACGCACTGTTGAAAATAGGCGAACGCCAGCGCCTGCGCACCCGAAAGCGGCGGGTCGCTGACGGTGCCGCCCCCGCAGGCGGCCAGCGCCACGAACGCGCAACCGGCTGTGGCGCGTGCACTCCTTGGGGGTCGTCCGGCCCTCTTCGTCACGGAACGCAACCGGCCTGGATCCAGCTCGCAATCGTGTTGTAGTCCGCGCTGCCGGCCGGCAGGACCGCCGTGGTCTGACCGGTTGCGCCCGGAGGATGCGGGATCGTGGACGGCATGCTCAGCAGCAGGTTCGACGACGGAGCGCATGTGTTGGAGATCATCGTCAAGACCACATCGAAGTCGCCGGTCGGAACCCCGTTGGCATCCAGGCTCCCGGTCAGCACCAACTTGTTGTCCTTGAAGGACGTTCCCGGCGGCGGCAACTGATTGCTCCCGACTCCCTGGTGACAATTGGCCGCGCACGTCTTCATCAGGATCGGCTCGACCTGGGCGGCGAAGGTCGTCAGGCTCAGCGAGTTGACCATGCGCATCCCGCTGGATCCGTTGAACGGATCGTTATAGTACTTGGCGGCCAGATCCATCCATTCAGCCACCAAACGCTTTTCGGCAGCGTTCAGCATTGTGGCATGGTTCGGCGCGCTCCCCGGCGGGTTCGGGTGCGCCGCCTGAGAGGCCGCATCGCTCATCAGGGTCTCGCCCCACAGGATCTCGGTCAGCCGGCTCTTGCGCGCCACGCCGACCACGTCGCCCTCGCTGCCGGTCGGGATGACCAGCGCGGGATTGCGCTGGACCACCAGCACGCCGTCCTGGATCTGGGTGACCGGCTGCCCGGCCGAGTTGAGCATCGGAGTGCCTACGAGCAGCGATTCGTAGGACACCATGCGTCCGGTTCCGGCGATCGTGTGGCTCAGGTCCAGTCCGATCGGATCGGCGGCGTTGTGGCAATTAGTGCAGGTGCTTGTGCCACGGTTGAGTTCCCAAATCGGCTGGATGTGGTCGGGGTAGTTGATGATTCCGTTGGTCGGCGCCGGGGTCGCCAGGTCGTTGGGCCCAGGCGGCGTGTTGGTGTACTTGATCGAAATCGTCGTTCGCGCCGTCACGCCGGGCTTGCTGGTATCGGCCCACACGTCCACGTAAAGGGGATCGTTCGAATAATTCATCGTGGTCGAATCGATCCGGCTCAGCGTCAATGCCATCGTGTCGCCCGCCTGGTGCTGGCTCGCCATCGTCGGCTTCCAGGCGGCCGGCACCGTATTGGCGACCGTTCCCGTATTGATCGCCGCGCCCCTGCGCGGGCTGTGGCAGCCGTCACAGGCGCGGTGCTCCCCGGCACGCACCTGGATCCAGTTGGTGTGCATCTGGAAGGCGCGGCCCTCCGAATCGAGCAACTGCAGTGCGATCGGCGTATCGGCGGGAACCAGCAGGGCAACCGATCCGTCCGGCTGCACGGGCGCGTACCCGAGCAGCTGCTGCATTTCGAACTCCGTGTCCCCGATCGCCTGCCGCGTGCCCGTCGCGCCGCTCGGCGGCGCCACCGCGCGCAGTACGCGGACGAAGCGCACCGGTGCGCACCCGTAGGCCGCATTGGCCGGATCCTTGATCTTCACCAGGTCCGCGACCTGCGGGCGCGTATCGAGCGGATCGAGCGGCGCTGTCTTGGCGATCGCGGTGGTGCAGCCGGCCTGCAGATCGGTCGCGCTCAGCACCGGGTCTCCCATCCGTCCGAGGCCGTCGGTGTCGTATACGCTTTGCACGTCGAGCAGGCCGTAATTGGCCGGCAGCGTCGAATCCAGCAGCGTCGGTTGTACCGCTACCGGCTCGGTGCTCGCCATGATCGGCACCGGACTCTTGTACAGGAACCCGGCCGGGGGCGCCGCCACGATCAGGAAGGTCTGCTGGTTCGGGTCGAACATGTAGATCGCGTACGACGGCCGCACGTTGTTCTGTATCGGGTCGGCCTTGACGTCGGCAACCAGGCGGTTCTCCGCGGTCACGCGGGCGATCTCGGCCGCGCTCAGGGTTGCGCACGACACCGTGACGCCATTTTTCGTGACCTCACACGGCGCATAGGCCAGCAGAACCCGGTTGGTGCCGTCGCGCAGCGGGAACGGCGTCGTGATCCGCCCGTACTGCGAAATCCCCGAGCCGAAGTTCAGCGCCTGCGCCGTGGGCTGGGTCTGGCCGCCCTGTGCCGGGATCGTCGAGTTGGCCGGCGTGTTCTGCTCCGTGTAGTCGGCCGCGTTGATGAACATCAGGGCGCCGCCTTCCTGGGTCCGGTCCAGCGGCATCGCGTCGGTCGCGATATACCCCTTGTAGGGGCCGTTCGGATCCATGTCGCGCGGGTGCAGGAAGCTGTTGACGTCGTTGTGGGCGCCGTACAGCACGAACAGGGCCGTGCCGTCCGGTTTGGTCGTGAACACGGTGAAGCGGTTGCGGTCGCCCACGTGGTCCCAGCGCGAGTACATGATGGTGCCGTCGGGGCGCACCACCGGGTTGCGGTCGTGGCTCTGGTTGAACGAGATCTGCTGGATGTGGCCGCCGTTCAGATCCATCGTGTGCAGGTTGGAGACCTGCTCGCGCTCGTATTCGTCCAGTGCTAAATAGCTGTGACCCAGAGCCTGGTTCGGAAACGACGCGGTTTGCCGGTTGGACGCGAACACGAAGCCCGCGCCGCCGGGCAGGTAGCTCGCCGCGACGTCGTCGCTCGAGGAACTGGTGATGCGCCGGAACGAGCCGTTGGTGAGCCCGCCCGTGGTCATGTCGTATTCCCAGATGTTCCAGTGGCCGGTGCAGGCGGGCTGACCGCCGATGGCCGATGTGTTCGAGGCCGGGCAATTCATCGCGAACACGATCTTCTTGCCGTCGAACGACACCGACGGATCGGTGACGTCGCCTTTGCCCTGGGTGAACTGTGCCGTAATGTTGTGTTCGGGCGCGCTGGGCGAGGACTTCTCTCGGATGATCAGGTCACCGCCCGGCGCAAACGGATTGGCCGTGAGCGGATTGAGCGTGACGGTGTTGGCCCGCTTCGCGTACGCGATCGGAATGTTTCCGGCCACGGTGGTCGATCCGGAATCGGAAGTGGAACCCGACATGCACGCTGCCAGCGCGATGCTCGAGGCAAGCGCCGTCCAAGCGGCGAACCGGGAAGTCACTTCTGCGTGAACAGCCATCTTTGCCTCCTGCTACCGATCCTTTGAGAAACGGCCCCCGTCCAGCAACCCCGACGAGTAATGCAGCGTCCCCGCCGAGTCCACCACCACCGCATCGACGCCATCGAGCGAGTCAATCAGGCGCAAGCCCTTGTCCACGCCCATCACGAACACGCTTTTGGTCAGCGCTTCGCTCGTGAGCCCATCCGGCGCGATCACCGTCACGCTGCGCACGGCGGCGGGCGATCTGCCCGTGGCCGGATCGATCAGATGGTGATAACGAATCCCGTCCGCCTCGAAATAACGCTCGTAGTCCCCCGACGTCGAGACGGCGGCGTCCTGCAGCGGCAGCACCGCCACCATCTCGCCCGCCTTGCGCGGGTCGCGGATCCCGATGGTCCAGGGCCGGCCGCGCCGGTCGCCCACGATGCGGCTGTCGCCGCCCGCGGTGACGATCGCGTGGCCGATGCCGCGGCGCGCGAGGATCGCGGCGCCGTCGTCCACTGCCAGGCCCTTGGCGAAGCCGCCCAGATCGATCCGCATGCCTGGTCGCGCAAACCGGAGCGTGCGCGCGCGCGGGTCCAGCTGCAGGTTGCGGTAGCCGACGCACGCCTTTGCGCGCTGCAGCTCGTGCTCGGCCGGCCGGATTCCCAGCCGGTAGTCGTACAGATGGCCCACGGCGGCATAGGTGATGTCGAATGCGCCGCCCGACAGCTCGGAAAACTCGATCGAGCGCGCGATGATGTCGTACATCGGCGCGCTGAGCGGCACCGGCCGGTCCGACGCCTCGCGATTGATGCGCGACAGCTCCGAGTCCGGCTTGAAGGGGCTCATCGTCTCGTCGATGTGATGCATTTGCTCCATCACGGCCGCGATCGCGGACTCGCCGGCGGTGCGATCGGCGCTCCAAAGCTCAACCCGCACCGCCGTCCCCATGATGGCTTGCTCACGGCTCGACCATTGCCCGGGTTCCACGCCGCCGGCCGGGCTGCTGGCCGCAGCCACGGTGCGTCGGGCGATGCTTCTCAATCCACTCAACATGTAAACAGCCGGCTCAGTGCCGGCTTCCCCGGAACAGCGGATGGTTTTCGGACCGATTCGACCGCTCGCGCCGCCAAGCCGGCGCAAGCGGACGGCCCGATAGCACGCGACGCGTCGGACTCGCTGCACCCTTTATAGCGCCGCATTGTTGGTATCGACATTAAGTGCGCTACTTCCTTTGTGGGAGTCCTTTCGACGGACTTAGGTCGAAATCCCTAGACCGTTCAGTGGATGCGACCGAGGGCGTCGGCGATGGCGCGCGTGTACGAATCGAATTCCTGCAGGTCGTTGTGGCCGCCGCCTTCGATCCGCACCAGCTCGGCATGGCGGGCCAATGCCTGCAGGCGCACGCTGTGATCGAACGGGATCAGCGCATCCCGGTCGCCATGAATCATCAGGACGGCGCCCTCGATCCGCCCGATGTCTTCGAACGTCTTCAACGGGTAGCGCAGCAACGACGTGGGAAGGATGGGGTAGTGCAGGCGGGCGAGCTCGGCCAGGCTCCAGTACGGTGAAACCAGCACGGTCAGGTCGGGCTGCACCTGCGCAGCCAGGCGCGCTGCCAGCGCCGTGCCGAGCGAGCGGCCGTAGATGATCTTGCGCTGGCCCTGGTAGCGGGCCGCAATGTGGCGCCACGCGACCGCCACATCCTGGTGCAACTGGTCCTCGCTTTCGATCCGCCCGGTGCTCTTGCCGTAGCCGCGGTAGTCGATCATGAAGACATCCACATTGGTGGCCCAGTAAAACGGCGTGTCGACGAACCAGTCGGCCAGGTTGCCTGCGTTGCCGTGCAAAAAGAACACCACGCCTCGGGGCTGCGGCAGCGTCAGATGCAGCGCTGACAGCGTTGCTCCATCGACCGGGAACCGGACCTCGTCCACTCCCGGCAACCCGAAGTCGTAATCGGCGCGCAGCGTCTGCGGGAAAAATATCAGCGCTTCCTGGCGCAGGTAGAGCAGCGCCAGCAAGCCCGCCAGGGCCACGATCGCGATACCGGCTGCGGTGACCAATCGGCTCAGTTCGAGTCTTGCAGCAGCCCGATGCGGCGGCGCACCCGTTCAGCCTCCTCCAGGGCGCCGGCCTTCTCGGCTCGCATGGCCTGCACGTTCAGCCACGCCAGCAGCGGCCGGCGCCAGCCCTGCGCCGATGCGGTGTCGACGGCGAGCGCGATGGCGGCGGGGCTGGCGCGGCCCGTCTCGAACAGTACGGCCGCTGCCACCAGCCGCGAGAACGGATCCTCGATCGCCTTCAGAGACGCGAATGCCGCCTCGGGGCTCGAGCTGGCCGCCACGGCCCGTTGCGCCGCCGGAAGCAGATCGATGTCCTGCGCGGACAGCCGCGCCGCCAGGAAATCCGCATACGCCCGTTCGGGCGCGGCAGCCTGCGACCTGAGCTTCTCGAAGCCCTCGCACGTTTCGTACTGCAGGCTGGCCACGCGCGCAGCACAGCGGACCAACTCGATTCGGGCCAGCAGATCGGCGCGGCCGGTTCGCGTGATCTCGCTGCGCGCGAGCCCGTAGTGCCGGGCTTCGAGCCCGCTGTCGCCGGACAGGTAGGCCGTCACCGCGCCGTCGGACGCCGCCTTGGAGTTCAGCTGCCAGTCGAGCGGCGGCGCACCGCCCGCGCACGCCGCCACCAGCAGGCAAACGCCCGCCCCCAGGCGGCCGGGCCGGCACGATCCCGTCACGGCAGCTTCAACTCCGTGTCGCGTGCAAACGGCCACTTGCGGTTGACTTCATCGACCAGATACTCCACTTTGCGCAGGCTCACCTCGACTTCGGCCCGCAGCGCGCCCAGATCGGTGGTCGCGACCCGTACGTTGGAAGCGACCCCTTGCGCTTCCTGGAGCACCGCGTCGAGCTTCTCCAACGTCTGGCGCGCATCAGCGAGCGCCGCATCCAGCTGTGCGATGGCCGCGCGACCCTGACTCACCGCGCCGTCGGCCCCGAAGACCTGCGCGTCGGCGTGGGCCGCAATGGCATCGACCCTGGCCAGCAGCGCGTTGGTGCGGTCCAGCGCCGCGACCAGCTTGGCCGCGTCCTGGTCGTTGCCCAGCAGCATGCCCATCGCACCGTGCTGGCCCTTCAACTTGTCCGTGGTCGCCTGCAGATTGGCCAGGCTCGCGCTCAGCGGCGAGCCCGCCGCCGACAGTGCGGTCAGGTTCTGGATCAGATCGCGCGCGGCCGACACCAGGCGCGGAATTTCGGCTGCGGCGTCGCCAGCGAGCACTTTGCGAACGGCGCCGCCCTCCAGCGGCGGATCGCCCATCACGCCGCTGTAGGCGCGGATGCTGGTGTTGCCCAGCAATCCCCGCTCCAGGGTGAACACGCTCGATTGGCGCAGCCAGTGGGCCTGGTCGCGCGGCACATCGACGACGATGCGCGCGCTGCCGTCGGCATCCAGTTCGATGCGACGGACCCGCCCGATCGGAAAGCCCGAAAACTTCAGGTCCATCCCGACCGTCACGCCTTCCGAATCATCCGCCAGCAGCACCAGCTGCTGCGTCGGCTCGAACACGCCGCGCGCATACATCACGTACGCCACCGAGCCGCACACCAGCAGCAGCATCAGCAGCAAAAGGGCCGCGACCTTGAATTCCAGGTGGGCGACCGGTGACTCGCGGGCCGATGGATCCTGCATGGGAGTACGAATGTCCGTGGCTCGTTGTTCGTGATGTCGATGGAATCAATCGGTCAGTAATAGTTGCCGATCAGCGAAGCCGCTTCGATCACCAGGATCGCCAGGAACGTCCGGACCAGCCCGCGCATCTCGACGCCCGAGCGCGGACGCGCGTGTCCCGCATCGTATAGAACCGAGGCGACCGGAATCAACGAGACGGCCAGGCTCATCAAGACGATCTTCAGGGCGAAGATGACCGCCACCTCCGGCTCGAATATCTGGCCGACCGTATGCGTGTAGCCCTCGAATCCCCAGCGCGTAAATCCGTACACGGACAGGTAGGCGAGCACCAGCGTCAGCACGCAGCTCATCGATGCCAGCATCAGCGTCGCGAACATGCCCGCCAGGGTGCGCGGCAGAACTTCGTGCCGCAGCGGATCGAGGCCCTGGATTTTCAGCGAGTCGAAATCGCCGCGCGAGCGCATCGCGGCGATTTCGGCGCCGTACGGAATCGTGCATCGGAGCGCGACGAACAACGCGGTCGTCAACGGGATCAGCTCGATCACCAGCACCCGAACGACCATCTCCAGCGCGTACTGGGAAAGACCGTAGCTGAGCGCGGTCACCAGCACGATCCGGATCACCACGAGGCTCAGCAGCGCCGACAGCACCGCGAACCAGAGCAGATTCGGCGCCGTGCTCAGGTAGATGTGGCGAAAAAGGGCCGACCGGCCGGCGCGGCCGTAATGGTTCGTCGACAGGGCCAGCGCGACAATCAGTCCGCCCAGGCGAACGATCCGCCACCAGCCGGCGAGCCAGTGCAGCGCCAGGCTGCCCAACTCGGCGAGCGCGCCCGGGCGGGACGTGGTGGGAGACATCCGGACATGATAGTGAAGCGCCCGGCTGGTAAAGCCGCCAATGCGTCCGGCGCGGCGCACCATCCCGAGGCGGGCGTCGTCGTCAACGGCCCAGCGCGGCGAACACGTCCTGCGCGTGGTTCGCCAGCGTCGAAAAGTGCCCCTCATCGGCGTAAAACACCGCCGTGCAGTGCGGCAGCCGGTCGGCCAGCAGGCGCGCCGGTCCGATCGGGACCAGGCGATCGTGCTCGCCGTGCCACAGAAAGATCCGGCGCAAGGCGATCTGCTCGATGCGCAGATTCCAGTCGTGCAGCAACGCCAGGATCTCCTGCCGGCCGGCTGCTGTGCCTTGGCGGCGGCTCTCCAGCATCGAGCGCGCCAGCGCTTTGCTGACTTCGGGCCGGCGCAGCACATCCCGGTCCGGTCTGGCCAGCAGCGAGGCGATCCGCAGCAGGCGCTTTTCCGCCCCCGCCTGACCGGACAGGGAGTCGGGCAGGGCCGCCCGCATGCCGGCGCGAGCCACTTCGGGACAGTGCCGGCCAATCCACCAGCCCGCGCGCATCCAGGCGGGCGCCGCCTCGTGGACCAGCTCGGGCGGACACATCGAACTGACCAGCGCGCATCCGGTGAGGCGGTCGGCCATCCGGTGGGCGCAGGCGAGCGCGTAGGCGCCGCCGGCGGAGACGCCCTCGATCGCGAAACGCCTGATCTGCAGCCGGTCAGCGACCTGGGCGACGTCGTCCGGCCAGTCGATCAACGTGCGGCCCGGTGCCGGGTCCGAATTGCCGATACCGGGCCGATCCAGTCCGATCAGGCGCACGCCCGCGGTGCTCGCCAGATCGGCCAGCAGCATCACCTCCAGGCGCGACGATCCGTTGCCATGGCAATGGAAGATCGGAAACCCCTCGGCCCTTCCGACTTCGAGGCATCCGATCCTGCGTCCGTCCGACAGAAGCATCGTGGCCGTTACGATAACCCAGAGCCTGCGCCCGTCCGCCTCGGGGTCGCTGCTGCGCAAATGCCTCGCCCGACCGCGGCCGGCACGCTAAGCTGCGGCGAAAAATCGCCATCCACGGGAGGACGCATGGACGATCAGCGTGCCGCGGCCGCCGGCGAGAAACGCCAGTTCCGATCGGCGCGGCCGCGACCCCGCATCCCCACGCTGGCGCTGCTGGTGCCGCTGCTGGCGGCCCCGGCCGGCTGCAAGACCCTGCTGCCCTCCGGTGTCGACCATACGATTCAGCCATGGTCCACTTACGCGGACGCCTACAGCGCGATCGATCACATCGTGCCTTACCAGACCACGCGCCAGGATCTGGGCGAACAGAGAATCGATCCCAAGCTAAACCCGTCGATCACCATCCTCACTTACACGGACCTGCTGCAGCGCTTCAATGCCGTATCCGCCGTTCCGCGCGAGCACCTGGAGCGCGGCATTGCCGATTGCCTGGATGCCGGCAAGCGTTGTACCGCGTATGCGATCGACGTTCACCAGACCAACTCGCGGCGTGTCGGAAACTTCTGGCTCGACCTTCTGAGCTTCCGCCGCCGCACGCTCACCACCGGCTGGACTTTCAGCGGGCTGATCGTCTTCGTCGACGACCTGGCCGTCTTTGCACTGGCAGGCGGGCAGCCGAACGTCCGCAACGAACAGGTTTCGCACAATCCGCTCGGCCCGATACAGGGTGTGGGCATATCGATCAGCCCGAGCCTTCCCTAGCGCCGAGCCGGATCAGAAATAACGCGCGACCTTCAGCAGGGCGCTTCCGCTTTGCGCAAGGCTGCCGAAATCCGAGCGCGCGGAGCCCGCTTCGGCCAGTAGCACGCCACCGATCGTCCAGTGGTCCGACAGGTAGTAATCGGCAGTCAGCTGCAGCCGGGCCGAGCCGTCCAGCAGATCGGCGTCGACAAAGCCGGTCAGCTCCAGCTTGGGAACGAAGGCGTCGACCCAGTCTGCGCGCAGGAAGGTCGAATGGCGGCTGATCGGCTCCTGCTGGTCGGCCGCGTAAGCGCGGATATACCAGAGCTGGCCAGCAGCTCTGCGCGTGCCGATGCCGGCCAGGAACCAGTTGTTCCAGTCCTTGCGCGAGAAGGCGGCCTCGTTCAAATGGTATTCGAGGTTGAACGTGATCTTCGTTTCGGTGGTCGTATAGGAGGCCCCCGCCGCCAGCTCGTTGCGGAAGTGCTGCTGCGGGTCCAGCGGCAGTACGCTGGGCGCGCCCGCGGGCAGCGTGCCGGTGGCGCGGCCGAAGCTCAACGCCTCGTCGATCAGGCCGGCGCGCCGGCCGCCCGACCATTCTGCGTAGGCCACCACGCTCTGGCTGACGCTTTCGGTGAGATTCAATCCGAAGCGGGTCCGCCCATTGTCGTGATAGGCGAGCAATTCGGGGCTGAAACTGCTGCCGAAGTCGACGCTGCCCTTCAGCACGAAGCGGTCCTGCGCATTGGTCCGATCGAACATCGGGTCGAAGCTGTGCAGGTCCGAATCGGTGTAGATCGCACGGGTCGACGCGACCGCCGGTGCGTAGGCTGCCGTCAGCGAACCGCCGGCCCAGATCCGCTGCGCGCGCACCATCAGCGTTCCGAGGCGATCTTCGCGCAGCACGACCGGATCGACCGACAGCGGCTCGACCACCGCGCGCGTCTTGAAGAAATCGGTCGGATTGAACCCCAGGGCGACGCCGCTTTTCAGGTTGATCCGGCCGGCGTCCACGAACGCGCGCTCCAACGGCTCCCAGCTCGCATACGCCTCGCGCAGATCGTTGGTGACGTTCTGGTGGCTCGGAAAGTCCAGGCCGTCCTGGGCGCGCAGGTTCAGGCGCCCGCTGTAATTCAGAGCGACGTTCCCCGCTACCCGCCACTCGTCGCGCACATCGAACAGCAGGCGCTCCTGCCACGACGAGGGCCGCGGCGGCGGGGGCGGCACCAGAAGGCCGTCCCGCGTCCAGGCCTGGGTGAACGCGTTCTCCAGGAACAGCTTGCGGGTCGTGCCGGCCAGGACCGGTGCCTCGGCCGCCGGAGCTTGCGGCGTCTGGGCCGCCTTCGGGATCAGGTCCAGATCCTTGTTTTCGCCCGGCGGCTCGTCGGCGCGCGCCACTGCCCATCCCAGCGCCGCTGCCAGCAGCAACGCCGGCCAGGCACGCGCCCTCATTTGATCTGCAAGCGCGGCAGGTAGTCGCGCTGGAACCAGCCTTCCGGAACATCCCGGAAAGCGGACTCGCCAAAGGTGGCCGTGGTGGCGAGCGACGTGTCGACCGCATCGATAATGATCTGTTCGGCGGGTCGTATCGCGCCGAGGCGCTCCGAGAAATTGCGGAAGTAAACGATCTTCAGCAATCGACCGCTGTCTGAATAGAACTTGCCTTTGACCGGATAAAAGCTGCCCTGCTCGACCCAGTATTCGACGCGGCTGTAAGTGGCCAGATCATTGGCGGCCTTCATCTCCAGATGCCAGCATTGACGCGACTTTCGCGCTGCGTCGTCGATCGCTTCTACCCCGGCGATACTGGCGGTGTAGTCGATCGACAGATTGACGGTCAGGATGTCGCCGACCGCGGCCTGCCCGATCAGGCGCTGCTGCGGCGAGATGCGCACGCTGACCTTGGAGTCCGGGTCGAAGAACCACAGCGAATGGCCGTCGAGCAGGACCCGTTTGCCGGCATCGCGCGCCGGCTCCAGGTACTGCACCAGGTTGCGGAATTGCCCGCTCGTCGTGTCCACCTTGGAGAAGACCGCCAGGACGTCGTGATCCCGTTCCTTGCCGCCGACGTACTCGGTGAGAGTCAGCACGCTGCGGAAGGGCTGGTCGGGGTTCCTCACGCGGTCGGTTGCCGCGACGATCTCCTGCGCCGTCTGAGCGAGGGCCGCGCCGGCGGCGAGCAGCGCCAGCGCACTGAAAACGATCCGGGTAGGCCAGTTCATGGTCGCCTCACACGTGTCTCAAAGCATCGACCACCGGCAGTTGTGCCGCCCGGTTGGCCGGAAGCAAGGCCGCCACCGTCGCCACCAGCGCCAGACCGAACCAGGCTCCGATCACCAGCAGCGGACGGCCCGCCACGTCCAGGCGCAGCGGCACTTCGTTGACATTGCCCGGCGGAATCCACGTCAGCCCGGCGTGGTTGATGAGCGCCGCCACCAGCAGCGCAAGCACCGCTCCGGTGGTGGCCCCGATGGCTCCGATCAGCGAACCCTCGATCGTGAACTGCGAGCGGATCGCGCTGCGGCGCACGCCCATCGCGCGGATCGTTCCGATCTCGTTGGTCCGCTCCATCACGTTCATCGTCATCGTGTTGACGACCGCGAACAGCACGATCACGCCCATCACCAGTGCGATGAACAGAAAAATCGAACTGAACATCTTCACGACCTGACCGTAGAACGGCGTCAGTTCGCCGAAGTCGCGCACGTCCAGGTTCAGATGGTGCTGGCTGAACAGGGCCGCCAGGCGGGCCCGCGCCGCCGGCAGGTCCTCGCTGCGGCGAAGCTGCAGCTCGATGCCCGTTATCTTGTGCTCGCCGCGGCCGTACACCAGCTGCTGCGCGAGCGACAGGGGCATAGCGACGTAGTTCTCGTCGAGTTCCTTGACGCCCTGCGGCTCGCCGCCGCTGACCGTGAGGCGGACCACGTTGGGCGCGCCGCCGCTGGTTGCCGCCAGAAGATCGATCTCGGGCATCTGCTTGGAACCGGCACGGTCGCCGCCCAGATCGTGCGCGGCCAGATCGGCGATGTCCTGGTGCACGGCCGACGCGGCGGGCGCCGACGATGCGTCAGCGGCCGGCAGCCGGGGGCAGCCCGGCAGTCCGAGCGGAGCGCACAGGCCCAGCACGCGGGCCAGCCCGACCCCGATCAATCCGCGCGCTGGCTCGCTGTCCGACATCCTCGTGTCGGCCACGAAGTTCCGGCTGGCGCCGAACTCGTCCCATTGCCGCATCCGTTCCCGGTCGGACGGAATCAGGCCGACACCGAGGAACGTCTTGGACGCCTCCACCTCGCCGCTGAAATTGCCGGCGATGCCGACCAGCGACTGGGTCGGCGTCATCACGTTGATCATCGGACCGAGCACCGGGTCGTGGCCGATCAGCGTCATCACATCCTGGTAGTGGTCGATCCCGTAAGCGGCCGGATTGCCCGCGCCCAGCAGGAAGTACCCATCGCGGAATACGGTCAGATGGCCGATCCGCTGCACATTGTTGGTCTCCAGTCCCGCGAAAATGTACGAAGCGAACCCGCCGAACAGCAGCATCGCCAGCGCGCCGGCGGCCACGGCCGACCCCGTCATCGTCGAGCGACGCAGGTTGCGCAGCAGATTGCGGAATGCGATTTTCAGCAGCATGTTCATCGTGCCCCTCCATGGCGGTGGTCGATCAGCTCTCCGTCCCGGATCGAATAGATCTCGTCGGCGTGCGACATCAGTTGAGGATCGTGGGTCGCAAAGATGAAGGTGGTGCGCGACTGCTCCTGGACGCGCCGCATCAGCTCGATGATCGAAGCGCCGGTGGCCGAATCCAGGTTGGCGGTCGGTTCGTCCGCCAGCACCACCTGGGGACCCTTGACCAGCGCGCGCGCGATCGCAACGCGCTGCCGCTGTCCCCCTGAAAGCTCGTTGGGGCGGCGCCGGGCGTGCGCGGTCAGGCCCACCGCCTCCAGCATGGCCAGCGTGCGCTCGCGCCGCTCGGCCGCCGGCATCTTCACCAGCAACAGCGGGTACTCGACGTTCTCGTAGGCGGAAAGAACCGGCACCAGGCTGAAGGTCTGGAAGATGAAGCCGATGTTGCGGGCGCGGAAGTCGGACAGGGCCTCATCGCCAAGTTCGCCGACCTTCTGCTCGCACACCTCGACCGTGCCGCTGCCGGGCGAATCGATGCAGCCGATGATGTTCAACAGCGTCGTCTTGCCGCTGCCGGAGGCACCGATCACGACCGAGAAGCGGTGGTACGGAATCTGCAGGCTGATGCCCTTGACCGCGGGAACATCGACTGCGCCCGAGCGATATGTCTTTGCAACCCGGTCCAGGCGGACCACCGTCGCTGTCGCGGCAGGCGCCGCCTGGCGCGTCGTCGGATCCACTGTCGCCATCATCTTCACCTCCACTCGAATCTGTGGTACCGTTTGGTACCAACGTGGCGCATCCTACGGTACCGGTCGGTACCATGTCAAGGGGGTGATCTTGGCCCGGGTCAAGTCGGAAGCCAGCAAGGGCGAGGAAACCACGGCCGGACAATTCGTCCGCGACCGCATCCTGAGCGCCGCGTTCGCGGCGTTCACGGAACACGGTTACTCGCAGGCCAGCACCCTGGAGATCGCCACCCGCGCCAAGGTCTCCAAGCGCGAGCTGTACGCGCTGTTCGGCAGCAAGCAGCAGATGCTGGTTGCGTGCATTGCCGAACGCTCCAAGAGAATGCGGCTGCCGGCGGAGCGGCCCGCGTTGCGCGACCGCCGGGACCTTCATGCGGCGCTGGTCGCGTTCGGGTCGGTGCTGCTGGCCGAGATCAGCGATCCCGACGTGATCGCGGTGTTCCGCCTGGCCGTGGCCGAGGCCGACCGGTCGGCC